>Ga0302046_10002867_pt1 | contig 15898 bp, 12 predicted proteins | sample RVTome_11_FD_200261 | JGI IMG/M metagenome (GOLD analysis project Ga0302046, IMG submission 200261) | Soil microbial communities from uranium-contaminated site in the Upper Colorado River Basin, Wyoming, United States - RVT147D111 (version 2) ...
CGCGTACCTGGTTCTCGGAGAATGCCAAAGAAGCGGGGCGAAGTACCTGGACCGGCAGAAGGCGTCGTTTTACAGACTGCACCAGCGGACGGCTGAAGCGCGGCAGGCGAATGACACGGCGGCCATCCAGGCCGCGTCGCGCGAGCTTCGCAGGCTCCGTGAACCGGTCGAGCACATTTTTGAGCAGGACCTGAAACCTCGCTTGCACAAGCTTCTCACGCGCGCGCAGCGAGAGTTGACCGCGGCCAGCCAACCGAGCGAGCGCCCCTAACCCGGCGTTGCCGGAACCAAACAGGGTATTCTGTTCATGCCGCCTTCCGGTTTCGGGCGAGACCCGGCGGCATGGGCGATTCATCCTGTCTTCGATTTCGCAGCGCTATGCCGACCAGATTGTCGGCGCGCTTGAGCCCGAGGGCCTTTGAAAGCCTGCGGAACACACCCAGGAGCGCAGGACAACGAGCGGTTCAGACCCGGTGCGCCAGGATCACCGTGATGTCATCCGGCTGCGCGCCGGCTTCGGTGAAGTTGCGCAGGTCGGTCAGCATGTCCTTGAGCATCGAGCTGGCCAGTTGCCCGAAGCCGTCACAGAGGATGTTGACCAGCCGCTCCTCCCCGAAGGTCACTTCCTTGCCGTTCCGGGCGGTGATCACGCCGGGGGTGAAGAGCACCAAGGTCTCGCCGGCGGCCAGCTCCTCCGTGAGCTCGTCGTAGGCGGCGTTCTTGTCCACCCCCAGGGGTGGCGTCCGCGCGGGCGCTTCCAGGCGCCGCTCCTCGCCGCGGGCGGAGATGATGTAGGCGCCCAGATTGCCCGCCAGCGCGAACTTCATGCGGCCGGTGGGGGGATGGATCACGCCGGTGAAGAGCTCCAGCGGATGGTCCTGCGCCCCGTCGTACATCAGGGCGTTCATCGTGCGCAGGTAAATGTGCGGCCGGTCGAGGTGCATCGCGGAGGTGCGGAAACCGGCCTGCGCCTGGGCGATGAGCATGGCGGGCGCGGGGCCGACCGCGCTGGTGTGCGCGATCATGAACGCGGCCATGCCGTTGTTCAGCCGCACGATATCGTAGATGTCTCCGCAGCGGCTGCGGCCCGGCTCGCGAAACGCGCCGAACTGCAACTCCGGCCATTGCGGCAGCTTGCGCGGCGTGAGCCGCGCCTGGACGGCGTGTACGACCGCCACCTCGCCTTCCAGCATCGCCGCCCGCACACGGGCGCCCTCGCGAAAGATGGCGTCGAGCTGCGCGGCCAGCAGCGTGTTGATGGCGACGAACAGGTCGAGATCGGGCGCCTCGAAGCGCCGCCCGCTGTCGCCGGTGTCGAGATACACCATGCCGAGCGTGGTTCCGTCCGGCCCGCACAGCGGGCCCGCCAGGGCGGAAAAGGGCGCGTCGGCGCGGGCGTAGGGGATCAGGACGTACTGCCCGCGGTCGAGCACGCGCGGCTTGAGCCGCTCGCCGATCTCCGGCAGCTCGGTCGTCTGCCCCGTCATGGTCTGGCCCTGCACGTACTCCATCGCGCCGTAGTTCACGCGGCGGACGCCGACCCAGGCGCGCTGCGCGGGAATCAGCTCGAAGAGCCGCTGCAGCGCGACGTCCATCAGGCTTTCGACGGCGCTACAGTGCGACAGGCTCATGTTGGCCCGCGCCAGTCGGGCCATCTGCCCGGCCCGCAGCGTCAGCTCCTCATCCGGCTTGCGGACGGAAGAGCCCGCCGGGAGCTGGAAGCGCACGAACTGCGTCAGCGCGGCGACCGAGGTCGTGGTCGCGGGCGTAGGCGTCAGCTTGGGTTCCTCGAAGTACGCGCGCACCGTGTGGTCGTGAATCGCGATCTCATCCGCGTTGCGCAGCGCGACGCGCTGCGGGATCGCGACGCCGTTGAGCTGGATCGACTCGTCTTGCTCTAGCGGCTCGAGCACCCAGCCTTCGTGGTCGTCCGCGAAGATCACGGCGTGCTGCGGCGCGACGCGCGGGTCGTCGAGCCGCACGGCGCAGCCCTCGCGCGAGCCGATGTAGATGGCCTCGTCGTCGCAGGCCAACTCGGCGATTTTCGTTCCCTTCGCGAGAACGACCAACCGCATCGTGCGCCACTTTCTTTTCTGGCCCGAACCGACGCCCGCGGCCGCGGACGGCGCCCGAACGCGCGCCCCCGACGGCGCGGCTCGTCGCCAATCGGGACGATTGGCGGCTTCGACGCGGCTATCGTATCCACACGGCGAAAGCAGGACCAGCGCGCCGCGCGCTACGAGGTCGCCGCCACGACCTGCCCCTTGACCTTCTCGGCAAGCTGTTCCGGCGCGAAGGGCTTGATCAGATAGTCGTTGGCCCCGCTCTTGATGGCTTCGATCACGCGCGACTTCTCGGCTTCGGTCGTGACCATGATGACCGGCGTTTTGATCCCCGCTTTTCGCATCGCCACCAGGGTCTCGATCCCCGACATGATCGGCATGTTCCAGTCGAGCAGGACGATGTCGAACCGCGCCGTCTTGAGGGCCTCGAGCGCCTCGGCGCCGTCCGCGGCCTCGACGGCGTCGTCGATGCCCGCCAGAGAGAGCGCCTTGATCACGATCCGCCGGATCGTCATCGAGTCGTCGACTACCAACGCTTTCACGCGGCCACTCCTCAATTCGAGCTGAACGTCACTTCCATGCTGAACTTTCCGGCGTCCGTCTGGAACGGCACCTCCAGCCAGGCCGACTTGGTCGGATACTTCACCCGGTACTGCGACCCTTCCACGACCGTGGGCAGCCCGAGCTGAAGCGGCGGGTCGTGCTGGAACTTGGCCTTGGCCGAGCCGGCGACCATGTTGACGATCTCCGCCATCGCGTCGATCACTTCGTCGTTCATTTCCGACAGCTTTGTGCCGAGCATGCGCGACGCCAGCTCCAGCGCCGTTTCGGGCGGGAATCGCAGCACGACCACGCCGTGCACCCCGCCGCTGATTCCGACCAGCGCGGTGATCTCGCCTTCGGACGCCGGCCGATCGCTGACCTTGAGCCCGAGCCGCTCCGTTTTCGTGGAGAGCATCGTCGTGAACACGCTGGAGATGCTCTCGATAAACGGGTTGATAAAGCGCACGTTCAAGGTTGGGTCTCCGCTCTCGCCGCACGCGGTTGGGGCCGGGGGGTGGCGGCGTCGGGGCGCGTAACTCTCGGGAAGGTCATCGGCCTTCGTCTTGGCGAGCTTTGGAACGGCGTTGATTTGGCCGCGGCGCCCAGCGGCCGGGAAGATCCGGCGCGCGTCGCCAGCGCGCGATCATTATCGGGAGCGCAGGCGTTGCGCCCCGACGATTGGCGCTCGATCCCGGGCGATGAATTCTATAGTTGCGGTAGAGCGGGGTTTCCGCCGATCTGATTGCAGGCCTCTGCCCGCGCGCCGCAAGCCGCTGCGCCGGCTGGGAAGGACGACGGCCCATAGGGATGCGAACGGCGATGCCTTCGACCGAACACGCTCCGTCGAACGGACTGGACTCCGGCGAGCTCCACGGCTTGCAGTTGACCGCGGACGACATCCTCGGCTCGATGCGCGACGCGCAGGAGCTGCTCGTCGCGCGCGCCAATGCGCTGGAGGAATGCCGCGACGCGCTGGAAGAGTACGACGCGCGCCTCAAGCAGGACAATGCCGAGCTGGCGCGCCGCGAAACCGAGCTGTGCGAGCAATACGAGCGGCGCGAGGCCGAAATCGCCAAGCTCGAATCCGAGCTCCGCCGCCGCGAGACGGACAGCGAGGCGCGCCAACAGGCCTGCGAAGCGCTCGAGGCGGCGTGCGCGGGCCGTGACGCGGAGCTCGCGAAGCGCGAGCTGTCCGCGCAGAACCTGCGCCATTCCCTGCACGAACGCGAACAGGCGCTGGGCGCCGACCAGAAGGCCTTGAGCGAAGCGCGGGGCGCCTTCGAGACCGAGCAAGCCGAGCTCAGCGACGCCGCCAGCCGGCTGTCCGAGGAGCGCGAGCAGTTCGAGCACGAGCTGGCGGGCATTTCCGACGAGCGCGCCGCCCTGGAGACGCAGCAACGCGAGCTGGCGTCGGCGGCGGAACAGCTCGAGAGCGGGCTGGCCGACCTGGCCCAGCGCCAGCAGGCGCTGGCCGCGCAGTCCGAGGCGCTCGCCGCCGAGGAGGCGCGCCTCGCCGCCGCCGCCGACGCCCTCGAGCAGCGTGAAGCGCAGATCAGCGCCGAAAGCGAACGGGTCGATGCGCTCCGGGAGGAATGGACGCGGAAGATGCGCGAGCTGGACGGCGCGCATGCCAACCTGAGCGAGCTGCGCCGTCAGCTCGAAGTCGAGCTGGGCAAGCTCTCGTCGCAACGGGACGACCTGCTGCCGCGCCGCGAGCCCGCCGCCTCCAAGGGACCGGACGAAGACCTGCCGCGCCCTGCGGAGCGCAAGGCGCGCGAATCGCTGGATCGCTTCCAGAAGCTTTGTCGCGACGCGCGCCGCCGTGCGATCGGCGCCTAACGGGAGGAGCGGAGCTAGATGGGACTGCGACTTTTCTCACGGGCGCGGACGCAGGGGCCGGCGCCGCAGACCGACGGCCCCAAGCCGTCGACCGCCGAAGACCCGCTCGAACAGGCGGCCCAGCAGGGGCGCTGGGGCGCCATTCTCAACGGCGAGGGCGAGCTTCGCCGGCATCCGGAGTACAAGGAGCACGCGAAAAAGGCGGAGGCGCAGATCGACGCCGCCTTCGGCATCGTGCCGGAAGGCTACGCCACCCTGCCCGTCGGCATCAACGACGACCCCGGCTGCGACGAAGAGGACACGGCGATTGAGCCTTTCCTGTTGGCGCGGCATGCCACGACGAACCGCGAGTTCCAGCGGTTTGTCGACGCCGGCGGATACCAGAACCTGGACCTCTGGCCCGAGGAAATCTGGCCGCACCTGATCGAGTTCAAAGACCTCGGCGAGAGTCCGGGCCCGCGCTACTGGCGCGACGGGCGCCATCCGCGCAAGCTGGCCGACCATCCGGTGGTCGGCGTCTCCTGGCACGAAGCCAACGCGTACGCCGCGTGGGTGGGCTATCGGTTGCCGACCGAAGCCGAGTGGCAAATGGCGGCCACCTGGCGCGTGCGCAGCTCCGCGCACGTGCGCCGCCGCTATCCCTGGGGCGACGCGCTCGACCTGCGCCATTGCAACATCTGGGCCTCGGGCAAGGGCGGCACGGTCCCGGTCGGCGAGTATGCCGGCGGGGCGGCGCCCAACGGCGTGTCGCAGCTCATCGGCAACGTCTGGGAGTGGACCGGCTCGGACTTCGGGCCCAGGGACGACGAGGGACGCGTCATCATCGGCGAGATGGCGATGAAGGGCATCCGCGGCGGCGCATTCGACACGTATTTCCCATGGCAGGCGACCGGGACGTTCCGCACCGGCCTGGCGATGTTGGCTCGAACGCAAAACATCGGGCTGCGCTGCGTCATCGACCTGCCGCGCTAGCAGCCCCCGAGGACGCCGAAGGAGTTCGTCGTGTCTACAGCCGTCGCCATCGAAGACGTGCCCTGCCTGATCTGCGAGACCCTTAACACATCCGAGGCGATCGAGTGCCGCGAGTGCTCGGCGCCGATGGCGCTGGTGCACGATTCCATCGCGCAGGAGCGCGCCCCGCAGATCGTCAGCATCGTGGGCGACAGCAACGTCGGCAAGACGGTCTATCTGGGCTTCCTGCTCGACATGCTCTCGCAGCGCGCCAACGACTTCGAGGCCATCCCGCGCGGGGCCTACTCGGTCAACCTGCCGCAGCAGGTCATCAGCCACATGGCCTACCGCATGTTCCCGCCCAAGACGCCCGTCGACGCGCAGGACTGGTACTGGGCCTACTTTCAGGTCGGACTCCGTGGCCGCAAGCACAAGTGGATCGACCTGGTCATGCCCGACATGGCCGGCGAGGCGATCGCGGCCGAGATCGAGCGGCCGAAGACCTTCACCGTCATCCGCAACCTGCTCGGCAAGTCGTCGGGCGTGCTGCTGCTGGTGGACGCCGCCCAGGCCGCCAACGGCTCGACCAAGCCCGACTTCTTCGCGCTCAAGATGCTCAGCTACATCGACTCGATCTACGCCACCAAGCGCAACAAGCGCATCGGAATGCCGATCGGCGTCGTCTTGTGCAAGGGCGACTACTGCCCCGAGTGCTTCGACGATCCGGCCGGCTTCACCGAAGCCAACCTCAACCGCACCTGGAACTTCGCGCGCAACCGGCTCTCGACCGTCAGCTTCTTCGCCACCAGCGTGGTCGGCTCGCTCGGCTACGCGACCTCGGCGAAGGACGACGTCGTCACGCCCGTGCCGCTGCACACCGCCCTGCGGGGCGTGATGGAGCCCTTCGAGTGGATCGGCGCCCAGATCTGACCACGGCCGCGCGTCTGGCGGACCCTCCGTCCGCTCCGCTCGCGCCGCACACCGCCGACAGTGTCCCGGTCGAGCACGCCATCTTCACCTCCACGCGCTCGCACACCGGCGAGGGATATCGCTTCATCGCGTCCAGCCCCGGAGTGCGCCCCGAGGACAAACGCCTGCTCCTGCCGCGGATGCCGTCCGACGGCGGCCTTTGCGATCCGGAGCCCGCCGCGCAGGCGCTGGCGTTCTTTGGCGTCGGCGAACGCCTCTGCCTGGCGTGGTCGCTCTACGCCGGCAGGGAGCACACGGCCCGCGGCGGCCAGCGCGTCTTTACGCGCGTCGCGCTGCTGCATCCGAAAGACTCTTCGGCCTTCGATCACGATCCGTTTCGCATCCGCGACGCGCTGGAGGACGCCGTCGGCGCCCAGCCGGACCTGGCCCCCGATCCGCGGCCAGAAGCGCTCGAGCTGACCGCTCGCGCCGCCCGCGGCGCCGGGCCGATCTCGCCCGCGGACGGCGCCCGCGCGGCGATGCTGCTCGATGCGCTGTGCGACCAGCGCGCCAGCGTGTGCGCCTCGCCGCTCGACCGCGAGACCCTCGTGCGCGCGGCTTGGCGCGCCGTTCCCATGCGGCGCCGCGCCGCGATCACGTTCTCACTGGGTTGGCAGTGGTCCCGGGCGCGCGACGTGCACGTCACGCTGGCCCGCGAGCCGCTGTCCGAGCGACGGCAAACGCAGGCGCAGGGCGCGCGCATGCTCACCTGGGATGAGCCCGTCTTGTGCTGCCCGGCGGACTTCCTGCCCTGGCGCCAGCTCGCGCTGCGCCTTTGGTCGAGCGAACGCTGGGACGAACTCGCCCGCCTGGCGCAAGGCGTCGACCGCGACGCCTCGTTCGCCGCGCTGACCGCGATCGCCGCCCTGCACCGCGATTTGCCCGCGGCGCTCGGCGCCGACGAGGCCCGCCTCGCGCGGATCGAGCGCAGCCACCTCAGCGCGCCGCCCGCCAACCGCAGCGCCGTGGAGCTGCAACAGCGGCTGCGCGACGCGATCGCCGCGCGTCGCGCGGAGCTGGCTGAGATCGCGGAACGCGAGCAGGCCGCGCGTGAGAATGAAGCCGAGCGAATCCAGGCCAGTTCCGCTGGCGGCTGAGACGCCTCGAACGCGTCCCGCGCCGGCCTGGGTTTCTGGGCGCTGGCCCCCATCCGGATCAGATTCGCTTTTGAGCTTGACATTGCATTCGCGTGATTTATTATTCAAGCATGCGGATTGATAATCGATCGCCGGAAGCGGGCGCAGCCCGGGCCTCCGGGCGGTGGCTGCGGCGCCTCGGCGTCGCCGGATTCGCCTTCTTTCTGATAAAAGGACTCGCTTGGCTCGCGCTTGCCGGGCTGGTCTCGCTCGGGTTTGTTCTCTAAAGAGAGGGGAGGCGTCATGGCGCCCGTTTCGTCGCTGGACCGCGCGGCCAACGCGCCCGCGGTGATGGACCTGTTGCGAGAGGCGACCTGGCCCCAGCATCAGCACGCCGAAGGGCGCGAGCTGGAGCGCGACCTCGCGCGCGGGGCGCTGCCACGCGAGACGTTTGTCGCCTGGCTCGGACAGCGGTTCCTGATGCACCAGGCGCTCGAAGCGGGCGCGCGTCGCTTGCGCGAGCGCGATTCGCGCGTGGCTGCGATCGCGCTGGACGAGCTCTGGCAGGTCGAGAACCTGCGCCGCGACTTGTCGAGCCTCGGCGTCGCCGCCGACCAGATCCCATCTGCAATCGCCACGGCGCGTTTCGTCGCGGACGTGCAGGCCACCGAGGCCGACGCGCCACTCGGGCTGTTGGGGCACAACTACGTGTTCGAGGGCAGCAAGAACGGCGCCCGCATGCTGGCCCGCGCCGTCGCGCAGGCCTACCGCCTCGAGCCCGGCCCGGGCCTGCTGTACCTCGATCCGCACGGCGCCCGCCAGCGCCCGCTCTGGATGGAGTACAAGGCCGCGATGAACGCCGCCGGCTTCCGCCCGGATGAGCAGGCGGCGATCGTCCAAGCCGCGCGGCGGACGTTCGACTTTGTCAGCGCGGTCGACGATGAGCTGTATTCGAGCGAAGCCGCCAGCTCGTGACAGAAGCCGTCGGACGCGGAGGTCCGACGCTACTGGCCCGGCGGCTCGGCCAGCAGGTTGTCGATCAGCCGCGCCCCGCCGATGTGCGCCGCGATCGCCAGCAGCGCGGGCCGGTCGATCTCTTCCATGGGCTGCATGCTGGCCGGGTCGACCGCCTCCACGTAGTCGATACGCGACGAGCCGGCGTCCTCGATCACTTTACGCATGCGCGCGGTGACCGGCGCGGCGGCGGTTTCCCCCTCCTGAATCAGCCGCCGCCCGTCCTGAAGCGCGCGGTGCAGGCAGGTCGCCTGCCGCCGCGCGGCCACGTCGAGATACCTGTTTCGGCTGCTCAGCGCCAGGCCGTCCGGCTCGCGGACGATCGGGCAGCCGACGATCTCGATCGGCAGGTCCAGGTCGCGCGTCAGCCGGCGGATCACCGCGAGCTGCTGGGCGTCCTTCTGTCCGAAGTACGCGCTGTCCGGCTGGACGATGTTGAACAGCTTCGTGACGATCGTCGCGACGCCGTCGAAGTGGCCGGGGCGGTGCGGGCCGCAGAGCGTTTCGCTGACCCGCGCCACGCGCACGGTCGTCACGGCGTCGGCCGGGTAGACCGCCTCCACCGGCGGCGTGAACACGAGCCCCACCCCGGACTCGCGGCACTTCTCGAGGTCCTCGCTCTCGCGGCGTGGATAGGCCGCATAGTCCTCGCCCGGAGCGAACTGGGTCGGATTCACGAAGATGCTGACGACGATGAACGTATCGTCGCGCCGCGCCGCTTGAATCAGGGAAATATGGCCGGCGTGCAGGGCGCCCATGGTCGGCACAAGCCCGATTCGCTGCCCCTGCCCACGAATTCGCCGCAGATGTCGCCGCGTTTCGTCGATGGTTCTCGCGACACGCACGCGCGTCCCCCGCTTGCCGGCGCCAGGCCGGCTGGTCGAAAGGCGTTGGATATGCTAGCGGCTGGCCCGGGACGCTCCAGTGTCACGAGACGCTCCAGTGTCACGGGGGTCAAGGGCACATCCTGATTTGGGTGGCATGCTCTCGCCGTCTTCGGCGTGAGCATGCGACGCCCGGCGCACGAAGGTCGCATGGCTACCCGCTTCGCGTGAAGCCATGCCACCCATTCTCGGTCAAGGGCACATCCTGATTTGGGTGGCATGCTCTCGCCGTCTTCGGCGTGAGCATGCGGCGCGCGGCGTGTAAGATGCTGGCCATGGAACTCTTGCTCGCCGCTCTGACGGGACTGGTGGCCGGCGCGGCGCACACTTTTCTAGGCCCCGATCACCTTGCGGCCGTCGTGCCGCTGTCGATCGACCGGCGGACGACGGCGGCTTGGCGCGTGGGCATGTGCTGGGGCGCGGGCCACGCCGGCGGCGCCTGGCTGCTCGCCCTGGCCGCCATCGGCGCCCGCGCGGCGCTGCCGATCGACGTGGTCTCCGCGTGGAGCGAGCGGCTGGTCGGCGTCGTGCTCATCGGAATCGGACTGTGGGGCATCCGCCGCGCTCTGGCGACCCGCATCCACGTCCATGAGCACGAGCACGATGGCCAGCGGCACGCCCACATCCACGCGCACAGCGAGGCGCACGATCACCGGCGCCCGCATGGACACGCGCACACGCACGCCGCGACCGCCATCGGCCTTCTGCACGGCCTCGCGGGGGCGTCGCACGTCGTCGCGGTGCTTCCCGCGCTCGCCTTTGCGACGATCGGCGCCAGCGTCGCGTACCTGGTGATGTTCGGCCTGGGCTCGATCGCGGCCATGACTCTTTTCGCCGCGCTGATCGCGTCGATCGCACGGCGCAGCGCGGGACGCGCCGGGGCCGTCCACGGGGCGATCGGGACCGCGTGCGGGATGGCGGCGGCGGTGGTAGGCGTCGTCTGGCTCGTCGCGTCCTCGCACGGACCGGATGGCTGAGCTCCGCGGCGCGGGCGCCGGATTCGCGCGTCCCGGCGCATTCCGCCGGACGAACTTGCCGGGCGCCGGGCTGGCGTGAGGGTTCGGGTTGCCCTATAATTCCCGCGCTTGTGGTAATGTTCATGATGGGCGGATCGTCGTGGCCGAATCGAGCGCCACACCCATCGCTAGCGACAAAACGGACGCGAGTCTGATCTTGGCTGCGCTGCGACATACATACAAGCGGCAGTCGCCCTCGCGCGGCGCCGTGTTTCATAACGCGTTGTTTCCTGATTCTGCTTCAGCGCGCCACCCTTGAACGCGCAGCGTGCCGCTGCCGTTCAAAAAAAGCTCTGTCGCCGCGGTCTGGGCCGAAGCGGCGTTTACGGAGCCGGCGGATCGAAACGCCGGCGCCCACGTCCACCTTTCCGCCCCTGGCTAGGGGAGGCGCGTTCGTGCGCGCCCCTCTCCGCTAAGGGAATTCGATGCTGCAACTCTTCCTGGCCGAAGGGCCGGCCTTCACGGGGCTGCTGATTACGGGACTCATTTCGGCGGCGCTCGGCGCGGCGGGCGCGGTCGCGTTCCTCGTCCTGCGCGAGAAGACCGTGCTGGCGACGCAGCGGGCGCGGGTCCACGAGGAGGTCGCCGAGGCCCAGAAGAAGCGCGAAGCGATCCTCTCGGGCGCGGAGATCGAGGCGCAAAAGAAACTGCTGGAGACGATGAACCGCTTCGAGCAGGAGACGGCGGAGACGCGCCGCGAGCTCAAGGAGCTCGACCGCAAGCTCGCCAAGCGCGAGGACAACGTCGATCGCAAGATGGACGTCCTGAACACGAAGGAGAAAAAGATCGAGGACCAGGACCGCGAGATCGTCAAGCGGCGCGAAGAGGCCGACGCGGACCGCGCCCACGCCAGCGGACTGCTCACGAAACAGAAAGAAGAGCTGCTGCGCATCACAAAGCTCTCGGCCGACGAGGCCCGCGCCCTGTGCCTGCGGCGGATCGAGGAAGACGTCGAGCGCGAGGCCGGCCAGAAAGTCGAAGCCATCCTGACCCACGCCCAGGAGAACGCCCGCGGCCGGGCGCGGCAGATCATCATCGAGGCCATCCAGCGCTACGCCGCCGAGCACACCAGCGAAGCCACGGTCGGGACGGTCGACGTGCCGTCCGACGACATGAAGGGGCGCGTCATCGGGCGCGAGGGGCGCAACATCCGCGCGTTCGAGAAGGTCACCGGCGTCACGCTGATCGTGGACGACACCCCCGGCATCGTGGCCATCTCCTGCTTCGATCCGGTGCGCAAGGAGATCGCGCGGCTTTCGCTGGAGCGGCTGATCAAGGACGGCCGCATCCACCCGACCCGCATCGAGGAGATCGTGGAAGAGACCTCCAAGGAGATCGACGAGCGGATCATGGAGGCCGGCAAGGCCGCCACGCTCGAGGCCAACGTGAACGGCCTGCACAAGAAGGTGGTCGAGACGCTCGGGCGGCTGCAATACCGCACCAGCTATGGCCAGAACGTCCTGCGGCACAGCATCGAGGTGGCCGCGCTGTGCGGGATCATGTCCGAAGAGCTGGGCCTCGACGCCGCGCTCGGCCGCCGCGCCGGCCTGCTGCACGACATCGGCAAGGCCCTGCCGCACGACCTGGGCGGCAGCCACACCAAGATCGGGGCCGAGTTCTGCAAACGGCACCAGGAGCCGCTCGCGGTCGTCAACGCCGCCGAGGGACACCACGGCGACGTCGCCGCCGCCACGCCCTACACCCCGCTGGTGACGGCCGCCGACGCGATCAGCGCCTCGCGACCCGGCAGCCGGCGCGAGTCGCTGGAGCGGTACATCCGGCGGCTGCAGGAGCTCGAGGAGATCGCCACCGGCTTCGAGGGGGTGCGGCAGGCGTACGCGGTCGAGGCCGGGCGCGAGGTCCGTGTGATCGTCGACGCGGTGCACGTGGACGACCGCTCGACGCTCAAGCTGGCGCGCGACATCGCCAAGCGGATCGAGGAGACGGCCGAATCCTATCCCGGCGAAATCAAGGTGACGGTGTTGCGGGAAATCCGCGCGGTCGAATACGCGCGCTGAGATCAGGCCCGCCAGCGGCCCAGGGCGCGGCCCTTGGCCTTGGCGTCGATCTCCGCCGCGCCGTCTCCCGCGCTCTCGAACAGCGGCCGATCCACGACCGGGCCGGGGAACCGCGCCGCAGCCGCGGGCGCCGGCTCGTGCGACGCGGCCGTTTCCAGCGTCGCATTCCCGCCCTTGCGGCCGCCGCGTTTGGCGCCGGCCGTCTCGATCAGCAGCGACTTGAACTGCTCAATCTGCCTCAGCGTGCGTTGATCCGCCTTGCGCTGCGCGGCGAGGTCGGCCTGCCGCTTCGCCACGTCGCGTTCGCGCGCGTCGAGCGCGGCGGCGCGTTCGTTGCACGCGGCCAGGGACGCTTTGACGGCGGCGCGCTCCGTTTCGAGTTGCCCGCGCTGCGCGGTCAGCTCGCCCTCGGCGCGCTTGACGCGCTCCTCGCGTTCGCCCAGGGACGCGGCCCGCGCGGCCAGCTCGGCCGCAAAGGTCGCCAGGTGCGATTGGACCGCGACCACGCGCGTCTGGAGATCCGAAGCCGTGGCGCCCGCGGCAGGCGCCTCGCTGGCGGCCTCGCTCGCGAGCGCCGCGACGGGCAGCGCCGGGCTCGGCTTGGCTGGGGCCGGCGGCGCCGGCTCGCTGGCGGGCGCCAGCACCCCCAGCCCGGGTTGTGTCTGGTCCGCGCTCTGCCGCACGCATCCCGGCCATTCCACGCGCAGCTCCTGGCCGCCAATGTCCAGCTTGTCGCCGTCGCGCAGCCAGGCCAGGCTGATCCGCTGGCCGTTGAGGATCGTGCCCGAGCGACTCGACAGGTCGAACAGCGCCGGGCAACCGTCATAGAGGAACAGCAGCGCGTGCGCCAGCGACACGTCCGGCGTGTCGACGACCACGTGGCAGGAGCGACGCCGGCCGATGACGATCGGCGCCGAGGCCATCTCGTAGCGGCCGTCCGGCGCCTCGATGACCAGCGGCTGCTCCAGGCGCGTCGCCTTCTGATCGATCCGTTGTCCGTCCGTGGCCAGCTCGATGTCCACCTCGACGGGAACCGGGCCGAGCCGCAGCGTGTCGCCGGGATTCAGGACCGCGACGTCGATGATGCGGTCGTTGACGAACGTGCCCGCCCGCGAGCGCAGGTCGACCACGACAAAGGCGCGCCCCGTAAAGACGACCGCGCAGTGCAGGCCGGTGATATCCGGATGGTTCACCGGCAGATCGCAGTTGCGGCGGCTCCCCAGCAGCGTGACGGCGCCCGACGCCTCGCAACCGACGGCCTGTCCGCCGTGCTCGGCGCGGAATTGGGCTCGCAGGCCGCGTTCCTTCGGGTTGTTTGTGGCGGTTGTTGTCATCGGCCCATCGAGTCAGAGGGTCCGTCTGGAATCGCTCGGCGCCCGCTGCGCATAGCTCAGATGTGAGTCTTCAATACGCTCGGCGCGCCCGGCAACCGCGGCCGGCGCAAGTCCCGCACGCCGCCGGCGCCGGCCGATAAGCGCGCCTGAAACAGAACCGCGAGGCGCCAGCGAGAGCCGGCTTCCGACAGTGGCAGCGCTAATTTAGGGGAAGCCTGCGCGGCCATGCCGGCGGCGACATTGAACTTGGGCGTTTCGCGCCGCGCGGCGTGTCGCTGGGTCGCGCCGCCGTCGCCTGGACCTACCCGCTGGCTGGTTCTTGACGCGCGGCCCGCTGGCGCTGCATAGCGCTCGCTGGCGCTCGCGGTTCTGTCTTGAGGGCTTAGAATCGGCCCGAGGAGACGAACATGCCCCGGGGAGCCCCCATAAGATCGACGCTCGTGATCGCGAGCCTGTGGATGGCGCCAAGCGCAAGCGCGCAGTGGCGGCCGCAGGACGGACCCCTGCGCACCCGCTGGGCGAAGGACGTCACGCCGCAGAACGCCCACGCCGAGCACCCGCGTCCGCAGCTCGCGCGCGAAGCGTGGCTGAACCTGAACGGGCTATGGGACTACGCGATCACGCCGCGCGAGGCGCAGACTCCATCGCGGTGGGACGGCCAGATCCTGGTTCCGTTTCCGGTCGAGTCGGCGCTTTCGGGGGTGATGAAACGCGTCGCCGCCGAGCAGCGCGTCTGGTATCGGCGGCAGGTCGAAATCCCGCCCGATTGGGATCGAGCGGGTCCCTACAAGGTCCTGCTGCATTTCGGCGCGGTCGATTGGGAAACGTCGGCGCACGTGAACGGCCAGCCGGTCGGCCACCATCGCGGCGGCTACGACCCCTTCACGTTGGACATCACGCAGGCGCTGCGGGACGCGGACCCGCAGGAGGTCGTCGTAGGCGTATGGGACCCGACCGATGCGCCGGCGTCGCCTGGGTTGGACGGGGCGCTCGCGGCGACCCAACCGCGCGGCAAGCAGGTGAGCCAGCCGCAGGGCATCTGGTACACGCCGACGACCGGAATCTGGCAGACGGTCTGGCTGGAGCGGGCGCCGCAGGCGGGCGCGGTGGAGCGCATTCATCTCGTGGCGCAGCCCACACAGCAGCTCGTGCGCGTTCACGTGGAGGTTGACGGCGCGGACGGCGCGGACTGGCGCGTGAGCGCCGAGGCGTACGACGACGAGCAGCAGCTCAACCTCGTCAGCCGCGACACACGGCCCGTGGGCGAGCCCCTCGATTTGCGCATCCCGGCGCCGCGGCTCTGGGCGCCGCACACCCCCTTCCTCTACCAGCTCAAGGTCACGGTTCATCGTGGTCCGCACGAGATCGACCGCGTCCGCAGCTACTTCGGCATGCGCGAAGTGTCGCTCTGCAAGGACGAGAACGGGTTTCAGCGCATCTGCCTGAACGGCGAGCCGCTGTTCGTCTTCGGCCCGCTCGACCAGGGCTTCTGGCCCGACGGGCTTTACGCCGCGCCGAGCGACGAGGCGCTCCGCTACGACCTGGAGGTCACGAAGCGGCTCGGCTTCAACGCCGTCCGCAAGCACGTCAAGGTCGAGCCTGAGCGCTGGTATTACTGGTGCGACCGGCTCGGGCTGCTGGTGCTCCAGGACATGCCGAGCGGCGCCGCGTCCGTCGCCCCGGGTCAGGGCGAAATCCAGCGCAGCGACGATTCCAAACGGCAGTTCGAGAGCGAGCTGCTCGTCATGATCCGCGCGCTGCGCAACCACCCGTCGATCATCCTGTGGGTCCCGTTCAACGAAGGCTGGGGCCAGTACGACACCGTCGGGCGCGCGAAGTGGATTCACGACTTCGACCCGACGCGGCTGGTCGACTGCGCCAGCGGCTGGAACGACTTTCCCGCCGGCCACGTGCACGACATCCACAGCTATCCCGGCCCCGCCAGCCCGCGCCCCGCCGACGGCCGGGCCGCGATGCTGGGCGAGTTCGGCGGACTGGGGTTGCCGATCCGCGGGCACACCTGGCAGGACGAGAAGAACTGGGGCTATCGCAGCTTCGATTCGCCCGAAGCGCTGTCCGAAGCGTACGTCGGCCTGATCGAGCGGCTGCGGCCGCTGATCGCCATGAACGGGCTTTCCGCCGCCATCTACACGCAGACGACCGACGTGGAGACGGAGGTCAACGGCCTGAT
>Ga0302046_10002868_pt1 | contig 15894 bp, 13 predicted proteins | sample RVTome_11_FD_200261 | JGI IMG/M metagenome (GOLD analysis project Ga0302046, IMG submission 200261) | Soil microbial communities from uranium-contaminated site in the Upper Colorado River Basin, Wyoming, United States - RVT147D111 (version 2) ...
GGCGCCGACGACTTCGCGACGGCCCGCCGCGGCTACGGGCCGTTCGTGCTCGCCCTCGCCTTCGCCTCGACGGCCGCGAGCGGCGCGACCTTTCTCGGGCTGCCGGGCCTGACTTACAGCTACGGCATGTCGACGCTGTGGATCGCCTTCTGCTATCCGTTGGGCGTCTATATCGGCGTGCTGATCTGCCAGCGCACGATCGGGCGCTTCGGCAACGAGGCGGGAGCGCGTTCGATGCCCGAGTATCTCGGCGAGCGCTACGGATCGGAGGCGTTACGTCTGTCGACGGCCGTATTCTCCTTGATCCTGCTGTTCTATCTCGCGAGCCAGCTCGTCGCAGGCCTCGTGATGTTCGAGATGATGCTCGGACTGCCGCAGATCTGGGCGCTCGTGATCACGACCGTCGTGCTGCTCGGCTACGTGACGCTCGGCGGCGCGCACGCGGACATTCTGACGGACGGCGTCCAGGGGCTGCTGATGGTCGCGCTCGCCGTCGGGATCGCCGCAGTCTTCTTCCTCGGCGTCGGCACGGGCGGTTTCGGCGAGCTGATCGCGGGACTGCGCGCCGAGGACCCCGCGCTTCTCGACGTCTTCAATCCGGCGACGAACGTCACGGCCTCGATCTGGGCCGCGATCACGGTCACGATCGCCCATATTCCGCTCGGACTCCTGCCGCACATCGGCAACAAGCTCTGGGCCCTCAGGGAGGAGCGCTCGCGCCTGAAGTTCATCGTCATGGCCTTCACCTTCGGTCTCGTGCTGCCCGCGATCACGCTCGGCGGCATGAACGCGCGCGTCGTGCTCGGCGACTCGCTGTTCGGGGCCGCCGGCGGCGCGAACGGCGCCCTGCCCGCGCTCTTCATCGAGATCTTCCCGGTCTGGATCGCGGCGCTGCTCGGCGTCGGCATCCTCGCGGCTGTCATGTCGACGGCGGACGGGCTCGTGATCTCGACCTCGCAGGTATTCGCCAACGACATCTACCGCCGCAGCATCGCGCCGAGGATCCATCCCGATCTGCCGCAGGAGCGGCTCGACCGCAACGTGCTCGCGATCAGCCGCGGCGTGACGGCGCTGACGATCGTCGGCGCCGCGATCCTCGGCTGGATGACGAGGGAGATGAACGTCGTGCTGCTCATGTGGATCGGCGTCGGCGGCTTCGTCGCGGCGCTCATGGGTCCGCTCGTCGTCGGCTCGGTCTGGTGGGGCGTCACGCGCGCCGGCGCGCTCGCAGGCTTCTGGGCCGGCGCCCTGGTCTTCGTGCTGATCCGCGCCGAGCTCCTGTCCGGGTATTCCGAGTGGTTCGACTTCTACGCCACGAATCCCTACTCGGCCGCGACCTTCGGCGCCGCGGCCTCCGTCCTCGTGACCGTCATCGTGTCCCGGCTGACGACGCCGCTGCCCGCGGCGCACGTCGAGCAGATGCGTAGCGCGGCCTGAGCATGGACCTGATCTCGCAGTTCAGCGGCCAGGCCGAGTTCGTCAACTCGGAGATCGTGCCCTGGGTGCTCCGGCTCGTCATGGCCGGGCTCGGGCTCTCGCTGACGCTGGCCGATTTCAGGCGCGTCATCGTCTTCCCGAAGGCCGCGGCGATCGGGCTCGTCGCGCAGCTCGTCGGCCTCCCCCTCGCCGCCTTCGTGCTTGCGCTCGTCTTCGACGCGCCGCCGGCGATCGCCGTCGGCCTCGTGATCCTCGCCGCCTGCCCGAGCGGCGTCACGTCGAACGCCTACAGCTTCGCGGCCCGGGCCGACGTGCCGCTCTGCGTGACGCTGTCGGCGCTGACGAGCGTCATCACGGTCTTCACGATCCCGTTCCTGATCCAGCTCGCGCTCGGCGTCTTTGCCGGCCCCGGCGAGACGGTTCAGGTCTCGGCCGCGAACATGTTCCGCAACCTCATGACCTTCACGCTGATCCCGCTCGCGCTCGGCATGCTGTTCCGGCATTTCTTTCCCGCGCAGGCCGAGCGCGCCGTCGAGCCGACCCGCAAGGCCGTCCTCTACCTCATGATCCTCGTGCTGCTGCTCGGCGTCGTGTCGAGCATCGAGGAGATCACGGCCAACTTCGCAACCGCGGGCCTCCTGGTCATCGTCATGAACCTGCTGACGATGGGCCTCGGCTTCGGCGCCGCGCGCGCGTTCCGCCTGCCGATGACCCAGGTCGTCACGATCACCTTCGAGGTCGGCGTGCAGAACCTCGCGCTCGCGCTCGCGATCGCCTTCAATATCCTCGCCGCCCCTGAGCTCGCCGTCGCGGCGCTGATCTACGCCGCCGTCATGCCGGCGACCGCGCTCGCCTTCGTCTCGGTCGGACGCCGCCTGATCGCGCGCGACGCGGGACTCGAGAGCGCCGCGGGACGCTAGAATGGCGGCGATGAAAGCGACAGGAGGGCATCGATGAACGGCCAACGTCTGTCAACGGGCGGTTTCACTGTGCCGGCCGCCGTCGCCGCGCTGGCCGCCGCGCTGGCCGTCGCGCTGGCGGCCGCCGCCGAGGCGCACCACTCGTTCGCGGCGACCTACGACGAGAGCAGGGAGATCCGGATCGAGGGCACGCTCATCGCGTTTCGTTTCACGAATCCGCATGCCTCGGTCGACGTCGAAGCCCTGAACGAGCGGGGCGAGATGGTCCGCTGGGACGTCGAGTGGGGCGGTGCCGGCCAGCTCTCGGCTCAGGGCGTGACGGCCGAGTCGCTCAGGACCGGCGATCACGTGATCGTCACGGGCAACCCGGCGCGCGACGCGGGCTCGCCGAGCCTCAGGATGCAGAGCCTCAGAAGACCCGCGGACGGCTACGGCTGGGGCTTCGAAGGCGAGACCTTCGACTGATCCGCCTTGAGACTGCCGCCCGACCGGCCGCCCGACCGGCTCTGCATCGTCCGGCTCTCGGCGATCGGCGACTGCTGTCATACGGTCCCGGTCGTCCGGGCGATCCAGGACGCCTGGCCCGCGACCGCGATCACCTGGATCATCGGCCGCGTCGAGCACTCGCTGCTCGCCGGGCTCGAGGGCGTCCGCTTCGCGATCCTCGACAAGTCGCGGGGCTTGCGCGGCTATCTCTCGCTCCGCCGACAGATCGGCGATCCGAAGTTCCCGATCCTTCTGCACATGCACGCCTCGCAGCGCGCCAATCTCGCAAGCCTCGCCGTGCGCGCACCGATCAGGCTCGGCTTCGACCGCGCCCGCGCGCGCGACGGGCAATACTACTTCTGCAACCGGCACCTCGAGCGCCGCGCGGAGCGCCACGTCATGGACGGGCTCTTCGAGTTCGCGGAAGCCCTCGGCATCGAGCGCGGCCCGCCGCGCTGGGACATCCCCGTCGCCGCCGAGGACCGCGCTTTCGCAGCGGAGGCGATCGATGCAGCAAGCCCGAGCCTCCTCATCAGCCCCTGCTCCGGCCAGCGCTTCAGGAACTTCCGCAACTGGGTTCCTGAGCGCTATGCCGCGGTCGCCGACCACGCGCACTCCCGCCACGGCGCAGAGGTGCTTTTGACCGGCGGCAACACCGAGCTCGAGCGGCACTACGGCGCCGAGATCGCGCGGCTCGCGAGCTGCCCGATCCGGAACCTGATCGGGCAGTCGAGCTTAAAGCAGCTCCTCTGCCTGATCGAGCGCGCGAGCGTCGTGCTCTGCCCCGATTCGGGCCCCGCACACATGGCGACGGCCGTCGGCACGCCGGTCGTCGGACTCTATGCGAGCTCGAACCGCTTCCGCACGGGCCCCTGGGCGAGCCAGCATCTCGTCGTCGACAAGTACCCCGAAGCCGTGCGCGAGGAGCTCGGCCGCGAGGTCGGCGAGATCCGCTTCGGCCGGCGCGTGCGCGCGCCCGACGTCATGGACCGCATCACGGTCGACGACGTCGTCCAAAAGCTCGACATGGCGTTCGCGGAGCGCGATATTAGGCTATGACCGGCGAATACGCGCTCAGGGATTTCAGCAATGCGACGAGCGACGAGATCGAGGACGCGCTCGAGGCCGGCGAGGTCGTCTACTTCCGCGAGTGCCCGATCGCGCTGCCGAGCGAGCGCGAGCTCGCATGGCTCTGCAGCGGCCTCGGCGCCGGGCTCAAGGCCAAGAACCTGAGCTACCACCCCGAGTCGGACTCGGTGCCGCGCTTCGAAGCCGACGACGGGACGAAGATCCGCGTCGAGAACCTGCTCCGCGGTTACGGCAAGCGCGTCGCCGAGTTCTGGCGCCGCAGCGTGCCCGACTTCATGCCGGGCGCGACGATCGGCACGACGAGCTTCCGGCCGGTCGAGGAGAAAGGCCGCGATCTGAAGCCCCGTTCGAGCAACGAGCTCGTGCACATCGACGCCGGCGCCTACGGCGCGACCAACGGCGCGAGAATCCTGCGCTTCTTCGTCAACGTGAACCCCGAGCGCGACCGCGTCTGGGGCACCAGGGGCAGCTTCGAGACGCTCATGCGGCGGCACGAGCCGCTCTGGCGCGCCGCGAAGGGCCGTAAGGACCGCGTGCCGGTCGAGAAGGGACCGCTCGACAGGCTCTACAGCGGCCTCGTCTCGACGGCGAGCCGCGTCTATCCGCTCCTTCGCGTCATCGACTCGAGCCCCTACGACCGCTCGATGCGCCGCATCCACAACTATATGAAGGAGACCGAATCGTTCCGCCAGGACGCCTCCGACTATCAGGAGATCCGCTTCCCGCCGTTCTCGGCCTGGATGGTGTTCACCGACGGCATCAGCCACGCGGCGCTGAGCGGGCAGTACGCTTTCGTGTCGACGGCGCTGATCCCGCTGCAAAACTGCCGTCATTTCGAGCGCACGCCCTACGGCATCCTCAAGACCGCGACCGCCTAGGATCCATGCCGAGCATCGAGTTCACGCCGAATCTGCACCGGCACGTCGACTGCCCGCCAGAGGCGCTCGACGCCGGCACGGTCGGCGAGCTCCTCGAGGCCTATTTCGACCGCTGGCCTGCCGTGCGCGGCTTCGTGCTCGACGATCAGGGCGCCGTGCGCAAGCACGTCAAGGTCATCGTCGACGGACGGAACATCAAGGATCGCGCCGGACTCAGCGACGCGCTCGGCCCCGCGAGCCGAATCCACGTCTTTCAGGCACTCTCCGGGGGATAACGAATGACAAGACGCCTCTACGTCGGCACCCGCAAGGGCCTTTTCGTCGTCGAGCCGAAGAAATCGGGCTGGGAAATCGCGCAGACGGCGCTGCTCGGCGATCCGATCTCGATGCTGCTGCCCGAAGGCAACGGCACCGTCACGGTCGCGCAGGCGCACGGGCACTTCGGCGCCAAGCTGAAGCGCAGCCGCGACGGCGGCAAGAGCTTCGAGGACCGGCCCGCGCCCGCCTATCCCGAGAAACCGGACGGTGTCGAGGACATCGATCCGATCCACAACACGCCGATTCCCTGGGATCTCAAGTCCGTCTGGTCACTCGAGACGGGCGGCGCCGACCGTCCCGGAGAGCTCTGGTGCGGCACGATCCCGGGCGGGCTGTTCCACTCGGCCGACGACGGCGAGAGCTGGCAGCTCGTCGAGTCGCTCTGGAATCACGAGGGCCGCAAGCTCTGGATGGGCGGCGGCGCCGATTATCCCGGCATCCATTCGATCATGGTCGATCCGCGCGACTCGAAGACGGTCCGGATCGGCGTCTCCTGCGGCGGCATCTGGGCGACCTACGATCGCGGCGAGACCTGGGCCGTCGAAGGCAAGGGGCTCCGCGCCGAGTACGCGCCGTCCGAGCAGGCCTACGAGCCGAACGGCCAGGACGCGCACCGCAGCGTGCAATGCCGCGAATCGCCCGACACGGTCTGGATCCAGCATCACAACGGCATCTTCATGAGCCGCGACTCGGGACGAACCTGCAGCGAGATCACCGACGTCGATCCCTCGGTGTTCGGCTTCGCTGTCGTCGTGCACCCGGAAGATCCAGACTCGGCCTGGTTCGTGCCCGGCGTCAAGGACGAGTTCCGCTACCCCGTCGACGGCCGGCTCGTCGTGACGCGCACGCAAAACGGCGGCAGGAGCTTCGAGAAGCTGACGCGCGGCCTGCCGCAGCAGCACGCCTACGATCTCGTCTACCGGCACGGCATGGACATCGACGCCGCGGGCGACACGATCGCCTTCGGCAGCACGACGGGCAATCTCTTCGTCAGCGACGACCAGGGCGAGCACTGGCAGGCCGTGAGCCACACGCTGCCTCCGATATACTGCGTCCGCTTCGGCTGAGCTGAAAGTCCAACAATCCAATGTCCGGCACCACCTGGCAGCTTGCTGACTTCGTCACCGCCTCGGCGCCCGGCGACATCCCGGCCGACGTCAGGGCCGAGGCGAAGCGCGCGATCCTGAACTATCTCGGCTGCGCGCTCGGCGGCAGCATCGAGCCCGCGCTCGATACGGCGATCGCCGTGCTCGAGCCGTTCAGCGGGCCGGCGAACGCGACCGTGCTCGGGCGGCGCGAGCGCTTCGACGAGCTCAACGCGGCGCTCCTGAACGGCATCGGCTCGCACGTGCACGAGTACGACGACACGCTGCCGCAGAACTACATTCATCCGAGCGTGCCGGTCGCCTCGGCGCTCTTCGCCTACGCAAGCGCGCACGAGGTCTCGGGCGCCGACTTCGTCCAGGCCTTCGTGCTCGGCTTCGAGGTCGAGTCGCGCATCGGCGACGCCGTTTATCCTGCGCACTACGAAGCCGGCTGGCACATCACGTCGACGACGGGCGTCTTCGGCGCCGCGGCCGCGATTGGAAAGCTGCTCGGGCTCTCGACGCGGCAGACGGTCTCGGCCTTCGGCCTCGCCGCGACGCAGGCCGCCGGCATCCGCGAGATGTTCGGCTCGATGGCGAAATCGTTCCAGCCGGGCCGCGCGGCCCAGAACGGCCTGACGGCGGCCAGGCTCGCGGCGGCCGACTTCACGGCCGGCGAACAGGCGCTCGAGGGCCCGCGCGGCTTCGCGGCCGTGACGGCGCGCGAGTACGACCTCGGCAAGGTCACGACGGGTCTCGGTCGGGACTTTGCGCTCCGCGCCAACGCCTACAAGCCCTATGCCTGCGGCCTCGTCGTGCATCCGACGATCGACGGCTGCAGCCGGATCCGCGAGCGCGACCGCCCCGACCCGGGCCAGATCGAGTCGATCGAGCTCAGGGTCGCGCCGCTCGTGCTCGATCTTTGCAACCAGCGCGAGCTCGAGCGCGCGCTTCAGAGCAAGTACTCGATCTACCATGCGGCCGCAATCGGACTCGCGCGCGGCAAGGGCGGCCTCAAGGAGTTCACGGACGAGGCGGTCGCCGATCCCGTGCTCGCGAGACTCCGCGAGCGCGTCAGCGTCACGGCCGACGAGCGCGTGAGCGAGGATCAGGTCGATATCAGTGTCAGGCTATCGGACGGCCGCACGCTCGAGCTCTTTGTCGAGCAGTCGCTCGGCAACATCCACCGCCCGCTGACGAACGCCGACCTCGAGGAGAAGTTCCGCGACCAGGCCGTGCTCGCGCTGCCCGCGGCGCAGGTCGAATTGCTGATCGAGTCGTGCTGGGGCATCGACACGCTCGACGACGCCGGCGAGATCGCGCGCGCGACGCAACCGCCCGAGGCGATGGGCCGCCAGGCCTCGGGAGAATCGCGATGAGACGGCCCGCCGCCCTCGGCGCCCTGCCCGCCCTCGGCGCCCTGCTCGCCCTCGGCGCCCTGCTCGCGCTCGGCGCCCTGCTCGCAGGCTGCGGCGGATCGGGCGGCCCGGGCGTCCGCATCCCGACCGGCGCGGGCGGCGTCGGCTTCCTGCCGCTTCTGATGATGCGCGAGCACGCGCTGATCGAGAAGCACGCGGCGGCGGCCGGGCTCGAGGGCTTCGAGGTCGAATGGATCGACATCGGCGGCCCGCAGGTCATGAACGACGCGCTGATCTCGGGCTCGGTCGATTTCATCACCGCGGGACCGCCCGGCTTCATCACGCTCTGGGACCGGACGCGCGGCTCGCTCGACGTGCGCGGCGTCGCGGCCGTCTCGGCGCTGCCGATGTACCTCAACACGCGCGCGCCGCATCTTCAGTCGATCGACGACGTCGGCGGCAACGACAGGATCGCGGTGACGGCGCCCAAGGTCTCGATCCCTGCGATCATCATGCAGATGTACGCGAGCGAGCGTTACGGCCCGGACCAGGCGACGCGCTTCGACCCCTACACGGTTCAGCTGACGCACCCCGACGGCGTCGTCGCGATGCTCGCCGACTCGGGCGGCATCACGGCCCACTTCACCTCGCCGCCGTTTCACCAGCGCGAGCGGCAGGATCCCGCGATCCGGACGATCATGAACACGAACGACGTCATGGGCGGCTCGACGACCTTCACGATGATGTCGACGACGCGCGAGTATCGCGACGGGAACCCGGAAGCCTACGCCGCCGTCCTCGCAGCGCTCGGGGAGGCGATGTCGATGATCGAGGCCGACCGCCTCGCGGCCGCCGACGTCCTGATCGCGGCGCGCGGCGACGCGGGCCTCGGCCGCGAGGCGCTTGCCGATCTCCTCGCCGATCCCGAGATCGGCTTCACGACGACGCCGGCCAACACGATGCGCTACGCGGAGTTCATGCACTCGATCGGCTCGATAGAGAATCTGCCGGCATCGTGGCGCGATCTCTTCTTCGCCGAGGTCCACGGTCTCCCCGGCAGCTAGGCGTGGAGCGCCCCCTCGTCTCGGCTGAGGGCGTCACGCTGCAGTACCGCAGCGAGACGACGATCACGACGGCGACCTACCGCGTCAGCTTCGACGTCATGCACGGCGACCGCTTCGTGCTGCTCGGCCCGTCCGGCTGCGGCAAGTCGACGCTCCTGAAGGCGATCGGCGGCTTCCTCGAGCCCGTCGAAGGCAAGCTCCTGCTGAACGGCGCGCCGATCACGCGGCCCGGCCCCGACCGCGCCTTCGTGTTCCAGGAGTTCGACCAGCTCCTGCCCTGGAAGACCGTGCTCGAGAACATCGCCTTCGCGCTGACGGCCGGCCGCGGGCTCGATCGCGCAGCGGCGGCCGAGCGCGCGCGCCACTTCATCGAGAAGGTCGGCCTGACGAAGTTCACCGACAACTATCCGCACATGCTCTCCGGCGGCATGAAGCAGCGCGTCGCGATCGCGCGCGCGATGGCGGCCGAGCCCGAGGTCCTGCTCATGGACGAGCCCTTCGCGGCGCTCGACGCGCTGACGCGCGACCGCATGCAGGCGGAGCTCTTGCGGCTCTGCGAGGAAACGAAGTTCACGGTCGTCTTCGTCACGCACTCGATCCCGGAGGCGATCCGGATCGGCACGCGGATTCTGTTGCTGACGCCGCATCCCGGGCAGGCCAGGGCCGAGATCCACTGCCCGGGCCGCGACGTGGCCGATGCCTCGGGGCGTCTTTTGTCCGAGCGGATCCACGAGCTTCTGTTCGAGCGCGAGCTCGCCGCGGATGCCGCGCATGCCTGACGACGCCGCGCGAGCCGACAAGGTCTACGAGGTCGACACCGGCGGCATCGACGCCGTCGATGCCGCGCGCATCGACGTAGTCGAGCGCCCGCGCTCGCTCTGGCGCAAGATCTGCTCGAAGGGCTCGATCCGGAAGACCTTCCTGCTCGCCGTCCTCGCGCTCGTCTGGGAGATCTACGGCCGCCAGATCGACAACGAGCTCGTGCTGCCGACCTTCCTCGACACGATGGCCGCGCTCGGCGGCGCGCTCGCCTCGGGCGAGCTGCCGGCCGCCGCAGGCTACACGATCCCGATCCTGCTCTTCGGCTATTTCGCGGGTCTCGCGATCGCGGCGCTATTGACTGCGCTTGCGACCGCGACGCGCCTCGGCGCCGATCTGCTCGAGACGCTGACGGCGATGTTCAATCCGCTGCCGTCGATCGCGCTCCTGCCGCTCGCGCTCCTCTGGTTCGGCCTCGGCCAGGGCGCGATCGTCTTCGTGCTGATCCACGCCGTGCTCTGGGCCGTCGCGCTCAACACGTTCGCGGGTTTCAAGAGCGTGAGCCCGACGCTCAGGATGGTCGGGCAGAACTACGGCCTCTCGCACCCGGCCTACATTCTCAGGATCCTGATCCCGGGCGCGTTCCCGAGCATCCTGACGGGCCTCAAGATCGGCTGGGCCTTCGCCTGGCGCACGCTGATCGCAGCCGAGCTCGTTTTCGGCGCCCAGGGCGGCACCGGGGGCCTCGGCTGGTTCATCTACGAGCGCAAGAACCAGCTTCTGATCGCCGACGTCTTCGCGGGCCTTCTGACCGTGATCGTGTTCGGGCTCGTCGTCGAGAACGTGATCTTCAAAACCGTCGAGCGGCGCACGGTCGAGCGCTGGGGGATGTCGAGCTAGGGACACGGGCCTACAATGGCTGCATGAAACCCGGCATCGCAACGCCCGCCGCCGTTCTCACCGCCCTGCTCGCCGCACTCGTCGCAGCCCTCGCCGCCGCGCCGGCCGCGCTGGCGCAGGATGCAGCGCCGCCGCAGGACGCCTCGCCGCCGCGCTACGTCGTCGACGCGAGCTGGCCGGAGACGCTGCCGAACGACTGGATCCTGGGCCAGGTCGCGGGCATCGCCGTCGACGATCGTGACCACGTCTTCATCGTGCACCGGCCGCGCTCGATCACGGCCGACGAGGCCGCGGCCGTGCAGAACCCGCCGACGGCCGAGTGCTGCGTGCCGGCCCCGGCCGTCATCGAGCTCGACGCCGAAGGCCGCGTCGTGCAGGCCTTCGGCGGACCGACCTGGGATCGGGAGCGCGCCGAATGGGTCGCGCCCGCGCACGACTGGCCGCTGACGGAGCACGGCATCTTCGTCGACTCGGAGCGCAACATCTGGATCGGCGGCAACGGCGAGGACGACCACATCGTCGTCAAGCTCGACGCGAACGGCCGGCATCTCCTGACGCTCGGCATCCCCGGCGAAACGGGCGGCAGCAACGACACGATGCGGCTCGGCCAGCCGGCCGACATCGCGGTCGACGCCGAGGCCGGCGAGGTCTTCGTCGCCGACGGCTACGGCAATCGCCGCGTCATCGTCTTCGACGCCGGGACGGGCGCCTATCGCCGGCACTGGGGCGCCTACGGCGAGCGGCCCGACGACGCACCGCCAGGCACCTACGCGCCCGGCAACCCGCCGGCGCGGCAGTTCCGCGGTCCCGTGCACTCGGTCGCGCTCGCGCGCGACGGCCGCGTTTATGTCGCCGACCGCACGGGCAACCGCATCCAGGTCTTCGCGCAGGACGGCCGCTACGAGACCGAGGCCTTCGTCGCGCCGGCGACGCTCGACGCGGGCGCCGTCTGGGACATCGCACTCTCACCGGAGCCGGCCGAGCGCTGGCTCTTCGTCGCCGACGGCCACAACAAGAAGGTCTGGATCCTCGACCGCGAGACGCTCACGGTCGCAGGCGAGTTCGGCCGCGGCGGGCGCCAGGCCGGCGAGTTCAACTGGGTCCACAACGTCGCCGTCGATTCCCGGGGCAACGTCTACACGGCCGAGGTCAACACGGGCAAACGCGTGCAGAAGTTTCGTCTCGCGGGCGAGTGAATCGACTCGCGCAGCGGCGAGCGGCTGTCGCCGAAATGCGACCCGATTCCGCTTGACACCGAGAGCACCGTCGGACTGAATCGAGCCCATGGTGCCGATGCATGCGTAGCCTGCTGCGAAGACTGATCGCCGTGTCCGCCGCGGCCGTTGCCGCGGGCTGTAATTCGTCGAGCCCGCCTCCGCCCGCGCCGCCGCCGCCTCCCCCTCCGCCGCCGCCCGCCGTCACGCTCGGCCTCGACGCCCGTCCGAGCAACACGAGCTGCCTCGCGCCCGCACTCCAGGCAGCGAGCGTCGACATCGAGCTTGAGCGCGACTTCCAGAATCTCGCCTTCAGCGCACCGCTCGGCATGCTCCAGGCGCCCGGCGACTCGAGCCGCTGGTTCGTGCTCGAGAAGACCGGCCGCGTCCGCGTCTTCGACAGCGACCCGGAGACGACGACGTTCGACCCCGACTTCATCGATCTGAACCTGATCACGAACCTCGACGACGACGGCGAAGGCGGCCTGCTCGGCATGGCCTTCCATCCGGACTACGAGACGAACGGCGAGGTGTTCCTGTCCTGGACCGACGTCGGCACGCCGATGACCTCGATCATCGCACGCTTCACGGTCAACCCGGGCGGTCAGACGCTCAACCCGGGCAGCCGCGAGAACGTCATCAGCGTGGAGCAGGACTTCGAGAACCACAACGGCGGCCAGATCGCGTTCGGACCCGACGGGAACCTCTACGTCGGCTTCGGCGACGGCGGCTCGGGCGGCGATCCTTTCGGCCGCGCTCAGGAGACACAGAACCTGCTCGGCGCGATGCTGAGAATCGACGTCGACGGCGGCGCGCCCTACGCGATCCCGCCCGACAATCGGTTCGCGGGCAACGCCGTCTGCCCGGCCAATCCCGACCTCCTGATCGACAACTGCCCCGAGATCTACGCTTGGGGCTTACGCAACCCCTGGCGCTTCAGCTTCGACAGCGCGACCGGCGAGCTCTGGCTCGGCGACGTCGGCCAGAATGCGCGCGAGGAGATCGACGTCATCGAGCTCGGCGGCAACTACGGCTGGGACTGCCGCGAGGGCTTCATCGCCCACGGCTCGTCCGCGCCGAGCTGCTCAACGGCAACGGGCCTGATCGACCCCGTCCACGATTACCCGCGCACCGAGGGCGTCTCCGTGACGGGCGGCTACGTCTACCGCGGCTCCGACATCCCCGATCTTCACGGCAGTTATCTTTTCGCCGACTTCGGCTCGGGACGGCTCTGGCGTCTCGTCGACGACGGCCAGGGCGGCCTGACCGACGAGCTCCTGCTCGAGACGGGACGCGCGATCTCGTCCTTCGGCGAAGGCAACGACGGCGAGCTTTACGTCGTCGACTACGGCGGCGGGCTATACCGCATTGCGCCGGGCGCCGGCGGCCCGAGCCCGAGCCCGGTTCCGAACCTCCTGTCCGCCACGGGCTGCATGCAGCCCGGCGACGCGAGCGCGCCCGGCGACGGACTGATCCCTTATGCCGTGACAGCGCCGTTCTGGTCCGACGACGCAACCAAGGACCGCTGGCTCGCGCTGCCGAACGCGACGACCGTCGCAGTCGGCGCCGACGGCGACTTCACGTTCCCGCCGGGCTCGGTGCTCGTCAAGCAGTTCCGCCTCGGCGGCGAGCTGATCGAGACCAGGCTCCTGATGCGCCACCCGAACGGCGTCTGGGCCGGCTACACGTATGAATGGGACGCCGCGCTCGGCGACGGCCTGCTCGTGACCGGCGGCAAGGTCGAGAACGTCGCGGGCCAGGACTGGATCTACCCGAGCGGCGCGCAGTGCAACGTCTGCCACACGGCCGCCGCCGGCCACACGCTCGGCCTCGAGACGCTGCAGCTCAACGCCGAGCTGACCTATCCGGGCACGGGCCGCACGGCCAACCAGCTCGCGACGCTCGACGGCGTGCTCGTGCTCTCGGGCCTCGTCGGTGCCCCGGCCACGCACGGCAGCCTCGTCGATCCGTTCGATGCCGCGGCATCGCTGACCGACCGCGCGCGCTCGTACCTGCACACGAACTGCGCGCAGTGTCACCGCCCGGCCGGCCCGGCGCCGACCGACCTCGACCTCCGCTTCGAGACGGCGCTGTCGCAGACCAACGCCTGCGACGTGACGCCGCAGAACGGCGATCTCGGCCTCGGCGGCGCCGCGCGCATCATCGCGCCCGGCAACGCCGCAGAGTCCGTCCTCGTCGAGCGCATGAGCCGCCGCGACGCGAGCGGAATGCCGCCGCTCGCCTCGAATCTCGTCGACGCAGCCGGCGTTGCGTTAGTGACTGACTGGATCGGCAGTCTGAGCAGCTGCCTTTAGCCTTGGACGGTTGTGGCTAATGGCCACAAAATATGGCCAATTTCAAGGAGGGCCTAATGAAGACCGTCTCAGCCACAGAGCTCAAGAACCGCTGCCCGCGTCTCTGGTTACAAGCGACCAGGCAATCACGGCATGGGGTGGTGTTGATGTGGTGTGGTAAGGCTTCCGGATGCGTGCCGCCGACGCTCCCGCGCCGCGAGCAGCGCATCGATCACGAAGGAATAGTCCATGCGCTCGCCCAGCCAGCGCGTTCTGACCGTACGGGAGTCGACCCGGATGCCCCGCCGCTCGTTCTGCGCAACCAGCGCGCTTCCGCGGAATCGTCCCTCGACCGCATAGTACGCGGGCAGGGCCTTCTGCTCCGGGCTCGTGAACACGAAAACGCCGTCATCGGTCCGCTCGACGCCGAAGCCGCCCTCGTGCACGAGGTGATGATGGAAGTGGCAGAGCGTGATCAGGTTGTCGAGCTTCGTCTCGCCGCCGTTGGCCCAATGCACGACGTGATGCCCCTCGGTGAAGCGCGTGTGCGTGCAGCCCGGAAAGCGGCAGCCGCGGTCGCGGGCCTTGAGAGCGCGCTTGATGGCCTGCGGAATCGCGCGCGTCTTGCGGCCGACGGCCAGCGGCTCGCCGTCCGCCCCATCGACGATCCCAACGAGCGCGCCGTCGCAGCCGAGCCGTCGCGCCGTCTCGGCCGCGAGCGCCGGGCCATCCTCGAGCTCGCAGCGGCGCGACGCGGCACGGCCCGCGTTCGCGCCGGCATCATCTGCACTGTCGCTCAGCACGTGCTGATCCACATGCACGACGACATGGAAGCGATCGGACGCTGAGCCGGCCCGCTCCGACTCGTCCGCGAGAAACCGCTCGGCGACGAGCCTGAGCGCATCGGCCCGCCTCGCGCCGACCGGATGACGATCCTCGGGCACGGCATCGGCGACGGGATCGAACGATTCCGCGGAATCGTCCTGACCCTGGCCGCGCGGCTGCACGGGCCCGGGCCAAAGGTCCCCGAGATCCATCGCCGTCTCGATCGCGGCCCGGACGAGCTCGCCGACCTCGGCCGGCAGCCGGCCATGAATCACGAGGTGGCGCTCGTCGTCGTCCCAGCGAAAGTCGAGATAACGGTCCCGCTGCGCCTCGGCCGCCGCCTCCGCGTCCTCGATCCGCTCGACGCGCCGATAAGCCTTCACCGTCCGCTCGACATGAGTGGCCGTGCCATTGCGTGCGATGTCGAGCAGGATCGACTCGTTTTCGGGCGTCGCAACCCGGGTCATGGCCCTGACCTTCGAGTACGAGACCTTGCCCTCCCGAAACGCCGCATTGATCTCGGGCAGGCCCTGAATCGCCCGTGCAACCCTGACCTTCTCCCGGGCCGCGACCATGCCGATACCGCAGTAGAGATTGAGCCAGTGGGCGGAGCTTGTGAGCCCGCCGGCAGCCCAGACACCCGATTCGTCGAACCTGGCGACGAGCTCGAGGAACCGGTGCGTTGCCGCCGTGATATGGCCCCAAAGTTCCGTGATCTGCTGCTCGAGCGGGGTCATCTGAGTCTGCTCCTATAGCTGGTATTTTTACCAGTATATAAGCAGAAAACGCCCCTTATTTCAATCATTTATTCTCTGGACGCCCTGCTGCGGGGGGGTATAGATATATCCGGCGGAAAAAAACACCCGTGCTCGCCGCGAGACCACAACGGGGCAGGCGTCGGGCGTGGTGCTCTCCGTCGCCGCCAACGGCGTCCTAAGACTGGTCACGACACCAGCGGCCGAGATCGTGAATCAATGACGTTACGTCGGAACCGAAGCGGTCTAACGACGGCAGGTCGGGGTAGTTGTTTGCCCACCGCCGAAAATCAAAGTATTCGAATGCTTTCGCAGGAGGGGCGTAGTATTGATTTGCCAATGCTATGTCACGCGGTAGCTCAGTAGACTGATGCGTTAAACGATCCAGAAGATCGTTTGCTACGGCATCATTCCATAACCTTTCTAGATCATGGCCGTACTTCTTCTTCAGGCTATCGCTGGAGAGTCCCCGTACCGAAAGATATGCCTTGAGTATCAACTCAAGTGCCCGG
>Ga0302046_10002870_pt1 | contig 15886 bp, 12 predicted proteins | sample RVTome_11_FD_200261 | JGI IMG/M metagenome (GOLD analysis project Ga0302046, IMG submission 200261) | Soil microbial communities from uranium-contaminated site in the Upper Colorado River Basin, Wyoming, United States - RVT147D111 (version 2) ...
GGTGGGGGATCCCAACACGCCGCTGACGAGCCTGACCTTGAGCGGCGCATCTTCCAACCCGAGCCTGGTGCCCAACGGCAATATCGTGTTCGGCGGCAGCGCGGGCAGCCGGACGGTGACGGTGACGCCCCTGGCCGGGCAATCGGGCTTGGCGACCATCACCGTGACGGTGGGCGATGGCGAGTTGAGCGCCAGTGACAGCTTCGTGTTGACGGTGAACCCGGGCAACCAGCCGCCGACGATCACGGATATTGCGAACCAGACGATCGAGGTGGATACGGTGTTGGGCCCCATTGGCTTTACGGTGGGGGATCCCAACACGCCGCTGACGAGCCTGACCTTGAGCGGCGCATCTTCCAACCCGAGCCTGGTGCCCGACGGCAATATCGTGTTCGGCGGCAGCGCGGGCAGCCGGACGGTGACGGTGACGCCCCTGGCCGGGCAATCGGGCTTGGCGACCATCACCGTGACGGTGAGCGATGGCGAGTTGAGCGCCAGTGACAGCTTCGTGTTGACGGTGCAATCCGCCGTGGTGCGGATGGGCTCATACACCAACTCCACGACCATTACGATTCCCAGTGTGGGTCCTGCATCGGTGTATCCCTCGACCACAACCGTGAGCGGACTGTCGGGGCCGATCACCGGAGTAACGGCCGTTCTGAGGGGATTCGCGCACACCTACCCGTCAGACGTGGATGTGCTGCTGGTGGGGCCGTCGGGCATGAATGTTGTGTTGATGTCGGACACGGGCGGTTGGCGGGGGGTCAGCAGTCTCAACCTTGCCTTCAGTGATCTGGCAGATCAGCCCATTTCTTCGGCCGGGCCCTTGGTGTCTGGCACGTTCCAGCCGGCCAACTACCAGCAACCCGCCGATAGCTTCTCATTACCGGCCCCGAGCCCGCCCTTCGGAACGGGGTTGTCCGTGTTCAATGGAGAGCAGGCCAACGGGACCTGGTCGCTGTATGTCATGGACGACGGAAATGGAGATCTGGGAAGCATCGTGAACGGATGGAGTTTGACGATCACGACCCTTGGAGCGGGAGCTGTGCCGCCCACGATCAGCGACCTTGAAGACCAATACCTGCAGCCGGACGCGGTTCTTGGCCCGATGAGTTTCGTGGTGGGAGATTCGGACACCCCGCTGGCGAACCTGGTATTGAGCGGCACCTCCTCCAACCAGGGCCTGGTGCCTGATGCCAACATCGTGTTCGGAGGCAGCGCAGGCAATCGGATGTTGACCGTGACTCCGGCCGCCGGTCAGGAGGGCACGACGACCATTACGGTGACCGTGAGCGACGGCGGGCAAAGCGCCAGCGACACCTTTGTCTTGACGGTAGCGACGGCTGTGACCGGGACGGCCTCCTACACCAACGCCACCGCGATCCCTATTGCCAGTGTGGGGCCATCGACGTTGTATCCCTCGACCATCGAGGTAAGCGGGTTGGCGGGGTTGGTCAGCGGCGTTACCGCCCAGCTCAACGGGTTTGGGCATACCTATCCCTTGGATGTGGACGTGATGTTGGTGGCGCCGTCGGGCAATGCCGTGTTGTTGATGTCGGACGTGGGCGGTTGGCAAGGGGTCAGCGGTCTCAACCTGAACTTCAGCAACACCGCTACGACTGCGATTCCCTCGATCGGGCCGCTGGTGCCCGGCACCTACCGGCCGGCGGATTATCAGCCTGCCGAGGTGTTCACGGCGCCGGCCCCGCCAGGGCCCTCGGGAACGAGCATGTCGGTGTTCAACGGCGTTACTGCCAATGGGACATGGTCCTTGTATGTCATGGATGACGGAGCAGGTGATACAGGAAGTCTGACCGGTGGATGGAGCTTGACGATCACGACTTCCAGCAATGGAACGGGCGGCTTGGGGAGTGTTGAATTGCCCGCCCGGATCAAAAGTGTGGAAATCGACGTGGATGGTGCGATTCGCCTTACCGTGGCAGGCGAGTTGGGGCGTGTCTATGCATTGGAAGCCTCCACGGATTTGATTCATTGGCAAACGATTCAGGAAGCGACGAACGAATCGGGCGAGTTGGTGTTCACGGACCAAGCTGGAGGTGAAACCGCCAAGTTTTACCGCGCTGTCTCCATACCGCCCAATGGAACGGAACTCCACTAAATCGATACTATGGACGCTTTGTCAGACGCAGGAGGAAGTTGTAATGAAACACCACGTAATGCTTGCCATCGGGCTCTGCTTGTTGGCAGTTGGGGCGCAGGCGGAAGACGTTTACCCAATTGATCGTCGAGGAGGGCTGCCGGGAAATCTGTGGACGGATGTAGGTGTCCAGGGAGGCCGGCCCAACGTGTCCGCGGTCTTTACGAACTTGACCAGCGGCATCACCCTTTCTCAGATCAACGCCGCGATCCAACGATGTCCCAGTAACCAGGTGGTCCAACTGGGTCCAGGGACCTATGATTTCGGAGGTGGTCAGATCGAACTGGCGAAGAATGGAGTCGTCCTGCGGGGAGCGACCAACGCTTTTGGGGACCCGGCGACGTTCCTGAGCAACGTCGTCGTGGAAATGTCTTCCTATTGGTATCCGTCCGGCCCTTCCGGCGGGTGGCCCGCCAAGTCCGTGGTTCCCGTGACCTCGGGTTGCGTGGAAGGTTCGACTTTCATCACCGTCGGGGCACCGTTGCCCGCAGACTTCAAGGTGGGCGATGTGTTTTTGTTGGACCAGCTGGATGACGGCATTTTGGTCAAGCCCGACACGCAAGCGGACACGTATCTCCGAAAGGGACGGTCCTATTGCCAGCCCCTGCAGATCACCGGCTTGAGCAGCAGCGCGATCCAGTTTCAACCACCCTTGATTGGCAGCTACTGGTCCACGAATCAAAGCCCCGAGGCAGTGGCTTGGTCATCGGTGCTGGGGCCGACCACCCTGCGGGCTGGAATGGAGAACATCAACCTGACGAAGGGCATCGAGGATTCCATCTATACCGTGCGGATGGGGCCGGCCGTCGATTGCTGGATGTATAATGTGCACCTCAAGGTGGATCGATCCGCGGCAGTGCGCCTGAGTTATGCGGTCCATTGCGAGATTACCCACTCGTTGTTTCACGATGCCTTTGATGTGCGTAGCGGCACGTATGCGACCATTCCAGCCGTGGTGACCGCCTGCAAGGTTGAGGACAACATCTTCACAAATTTGAGCCTGGCCATGCCCTGCATTTCCGCAGTGGGATGCAGCTTCAGTTATAATTTTGGCATGGGTCCCTATCGTTACAACCCACAAACCTGGTTCGCTGAATACATGTTTCCCCACGGCGGACATACCCACCACACGCTCTACGAGGGAAACTGGCTGGATGGCCCGATCTACTTCGACAATGTGTTCGGCAACAACAACAGTGACAACGGCATAGTTCGCAACCGTATCAACGGTTGGGCCCCCGGCAAGGTGGCCAACTGCTTTCCCGTGGTGCTGGAGGAGGACATGCACGACACCACCATCGTTGGCAACATCCTCGGGCATCCATCGTTCCACCAGAACTACTCGCGGATCTATGACATTCATCCCTCCTCCACGGGAACGCTGATCCTGAACAACTACAATGAGGCAGATGCGGCGATCAACCCGGCGGAGGACATGGGAAACCAGACCCTGCGTGACAGTTACATGTACGAAGACAAGCCGGAGTGGTTCGGAAACCTTCACTGGCCCCCCTTCGACCCCACCAATGTCCTGGCCCTTTCCGGCGCCTGCATCCCCGCGGGCTACCGCTCCATCTATGGCGTCAATCCCCCGGCTTGGGATGTGCCCGTGGTCATCGCGGATGCACAGCCCAGACACCAACTAACCCCGCCTCTCCTGGTGCAATTGACGGGCGAACGCTCCTACGATCCCCAAGGCGGGGCGATTACCCATTTATGGTCCTTCGGCGACGGAGAAAGTTCGACCGAAGTCAATCCCTCCCATACCTATTCGGCTGAGGGAACCTACGAGGCGTACCTCACCGTCTCGGACGGGACCAACAGCGCCACCACAAGGGTGATCGACATCTGGGTGGGAAACCGGCCTCCCATCGTCGAGGCCAGCGCTTCTCGCAGTACTGGACCGCCCCCGCTCAATGTGTCCTTTTACGGGTCCGGCTCCTACGACCCCGACGAGCTCTCTTTGACTTATGAGTGGTCTTTTGGCGATGGAACAACGTCAACGTCTCGGGATGCCACCCACACCTACAATGGATTCGGGCAATACCATGTGACCCTGACGGTGTCGGATGGGGAATATGTGGCGACTTCCAGTGAGATTCTCATCTCCGTCAACACTGGCCTCGTCGCGGCCTATTCCTTCGAGGAGGACTCCGGACCCTCTACGGGGGATGCCAGCGGAAACAACAACACCGGTCTTCTGATCAACAATCCTGAGCGGGTAGAGACGGGAAGGTTCGGCCGGGCCTTGCTCTTCAACGGCCGGAATTCCTATGTCAACGTTCCGCATTCGCAGACGCTCGATATCGACCAGGAAATCACGCTGATGGCCTGGTGTTTCCCAACCAGGATCACGAACGGGTTTTGCAACCTGATCTACAAGCCGGATGACGTCTATTTCCTCGAAGGGTTCACGCCCGTTCCGAACACACCTCGGTTTTTTGGAACCTTCGCCAACTCCAACCTCAACGCGACCGCGACATTACACGCCAACCAGTGGACTCATGTGGCAGGAACCTATGACGGCTCGCTCATGATCCTTTACATAAACGGCGTCAAAGTGGTCCAGCAATCGGCATCCGGCATGGTGGAGAGTTCCATGCACGATCTGGGGATCGGCGGCAACTCGCTCAACGGTCAGTACTTTCCTGGAATGATCGATGAGGTCCGCATCTACAGTCGGGCACTCAGCGCGGCCGAGATTCAGTTTAACATGCTCTTTCCGATCCAGGGTCTGCCCACGCCGCCCAGCAATGTGCAGGTTCGTGAGATCATCAATTGAGAGATCCAACGCGAATCCCCATTTGTGGGGGAGCCTGACCGCCGTTCCTGAAGCGCGGGTCAGGGTTGTAGCGTGAAGTCACCCCCTCCGATTATGAGAACTCAGACTCGGCAAGGAGCCCCGAGTGCATGCCGGGCCTTGTGCCGGGACGCCATGCCAACCAGGGCGCTTCAAGGGCTGAACAGCCTCCTTCCTCTCCCAGAATTCACCCGAGATGGTCCTCCGCTTCATTGCTTTCTCTAGATCCCACGCGCAGCCGTGGCCGGTCTTGATTGCTTCCCAGAGGAACATTTCCAGCCTGCTTCGCGCTCGGTCAGCTGGCCCCAGGTACCCCAGGGCGGGAGGTCCCGGCATGTCGCGTGCTTTTAACGTTCTGCGAGCTTGTTGCAGGGCAAACTTCTCATTATTTTGCGATTCCGGCCGCCGAAGCATGGCCGGGCGGAACAACTTGCCGGGCAACGAGACACGATCCATGAGCAACCACAACATCCAATCCGCCGCCGATGTCCTGAGGTTCGACCTCGATTTCATCGCCAACGAGCTGAACGCGGAGTTCCAAGCGGCCGCCGGGCTGCGCGTGCTCATCGCCGGCGGAGCCGGGTTTCTCGGCTATTACCTGGTCCAAGCCCCCCTGCACTGGAATTCCCTCCACCCCGACCAGCCCCCCATCCAGGTCACTGTCCTTGACAACTTCATCCGCGGCGTGCCGGTTTGGTTGACCGCCCTGCAGGGCAATCCGCATCTCAAGCTCGTCAAGCACGACATCACCCATCCCCTGCCGTCCGATCTTGGAGACCCCGCCTACCTGGTCCACGCGGCCTCCATCGCCTCGCCCACGTTCTATCGCAAGTACCCGATTGAGACGATGGACGCCAACATCAATGGCCTCCGCTTCCTCCTCGATAACTGCCTGGAACGGCAGCGCCAGTCCAAGCCGGTGCGCGGCGTTCTGTTCTACTCCAGCAGCGAGATCTATGGCGACCCCACGCCGGAGAACATCCCCACCCCGGAAACCTACCGGGGCAATGTTTCCTGTACCGGCCCGCGCGCCTGCTACGATGAGTCCAAGCGGTTTGGTGAAACCTTGTGCGTCAACTTCGCCCAGCAGCATGGCCTCCCCATCAAGGTGGCCCGTCCCTTCAACAACTACGGTCCCGGACTCAAGATCTCCGATCGTCGCGTCATCCCCGACTTCGCCCGCGACATCCTCGCCGGACGCGACATCGTCATGCTCTCCGACGGCTCGGCCAAGCGGACCTTCTGCTACGTGGCGGACGCTGTCTGCGGTTACTACAAGATCCTCATCAAGGCTCCGGCCGGCGAGGCCTACAACGTGGGGGTGGAGGTTCCCGAGATTTCCATGAAGGAGCTGGCCCAGCGCCTGGTGGATCTGGGCAAGGAACTGTGCGGGTTCCAGGGCAGGGTGGTGCACCAGCAAAGCGCGGACAAGGATTACCTCGTGGACAATCCCAACCGCCGCTGCCCGGTCATCACCAAGGCCCGCGAGCAGCTCGGCTACAACCCTGCCACCCGCCTGGAGGACGGTCTGCGACGTTCCCTCCTTTGGTACATGGACAACCGTGAGGCCAGCGATGCGTGAGCCCATCCCGGGGAGCGTGCCATCGCTGAGGGGCCTTCGAATTCTTCGTGCAAGATTGCGAGCCCTTAACTCCAACACCTTGAATACCTTATTGGTGAAGCCCATGAAGATTTCCATCATCGGAACCGGTTATGTGGGATTGGTCAGCGGGGTCTGCCTCTCCGAAAAGGGCCACCATGTCACCTGCGTGGACGTGGCTCCGGAGAAGGTGGAGCAGATCAATCGCGGCGAGGCTCCATTCGTTGAGCCCGGTCTGCCCCAGCTCCTGAAGCGCAATGTGGGGAAACGGCTCCGCGCCACCACTGACCTGGCAGGGGCGGTGCTGGGCAGTTCGCTCACCTTCATCGCCGTCGGCACCCCCTTTGATGGCAGCCAGATCGACCTCACCTACGTCCGCCTGGCCGCCCGCCAGGTCGGGCAGGTACTGCGCCGCAAGAAGTCCTACCATGTGGTGGTCGTCAAGAGCACCGTCGTCCCCGGCACCACCGATGAGGTCGTTCGCGCCGTCCTTGAGAAGGCCTCCGGCAAGAAGGCCGGACGCGACTTCGGCGTGGGCATGAATCCGGAGTTCCTTTCCGAAGGCGAGGCGGTCCACGACTTCATGCAGCCCGATCGCATCGTCCTGGGCGGTTCGGATCCGCGGGCCATCCGCGCGCTGCGCGGCGTCTATCGCCCCTTCCACAACGTGCCGGTCATGGCCACCACCAGCAAGACGGCCGAGGCGATCAAGTACACTTCCAACGCCCTCCTCGCCGCGCTCATCTCCTTCTCCAACGAAATCGGCAACCTCTGCGCCGCACTGGGCGGCATCGACAGTGTCGATGTCATGGAAGGAGTTCACCTGAGCCAATACCTCACGCCCCGCCTCCCCGACGGGCAGCACCACCGCGCTCCCATCAGCGCCTTTCTCAGGGCTGGCTGCGGATTTGGCGGCAGCTGCCTGCCCAAGGACGTCAATGCCCTCATCGCCCGGGGCCGGCGGGCCGGCTGCGATATGGGGCTGTTGTCGGAAGTGATTCGCATCAACGAGGGCCAACCCCGGCGCATGATCGACCTGGCGCGCCGCCATCACCGGTCCCTGCGCGGCAAGCGCGTCACCGTGCTGGGACTCTCCTTCAAGCCCGGCACCGACGATCTCCGCGAAAGTCCCGCCATTCGCCTTTGCCAATTGCTCCACCGTGCCGGGGCGCGCGTCCGGGCCTTCGACCCCGTCGCCATGCCGGCCGCCAAGCGCTCGGCGCTGTTCCCTCACGTGACCTACGCCAAAACGTTGGCCGCCGCCGCCCGCGGCGCCGATGTGATCATGCTGGTCACTTCTTGGGATGAGTTCAAACGTCTGCCCAGTTTGCTGCGCGGAATGCGCCGCCCGCCGGTGGTGGTGGACGGACGCGGATTGCTTTCGGGGGCGAAGCTGACTAATTATGAAGCCATCGGGCTGGGCCGCGGAGACGGCAGATGATATTCGAGGAAACCAAATTGAAAGGGAGCTTCATCGTGGACATGAAGCGCATCGAGGATGACCGCGGCTTCTTTGCCCGTGGATGGTGTCCGCAGGAGTTCAAGGAGCACGGGCTCAACCCCCGCGTCGCCCAGTTCAACGTCGCCTTCAATCCCCGCCAGGGCACCCTGCGCGGCATGCATTTCCAGCGGGAACCCCATGCCGAGGCCAAGTTCGTCAGGTGCACGCGCGGAGCCCTCTTCGACGTCATGATCGACCTGCGTCCCGACTCACCCACGCATGGCCAGTGGGTGGGTGTGGAGTTGACGGAGGACAATCATCGTGGGCTTTACATTCCGGAGGGGTTTGCCCACGGCTACCAGACGCTGACGCCGGATTGCGAGATGTATTACTTCACCACCCACACCTACTCCAAGGAATCGGCCGGCGGCGTGCGGTTCGATGATCCGGCCTTTGGGGTCGAATGGCCGGAGCCGGTCACGTTGATCTCCGAGGTGGACAGGAATTGGCCGGGTTGCGAACCGGTCAACTGAGGGCGGGTGGCTTGAATTGTGCTAAAAACAGCCCGGACATGCTGGTGCAAGGATCGCAGGAAGACACATGAAGCGGATACTTTTGACGGGGGCCAGCGGGTTCATCGGGTATCACTGCATCGCTCCGTTGCGAAAGCGGGGCTACGAAGTGCATGCCGCAAGCCGTTCTGTCCCCAAGGACGGTTCCTCCGGCGCCATCTGGCATGAGGCGGATCTCCTGGACACCCCGGCCCGCGCCTCCCTGCTCGAGGCGGTCCAGCCGTCCCATCTTCTCCATCTGGCCTGGTTTGTCGTGCCCGGCCAGCTGATCACCTCCCCGGAAAACTTCGCATGGGTCACCGCCAGTCTCGACCTCGTCCAGCGCTTTGCCGCCCTTGGTGGAAAACGAGCCGTGGTCTGTGGTTCCGGCTATGAGTACGACTGGAATTACGGCTATTGCAGCGAGGCCCACACTCCCACTGTTCCCAACACGGTCTATGGCGCCTGCAAGCATGCGCTCGACGTCATGCTTCGCGCGCTTGCCCCGGAACAGAAGCTCAGCCTGGCCTGGGGCCGTGTCTTCTTCCTCTACGGCCCTCGCGAGCATCCCAAGCGCCTCGTCTCCTCCGTGATCCTTTCCCTCCTCCGGGGCGAGCCCGCCAAGTGCTCGCACGGCCGCCAGGTGCGCGATTACATGCACGTGCAGGATGTCGCCGATGGCATGTCCGCCCTGCTGGACAGCGACCTGGAAGGCCCCGTCAACGTCTCCTCCGGCCAGGCCACAACCATCCGGGACATCGTCCTGACCACCGGACGATTGCTGGGAAAACCGGAGCTGATCCAGCTCGGCGCGCTGCCCGCCCGGGCCAACGACACTCCCTTGGTGGTCGGCGACAACACCCGCATCACTACCACCCTGGGCTGGCAGCCTCGTTACGATCTCGAGTCCGGCCTGGAACAAACCGCCGCCTGGTGGCGCGACCACATGCCCGCGCCCGCCTGAACCACGACGATGGACCACTGGCTACCCTCAAGGATTTTATGAGTGACATCTGCATTCTCGGCACCGGCATGGCCGGATTCGGCGCCTCGCACCGCGTGCAGGAAGCCGGCCGGAAACCCATCCTCTTCGACAAGCGCGGACATTTCGGGGGTCATACCGCCTCCTTCGTCTATGAGGGCCGCTACACCTTCGATGAAGGGCCCCATGTCTCCTTCACCAAGAACGAGCGCGTGCAGAAGATCCTCGCCGACGCCATCGACGGCAAATACGAAACACTCAACACCAAGGTCAACAACTACTGGAAGGGGCACTGGATCAAGCACCCCGCCCAGATCAACCTCCACGGGCTCCCCACCGACCTCATCACCCGCGTCATCACCGATTTCGTCGCCGCCCAGCATACCGACCACGGTCCCATCACCAACTATGAGCAGTGGCTCCGGGCAAGTTTCGGCAACACCTTCGCCGAGACGTTTCCCATGGAATACACCGTGCGCTACCACACGGTGGAGGCGGCACAGATGGACATCGACTGGATCGGGCCGCGCCTCTACCAGGCCAAGCTCGAGGAAATCCTCCGCGGCGCCCTCGAACCCGCCACCGCCGATGTCCACTACATCAGCCATTTCCGCTACCCCTCCCATGGCGGGTTTGTCTCCTACTTGCGCCGCCACATGGAGGCCCGCCAGGTCCGCCTCGACCACGAACTGACCGGCATCGACCCGAAGAAGAAGGAGCTCCGCTTCAAGAACGGCAACGTGGCGCCCTATGGATGCCTCGTCTCCTCCGTGCCGCTTCCGGATCTCATTCCCATGATCGACGGCACGCCTGCCGACGTGCGCGAGGCTGCGGCCAGGCTCGCCTGCACCGAGCTGGTCATCGTCAATCTCGTCGTCGATCGCGCCGACCTTGTCGAGGCCCACTGGAGCTACTTCTACGATCGCGACGTCTTCTTCACCCGCCTCAGCACGCCTCACCTGCAGTCCCCCCACAACGTCCCGCCCGGCTGCGGCAGCCTGCAGGCCGAGTGCTATTACTCGCGCAAGTACCGCCCCCTCGACATCAAGCCCGGGGAATGCATCGAACCTGTCATCCGCGACCTCAAGCGGTGCGGTATCTTGCGCGAGGAGGACAAGATCCTTCACACCAACACCATGCACATCGAGTACGCCAACGTGATCTTTGATCTGGAGCGCGCCGCCGCCCTGGCCACCGTGCATGGCTACCTTGACGACCTCGGCATTGCCTATTGCGGTCGCTACGGGGATTGGGCTTACATCTGGACGGACGAATCGTTCATGAGCGGTGAACGCGCCGCGGAGAAGGTGCTCTCGCAGTGATCCCTCTCCCCACGGCCGGGGCGACCGGAACACAACGGTAAACATTATGAAAGTGGTCCTATTCTGCGGCGGACACGGCATGCGGATGCGGGAGTATTCCGAGGCCATCCCCAAACCCATGGTGCCCATCGGCTACCGGCCCATCCTTTGGCACGTGATGAAGTACTACGCCTACTACGGGCACAAGGACTTCATCCTCTGCCTCGGCTACCAGGCCGACGTCATCAAGCGCTACTTCCTCGAATACGACGAGTGTGTCTCCAACGACTTCGTCCTCGGCGAGGGCGGGCGCAAGGTCGATCTCCTCGCCCGCGACATTCATGACTGGCGCATCACATTCGTCGATACCGGCCTCAACTCCAACATCGGCGAACGCCTCGCCGCCGTCCGGCCCCACCTCGAGGGGGAGGATGTCTTCCTCGCCAACTACACCGACGGCCTCACCGACCTCCCCCTGCCCGACGAGATCGACGTGTTCCGCAAGAGCGGCGCCACCGCCTGCTTTGCCGCCGTCAAGCCCAAGGCCTCCTTCCACATGGTGACCATCGGAGCCCAGGGGACCGTGGAAAGCATCGAGCACATCGTCAACACCCCCGCCCGCATCAATGGCGGGTACTTCGTCTTCTCAAAGGACATCTTCGACGCCATGCAGGCAGGCGAAGAGTTGGTCCAGGAACCGTTCAACCGGCTCATCAAGAAGGGGAAGCTCACGGCCTACGCCTATGATGGCTTTTGGGCCTGCATGGACACCTTCAAAGAGAAGCAGCAACTCGACGACCTCTTCTCCCAGGGCACGGCTCCCTGGGAGGTCTGGCGCGCCAAGCGTTGATCGTTGCACCACCCGTTCATCACGCCCCGCGACCCTCCATGATCCCCTGCCGCCCCCAATCGCTGCGACGCGTCCTTTGCCTCGGCGCCCATTCCGATGACATCGAGATCGGTTGCGGAGGCACCCTCCTCAAGCTGATCCGCGAGAACCCCAAACTGGAAGTGCGCTGGGTGGTCTTCTGCGGCAGCACCGCCCGCCAGAAGGAAGCCCGGCGCAGTGCCCGACAGTTTCTGCGCGGCGCCAAACAGGCCGTCATCGAAACGCACAGCTTCCGCGAAAGCTTTTTCCCCGTGGAATGGGCCGGGATCAAGGAGGCATTCGAGCGGATCAAGAAGGAGTTCGATCCCGACCTGGTCTTCACCCATTACCGGGACGACCGGCATCAGGATCACCGCGTGCTTTCCGACCTCGCCTGGAACACCTTCCGGCATCATCTCATCCTCGAATACGAGATCATCAAGTACGACGGCGACGTCGGGCAGCCCAACGTTTTCGTTGAACTGGACGCCGCCCTCGCGCGCCGGAAGGTGTCCGCCATCCTCAAGTACTTCCAGACCCAGGGCAACAAGCACTGGTTCACCGCCGACACCTTCCTCTCCATGATGCGCATTCGCGGTATTGAATGCGCCTCACCCGCCCTCTACGCCGAGGCCTTCTACGGTCGCAAGATCACCCTCTGAGAGTCTCCCAGTAGCCGCCGACGTCAGGAGGCGGACGTTTACGACGCCGGCGGTGGGCGCGGGGCTTGCCAGCGTGATGACCGAGGAGGACAATCCCCCCTCAATCCATGCCTTCCCCTCGTGTCAGGGTCGTACTCGTATCCATCATCCTCCTCGCCCTGGTTAGCAGCCTGGGAGTGCGCCTGTTTCAAGGCCCTCGTCACCAGGGGCGGACGGTGGAGAGTTGGTGCAAGCAGCTCTGGGCCGGGAGCACACCTGAACAAGCGGCGGCCGCGGATGCCTTGAAGGCCATGGGATCCACCGCGGTCCCCGAACTGCGTCGCATGCTGGCCCGGCGGGATTCCCGACTTCGAACTTGGTTTCTGCGGCTGTGCTCCCGACAACACCTGGTGAGGTATCCCTACATGGACTCCGACACGGACCAGCAGCGCATAGCCATCAAGGCCTTGGGCATCCTGGGAGAACCGGCCCGGGAAGCGCTGCCGGACCTCCGTCATTTGGTCACCAACTGGACGCAACAACGGTTTGATGTCAATGAAACCGGCCGGGTCGCCAACTTCTACGAGCCGGGTTCCACCCCGATGCTGGAGGGTGGACCGCAAGGGCCCAGGCTGCGACCCCCGCCAGGACCCGGGCGTGATTAAACGTGGGTGACGCTTGGGAGCAAGAGTACGTCATTCCCCAGACGCTGCTGGGGAAAGAAGGCTGCGCAGCGGGTTGCGATACAAGGTAAAACATGGGCGGGCGGAGCACTCTACATCGCACCCCATCAAAGGCCCCTCACCCCAACCCTCTCCCGCAGGGAGAGGGGGAGTCGTCTGCCGCGCGGAGAGAGGCTGCATTCCTGATTCCTTCACCCCGGGGTGCCATGCTGTTCCCTCTCCCCCTGGGAGAGGGTCAGGGTGAGGGGCCCGGTAAAATGACAAAATGTGGGTCGTTCTTTTTGGGTAAAGGGTAAGAGCAAGAGCAAGATGGGCATTTCTTGCTCTTGCTCATACTCCTGCTCCTGCCTGACCCTGCGGCTGCCGGGCATTCAAGCGTCACCCTTTTCCAATCGCCCCCCCGGACCCCCCGAAATATACTGATCGTCCCGCCAGCCTCCTTGTATTAGGGTGATGATCCCGGGGAATCGGATTGGATGGATCTGGGCAATGGATCGCTGCACTGGGATGTCGAAGCGGAGAGGTATGTCTGGAGCGTGATTGACCCATTTGCGCGGCTGTTCCCGGCGCGCTTCTACCGGATCCAGCCTTTGTCCCCCTGACTTGGTCGGCCATGAAATCCCGAACTCCGCCTCCTGACGTCGGCGGCTACGTCTGCAGTGACAGGCGGGTGTCGAGATTCCAGGCGGCGCTGATGAGGGAGATGTGGGTGAAGGCCTGGGGGAAGTTGCCAAGGTGCTCGCCGCGCCGGCCCAGTTCCTCCGCGAACAGGCCCAGGTGGTTGGCGTAGCCCAGCGCCTTCTCGAACAGGTAACGCGCCTTTTCCAGGTCGCCCCCCTTGGAGAGGCATTCCACGTAGGCAAAGGAGCAGAGGCTGAACGTGCCTTCGTCCCCCGTCAGGCCGTCCGGCGCGGCAGTATCGACCTTGTAGCGATACACCAGCGAATCCTCCACCAACTCCCGTTCGATGGCGCTGAGCGTGAAGAACCAGCGGGGGTGGTGCGGGCTGATGAATTTCACCAGCGGCATGAGGAGGCTGGAGGCATCGACCGTGGTGGCCCCCTTGTACTGGACAAAGCACTGCAGGTCCGGATTCCAGAACTCCTCGTAGGCGTCCCGATAGATCTCGGCCCGCACCTGGCACCAGCGGTCGAGCGGGGCGGGGAACCCGCGCTTCTCGGCCAGTCGAATGCCGCGGTCCACCGCCACCCACGTCATGACGCGGGAATAGAGAAACTCCCGCTTGCCCCCGCGCACTTCCCAGACGCCCTCGTCGGGCACGCGCCAGTTGGCGCAGACGTAGTCGATGAGGCGGACCAGGTTCTTCCAGAACTCGTAGGTGATGGGCTGGCCGAAGAGCTTGTTGTAGATGTAAACCGAGTCCATCAGCTCCCCGTAGATGTCGAGCTGGATCTGGTGGTAGGCCGCGTTGCCAATGCGGACGGGGGCCGCGCCGCGGTAGCCCTCCATGTGTGTGAGGATGGTCTCGTCGAGCTGCTTGCGCCCGTCCAGGGCATACACCGCCTGCAGCGAGCCGTCCGGGTTCAGATCCTGGCAGCGGGCCTCGATCCACTGCATGAAGGCGGCCGCCTCCTCGCTGTAGCCAAGCCGCATGAGGGCGTAGATGGTGAAGGAGGCATCGCGGATCCAGGCGTAGCGGTAGTCCCAGTTGCGCACGCCACCCGGCGTTTCCGGCAGGCCAAAGGTCGGAGCCGCCACAATGGAGCCATGCTTGGCGGAAGTGAGAAGCTTGAGCGCCAGGGCGGAGCGGACCACAGTCTCGCGCCACCGGCTGCGATAGGCTGATTTCGCCACCCAGCGCCGCCAATAGGCCATGGTCTCCCCAAACCATTCCGTCACCTGCCGTTGCTCCAACGGGCGGGACAGGTCGCCTTGCCGGGCTTCCTCCATGACAAAGCTGGCGGTTTCCCCGGAGGGCAGGACAAATTCCGCGACCGCATCCCCTTCCTGCAATTGCAGCGGAATGGTGCTGAGCAGGCGGACGGCAGTCCGGTCCTCGCCTCGGGAACGGAAGACAAGCCCGGTGGGGCTCTTCTCCACGTCGTGCCCGGCCCGTGCGTAATCGAAGCGCGGGGCAAACCGCACCGTGAAACGCACGTCCCCGCGAATCGACTGCACCTGCCGGACCAGCTTGTTGGCGTGGCGCATTCCCGCCACTGTCATGAAGTCCGTCACCTCGGCCACGCCGTCCGGAGAGTGAAACCGCGTGACCAGCACATTGGTGGAAGGCATGTAGAGCTGGCGATGCTTGACGTTCGAGAACGCCGGCCGGATGGAGAAGCGCCCGCCGCCGCGATCGTCAAGCATGGCGGCAAAAAGGGACGGGGAATCAAAGTGGGGAAAGCAGAGGAAGTCGATCGATCCATCCATCCCGACCAAGGCCACGGTTTGCAGGTCTCCTATGATTCCGTAGTTCTCGATCGGCTGATAACTCATCACATGCAGGGGACGATCCGTCGGCGTTCAGCGGCTCTTTTGGCAGAAAGCGGGATGGATGCCAACCCCTTTTGAGAAGGGAGAAGTCAGAAGGCAGAAGGTGGAAGATGGGCCGGCACGCGCGGTCACGGTTGCGTTTGCAGATCCGCCTTCAGGCGGTTCAGTCGTTGGCATGGCGGGCGACGGCTTTTGCCGCCTAAAGCACGGACCCCCGAAGGGGGCTAGATGGGAATGAAACGTTCGGTACCACGGCTATGGAAAGGCCCCTCACCCCCGCCCTCGTGGAGAGGACGGGTTCCAATCAGATGCCTTTCTCCACGCGGAAGATGGTGTTCCCTCTCCCCCCGGGAGAGGGCCAGGGTGAGGGGCCTTCGATTTCGTCGTGCTTTAGGGCCAGCCCTTAA
>Ga0302046_10002871_pt1 | contig 15886 bp, 7 predicted proteins | sample RVTome_11_FD_200261 | JGI IMG/M metagenome (GOLD analysis project Ga0302046, IMG submission 200261) | Soil microbial communities from uranium-contaminated site in the Upper Colorado River Basin, Wyoming, United States - RVT147D111 (version 2) ...
TATTACACGAGACTTCGTGCGGGGAACGCGAGCATCCCGGCGGCTAATGCTGCGCCATCGAATGTCGAATCATTCGAGGTGGTTGCGGATACCGTGGGTGATGACTGGCCGATGGCCTACGAAATCGGAACCAGTACCGGGGCCTCCGGTCGATATGCAGGCAACATCACGCCGGGTGATCGGGATTGGTATCAGGTCAACCTGAATCTTGGAGACCAGATTGGCCTTCGGGTTCGGAGCACGACCTTGACGCCAACGTCGAATCTCGACCCCGAGGTCCTGATCCAGAACAGCCTTCAGGTCGTCGTCGCGAGCAATGATGACGCGGACCAGAACACGGTCGAATCAGTCATCGATCCGTTCAGCGTCGGTCTTCTGGGGACGTACTACATTCGAGTGACCGCACACCAGGATGCCTCAGTTGGTCAATACGAGCTGGTTGTCTCCATCAACGGGGTCATGCCACGAAGAACGGAGACACCGGCTCACGGCACGTTCGACGTTGGGTTTGCCGAGTTGAACACATCCGTCGTGAGGACCGGTGAGGCGTCGATCGTTCCTGCTTCCATCATCGACACAACTCGTTGAAAGGCCGACAGGATCTGTGTCTGTTCCCATTCCGGTAGCCTTTGATATCGTTCGAGGAATGAATCCTGTAAGGGAGACGGGGCCGATGCGAGTACATCACGTGCTTTGTCCGTCAGCCGGAGCATCACCTTACGACGGTCAGTCTTGCTGCGGCGCCGTTGGATGAGCCCACGATCGGAAAGGCGTCGCACGATCCCGGTCATGGTCGGTTGACTGAGACTGATCTGCTCTGAGAGGCGGGCGGCGGTTTCCTCACCCCGCAGTTTGATAGTGCGCAGCACCAACAGCTGCGGGGTTGTGATTGAGAAATCGCGGATCAGGCTGCGCGAGTGAATGTCGACCGCGCGGATTATCCGCCGGATGGCGACGATCATCTGGTCGTTCCGGGAGGATTCAGACGATCCCATGCCTCGACCCCTTTCCGGTTGCCGCCCGTTCGTCAGGAGGGAGTGCCAGAGAATCTGGTACCGTTGATTCGCCTGATTTAATTAGTAAAGAAAGTACTCTCGGCCAGGCTCCGCAAGAATTGCTGCATTGACGCTACGCCAACCACTCAGTGAGTGGTTTGTGCAGTAATCGCTGTCCGCCGGCGGATGTCACCACTTCGTTGTGAGTGGCAAACAAAAAAGGCCCCGACTGACGTCAGCCGGGGCCCGAGTTCGGTACAGGTGTTTTCTCGCTGTCAGCGGCCGTTTCCGCTGGCATCGGTCGTGGCCCGGGGACGTTCGGCCTCCTCCGCCAGGGTTTCAAGGACCTGTCGCCATTGGAACTTCTCGCCGATCCCGCGCACGTAGTAGTCCATCCACGCCATCTCGCTCACAGATTTCACGAGACGGTTGCGCGGATCCGGAATGCCGTGGCTTCGACCGGGATACATGAACAGCTCGGTGTCCACGCCGATCTTCTTCAGGGCCATGTGCAGTTCCACGGACTGCGGGCTCGGGACGCGCGGATCGCCTTCGACGACATGGATCATCGTCGGGGTGGTTGCGTTTCGCATGAACTGGATGGGTGACTGTTCCCAGTATGCGTCGAAGTCGTCATACGGTAACTCGTCGCCAAGATAGTGCTGTCGATTTCGCTGCACGTCGCTTTGCGCGTACATCGAGATCCAGTTCGACGTTCCTGCTCCAGAGCTGATGGCCTTGAACCGATCGGTATGCGTGAGAATCCAATTGGACCAGTGACCGCCGGCGCTCCAGCCGAGTGCACCCATTCGATCGCCGTCAACGATACCGGCATCGATGAGGTGATCAACGCCGGCCATGATGTCGTCGAATCCCTGCGGGAAGTAGTTGCCGACGATGGCCGTTCGGTGTTCTTCTCCGTAGTTCGTTGACCCACGGTAGTTTGGTCGCAGCACGGCGTATCCGGCACCGGCGTACACCTGTGAACCGTAACCGCCGTTGAATCCAAGCACGTCAGCAGAGGCGGGGCCTCCGTGTATTGCCACGATCAGGGGATACCGCTGGCCTTCCCGGTATCCCACCGGCTTGATCAATACGCCTCCGACTTCCTTTCCGTCGGTGGACACCCAGGTGATTTCCTCCTCCTGCCCCAGGGCCAGTTCACGAATCTGCGGGTTCACATCGGTGAGTTGGGTCCAGGAGTTCCGGTTGTTCAGGGCATCCAGACTCGCAATGCTGAATACGGTGCCCGGTGTTGTGGGGTCCGAGTAGTTGATCAGATAGACGTCTGAATCATCGTCGTAGTTCAACGAGAGTGCGGCCGCCTCGTTGGTAACCTGATGCACCTCGTCCCGTTGAATATCGAGCGCGAGAAGTTGTCGCGTTGCCCGGACGCCACTGTTGAAATAGATCGTGTTTCCATCTTCCGACCAGAAGCTGAGCCCGACGTGGTCGTGGTATGAGCCGCCCAGTTTTCGGAATGCACCACCGCGGTTAGCCACTTCGCGAATGTAGACGCGTCGGCTCTTCATAGTGTATCGTGTCATATCGTCGGCTGCGGTAAAAGCCACCCAACGCCCGTCCGGAGAAAAGTTGGGTCCGCCTTCGCTCACTTCCTCGTTGTCGGTGAGCCGTTCGATATGGCCCGTTGCGACTTCGAGTAAAAACAAATCGCCGTTGATGCTTTCTTCAGTGATGTTACGCTTGAAACGATCCGACGAAATCCCCTGGTAGCCGATCCACCTGCCGTCATCAGAGATCTCGAATCCATCGACCGTGTAGCTCTGATCGTTCGTGAGACGCGTGGTGCTCTTCGCGGTGATGTCCAGTGCCCACAGACTCACGAGCGGCGTCTGGGCGTTGCGGATGTCTACGGTGAATCCCTCTTCACTCCGTTTCTTCTCGTCTTCGTCGAATTCATCCGGGGTCAGGAAGTAGATGGTCCGTCCATCAGGGGACAGTTCCCAGTTGTTGACTCCTGCTTCTTCCGTCGTGAGTTTCTCCGGCTCCGCTGAGTCGATTCCTTCGACCGGGAGTCTGTGCAGTTGCCGGTCTTCGTCGCGACCAGCGGCGTATATGAGCCATTCTCCATCGGGGCTGAACTCGTAGTTGGCAACACCGCCACTGGCATCGGTCACACGACGAGCTTCCCCGCCATCCGGCCTCATCAGGTAGAGTTGATTACCGCCTCTTTCATTCCCGCCGGTGGCCTCCCTGTTGGAAAGGAAAGCGAAAAAAGAACCATCGCGTGACCACTGGGGGGAAGTTTCGTTCTTGTCATCCGTATAGGTCATCTGACGTGTGGACGATACGCCACGTGGAATTGACACCAGATAGATGTCAGTCTGTGATTCCGCTTCATCCCAGTCGGGAGTCGAAACGGTATACAGCATCCACTGCCCGTCCGGGCTGGGCGTATGTGAACCGTCCCGATTCATCCTCTGCATGTCCATAAACGTCATCGGGCGGGTACCCGATCGCCCCTGGGCGGAGAGTCCTCCGGGCAATGTGATGAGGGCAATGAGGGCGGCGGACGCTACGACCTGAAGCGCCCGGCAAAACTTCGATCCGGTGAATGCCATGGGAATCCTCTCGAACGGGCCTGAAAGGCGTACCGACACTGCGTGTGACAATCCGTAAGCTACAGCATGGAACGACCGTTGGCAGGAGGTCGACAAGACGGGGACGATGATCCACGGGCCCAGCTCGATCGCGGGCTATGCCTGTTCGTAAGCCTGCCGGAGCCAGTCCACCAAGTCGGTGTCGACTTCCCGCGCGTCGCTGAGCCGTACGCGATGGGACACCATGGTGTTGAAACTGCCCAACTTCTCCAATCGTCCCTTGGCTGCCACACCGCTCAAATTGATGCCAACGTGCTCTCGGCCATCTCTTCGGGTGATTGTGCCATTGAACCGGCCCTCCAGCAGGAGAGTTGAGATGTTGTGCCTCCAGGGGCCGGAGGCGGCCGCCATGAAAGAGGAACGAACGTGACGCGGATACTCGTGGTCGACGAGACGCCGCAGTGGTTCCTCAGAAACATGGCTCGCGCGGTGTACAACGTATCCCCTATGGTCCTATTTGGGACACCTTGGCGCGCACGATGTCTCGAGGGAAATCCCTCCGCGGACACCTCCCGTAATCTGGCCGGATGCCAATGGCGCTCGTCACGGTTGGCGGAATCCTCCGAAACCTGTTGAAGCATTCCTGGACCATGCGGTCACATGGCGGGAACCGACCATTAGTGCCGGTGGCCCGGCCCGGCCGTGCTACGTCGGCTCCTCTCCACGTTTTCCAACAGATACGATGGATGCATGCGACCCGTGGGCTTGTACAGCTCCTCATGCGTACGGACAAAACCCAGTCTCGCCAGGAGATTTGCTGACACCCCGTTCTCCGGATTGTGGCCCGCGAACAGCGCGTGGCACCCCAGTTTCCCAAAGGCATAGTCGACTACGCGGGACGACGCTTCGGTTGCATATCCGCGTCGCCATTGTGCCGCAAGCACATGCACGCCGAGTTCGGGTGACTGCGGGTGCAAGGGGCGTGGTCGGAGTCCGCAACACCCTATGTGAGTCCCGTCGGCCAGGCGAAAGATCGGCCAGTACTGCATCCCATGGCTGGTTTGCGTCGCGATCTCCACGTCGAGGCGCTCACGGATATCTGTTTCGGTGAGCGGCTGCGCCGAGATGAACCGGGTGACAATGGGGTCACCCCATAATCGCATGGCAAGCGGCAGGTCATCCGGTTGCCAGATCCGAAACCCGAGGCGCCTTGATTCCAGAAAGAACGGATTCACAAGCCGGTGTTGCCAGTCAGTACGTCGTCATGTGCATGGCTGAGCCAACCCCGCGATCGGCAGACGCTACGGACGCGTGCCCGTGATGGTCTGACCCGCGGTGTTAGTGAAATAGAGCAGGCCTCGCCCCGGATGGAACGCCACCTGGTTGTCGGATGTGGGTGCGTTCGGGATCATGGTTTTCACCGTATTGGTATTGCCATCAATCACCGTAACACCTGCCTGTCCACCCACGAAGATCATGTTGGTGCCCTCGTCCACCTCGACATGCGTCGGACGGGCCCCGACGCTCGGTATGACCGCTACGACTGCGGAGCCTGCGGGTTGTGTATCGTCGATGACCGTCAGCGAATTGTCGGTTTCATCGACGACGTATACCCTACGCGTGCTACGGTTGACGGCAATACCGCGTGGCGCACTGCCGACGACAACCGAATCGGCGATCTCCTTCGTGGACGCCTGCAGCCGCACGACGAAGCCGTTGTCGATTCCCGCAAAGATGCGATCGTTGACTTCGTCCACGGTGATGAATCCGGCACCGGATGGCGGAGCACCAATGAGCCTGGTGGACTGATTGTAGACGGAGTCAAACGGACTCGTGCCATCGAGCACGTAGATGCCAGGGCCTGATACACCCGGTACGAGAGCCGTGACGTAGACGGAATCTGTTCCCCGGTGCCACGCGAGCCGCTGCGCCCCCACGCCGACAGTGTGCTGCGTCAGGACCTGTCGGGTGGCTCCATCAACAACGTAAACACCAATTTCCACGCCCTCCACGATGTAGAGTTTGTTGCGGGTCTCGTTGATGTCGATATGACTGAGGTTTAACGCGTTACTTACAGGAACCTGGCCGGCGACCGACCCGGTTGAGACATCGAATACCACCATTTGGTTCGACGAGGCTTGCACGGCATAGATGGTATCCGTCCCGGTATTCACGGCCAGATGCGCTGGCAGAATATCCATGTTCACGGTTTGACGCACACCGATCTCAGTCGAGACGGGCGTGAATCTCGCGTCCAGACTCATGGTGCCGCCGAGTAAGGGGAGGGAAATGCCTGTGCCAAAGCCACCAGTGGCCGACGAGAACGTGGCGACCGTATAGAGGTCGCCCAGGACGGGTGTGTATCCGCCCGAAACCGTGATGTCCAACGCACCCGCGAGATTCGCGATTCCACTGACGTTGAGTTGGTCGTGAAATCCTGCGCCTGAACCAGCCGATGGACCTCCGATCTCGATATTCAAACTCGCAGCCCCGTCCTGCACGTAGTTGCCCACCATGCCCAGCACGCCGGGAGACGTGCCCGGACCGATGTCGGCGGCGATCGTGCCGAAGGAGGCACCCGTCAGGTTCAGCACGCCGTTACCCTGAATGGCGGACCCCGTAACATCCGCGTACGCCTGTGTGAGCGTGAGGGTCCCGATCTGTATGTCGAGAATCCCTCCGGTCAGATTGGCGACATTGACGTTCAGACTGGTTGTTCCCGAGCCGACAGTCCGCGTCAGGATTCCGGTGTTGTTTATGCTGGGTTGGGTGCCACCGAGGATGTAGGTGTACGTGAGATCTCCCTGTATCTCGAACGTGCCGCGGTTCTCGAGGATACCGCCCGCGCCGGTTTGAATGGTGCCGCCCGACCAGACAATCACGCCATCGTTCTCGAAGACGCGGCGGAGGGTCTTGGTGCCCGTGGTGAAGGCGGCGGTGGCTCCGCTCCCCAGGAGTGTGGTACCACCGTTGTCGGCATCGTCCATGTTGCCGCCCGTCCAGTCGAGCGCGGTCACCACCTCCACGGTGCCGGCCCCCGTCAGTGTCCCTCCGGCCATGGTCAGTTCATCAAACGTGGCGGTAAGATCTCCGCCAATCGACACGGTTCCGCCGAGAATTTGCGTCGGCGCCGGCCCCGTAACCGAAAAACCATCGTTCAACGCGTGGAGGCCGGTCACGATATCAAACGAAGTTCCACTCACGACCGTAACCGTGCCGTCCCACGTTGAGTTCTGGCTGACGCTCAGGGTGCCCGTTTGGACATCCAACGTGCTCGAGGGAGTCAGATTGTTGAACGGAACGTTGAGCGAAGCTGTACCTGTGCCGACCGAACGTAGAACCGTCCCGGCGTTGTTGAATTGTGGCGCAACACCGCCAAGACTGTATGTAAACGCCAGGTCACCCTGGATCTCGAACGACCCCTGGTTGTCAAAGACAGCCGCGGAGCCCGTTTGAATAGTGCCAGCCGTCCACGTGACGGTTCCTGGACTCTGGAATATGCGGCGCAGGGTCTTCGTACCACCTTCAAACGATGCAACCGCGGATGGACCGATGCGTATGATGCCGCCGTTCGTGGCGTCTTCGAGGTTGCCTCCACTCCAAATGAACGTATTCACCACGTCGATGATCCCCGCGCCAGTCAGGGAGCCGCCCGTTACGGTGAGCTCGTCAAACGAGGCGAGGCTGGACCCGGGAATCGAAATCGTGCCCCCGGTAATTCGGGCGGGCGCTGGTCCGGTCACGGTGAAACCGCTGGCAAGGTCGTGTGCGCCGGTCAGGAAATCGAAAAATGCGCCGCTCGAGAGCGAGATGCTTCCGTTCCAGGTCGAGTTCTGCGAAACCGTGAGCACACCGGTCTGCACATCAACGGCGCTCGACGCAGTCAGGTTGTTGAACGGAACGTTCAACGCGACCGTCCCGACTCCCACGGTGCGAGAAACCGTTCCCGCGTTGTCGAAACGCGGTACACCGCCGCCAAGGCTGTAGGTCATGGTGACGTCGCCCTGAATATCCAGGGCACCGCCACTTTCGACGCTGAACACGGCACCGCTGCCGGATTGAATGATGCCGGCCGTCCACGTCCCGCTACCGAACAGGGCGAGTGTGTAGCCCCGATGCGTCTTGGTCCCGCCACCGATGGCGTATGTCCCGCCCGCCTCGAGGCGCGTGGTGCCGGCACCGCTCTCGCCGAACTCACCGCCGGTCCAACTCAAGGTTCCGGACACGGACAGAATGCCGGTTCCACGAACGCTGCCGCCGCTGACGATCAGATCTGTCGTCGTGCTCGTTACGCCGCTGCTGAACTCCGCGGCTCCACCTGTCACGTTTGTCAGATGCGAGATGGAGTAGGCACCTCCGATAGTGGCGGTACCACCGGAGAAACGGACCTCCCCGGCCCCGTTGACCGCCGATAGAGGTCCCAGGGTGTGTGTTCCGCCCCCGAAGGCGAGGATCGCACCGCTACTGACCGAGAACGCGCCGCTACTCGTTCCGCCCTGGGTCAAGTGGAGTTCTCCAACCTGGCTTTCGAGCGTTCCCAGGTTGTTGAACTGCACGCCGATCTGCGTGATCCCTGTACCTGACGTGCGCCTGACGATTCCAGCGTTGTCGAGCCGCGATGGAGTCCCGCCAAGGTTGTACGTGAACGTGAGGTCCCCCTGGACGTCGAGAACACCGTTGGTCCCGATGACCAGCGCTCCCCCACTCCCGGTTTGAATCGTTCCGCCGCTCCAGATTCCGGTCCCATCAAGTGCGAGGGTGAACGCACGCAACGTCTTGCTTGCACCGGTGATGTTCAGCACACCCCCGTCATTGACCAAGAGGGTACCGTTGCCTGTGCTCCCGAACTCACCTCCACTCCAGTTGATCGTTCCGTTCGTGACGATCCCACCGGTTCCGTTCAAGGAACCTCCAGTCATGTCGAGCGTCGTATTGGGCGCCCAAACACCGCCCGTGTTCACCGTTAGAGCGCTGCTGGTGATGGAAAGAGTCTGGGCCCCGGTGGCGCCCATGTTCAGAAACCCGGCCGTCGCATTGGCGTCCAGATTGACCGTGTACGTCCCCGGCATGTCGATATAAACCGTGTCGGACGCGGTCGGGACGATACCCGTACTCCAGTTGTCCGGCTCGCTCCAGCTACCGCCTGCCGGGTTGGTCCAGTGTACGCCGGACGCGCCGAACAGGTCCACGACCAGCGTTGCCGCACCAGACGCGCCGTCCACCGTTGCGATGACCGATGTGCTGCCGTTGTTCAACGCCGTGGCAAGGCCCTGGGCATCGATTGACGCCACACTGCTGTCGCCTAACGACCAGCCAATGGCGGGCCCCGGCACGAGATTCCCGTTGGCGTCTCGAACCGTGGCAGTAAACTGGGTCGTGCCGGCAAGGACGGAAATCGTATCCAACCCCGGACTCACGACCACCGTGGCCGCAAGTTGCTGCACGGTAATCGATGCGTTGCCGTTCAAACCGCCGGACGACGCGGTGATCGTCGCGCTCCCGTTGCCAATGGCCGTTACGTTGCCCACCGCGTCGGGGATCGCCACACTCGAGTCGGTGCTCGACCAGGTAAACGTCAGGCCGGTCACGACGTTGCCGAAGGTATCGAGACCGGTCGCCACAAACGTCGTTGTGGCCGCGAGCGCGTCGAGGGTGGCCGATGGCGGCGCGACCATGATTGAGGAGAGGACACCGGCCCGCACCGTAAAGGAGAGACTGGTATCCGGAAAGAGGCTCGCGGCAGTGGCTTCGAGTTGATAGCCCGTGCCAAGGCTGTCGGGAGTTATATCGGCGAATGTTGCCACTCCGCCCGACGTCAGACCTGGATTGGTCCCCAGGAGCGCAGCGCCTGCGGTACCGGTTCCGGACACGATCGACAACATGATTGCCCTATCGGTGTCCGGAAGCACCACGTTCCCCAGACTGTCCAGCACGGCGACGGCAACGGGCACCGGGCTGCCGGCCGTCGTGTCGACCGGCTGAATCGCGAAGCCGAGCTGCGTTGGAGACCCTGCAAGTCCCGTCGCACCGATATCGACGGAGACGTGATCCAACACATTCGCGGCATCAGGCAAGCCGATGCGGGTTCGCACGACACCGGCCGGAACATCATCAACGGTCGCCATCGCTACCTGCGGCCCGGCAACCGTGCCGAGGGTCCACAGCGTCTGTACGGTGCCGTCCACATCCGTGACAGCCGTGTCCGGCGAGAACGCCCCCACGCCCGAGAACCGCACTACGGCATCCCGGACTCCAAGTCCGTCATCGCCCAGGATCTGTACCGTGATCGGCCCCGGCAGTTGAGCTGCGACCTCACCACTCTGGCTGTTTCCGGCCGGGACGCTGGCCGATGCCGGGTTGGGCTGGATCAATACGGTGGCGGTGTCTGCCCCCCCACTCAACAACTCGGCCACGATCCGGGCGTTGCCTCGTGTCCCCGCCCCGACGACCCGGCCGACGGTGTAATCCGGTACTGCTGCCTGGGCAGAATCCGGTGTCGACCACGCTACGGGTGTCCCGGGGACGATGGTATCCGCGTTGAAAGCGACTGCCTGGAATGTGAAACTCGATCCCGTGAACAGGGTTGGGGCGGATCCGACGACCACCACCGAGTCCGCAGAGGCACCCACGCCCGTGTACTCCAGTTCTAAAGGCGTGATGGCCGGCTGGTTTGCGCTGTTGGCAGGTATCTCAATGGGACCGCCGCGGAACACGGTATCGTTTTGGAGACCAACCAGGGCCAGGGTGATCAGGAAGATGTCGTTCGGATCGACGATCGGGACCACGAGCCCCACGTCGATGGAGTCCTGACCGGCGATATCAAAGACGGAGTCTGTCACGACCGTCCCGGTACTTTGCAGCGTCGCGACGATCCGTGCGGCGGTCACGGGGACGAGGCCGGCCCGGGCGCTCTTGAAGACCGGGGCAAAGGAGAGATTGGCGGTTCGGGATTCGTGCGGTCCGAATTGATCCCGGCAACTCATCACCACAATAGCGGCGAGCAGTCCGAGGGCGATCGTGACAGATGAGCGTATCTTGAGCATTATCCGCATCCGCGGCGAGTTTGGCAGAACCTGTGCCAAAGCCGCGACAAACCTTGCGATTGGCTGGGCCAGCACAATCTTTCAGGCGAACGTATTTCGACACAGAGCGTGGATTTCCTCACATGATAGCGGATCTCAACCGATGGCGGTGGACATGAAGCGATTTGGCGTACCCCTCCTGGCTCTCGTCCTGACGGCGACATCCATGACGGCGCAGCAGTTCGGCGGCGCCCTCGCCGTGAACGGCGACCAGGTTTTCGTGGGTGAAACGGGGAATCAGAATCTGCCTGGGATTGCCTACGTCTACGAGAGCCGAAATGGCACGTGGACCGAAACGGCCCAACTCCTGGCGGGCGAACACGTGGGACCGCCGGACGGCTTTGGCCGTGCCTTGATTACCGATGGTGGCGGCACGCTCTACATTGGCGCTCCGATGAACGGCTCGGGTGGATCAGTTCATATGTTCACTCGGGGGGCGTCCGGCAACTGGGGTGAGTCCGCTCGAATCGGCCCCACCGATGGCGGCGAGGACGACCGGTTCGGCTCCGCGCTCGCGACCGCCGGAGATGTCCTTGTGGTGTCGGCGCCCGGACAGTCCGACGGATCGGGTGCCGTCTATGTGTTTCGCCGTACCGGTTCCCAATGGAATCAGGTTTCGAAACTAACCAGCGAGGACGACGAGGTCTCAGGTTTCGGTTCGACCCTGGCTTTCGATGGCAGCGTGCTGCTCCTCGGTACCCGCGAGGGGCGCGACGCACCTGTCGGCGTCTTCGCCTACCAATGGAATGCGTCGTCGGGCGCATTCACGCCCCACGGCAGACTCGAGGCGGACGGTCTCGGCGAGCGAAGCGGTTTCGGATCGGCTATCGCTTTATCCGGCGGCGTCGCCTACGTCAGCGCCCCCGGAGTCAACCAGCGTACGGGCGCGGTCCTGGCGTTTTCCTTCGATGCGACATCGGGGGCCTGGGCGCCGGGCACGAGGCTATCACCCTATGACGCCGGTCCCAACACCGGATTCGGCTCGTCAATCGTGTTCGATAACGAGAACGAGGATGTCTGGATAGGCGCCCCGGGAGCAGCCGCGGGTGAGGGAGCGTTTTACGTTTTTGCGCGGAATGCAGCAGGTGACTTCACGGGTGTCTCGAAGTTGTCGAGCCACCTTGGTGTAGAGCGAGCGGCGTTTTCCAACACCGCCGCTCTTGCGGGTGACATCGCGGTTGTGGGTGCGGCCGGAGTCGATGGTCGCGCGGGGGCCGCCGTGGTGCTCGAACGCGGGACAGCCGGCGCGTGGATCGAGCGGAATTCCGTCGTCAACGAAATGAGGGGGTTTCCCGCGATCACGGGTGGTGAAGCGGCGTGTTCGGATAACCACGTGGACAGCTTCGAGTGCAGCGAGGTCAATGTCGTCTCCTTCCTGCCGCTGAAGGACATTGGCGGTTCGCGGGGAACGCGAACGAACGATATCTGGGGTTGGACGGATCCCGAGACCGGAACGGAGTATGCGATTGTCGGCCGTTCCGATGGGACATCGTTCGTCGACCTCAGCGATCCACTGCATCCGTTGTACGTCGGTGATCTCCCGAAGACGGCGGGTTCGCGCAGCAGCGTGTGGCGGGACATGAAGGTCTATCGAGACCACGTGTACATCGTGGCGGATGCCGCCAACGAACATGGCGTGCAGGTGTTTGATCTCACCCAACTCCGGTCGGTACGAAATCCGCCGGTCACGTTCGAGCCAACGTATACGTACGACGGTATTCACAGCGCGCACAACATTGTCATCAACGAAGAAACCGGGCACGCCTACGCCGTTGGCAATAGCGGCGGCGGTGAGACCTGTGGCGGCGGCCTTCACATGATGAACCTGGAAACCCCGAGTCGTCCAACGTTCGCCGGCTGTTTTGCCGATGCCACGACCGGTCGTCGTAAGACAGGGTATTCACACGATGCGCAATGTGTTCGCTATCGCGGTCCGGACGCCGAGCATCAAGGCAAAGAGGTTTGCTTCGGTTCCAATGAGACCGCATTGAGTATCGCGGACGTTTCGGACAAGGGAAACCCGGTTGCGCTGGCGGCTGTGTCATATCCCAACGTGGCGTATACCCACCAGGGCTGGCTCACCGAAGACCACCGACATTTCTACATGAATGACGAGGGCGATGAGCCTCAGGGGCTCGTACCGGGCACCAGGACGCTCGTGTGGGACGTCTCGGATCTTGACGATCCTATTCTGGTGAATGAACACATCGCATCCACGACAACCACCGATCACAATCTGTACGTTCGTGGCAATCTCATGTACCAGTCAAACTACGGGAGTGGTTTGCGGGTGCTCGATGTGTCGGATCCGGTGAATCCGGCGGAAGTTGGGTTCTTTGATACCACGCCGTTCGGTGGCAGCGGGTCCTGGAGCAACTACCCGTTCTTCGAGAGCGGATTGGTCATAGTTACCAGCGGTTCCGAGGGTCTCTTCGTTCTGAAGCCCACGGCACTCCCGGTTTTGATTCCGTAACCTCGGGTCGGGCAATTGAAACACCATGAGCCGCTGATCGATGCAGATCGGCGGCTCACTGCCTTACTGGTGCACGGGCTCAGTCGGACGCCGCTATCGATGGTTCGATTGGCGCGCCACCTTCGGAAGCACGGTTTCGCGACGGAGCAGTTTGGATACGTCACGTTCACCCAGGACTATAAGCGGATTGCGCGCCGACTCCGCAGCCGGATGGAAGACCTCGCGTGTCGAGCGCCGTATGCCGTGGTGTGTCACAGTCTTGGCGGCGTGCTGACGAGAGAGGCCCTGCGGTCGGTCGAATTCCCTCTTCCGCGTCATGTGATCATGCTCGGAACGCCTAACACCAGATCGCGGATGGCTGAATGGGCGATGCGCTATACCCCGTGGGGACTCTTCGTCGGCCAGGCAGGGCGGAAGCTGGCGGATCCATTGTTTTTTGCGTCGCTTCCGCTACCTCCGGTCCCCTACACGGTCATAGCCGGAACGAAGGGCTTTCGCCTGGCGCCGGTGCCCTTTCACGGTGAAGCGAACGACACACTCGTTTCCGTTTCGGAGACGAGGCTCGATGTCGGCGAAAGTCACGTTGTGTTGCCGGTTGGTCACACGTTCATGATGAACAAGCCCTCGGTGAGGGAGGCGATCGTCGAGGCGTTGAAAAGCGCCACCCCCGAATGACTGTCGCCCGAAAGCTACATCCCGGTCTCCCCGGGGATCGACGGCGCGCGGTCGGTTCGGGTGAAAACGTCGGCACGGGGCTTGCCCGACTGCCCTTGCCCTTCAACCATTGTTGATCCGACCCGAAAGAGCCGATTTCGGCGACCTATGCACAGACCCGTTCGTTCCTGGCTGTTATTCCTCCTGATACCTGCACTCGCAACGTGTGGCACGGATCCGGTAAGTACCGGCGCGGCCATCGCTTCGATTTCGGTGAGCCCGGCATCCCCTCTGCTCACCGCCCTCGGGCTTACACAACAGTTTGCAGCGTCGGCCCGGGATGCCAACGGACGCGTCCTCACCGGTAAGCAGATTGCCTGGACGTCCTCGACGCCCGGTGTAGCGTCGATCGAAGAGTCCGGCGTGGCAACGGGCATGAGCAACGGATCCACCACCATCCGGGCATCGGCCGAGGGGGTCAGCGGAACCGCCTCGTTGACCGTGAGTCAGGTCGTTACCGCTGTGGAGGTTGAGTCGGGATCTGATACGCTGACCGCTATCGGTGACACAACAACCCTCACGGCAGAAGCATCCGATGCCGGCGGAAGTCCGGTGCCCAACGCATCAGCTACGTGGACCAGTTCGGCGCCGGGGATCGTATCGGTTGACGCCGCAGGGGTTGCGACCGCCGAAGCGAATGGTGTCGCGACACTGACCGCTCGAATAAGCGACATCGAGGCCACCTATGAAGTTTCTGTGGTCCAGCAACCGTCAAAACTTGCCGTCAGCCAACAGCCCACTGCGACAGTACTGAGTGGTGTTGCGTTCACGCAACAACCTGTAGTTCAACTGCATGATGCCAATGGGAATAACGTGGAGCAGGCCAGTGTGCCTGTCACCGCCGCCATCTCATCGGGTGCCGGGACGTTGGCTGGAACCACAACCGTGACCACCAATGCGACGGGCGCGGCAGCCTTCACGGACCTCATGATTACCGGCCCGTCGGGGGCGCGGGTATTGTCCTTCACGTCACCCTCACTCACCGCCGTCACATCAAACAACGTCATGCTCGCGTCGGGGCTGGCGGATCCCGATGAATCCACGGCCAATGTGCCGACCAGTACAGGGGCCGGTTTCCCCACCACGATAACGGTGGCGACGCGAGACGCGAACGGCGCGGCGTTGAGCGTCGGAGGAGAGGTTGTCGAGGTCACCATCACGGGGGCCAATCCTGGCAGCCCAACCGTCAGCGACAACGCGAACGGATTGTACACGTCGAGCTACATCCCGACCGCAGCCGGCGTCGACAACTTTGAAGTGCTGCTCAATGGGGAACCCATCAGCAACTCCCCGCTCTCTACGGTGGTCACCGCGGGACCGCTGGATGCTGCGAGCAGTACGGCGGACGTACCGAACGGTACGCTCGGAGTGATGACGACACTGACGGTGCGGTCGCGCGACGTCTATGGCAATGCGTTGTCGGGAGGTGGAGGTGTGGTGGTTGTTGCCATCAGTGGCGCCAATCCGGACACGGCCATGGTGACGGACAACAACAACGGCACGTATACGGCGACCTACACACCGGCGGCAGCCGGCATCGATAATCTGACGATCACGCTCAATGGTGTGGCGATCAGTGGTAGTCCGTACACGAGCATTGTCACGGGCGATGCTGATCCAACAAAGAGCACGGGTACCATCCCGGCCACGGGCACGGCGGGGAATCAAACGAGCCTGCTCATTACGGCCCGTGATGTGAACAGCAACCCCCTCTCCGTGGGTGGGGCCACGGTTGCCATCGCCATCACCGGTGCCAACATGTCGAGCCCGACTGTCATAGACAACGGAGATGGGACCTATTCGGCTCTTTACACGCCGACGAAGGTTGGTACGGACAACGTCGCCGTTACCCTGAACGGCGGTGCCATCTCAGGAAGCCCATTTGCGAGTGTCGTGGGTCCGGGGACGGTCGACCCATCGCGAAGCACCGCGATCGTGCCTGGGGCGGGCGCCGTCGGTGCGTCGACCCAGATTGTTGTGTCGGCACGCGACGCGTTTGATAACGCGCTGGTGACGGGAGGGGCGGCGGTGGTCGTCACGGTTACCGGAGCGAACTCGGTG
>Ga0302046_10002872_pt1 | contig 15884 bp, 14 predicted proteins | sample RVTome_11_FD_200261 | JGI IMG/M metagenome (GOLD analysis project Ga0302046, IMG submission 200261) | Soil microbial communities from uranium-contaminated site in the Upper Colorado River Basin, Wyoming, United States - RVT147D111 (version 2) ...
AGCCCGGCGCCAGGGCGCCCTTCTCCGCGGAGGAACTGCTCGAGTCCGGCACCGGCATCTACCTGCGCGGCCTGGGATTATTACCCAACGACTGAAAATCATCGGGCTGTCCTCTTGAAGTTCGGGAACAATGGGCCGATGATGTAAATGTGTTTTACATTCACATCAAAGGAGTCTTGCCCATGCAAGCAGTCTTAGGAGCGCTGCGCAGTGCCGAAGCCTGGCTGGATGCCCAGGGCAAGGGCGCGTGGATCGCCGCGACGGTCGTCGGTTTCGTACTGTTCTGGCCGGTCGGGCTCGGCATCCTCGGATACATGATCTGGAGTAAGCGTATGTGCTCACATCACCGCTCTCGCTGCCATCGTAAGGCGCGCTTCGACAGCACCGGCAACAGCGCCTTCGACACCTACCGCGAGGAGACGGTGCGACGCCTCGAGGAGGAGCAGACCGCGTTCCAGACCTTTCTGGAGCGGTTGCGCAAGGCAAAGGATCAGGCCGAGTTTGAGCAGTTCATGAACGAGCGTCGCAACGGCGCCAACGGCGAGCTGAGCGGCTCCGCTGCCTGACGCGCCAACAAGCCCGCGCCCGGCCCCACCGGGCGCGGCATTCCCCGGGACGGGGCGCTTGCTGGCAGGCACCAGATGCCCATCGGCCGCCTGCCGCCGATCAGGTGCCAGCCCTCTCCCAGTCCTCCGTTATCTACAGAGATCGCGGCAGACTCGGTGCCGGTCGGCGAGGCGAGCGGCTACTTCGCCCGCACCTGCGCGGCAAAAGTCGGGCACCATCAGCCGCCCGGCGGTCTCGGAAAAGCGCTTGTCACTCACCCCGAACGGGAACGTCCGCTACTAGCTGAAGACCCCTTGACCCAAGACGGCACCACGCACGTCATCTTCGAACCCATGGACTTCCTCGTCCGGCTGGCGGCCTTGGTCCCAAAGCCCCGAGTCAACTTGACACTTAATAATGGGGTATTCGCCCCGAACAGCCGGTATCGGGCGCGGGTGACGAAGGCCTTGCGGGGCTGAGGAAGCCAAACCCTGCCCTGGCGGGCGGTGTCTGCAGCCATTGGTGACTAGGCGAAGGGATCCTTGAGCAAGATGGTGTCGGCGCGGTCCGGCCCAGTGGAGATGATGTCCACCGGCACACCCACCAGTGCCTCGATGCGCTCGATGTAGCGGCGGGCGGTGTCGGGCAGCTCCGAAAGGCTGCGGACGCCCACCGTCGACCCCTTCCAGCCGGGATGATCCTCGTAGACCGGAACGCAGGCCGAGAAGGCCTCGGCGCCGGCGGGTGGGTCCTCCATGGTGCGGCCGCCGGATTGGTAGCCGACGCAGATGCGCACCGTATCCAGACCGTCTAGCACGTCCAGCTTGGTCAAGCATAAGCCGCTGACGCTGTTGATCTCCGCCGAGCGGCGCAGCGCCACGGCGTCGAACCAGCCGCAACGACGGGGCCGACCGGTGGTGGAGCCGAACTCGTGGCCGGCCGTGGCGAGATGGTGGCCGACCCGGTCGCTGAGCTCGGTGGGGAATGGTCCAGAGCCAACGCGGGTGGTGTAGGCCTTGGTAATTCCCAGCACGTACTCGAGAAAGCAGGGGCCGACGCCGGTGCCGGTGGCGGCGCCGCCGGCGGTGGTGTTCGAGGAGGTGACATAGGGATAGGTGCCGTGGTCGATGTCCAGCAGCGCCCCCTGGGCACCTTCGAACAGCACGCTGTCCCCAGCCTCACGCAACTGGTGGAGGATGCCGGTGACATCCGCGATCATCGGCGCCAACCGCTCACCCCTGGCCAGGGTGTCTTCCAGGATGCGTTGGAAGTCCAGGGGCGCGGCATGGAAGTAGTGCTGCAGCACGAAATTGTGGAAATCCAGCACCTCACCGAGCTTGGCGGCGAAGCGCTCCCGGTGCAGCAGGTCCACCAGCCGGATGGCCCGCCGCGCCACCTTGTCCTCGTAGGCCGGACCGATGCCGCGGCCGGTGGTGCCAATGGCCCGGTCGCCTCGGGCCTGCTCGCGCGCCTGATCCAGCGCCACGTGATAGGGCAAGATCAGCGGGCAGGCCTCACTCAGCCGCAGCCGGCCACTGACCTCCACGCCCTGAGCTTCGACGCGGTCGATCTCGCTGATCAGGGCTTCTGGTGAGAGCACCACGCCGTTGCCCACCAGACAGCGCACCTCTGGCCGCAGGACGCCGGAGGGAATCAGATGCAGCACCGTCTTGCGACCGTCGATGACCAGGGTATGACCGGCATTGTGGCCACCCTGGAAGCGCACCACGGCGGAGACGCGCTCGGTGAGCAGGTCCACCACCTTGCCTTTGCCCTCGTCGCCCCATTGGGTGCCGATCACCACGACGTTCTTGGCCATGTGGACGCCCCTCCACGGTCACCGGGAGTCAGTGGGGGTAGCGGCCAGCGGCACCAGCGGCTCCACCATCCAGCCGGACTCACGCTGCACCAGCACCCGGCCGCAGCCCATCTCCCACGCCCCGCCGCTCTGGCCCGGCAGCTCGCTGACTACCGGCTCGCCCTGGTTGCGCAGCGCCCCCACCAGGGCCTCAAGTGCCGGATCGTCGCTGCGCGGCGCGAAGATCGGCGTGCTTGGCTCCTCGGCCGGCCCGCGGCCGAGGGCCAACAGGGTCTTTAGGTCGGCGCTGAAGCCGGTGGCTGGCCGGGCGCGGCCAAATACGCGGCCCACGTCATCGTAGCGGCCGCCACGCGCCACGGCCTTGCCGTGCCCGGGCGTGTAGGCGCTGAACACCAAGCCCGTGTGGTAGTGGTAGCCACGCAGCTCGGCCAGATCGAAGTGCAAGTGCAAGCGGGGAAAGCGCCGCTGCACACCGGCCACTACCTGGTGCAGGCGCTCCAGATGCTGCTCGGTCTCGGGAACGCGGAGGAAGACGCGGCCTGCCTCCGCCAGCACGTCCTCGCCACCATGAAGGTCCGCGAGCCGGCACAACAGCTCGGCTGCTTCGGGCTCGATACCCCAGTCGCGCAACAGCGCCTGGATCTCCGCCGCGGCCTTGCGCTGGAGGGCCTCGAACAGCAGGCCCTCGCGCTCCGGGTCCAGTCCGGCGCGGCCGGCGAGGCCACGAAAGATCGCCACGTGGCCTAGGTCCAGGTGTAGCTCGTCGATGCCGGCAAGCCCGAGGGTCTCCAGCATCAGACTGAGCACCTCCAGGTCGCTCTCGAAACCACTGTGACCGTAGAGCTCGCAGCCCACCTGCAACGGACAGCGGGAGCCGGCGAAGCCGTCGTCGCGGGTGTGCAGCACGGTGCCGATGTAACACAAGCGGGTGGGAAGCTCGCGCTTGAGCTGATGGGCCTCGATGCGTGCCACCTGGGGGGTCATGTCGGCCCGTACGCCCATCAGACGACCACTGAGCTGGTCGGTGACCTTGAAGGTCTGCAGGTCCAGATCGTTGGCGGTGCCGGTGAGCAGCGAGTCCAGAAACTCTACGAAGGGCGGCACCACCAGCTCGTAGCCCCAGGTCGCATAGTGGTCCAGCAAGGCCCTGCGCAGCCACTCCAGCCTCGCTGCCTGGGGCGGCAGCACTTCTTCGATGCCCTCGGGCAGCAGCCAGCGATCGTCAGCGACGGGCATGTGATTTTCAGCTGGGTAAGCGAGCTAATGAAGAAGATGCAGGGCCAGCGCCCCTGCGATCATACTGAACAGGCCAACCCCGCGCAGCGTGCGGTCGTCCAGGTGTGCCATCTGCTCCCAGGCCCGCCGCATCCCCTGCGGACTGAGCACCGGCAGCAGGCCCTCGATCACCATGACCAGGGCGAAGGCCACCAACAAATCATGCCACACGGCCCGCTCCGGCGGCGGTCTGATCGGGCCAGCCCAGACCGTCCCACCTCACCTCACTGCGGCTCCGCAGCGGCGGTAGCGCTCTTGAAGTAGCGGAAGAACTCGGAGCTGGGGTCGAGCACCAGGAGGTCTCTGTTGCCGGAAAAGCTTGTACGGTAGGCGTTCAGCCGTCGGTAGAAGGCGTAGAACTCCGCGTTCCTGTTGAAGGCCTGGGCGTAGGTCTCGGCGGCGATGGCGTCACCCTCGCCACGCACCTTCTCCGCATCCCGATAGGCCTCCGCCACGATCACCGTGCTCTGGCGGTCGGCGTCGGCGCGGATACGCTCCGCCGCCTCCAATCCCCGGGAGCGGAAGTCGCGAGCCACCCTTTCGCGCTCGGCGCGCATGCGAGCGTAGACGGAGCTGCTCACCTCGGCCGGCAGGTCGATGCGCTTGATGCGCACGTCGACGATCTCGATGCCGAGCTGGCTGGCTTCCAGATTGGTGGCGGTGGCTAGCACATCCATGATCTGGGTGCGCTCGCCAGAGACGGCGTCCTGCAGGCTGCGCTTGCTGAACTCGCTGCGCAGGCCGTCCTTGGTGATCTGGTCCAGGCGCAGGTTGGCTTGCCGCGGATCGCCGCCGACGGAGGTGTAGTAGCGACCGACACTGGCAATCCGCCACTTCACGAAGGCATCAACGATGACGTTCTTCTTTTCCACCGTCAGAAAGCGATCGGGCTCTGCGTCCAAGGTCTGCACACGCTTGTCGAACTTGCGCACGTTGTTGACGAGCGGGAACTTGAAGTGCAGGCCCGGCTCGTAGTCGGACTGCACGATCTCGCCCAGCTGGAAGCGGATCGCAGTCTGCGTCTCGTCCACGGTAAAGACGGAGGCGGTTGCCAATGCGAGCAACGCCGCGACGACGACGATCAGAGCGCTGGCAGATCGGGGCATCAGCGTCCCTCCCGCTGGCGGCTAGTATCGCGCTCGCGGGCGAGATCACGAATTCGCTGACTCGAGGCGCCCACTGCACCCGCGGCGCTGGCCGAGCTGGAGCTGGAGGAGGACTGCTCACCCCCCGACCCGCCGGTCTGGCCCGTCACCAGCCGGTCCAGCGGCAAATACAGCAAGTTGCTACCGTCCTGGGTATCTATCATCACCTTGCCACTGTTGGCGAGCACGGTCTCCATGGTCTCCAGGTAGAGACGCTCCCGGGTGACCTGCGGGGCCTTCTCGTACTCTGTGTACAGGGCATTGAAGCGGGCAGCCTCACCTTCGGCCTCGGCCACCACCTGAGCCAAGTAGGCGTTGGACTCCTCGAGCTGGCGTGCCGCGGCACCGCGGGCCTTGGGAATGATCTCGTTGGAGTAGGCCTCGGCCTCGTTCTTGAAGCGCTGCTCGTCCTCGCGCGCTTTGATGGCATCGGCAAAGGCCTCCTGCACCTCGTCGGGAGGCTGGGCGTCCTGCAGGTTCACGGCGAGGATCTGCAGCCCAACGGTATAGCCGTCCAAGGTCTCCTGCCCGATGTCTTCAATCCGGGCAACGATCTCGGCGCGGCCCTCGGTTAGCACGAAGTCCATCCGGGCCTTGCCAATCACCTCGCGGGTGGCGCTTTCGATGACCTGCTTCAGGGTGAGATCCGGCTCCAGCACATTGAACAGATAGGCCCGCGGATCGGACACCTGGTACTGCACCGAGAGCCCGACGTCGACGATGTTCTCATCCTGGGTGAGCATCAGCGACTCGAGCGCTACGGAACGACCACTGGTGCCGTCGGTGTTGCCCGTGCGATAGCCGATCTCGACGAAGCGGCGACGCTCCACGTCCACCACCTCCACGCTCTCGACGGGAAAGGGTATGTGCCAGTGCAGGCCCGGCATCGTGGTGTCGGCATAACGTCCGAAGAGTTGCACCACACCGCGACGGCCTTCGTCGACGATATAGAAGCCCGATAGCAGCCAGCCCACCGCGACAATCGCTAGCAGCAGCGCGATACCGGCGAGGCTACCAGAGCGACCACCGCCGGCGCCTATGCCGCCGCCCGTGCTGCCGCCACCACCACCGGAGCGCTTGCCGAAGATGCCGCTGAACTTGCCGCTGAGCTTGCGCAGCAGCTCATCTAGGTCCGGTGGCCCCTGATCCTTGCCACCGCTCCAAGGATCCCGACCGCCACCGCCGGGTTCATTCCAGGCCATGTTGTCTCCGCTACTGCTGCCCGTAGGGGCGCCATGGAACGCCCCTGCGACGGAGCGCGGATTCTAGGTTGGCCTCGGCGGCCAAACAAGTCGGGGGATCGACCGCCTCAGACAGCCGCCGAGCCTGCCGAGCCTTGCAGCTGCAAGGAGCAACCGCGCGCCGCGGCTTCCTCCAGCACCCGCGTCAAGCTGACAGCTTCGGCATCTATTTCGACGATGGCACTGCCGTCGCGTTCCGTACGCTCGCAGACCACCGCGCCGATGGAGAACAGGCGGGCCCTGATCCGTCCCTCGGCCACCGGTAAGCGCAACCAGCCGTGGAGCCGCGCCGGCCCGAGGCGCTCCCGCAGTACCTGATGCAGGTCTTGCAGGCCGAGCCCGTTCCGAGCCGACACCCAGACGCGGTCTATCTTACCGTCCAGGTCTCGCCGCGCCGTCGGCGCATCCCCCGCCGGCAGCAGATCGCACTTGTTGTAAACTTCGACCACCGGAACCGCGGCGGCACCGATACGCTCGAGCACGGCCCGCACGTCCGCCATTCGCAGCTCATGCTCCGGGTCAGAGGCATCGACCACGTGCAGCAGTAGGGCCGCGTCGGCCGCCTCCTGCAGAGTCGCGCGAAAAGCCGCCACCAGCTCGTGGGGAAGGTCACTGACGAAGCCTACGGTATCGGCCAACACGATCTCGCCGCCGCGCGCCACCGGCACGCGGCGCAAAGTGGGATCGAGGGTGGCGAACAGTTGGTTGGCGGCGAACACGTCGGCGCCAGTTAAGCGGTTGAACAGGGTCGATTTCCCGGCGTTGGTATAGCCTACCAGCGCGACCGTCGGCACCTCGGCGCGGCGGCGCGACTGGCGCCCCTGATCACGCTGGCGCGCGACCCGCTGCAAGCGGCGCTCAATGTGGCGTATGCGCCCGGCAAGCAAGCGGCGGTCGGTCTCGAGCTGGGTCTCGCCGGGCCCGCGCAAGCCGATGCCACCCTTCTGCCGCTCCAAGTGGGTCCAGCCTCGCACCAGGCGGGTGGAGAGATGGCGCAGTTGCGCCAGCTCGACTTGAAGCTTGCCTTCGTGGGACCGAGCCCGCTGGGCGAAGATGTCGAGGATCAAGCCGGTGCGATCCAGAACCCGACATTGCACCCGCTTCTCCAGGTTTCGCTCCTGGCTGGGCGAGAGGGCATGGTCCACCAGCACCACCTCACTCTCGCTGGCTTGCACTTGCTCGGCAAGCTCGCCGACCTTCCCGGAGCCGAGCAGGTAACGCGCATCCGGGGCCGGACGAACGGCTTGCACCTGGGATACGATCTCAGCCCCCGCCGAGCTCGCCAGCTCACGGAATTCCTGGATCGCGTCTTGGGAAGGTGGATTGCCGAAGCCTACGTGGACCAGGATGGCTCGCTCGCCACTTCTGGGTCTCTCAATCAAACTGTCGCCTCCGGCCGCTCTGCGGACAGCTATTCGTCGCGCGACGAAGGGCTCTCGTCGACCAGGTTGAGACGGACGTTGCGCGACGGCACCACGGTAGAGATCGCATGCTTGTAGATCATCTGACTGACGCTGTTGCGCAACAGAACCACGAACTGGTCGAAGGACTCGATCTGACCCTGCAGTTTGATTCCATTTACCAAGTAGATAGAAACTGGAATTCGCTCCTTGCGCAGGATGTTCAAAAAGGGCTCCTGCAGGGACTGGCCTTTTGCCATGGAACCGATCTCCTGAAATTATTTTTTCCGGACCTGATTCGAGGACCGGGCGTTGCAACCGGCGCGCCGGGTGACGTGTTACGAGATTCTAACACACGGTCTCTGGCCCACTAGTGTAACGGCGACGCTCGAGCGAACTCAGCCGGAAGCCCTGTCCCGGGCTTCTGGGATGCCGGCTTTCCGCAAGCTGAGCAACAACTTGCCCAGCGCGCCCGGGGCTTGCGCATCGACCCATTCGGCGCCCCACTCGGAGCGCAGCCAGGTGAGCTGGCGCTTGGCAAAACGGCGCGTGGCCACGATCGCTCGCCGCCTCATCTCCGCTCGATCATAGCGCCCATCCAAGAATTCCCAAACCTGCCGATAGCCGACGGCGCGCATGGACGGTGCATCGGGCCCCAAGTCCGGCCGTCGACGAAGGGCGACGACCTCCTCCACGAGGCCCTGCTGCAGCATCTCATCCAGCCGCTGCTCGATGCGCCGATGCAAGATGCCGCGCTCCACCGGCGAAACCACCAAGGAGACCACGCGGTACTGCAACGGTTCCGGAGGTGATTCGGCAAGGTGTGCGCTCAGCGGTCGGCCGCTGATCCGGTACACCTCGAGCGCCCGCTGGATCCGCTGCGGGTCGTGGCAGTGGATGCGGGCTGCGGCTTGCGGATCCACCCGGGTCAGCTCCTGGTGTAGCGCCGCCCAGCCGCCGGCGGTAGCCTCGGCTTCGATGGTGCGGCGCACTTCCGGACTCCCCGAAGGCAGCCGCGCCAGGCCCCAGCGGAGGGCGCGGAAGTACAGCATGGTGCCACCCACGAGCAGCGGAATCCGTCCCTGAGCGCGGATGTCGGCCATCTCCCGCAGGGCATCGGCACGGAAGCGGGCGGCCGAGTAGGGCTCGCTCGGGTCTAGGAAATCGATCAAGCGGTGCGGCGCCACTGTCAGCAGCTCCGGGCCCGGCTTGGCGGTACCGATGTCCATGCCCCGGTAGACCATCGCCGAGTCGACGCTGACGATCTCGCACGGCAGGCGCCGGACCAGCTCCACGGCCAGCGCGGTCTTGCCGGCCGCGGTCGGGCCCATGAGCAGAACGGCCGGAGGCAGCCCGGTATCGGCTCGTGGGCGCTCAGCGCCCACGCAGGAACAACCGGTCCAGCTCCGGCAGCGAGAGCTGCACCCAGGTGGGTCGGCCGTGATTGCACTGGCCGCTGCGCTCGGTCGTCTCCATGGCCCTCAGGAGGCCGTTCATCTCCGCCAAATCCAGCTTGCGGTTGGCCCGCACGGAGCCGTGGCACGCCATGCTGGCCAGAACCTGGTCCAGCGCCTCCGGCAGCCGGCGGCTGCCGCCGTGCTCGGCCAGCTCCGAGAGCAGATCGCGCACCAGCGACTCCACGTCGCCGGCCGCGAGCAGCGCCGGCACCCGGCGCACACTGAGCCGCTCCGGCCCCAGCGCACGCAGCTCCAGGCCGAGAGATTCCAAGCTTTCGGCGTGCTCCTCGGCGAGGCCCAGCTCGCGCGAGCTCACCGCCAGGACCTGGGGCACCAGCAGCGGCTGCGAGCGAATGCCTTCGGCGCTCTGCGCCGACTTCAGCCGCTCGTAGGTCACTCGCTCATGGGCCGCGTGCATATCCACCAGCACCAGCCCGTCGGCGTTCTGGGCCAGGATGTACACCCCATGCAGCTGGGCGATGGCGTATCCGAGCGGTGGCACCGTTGCCGCCTCGCCGTCGATTGCGGGCAAGGACGAGGTGCCGGCTGTCGCGCTCCGGTAGAGCTTGGCATAGGCGGCGACCTGATCGGCCACCGCCAGCCCCAGGTCGCTCTGCCGGGGTGCCTGGCGCAGCCGCCAGCCAGCGGTGGAAGCGCCGCCTGCAGGCTCCTCGGCGGGCGGCGGCAATTCGGCGCCGGGCGCCGTCGGCAACGCCTCTGCACGGGCGCTGCTGCCGAGGCCGGCGCGCGCCTCGGCCAGGATCTCGTGGATGGTGCGGAACAGGAAATCGTGCACCAACCGGCCATTGCGAAAGCGAACCTCGTGCTTGGCCGGATGCGCGTTGACGTCAACCAACGCGGGATCGAGCTCCAGGAACAGCACGAAGGCCGGGTGGCGGCCATGATAGAGCACGTCCTGATAGCCCTGGCGCACGGCGTGGGCGGCGAGACGGTCGCGCACGTTGCGGCCGTTGACGAAGAAGTACTGGAGGTCTGGTTGGGCCCGGGTAAAAGTGGGTAGTGCCACCCAGCCCCACAGGCGTAGCCCTGCGCCAGCGTGGTCCAAACTCAGTAGCTGCTCGGCGAAAGCCTCACCGCAGATCGCCGCCAGCCGGCGCAGGCGCTCGCCGTCGGTGGCGGCTGCGCGCAGGTCCAGAAGCGGGCGCTGGTTGTGGCGCAGACTGAAGGCCACATCCAGGCGACTGAGCGCCAGCCGCCGCAGGGCGTCCTCCACATGCCCGAGCTCGGTGCGCTCGGCGCGCAGAAACTTCCTCCGCGCCGGCACGTTGTAGAAGAGGTCGCGGACTGTGACGGCGGTGCCCGGGGGGTCGGCAGCAGGTGCCGGGTCGGCGGCCGCGCCGCACTCCAGGCGCCAGGCGGTCTCCTCTCCGACGGCCCGGGACACCAGCTCCAGCCGGGACACCGAGGCGATGCTGGGCAGCGCCTCGCCACGAAATCCAAAGCTGCCTACCCGCTCCAGATCGTCCAGGTCGCGGATCTTGCTGGTGGCATGGCGGGCCAGCGCCAGGCTCAGCTGATCCCGGGGAATGCCGCTGCCGTCGTCGCGCACGCGCAGAAGCCGCACGCCGCCCTGCTCCACCTCCACGTCGATGTGCCGGGCGCCGGCATCGAGGCTGTTCTCCACCAGCTCCTTCAGCACCGAGGCCGGTCGCTCCACCACCTCGCCGGCGGCGATCTGGTTGATCAGCGCGTCCGGAAGGGTGCGGATACCGCGCTCCGGCACGTGCCTAGCCGCCGGGAATGGTCAGCTTGGCCCCCACGTGCAGGATGTCACCCTCGATGCCGTTGGTGGTACGCAGCTGCCCCACGCTCACGCTGTAGCGCTGAGCTATGCGGCCCAGTGACTCGCCGCGCCGCACCACGTGCAGGCGTGGCTCCACGGGCGGTGGCGGCAGACGGGCGGCGGCGTAGCTCCGCAGCCCCTCGACCATGGCTCGTGCCAGATGCTCCTGATGGGCAGGGTCCAGGAGCTTGCGCTCCTCGGCGGGGTTGGACAGGAAAGCGGTCTCGACCAGCACTGAAGGGATGTCGGGAGATTTCAACACCACGAAGCCGCCGCGCTCCACATCGCCCTTGTGGACTTCACCCAGCTCGCCGAGCCGCTGCAGGATGGCCTGGGCGAAGTGCCAACTCTCGCTGATAGTGTGCTCTTGAAGCATGTCGAGGACAACGCTCTGGATCTCCCGGTCGACCCCGTTCAGGGTCGCGCCGCCCACCAGGTCGGCCGCGTTCTCCCGGTCTGCCAGCCAGCGTGCGGCCTCGCTGGAGGCACCCTTGCGCGAGAGTATGAAGACCGAGGAGCCGCGGGCGCGGCGGTCGCGGTAGCTGTCGGCGTGGATGGACAGGAACAGGTCGGCGTCGTGGTCGCGGGCAATCTGGATGCGATCTCGCAGGTGCAGGAAGCGATCATCGGCCCGGGTCAGCGCGGCCCGCATGCCGGGCTCGGCGTTCACCAGCTGCTGTAATCTGCGCGCCACCGCCAGGGTGAGGTCCTTCTCGCGGGTGCCTCGGCTACCGATGGCGCCTGGGTCCTTGCCACCGTGGCCAGCGTCGATGGCCACCACGAAGGGGCGTAGCGGCGCGGGCTCTGGCGCCGGCGGGATCAGTGCCGGCTCCTCGCCCTCGACCGGGGTCGGGAGGTCGACCACCACCCGGTGACCGCGGTTACCAGAGGGGTCGAGGGCGAAGCTCGTGGGCCGCCGTTGCAGGTCCAGATCCAGCACCACCCGCAGACCGTTCCTGGCCCGGATGCCGGTGCGCACGCCGCGCACGACGCCGCCCTGGGAGGCCTCCAGGGCACCGAGCGTGCGGCCCTCCGCTAGATCCAGGTCGATCACCGCACGGGGCGGACTCGCCAAGGTGAAAAGCCGGTGCTCCGTCGGCGCGCTGAGGTCGAGAACCACTCGGGTCTTGCCCTCGAGCGCCTGGATGCGGACGCTCTCCAGCCGCGCCAGATCCGCCGCCGCGGCAGATCCCCCAATCATCAGCACGAGCGCGCCACCGAGCACTCGCAGCCGTTTGCCAGCCGCCACCACCACCCTCCCTCGAGCCGGCCCGCAAGACACCGAGCCCAGGTGTTAGATGGGATCTCAAGTTGCCATTATAGTGGTCTAAGATTACTGGATTTTTGCGCGTATGGAAGCCCCCGCTGCGGGCCCGGGTCACAGGCACGACTCGGGCCACTATTGCGCTCGAGGTAGTGAGATGGCCGTCAGACAGCGGCGGCCAGCGGCACTGGCGGCGGCGAGCAGCGCCCGCCGCCCGCTGCCGCTGTGCTGAAGGCTGATGTCGAGGTCGGCGGCGGGCAGGTGGCCGACGCCGCGCTCGGGCCACTCCACCAGGCAAAGGACATCCGAGCCCAGCTCCTCGCGCAGTCCCAGCAGCTCCAGCTCCTCCGGGTCGGTGAGGCGGTAGAGGTCCAAATGCACCAGGGTGAGGCCCGGCAGCAGGGGATAGGTCTCGAGCAGGGTATAGCTGGGACTCCTGACCGGCCCCGGGTATCCGTGCGCCCGGGCCAGAGCCCGCACCAGGGTGGTCTTGCCGGCCCCCAGCTCGCCGCTCAAGTAGATCACCAGCGGCGGCTGGGCAGCCGCCGCCAGCGCCTCGCCCAGGGCCATGGTGGCAGGCTCGTCCGACAGCTGCAGCGACAGCTCGGTCAAAGGGCGTTCAGCAGCATGCGCAGATGGGGCATCAGATCCAGCGCCAGCAGCCCGCGCTCGCCGTCGGCGGCGGCCCGGTCACCGGCGGCAGCGTGGGCCCAGGCACCCAGCCGTGCCGCCTCCGCCGGGCTCAGCCCCTGGGCCAGCAGGCCACTGATGACGCCGGTGAGCACGTCGCCGGTGCCGCCGGTGGCCATTCCCGGGTTGCCGCCTTGCACCACCCAGGGGGGAGCTTCGCCCGCGTCCACCAGGGTGCCGGCGCCCTTCAGCAAGCAAACGCCGCCATAACGCTCACGGATGGCGGCGGCCGCCGCGAAGCGATCCACTTCCACCTCTGACACGCTGCAGCCGAGAAGCCGCGCGGCCTCGCCCGGGTGCGGCGTCAGCACCCAGCCGGCGGCTCGCCGTGGGGCCTGGGCCAAGAGGTTGAGGCCATCGGCATCCACCACCGTCGGCAGCTCGCGCGCCAGCACCGCCGACCAGATTGCGCGTCCCCAGTCACCGGCGCCGAGGCCAGGACCCAAAGCCGCCACGGTGGCCCGCGCCAACAGCGGTTGCAGCGCCTCCAGCGTCTCCACGCCGCGGAACATCAGCTCCGGGCGCAGGGCCGCCTGCATGCCCGCGTGGCTCTCCCGGGTGGCCACCGACACCAGCCCGGCGCCAGCCCGGGCCGCGGCCTCGGCGGCCATGCGCGCCGCCCCGGCCATGCCGTGATCGCCACCGGCCACCAGCACGTGGCCAAAGCGACCCTTGTGGGCGTCCCGCGGCCGCCGCGGCAAGAGCGCTGTCCGATCCTCGCCGGCATAGCGCCGGGCCGAGCAGAGCACTGCGCTGTAGATCTCCGGCGGCACGCGCAAATCGTCGAAGTGCAGCTCACCACAAAGCTCGGGGCCACGGCCGGTGAACAGGCCGCGTTTCAGGCCAATGAAGGTGACGGTGAGCGCCGCCCGCACCGCGACGCCCAACACCTGGCCGCTGTCGGCGTGCAGCCCCGAGGGGATGTCCACCGCCAGGATTGGCAGCCCACTGCCGTTCAGGGCCTCGATGGTCTCGGCCCAGCGGCCCTCGACTGGGCGCTCCAGGCCGGTGCCGAGCAGCGCGTCCACCGCCAGGTCGGCGGCGGCGAGACTCTGGGTCGAGAAGGGTTGCACGCTGAGTCCGGCGGCCGTGGCCGCTTCCATTGCCCGGGCCGCGTCGCCCCGCAGCTTGGCGGGATCGACCAACGTCAACAGCCGCACCTCCCGGCCCTCATCGGCGAGCAGACGTGCCATCACGTAACCGTCACCACCGTTGTTGCCGCCGCCGACCAGCACCGCCACCATCCGGGCCGCCGGCCAGGCACGCTGCAGCACCCGGGTGGCGGCCTCGCCGGCACGGTACATGAGCTCATAGCCGGGGATGCCGTGGCCCTCGATGGCGCTGCGGTCCAGGGCCCGGACTTCCGCGGCCCGGTAGAGCTCAGTGGGCAGACTTGCGCTGGCCATAGACTCCTGCTGAGGTCGTCGCGACGGATCGGCCTGTGGCACGATAGCCGCGAGCCAGCGGCGAATCCAGCCTGTGAGCGAGCAGCCTTCCATCGACTACGACGATCTGGCGGCGAGCATTCGCGCCTGGGGACGGGAGCTGGGCTTCCAGGCCGTCGGCATCACCGACACCGATCTGGCACAGGCGGAGGCACGGCTCGAGCAATGGCTGGCCCGCGGCTACCAGGGCGAGATGGGCTACATGTCCCGCCACGGGCGCCGCCGCAGCCGCCCAGCGGCGTTGGTGCCGGGCACGCTGCGGGTGATCTCAGCGCGGATGGACTACTGGCCCGCGGCCGCCGCCGAGCCCTGGTCGGTGCTGGCCGAGGGCCGGCTCGCCTACGTCTCCCGCTACGCCCTGGGTCGCGACTACCACAAGGTGCTGCGGCGTCGGCTGCAGCGTCTCGCCGAGCGCATCGGTCAGGTAGCCGGGCCCTTCGGCTACCGAGTGTTCAGTGACAGCGCGCCGGTGCTGGAGAAGCCCCTGGCCCAGAAGGCCGGACTCGGTTGGGTCGGCAAGCACTCCAACCTGCTGAGCCGGGAGGCCGGCTCGTGGTTTTTCCTGGGCGAGATCTACACCGATCTGCCGTTGCCGCTCGATACCCCGGCTCGGGATCACTGCGGGCGCTGCCGAGCCTGCCTGGACGTCTGCCCCACTCGGGCCATCGTCGCCCCCTATGTGGTCGATGCCCGGCGCTGCATTTCCTACCTGACCATCGAGCTCCAGGGCAGCATTCCCGAGCCGCTGCGCCCGGCAATCGGCAACCGTGTCTACGGCTGCGACGACTGCCAGTTGGTCTGCCCCTGGAACCGCTTCGCCAGGCCGACGCCGGAGACCGATTTCCTGCCCCGCCACGGCCTGGACGCCGCCGAGCTGATCTCGCTGTTCGCCTGGGACGAGCCGACTTTTCTACGCCACACCGAGGGCAGCCCGATACGCCGCATCGGTCACCAACGCTGGCTGCGCAACCTGGCGGTGGCACTCGGCAATGCCCCGGCTAGCCCCCAGGTCGTGGCCGCCCTCGAGGCCCGCGCCGATCACCCCTCGGCGCTGGTGCGTGAGCACGTGCAGTGGGCGCTCGGCGAGCAGCGACGCCGGCTCACCAGGGGCTCGCAAGGCTGAGCAGCCAGCGCCCCCTCCCCTGGCCGCCGTTGGAAGGCTTCCCGTATCATGGGCAGGCACCGCTGCCGAGGCCAAGCCCGCCTCCCGATGAGAGTTCTTTTCGCGACCAGCGAGATCGAGCCGCTGATCCGCACCGGCGGGCTGGCCGAGGTCTCATGGGGGCTACCCCGGGCGCTGCGCGAGCGCGGCCACGACGTGCGCGTGGTGCTGCCCAACTACCCGCCGGTGGCGGCTGCGGTGCGGGATTTGGTCGAGCGGGCGCGAGCGCAGCTGATCGGCGCGCCGGCACCGGTACGGTTCTTTGCCGCCCACGTCTCCGGCTCCGACTTGCCTCTGTATCTAGTGGACTCCCCCGCCCACTTCGCCCGCGAGGGCGGGCCCTACGCCAACGCCGACGGTGATTCCTGGACCGACAACGCCGAGCGCTTCGCACTCTACTGCCGCGCCATCGTCGCCATGCTCGACGGCACGGCCGTACTCGGCTGGCAGCCTCAGCTGGTGCATTGCCACGACTGGCAGACCGGCTTGGTGCCAGCCCTGCTCTGCAACCAACCGCGCCCACCGGCGGTGGTCTTCACCATCCACAACCTGAGCTTCCAGGGCCAGTTCAGCTGGGACGTGTTCCACCACCTGCAGCTACCCCGGCCCTTGTGGACCCGCCACGGGCTCGAGCAC
>Ga0302046_10002874_pt1 | contig 15878 bp, 11 predicted proteins | sample RVTome_11_FD_200261 | JGI IMG/M metagenome (GOLD analysis project Ga0302046, IMG submission 200261) | Soil microbial communities from uranium-contaminated site in the Upper Colorado River Basin, Wyoming, United States - RVT147D111 (version 2) ...
ATGACGAGCTCGCTCGACAACCTGGTCGGATCGGGGGTCGTGCGGCCGCTCGCGGTCGTCTTCGTCGCGCCGATCGACGCGTGGTGGTTCGAGAGCGGCGGCAGCCGTACGGAGGAGTACCTCGCCATGCTCGCCACCGAGCTCGTGCCCTTCCTGTCCGAGCGCTACCGGCTCACGGACGACCCCGCGCTGCGCGCGCTCCACGGCGTGCGCGGCTTCGGGCTCACGGCCGCCTTCGGAGTCGTCCGACACCCGGACGTGTTCGGCTGCGCGGCTGCGCAGAGCGTCAGCCTGGGCGACGTCGCGCGGCACGCCTTCTTCGAGCGCCTGCGCGCCGATCCGCCGGCGAAGGCGCGCTTCTGGGTCGACTGGAACCGCTACGAGGCCGTCGCTCCCGACCACGCCACCGACCTCGGAGCGGACAGCGCGACGCTCGCCGCCGCGCTGAGCGACGCCGGCTGCACCGTGCTCGGCGGCGAACGGCTCGACAGCTACGGCTGGACCGGCTGGAGCTCGCGCACGGACGAGGTCCTGCGGGCGCTCTTCCCGAAGGAGTAGGCGGAGGGGAGGAAGAGGGGAGGAAGCGGCCGCGCGGGTGGTCGCTCCCTGGAATCTAGAGCCCCTCTCCCTCCCGCTCCTGTTCTCGCACGGTCTCGAGCCGGGCCAGGTGGTCTTCGTGGCCCGCGTACTCCGTGTGACGGACGACCAGACCGTCCTGGATGCGTAGCACGACGACGAGCGGGACCTCGAAGCGCACGGCGTCGCCATCGGATCCCGGCGGCGCTCCCGGCACGGAGTAGCTGCTCGTCCCGGCGAACAGCGCGTGGTCGCCGAAGAAGAAGCGCGAGCTCGGCGCGAAGCGGTAGTCGCTCGTCTCCGCGAAGCTCTGCGACAGGCGCTCGGCGATCTCGCTGCGGCCCGAGTGGATCTGTCCGCCGCCGACGACGATCGCGGTGGGGTCGTGGAAGGTCGCGCGCTCGCGCAGCAGCGCGCTCAGCTCGGCGACTTCGCGGCGCGCGTAGGCGTCGAGGTACGCCTCGGCCGTCTTCACCAGCGGGTGGTCGCGCTGCGTGACGAGCCCGTCGATGCGCTGCTCGGCGGGTAGGAGCTGGTCGTAGTCCCCGTAGTCCGTCCGCTCCGCCACGCGCTCGTCGTCGACGCGCAGCACGGTCAGGAACGGGGCGTCGACGACGGTGCTCGCGCCGTGCGTCGAGAGCCGGCCGTAGAAGACGGCGTAGGGGCCGGCCGTGAAGTCGAGCTCGAGCGCGAGGGAGGCCGACCTGATCCCGTAGCCCTTCATCTCCTCGAGCGCCGGGCCCCGCCCGCGGATCCCCTGCGACAGGGCCGGGTCGTAGCTCCCCACGGTCGGGTCGCTGAAGACGAAGTCGGGGGCGCAGAGGTGCACGGCCGCCTCGAAGTCGCGCGCGAGCAACACGTCGTCGCGGAAGGCCTCGGCCACCTCCCGCGTCCCGGGCCAGCCGGTCCAGGGCTCGTCCCCCGGGAACGCGAGCGCGAGGGCGAGGGCGAACAGGGGGAGCCGGGCCGACATGGCAGCGCTGCCAGTCCCCGGGCTCGGGAGACGGGCGCAGGAAACCGGAGAAAACCGATCGTACGGCGTCAGTCACTTTCCTCCACCTGGATGGCCACGTCCGCGCGGGAGGTGTTGTCTCCTTCCCGGCTGGAGGAAAGTGACTGACGCCGTACGATCGGTCCCCATGGGTGAAGGCTGGATCGAGGCGGAGGCGGCGGCGGGCGAGATCGCGCACGGCCGCATGCGGACCTTCAAGCACGACGGCAGGCAGCTCGTGGTCGGGCGCTGCGCCGACGGCCGGCCCTTCGCGCTCGACAACCGCTGTCCGCACGAGGGTTACCCGCTCGCCTCCGGGACGCTGAAGGAGCACGCGCTCACCTGCTGCTGGCACAACTGGAAGTTCGACGTGCGCGACGGTGCGTGCCTCCTGGGCGGGGAGGCGGTGAGGCGCTACCCGACGCGCGAGCTGGAGGGCCGAATCCAGGTCGACCTCACCGATCCCGATCCGGCCGAGGTCCTCTCGGGCTACGTCGCGAGCCTGCGGCACGCGCTGACCCAGGGGGACTCGGGACGCGCCCTGCGCGACGTCGTGCGCGTGCTCCAGGCGGGCCGGGCCCCGCGGCTCGTCCTGGCCGAGCTCGCGGCGCACGATGCGGAGCACGCCGAGTACGGCTCGACGCACGCGCTGCCCGTCGCCGCAGACTGCGCGCGCTTCCTCGACCGATACGACGGTCCGCGCGCCGCCATCGCGATCGCGCCGGTGGTCGACCTGTGCATCGACGCGAACCAGCGACTGCCGGAGCGCCGCCGGCCGGCGCCGATCCCGGGTGCGACCCTGGCGGAGCTCCGACGGGCCGTCGAGGCCGAGGAAGTCGAGTACGCCGAGGCGCTCTTCCGGGGAGCGATCGACGCTGGGACGGAGCGCGCCGAGCTCGAGCGCTGGCTCTACTCGCTGCTGTCGATGCACTTCCTCGACTTCGGACACGAGCTGATCTACCTGGTCAAGGCGCAGGAGCTCTTCGACGAGGTCGAGCCGGAGTACGCCGCTCGCATCCTGCCGGCGCTCTTCTACGCGATCTCGCTCGCGACGCGCGAGGACACGCTGCCCTACTGGGCGCCCTACGCGCGGCGCCTGCGCGAGGTAGAGGGCCGGTTCGAGGAGGTCTGGAGCCGGCGCGGCGCGGCCGCTTCGCCCTTCGACGGGGCCGCGCTCGAGGCGGTGCTGCTCGACGGCAGCGCGGCGGAGGCGCACGACCTCCTGTGGAGCGTGCTCGCGGGCGGCGCAGACCCGAGCGACGTCGCACGCACGATCGTCGTCGCCGCCGCCCGCCGGCTGTGGCGCTTCGACATCGCCGTCGACCGCGACCCCGAGGTGCTCGAGACCTGGCTGTGGGCGACGCACCGGTTCACCTTCGCGAGCGCGGTGCGCAACGCGCTCGAGCGCTTCGACTCGCCCGATGCGCTGCGCTTCCTCTTCCAGGCCATGGCCTTCGTGCACTCGGGCCGCGCGCTGGACCGCCCCGGCGCGGAGCCGCTGCCCGAGCTCGCTCGCGACGGCTCCGCCGACGTCGAGAGCATCCTGGCGGCCGTTCGCGCGCGCGACGCCGAGACGGCCTGCGCACGCGCTCGCCGCCACCTGGAGCGCGGCGGCCCCGTCGACGCGTTGCGCGCGGCGGTCGAGGACCTGTGTCTGTCCGATCCGCTCGTGCGTCCGATCGCCGTAGCACACGTCGTCAAGACCGCCTGCGCGGCGTTCGAGGAGCACGCGGCGTTGGCAGGACACCCGGGCCGCGACTGGCCGTTGCTCGCCACCCTGCGCTTCCTCGCCTCGCCGGTCGTCGAGCGGCGCGTACGCGAGTCCGCGGAGCGCTCGATCCGCTGGGTCGCCGAGGGCGTGATGCCGAGGAAGCTCACGCAGTAGCGGCTACGCGTCCCCGCGTCGGACCATCCAGCGCCGCGCCTCGGCCTCGTCGAAGGGCTCGAAGCCGAAGCGCGCGTAGAGGCCGTGCGCGTCGCGCGTGGCGAGCACGAAGCGTCGCACCCCCGCGAGGTCCGCGTGACCAGCCGCGGCGCGGACCAGCCACTCGCCGAGCCCGCGGCCGCGGTGCTCGGGCAGCACGAACACGTCCGCCAGCCAGGCGAAGCTGGCGCGATCCGTCACGACGCGCGCGAAGCCCACCTGCTCGTCGCCGCGGTAGAGCCCGAAGCAGAGGGAGTACGCCATCGCGCGCTCGACGACGTCCGGCGTGACGCCGGGCGACCAGTAGCTCTCCGTCAGGTAGGCGTGCACCACGGCGGGCACGAGCCGCGCGGGATCGGTGTCGAGCTCGTACTCGCCGCGGGCCTCGCGCATCGCGGCCATCCTAGTCGACGGTACCGCTGCTCGCGGGTCGAAGTCGGGGTTGGGCTCCAGGCCCGGGAGCCCGGGGATCGATAGGACTTCCGGGGTCCCCTCCACACCACCCTCCCATGAGCGAATCGTCACGAGACGAGCGTCCCGTCATCGTCCACTACCGCGTGGACGCGGCCGAGTACGAAGGACGCGTCGTCGAGGTCACCGCGAACTCCATGCGCGTCGTCGGCCTGGCGGAGGGAGCTGTGAGCGCCGTTCCCATCCATCGCCCGCTGATGTTTCACCTGAAGGGCGGGAACCTGACCGAGTCCGTGCCGCTGGACGCGCACGTCACCTTCTGGCGGAAGGACCCGGACGGCGAGTGGATGCTGGTCGAGCTGGCGGAGGAGGACGTGAGCACCGTGCGCGACGCAATGCGCCCGCACCGCGCGGTCCGCATCCCGGTCCGCGTGGCGGACCCGGTTCGCGTGAAGGCCGAGGACCTCCGGCACGAGGTCGCGTTCGAGGCCGCGCTGGTCGACGTGTCCGAGTCGGGGCTCGGCATCATCCTGCCCGGGAAGGAGGACCGGCAGGTCGCTGCCGCGATGGCCGCGGAGAGGGACGGAGCGGACCGCTGGACCTTCGTGTTCACCTTCCGCCTACCGGGCAACCGGAGCGACTACCTCCTGATCGGCGAAGTGCGCTACCGCACATGGACCCGCGGCTGCGTGAAGTACGGGATCCAGGTCGACTCCGAGCGCTCGGCCGAGGCCTTCCCCGCGCAGAAGGACACACTGCTCGGGCAGATGCTCGCCTACCAGCAGGCCCTGCTCAGGGCGGCCTAGGGAAGAGCGACCCCCGGCCCATTCCTGTTCGCGCTTCCTCCATGGGAGGGGCGGAGGATGCGGAGCACGGAGGGGCAGAAGAGGACAGGTTAGGATCACCGCGTGGTCCGGAGACTCCTCCTGGTCTGTGCGCTGCTCGCCGCCTGCGGTGCGTCCGAGCCCGCGGGCGAGCCGGCGCCGGCGCGCAACCTGCTCTGGATCTCCCTGGACACGTTGCGCGCCGATCGGCTCGGGTGCTACGGCTACGATCGGCCGACGACGCCGACGCTCGACGCGCTCGCGGCGCGCGGCGTGAGGTTCGAGGACGCCAGCGCCCCGTCCCCCTGGACGATGCCCTCGCATGCGTCGCTCTTCACGGGCCGCTACCCCAGCCGCAGCGGCGTCGTCAGCTTCGTCACGGAGATGCGTCCCGACGCACAGCACGTCGCCGAGCTCCTGGCGGCGCGGGGCTTCCAGACGATCGCGGTCGTCAGCAACCACGCGTTGGCCATGCACGGGCTCGAGCGCGGGTTCCAGACCTTCGACTACGTCGAGCGCGACCTTTCGGACGGTCCATCGGCGGTGACGCCCGCGACCATCCGCCGGCTCGAGGAGCGCGACCGCTCGCGGCCCTTCTTCGCGCTGGCGCACTACATCGACGTGCACGCGCGCTACCGGGCGGAGCAGCGCTACGTCCAGGAGTTCGTCCGGCCCTACGACGGCGAGATCACTGGCCGGAACGCGCAGTTCCTCGAGCACCTGACCGGCCGGAGGCCATTTCGGCCGGACGACGTCGCCCACCTCTCCGACCTCTACGACGCCGTCCTGCGGCAGCTGGACGACCAGATCGCGGACCTGTTCGCCTACCTGGAGCGCGAGCACCTGCTCGAGGACACGCTGGTCGTGATCACCTCGGACCACGGCGAGGAGTTCTTCGACCACCACGGCGTCAGCCATGCGATGACGCAGTACCAGGAGCTGGTGCGCGTCCCGCTGCTCCTCTTGGGCGCCGGGATCCCGGCGGGCGTCACCGTGTCCGAGCCCGTCTCGCTGATCGACCTCCTGCCGACCTCGCTCGCGCGGCTCGGGATCGCCGCCCCCGCGGGGATCGACGGGCTGGATCTGACCTCGACCTGGCGCGGGGGAGTGCCCTTGCCCGAACGCCTGCTCTACTTCGAGGCGGACTGCGAGACGCCGACGGGACCGGCGGCCATCATCGACCCGGGGACGAAGCGCGCCGTGCGCGACGACCGCTACAAGCTGCACTACGACCTCGAGCGCGGCGTGACGGCGCTCTTCGACCTCGAGCGTGATCCGCTCGAGCAGCAGGACCTCCTGCCGGGGAACGGCGATCGGGCGGCGGAGCTCTCCAGCGCCCTGCGCAGCTTCCTCGACGCGAGTCCGGGGCAAGCCACCGAGGCGGAGCTCACGCTCGAGCAGCTCGAGAAGCTGAACGGGCTCGGCTACGTGCAGGGTCGAGAATGACTACGACTGGTCGAAGCCTGCTCGCCGCCGGGAGCGGCCTCACGGTCGTCCTGGCGCTCGTCCTCGCCTGCGCCGATGGCCGGCGCGCGTGGAACGTCGCCGTCACCGCCCCGCCCGCCGCGACGGACCGTCCGATCGAGCGCGCCGGCAGGAACTACGTACGCTCCGACGCCTGCCGCGCGTGCCACCCGCGCGAGTACGACACCTGGAGCGACACCTTCCACCGCACGATGACGCAGGAGGTGACGCCCGAGACGGTCCTGGCGGACTTCGACGACGTCGAGCTCGAGTTCTACGGGCGGCGCTTCGTGCTGGAGCGGCGCGGGGACGAGTTCTGGGTCGAGGTCGAGGACATCACCTACGACGGACCGGGAGTGCGGCCGCGCGTCTGGCGGCAGATCGTGCTGGCGACGGGCTCGCACCACTTCCAGTCGTTCTGGTACCCCGAAGGCGAAGGTCGGAAGCTCGACTTTTTGGGCGTCTGCTGGCGCGTCGACGAGGCGCGCTGGATGCCGGTCCACGCCGCGTTCCTCATCCCGCCCGACTACGACCTCGGCTATCGCGGGCGCTGGAACACGGGCTGCCACGTCTGCCACACCGTCGGCGGCGAGCCACGACTCGACGGGCCGAACGGGATGGACACGCACGTCTCCGAGTTCGGGATCGCCTGCGAGGCCTGCCACGGTCGTGGGGAGGAGCACGTGCTCGCCAACCGGAACCCGCTCCGCCGCTACGGGCTGCACGAGGGCAACGAGCCGGACCCGACCATCGTCGATCCGCGCGACCTGCCCGCCGACCGCGGCTCGCAGGTGTGCGGTCAGTGCCACGCCTTCACGAACCTGAAGACCGAGGAGCTCAAGCAGGAGTGGCGCGAGAGTGGCTTCACCTACGACGCCGGCGACGACCTGACGGAGTCGCGTGCCTTCCTGTTCGAGGGCGACAGCTTCTTCTGGAAGGACGGGATGGTGCGCCTCGCCGGCCGGGAGTTCACCCAGTTCCTGCGCACTCCGTGCTTCGTCGATGCGCCGCCCGAGGAGCAGATGAGCTGCTTCTCGTGCCACCGCATGCACCAGGACCCCGCGGACCCGCGGCCGATGGAGGTCTGGCGCGCGGACATGCTCGAGGTCGGGATGGACACGAACCGAGGCTGCACGCAGTGCCACGCCGAGTACGCGGACACGAAAGCGCTCGAGGAGCACACGCACCACGCGTCCGACTCGACCGGGAGCAGTTGCTACAACTGCCACATGCCGTACACCTCCTGGAGCCTGCTCGGCGCCTGCCGCAGCCACCAGGTGGACGAGCCCGGCGTGCAGGCCACGGTGCAGGCGGGCCGGCCGAACGCGTGCAACCTGTGCCACCTCGACCGCACGCTCGCCTGGTCCTCCAAGCATCTCAAGGACTGGTGGGGCGTCCCGCGCCCGAAGCTGGACGACGACCAGCGCGACTTCGCGGCTGGCGTGCTGTGGGCGCTCGAGGGCGACGCGGCCCAGCGCGCCCTGGCCGCCTGGCACATGGGCTGGGAACCGGCGCGCGAGGCGAGCGGGACCGACTGGATGGTGCCGCTCCTGGCGCAGTTGCTCGAGGATCCCTACGAGGCCGTGCGCTTCACCGCCGGGCGCTCCCTGCGCGGGCTGCCCGGGTTCGCGGACTTCGAGCACGACTTCCTCGCGGACGAGTCGCGGCGAGCCGCGGCGAACGCCGCCGTGCGCTCGGCCTGGGAAGCGCAGGAGCGCTCGGGCGAGAAGCGCGCCGAGCTCCTGCTCACGTCCGAGGGCGAACTGCAGCGCGAGACGTTCCAGCGTCTGCTCCTGGAGCGCGACGACACGCCCGTGATACTCTCCGAATAGGAATGGACACGACGCCTGCCTACGTGCGGCGCCACCTCGCGGTCGGCTGGTGGTCGCTCCTCTTGTTCCTGTCGCTCGGCGCCTCGCTCGAGGTGATGCACGGGTTCAAGCTGGGCTTCTACCTGTCGGTGGCGAACGACACGCGCCGGCTCATGTGGACGCTCGCGCACGCGCACGGCACCTTGCTCTCCATCGTGCACATCGCCTTCGCGGCGACGGTCGGGCTGGGCGGAGCGGGGGACCCCGCCTGGCGCCGGGCCGCCTCGAAACTCCTCATCGCGGCCGGCATCCTGCTGCCGCTCGGGTTCTTCCTCGGGGGCCTCGTCGTGTGGGGCGGCGACCCGTGGATCGGCGTCCTCCTCGTGCCCCTCGCCGCCGTACTGCTCTTCCTCGGCGTGCTGCTGACGGCGGGGAACGTCGCCCGGAGCTAAGCTTCTCCGGTAGCGCGGGTTACGCCCGCGCCGAGGACCCGAGGAGCCGATCGCCGGCGGGTCGAGCCCAACGGTTCGCCGCGCGCGGCATTGGCTCCCACGACCATGGAAGCCGACTCCCGCAGCGTCCGCCTCAACGAGCTCCTCGTCCACGCCGCCTGGGTGCGGGGGTTGGCCGGCAGCCTGCTGGCCGATCCCCACGCCGCGGACGACGTCGTGCAGGAGACCTGGCTCGCGGCCCTGCGCACGCCCCCCCGCGAGCGTCTGGACCTGCGCGCCTGGCTCGGCCGCGTCGTCCGCAACGCCGTGCGCCAGCGCGGTCGCGCCGGCGCGCGTCGCGCAGGACGCGAGAGGGTCGTCGCGAGCGAGCGCGAGGAGGGCATCTCCCGCGCCGAGATGGAGTCGCCGGAGGCGCTCGCCGAGCGCGTCGAGACGCAGCGCCGCCTGGCGGCCCTCGTGCTCGCGCTCGACGAGCCCTTCCGGCAGACGCTCCTCCTCCGCTACTACGAGGAGCTCTCCTGTGCCGAGATCGCGCGCCGCACCGGTGTCCCAGAGGGCACGGTGCGCTGGCGATCGAAGCGCGGGCTCGACGAGCTGCGGGAACGGCTGGACGACGACTACGGGAGTCGGCGCGCATGGTCCTTCGCCCTGGCCCCGCTCGCGCGCCGCGCGCCGACCGTCACGACGGCCCCGTCCGCGATCACGGGCGCGACCGGGTTGTCCGCTCTCCTGCAAGGAGTCCTCGCCATGAGCCTCGCCCTCAAGATCTCCCTGGTGCTCGCCGTCGCCGCCGCGACCATCCTGCTCTCCACGTTCGGCTCGATGGCCGTCGGGCTGTCTCCTGCGGGCGACCTCGAGCCGGTCGCCGTCACCTTCCTCCCGCCGGCCGCGCAGGACGGGGAACCCGCGCTCGCCGAGCCCCCTCCGACCGAGCCCTCCGGGGCGCGCGCGTCCGTCGACGTCCAGGAGCCCGAGAGCGTGACCTCGGGCTCGGTCGTGGGTCGCGTGCTCGACCCCGAGGGTCGCCCGGTCCCGAACGCGATCGTGCGCTTCCGCGCCTACCGCGAGACGGAGGCAAGGACCGACGCGAACGGCGTCGGCAGCGTGCGTCTGCCCGAGGGCTGGGACTTCTCGCTCGGACACCTCGGGGTGTTCGTGGTCGACGCCGCCGGCTACTTGGTCGAGGAGGTCGACTTCGCGCCCTCCGAGTCCGCCCGCGTCGACGTCGGTGACGTCCTGCTCCGTCCCGCCGGTGCGGTCGCGGGCCGGGTACTGGACGCGCAGGGGCAGCCCGTCGTCGACGCCTGGGTCGAGGAGGCCGTGCCCGAGCGGAACCCCGAGCTGCTCGCGCGCTGGCGGCTCGAACGCTCGGTGCGGACCCATGGTCCGGCGGAGGTCGAGTGCACACGTGACGAGCTCCGTCGCGAGATGCGCACCGACGCCGCGGGGGAGTTCCTGCTCGAGCGCGTCCCGGTCGGCGAGCGTCAGCTCTGGGCTGGGAAGGATGGACTGGTCGCCGGGCACACGGGCGCGGTCGAGGTTCGCCCCGGACTGGTCAGCGCCGGCGTCGTGCTGACGCTCGGCGTGCGCGACCCGCAGGACTTCGCCTTCGGCCGTGTCATCGATCCAGACGACGAGCCAGTGGCGCGAGCCAGCATCGACACCGAGTTCCGCTCCGGCGCGCGCTCAGGGAGTTCGTCGTTCCAGACCGACGAACGGGGCCGCTTCGAGTTCGCCTACACGCCGCGTGTCGCTCGCACGGTGCGTGTCCATGATCCGGAGGGCCGCTTCGCGCCGCTCACGCTCGAGGGCGTCGAGGGCGGTTCGACCGAGCTCGTCCTCCGCCTCGAACGCCCCGAGTGGATGGAGGTGAACGTGTCGACCGCGAGCGGTCCGCTGGAGGACGCCTCCGTGCTGGTCTGGCGCGCGGATCGACGCGGCCTGGCGGTCGAGTTCGCGAACCTCCGCCGCGAGGATTCGAGCGTGCGCTTCACCCTTCCGTCGGAACCGTTCCTGGTCGTCGTCGAGGCCGAGGGGTACGACAGGAGCGAGCTGGGTCCCTTCCCCGGCACCGCCGCGCCGCGCAGCGTGACCTGTGTGCTCGAGCCGCTGCCCGGCGTGCGCGGTCGCGTGCTGCACGCGGGCGCGGGCGTCCCCGGCGCGCGCGTGGCGCTGCACGAACGCGTCCGCACGTTCCTGTCCGTGAACGGGTTCCCCGTGCGCCACGAGCGCGACGCCGCGGCGGACGGCGAGACGGACGCCGACGGCAGCTTCGCGCTGACGCTGCGCAGCTCGGGCGACTTCTATCTGCGGGCGGAGGCTCCTGGCCTCGCGCCGGCGGAGGTCGGACCGCTCTCCCTCGCCAAGGACGTCGGCGAGGAGCTGGTCGTCGAGCTGACGGCCGGCGGCTCGATCGAGGGGCGCGTGCTACCGCCCGCCGGCCGCTCGCCGGCGGGAACGGTGGTCGTCGTCTCGCGCGGCGACGCCTTCGCCCGGACGCAGCGGGTCGGCGCCGACGGTGCCTATCGGTTCGACCGGCTCTCCCCGGGCGACTGGCTGGTCGGGACGCGGGACGAGGAGCTCTCCCCGAACTCCGTGCAGTCGACCTCCACGCGTGCGCCCTTCGACGAGGCCCGGATCGAGACGAACTGCCGCGTCCTCGAGGGCGCGACGACGCGCCACGACCTCGACCTCGGCGGCGCGGCCGCACCGCCGCGCCTGATCGGGACGCTGCAGCTCGACGGCCGCCCGGCGCAGGGCTGGACCGCCGACCTCATCCCGAACGACGGCGGGCTGGCGGTCCGAGGAACTCGGAGCGGAAGACGAGGTGCCGCGACCACGCAGGGGCCGCGGACGCTGGACGAGGCGGGCGGATTCGAGCTCGCCGTCGAGCGCCCGGGGCCCTTCCGGCTGACCTTCCAGTCCCCCGAGGCGCGAGAGGGGAACGGCGTCGTGCTGAGCGTCGAGCTCGAGCTCTACCCGGGCATCAACACCTTCAGTCGTTCCCTGGCGACCGGCTCGGTCGTGGTCGAGAACCCGCGCGAGCTGCACGAGCTCGGGATCCCGCTCGACTTCCTGCTCCTGCGCGTCGACGGCGTCGACGTCCTGGCCCCGGTCCAGCCCGGCCTCGACGGAGCCGAGTCCCTGCTGGCCGGCGTCCCGGCCGGCACGGGCCGCATCGCGCGCTTCACGCTCGAGGAGTTCGCGACGCTCTCGTCCTTCCCGGCCGACCAGCCGGGCCTCGTCGAGGTCGTGGTCCGCGCCGGCGAGACGACGCGCGTGCGGCTGCCCTGACCAGTCGAGCCGTCCGCCGCTCCGTCGCGGTGCTGGTACGATCCGGTCCCGATGCGCGCCCTGACCTTCCACGCTCCGCGCGACGTTCGCTGCGAGACCGTGCCCGACCCCAGGCTCCTCGGACCGCGCGACGTGATCCTTCGCGTCGAGCTCGCGGCGATCTGCGGGTCGGACCTGCACGTCTACCGCGGGCACGAGGAGGGCCTCGACCAGGGCACGGTGATGGGGCACGAGGTTCTCGGCGAGGTGGTCGAGGTCGGCCGGGAGGTGCGCCGGCTGTCCAGGGGGGATCGCGTGGTCGCGCCGTTCACGACGAGCTGCGGTGCGTGCAGGCCGTGCGAGGACGGCTTGACCGCGCGCTGCCTGCACGGGGAACTGTTCGGCTGGGTCGAAGGCGGTCGCGGACTGCACGGCGTCCAGGCGGAGCTGGTGCGCGTGCCGCTGGCGGAGGCGACGCTCGTGCGCGTGCCGGCGGAGCTCGCTCCGGAGGAGGCGCTGCTCGCGGGCGACGTGCTCTCCACCGGCTACTTCTGCGCCGACGCGGCCCGCTTCGCTCCCGGGGCGACGGTGGTCGTGCTCGGCTGCGGGCCCGTCGGCCTGATGGCGATCGTGGGAGCGCTCGAGCTGCGAGCCGGCCGCGTCCTGGCTGTCGACTCCGTGCCCGAACGCCTCGCGCTGGCGGCGCGCTTCGGCGCCGAGCCGGTCGACCTCTGCGCCGATCCGGTCGCCTTCCTGCGCGAGCACACCGACGGGCGCGGAGCCGATTGCGTGCTCGAGGTCGTCGGGAGTCCCTCCGCTAGCCGCCTCGCGCTCGACCTGCTGCGAGCCGGCGGCACGATCTCCGCCGTCGGCGTGCACACGGAGGAGCGCTTCGCCTTCACGCCCGGCGAGGCCTACGACAAGAACCTCACCTACGTGGCGGGCCGCTGCCCTGCGCGCCGCTACGCGCCGCGCATGCTCGAGCTCCTCGGTCGAGGGCGGCATCCCTTCGCCGCGGTCTATTCGCACCGACTCGGCCTGGAGGAGGGTCCGCGCGGCTACCGAATCTTCGACGAGAAGCTCGAGGGCTGCACCAAGGTCTTGCTCGCGCCGTGACGCCATTGCTCCTCGCGCTTCCGCCTCCTCGGAACGCGGTGGAGCCGCGCGGGCCGAGCGGATTCTGCGGGCGGAACTCCCCTGGAGCGCGGACCGAGGTAGGATTCGATGCCACCCCCGCGGGAACCTCTCCCCCGTCCCCCTTCTCCCCCGTCAAGAGGTCCTGCGAGCAAGAGGTCCTGCGAGCGCCCCCCGGCGTGCCTCGTTTCGTTCGCGGAGACCGACGCGCAGAAAGCATGCGAATCACACTCTGGCTGGCTCCGCTCCTCGCTCTGGGCGCTACGGGCGTGCTCCAGGCGCAGGGCGCGCGGCTCGACTGCGCGGATCCGCCCGAGGGTTGCGATCCGGTCGAGCCGGGGGGAGGGGTCTCGATCCCGCCGGCACTCGACGCCTGGAGCGACCTCTACACTTTCACGTCGGCCGACGGAGCCTGGTGGCTCACGCCGATCCACGCGACGCTCATGCCCAACGAAGAGATCCTCTTCTTCGGGCTGCGGCGCGACGAGGAGTGTCCGGGCGCCTACGCCTGCCAACCGCCCTTCGCCTGGGAGAGGTTCGCCTGGACCATGCCGGCGCTGAAGACGCCCTCGCAGCCCTACGTCTCGCCGACCTCCTGCTATCCCGAGGGCCTCACGATGGGGCAGTTCGTCGTCGTCGACGACATCTACGACAACCACCGTCCCTTTCTCCCGATCGGCCACGACCTCTTCTGCTCGGGTCACACGCTCCTGGCGGACGGCAACGTCTTCACCGCCGGCGGGACCTTCTTCCCGTCGACGCCCTGTCCGATCGGCGTGTGCGGGCTGACCTACGGGACGATCTACAACCGTCACTCGGGACGGTTGAAGCACACGGACAACATGGCCGGGGTCCCGGACTACTGTCCGCCGCTTCCCTGCGGGAGCTGCGAGGATCCGCTCGGAGGCTGCCCGACCTGCCCCCGGGGCTCCGGTTACTTCAACACCGCGATGCGCTGGTATCCGACCTGCACGCGGCTCCCGGACGAGCGCATCCTGATCACGGGCGGACTGACGCAGACCTACCTCGGAGTGGCCGAGGGACTGCAGAACAACAGCATCGAGGTCTACGACCCCGAGAGCGGCGAGTACGAGCTGCTCTTGCCCTCGCGCCGCGACGACGTACAGCAGAACTGGCTCATCAACAGGGACTACACGCACGTCACGGTGCTCCCGGACGAGGTCGTGCGCGGAGGCTTCGGCTACGAGCTCTTGATGTTCGGCCAGCACGGGGTGCCGCTGCTCTTCGACCTCGACGGGACCAACCCGATCCCGCTGCTCGCGTCCACCGCGCCGGGCTGCCGTCCCGACTCGATCTGTCCCGACCTGAACTGTGACTTCTGCTCGGGCGTGGGCGTCGCCTCGACCGTGCTCCCGATCCGGGCCCAGCAAGGAGAGTGGGGCTACAGCAACGGGAGCGTGCTCCTCGCGGGCGGAGCGCACGACACCTCGCACCAGCGCAGCTTCGACGTCTACGACCCGGTGCAGGACAGCTGGATCTTCAAGGGCTCGCGGCGCGCCATGGACACCGGGCGGCACCATCCGAGCACGGTGATCCTGCCCACGGGCGAGATCCTCGTCGTCGGCGGGCACAACCTGGAGGTGGACGGCGAGGACCTGGAGCACGCGCTCTACCTCGACCCGCGCGCGGGCTTCCGCGCGACGCGCGGGATCTCGAACATGGGCCAGCCCGGCGGCCACGGGTACCACGCGGTCTCCCTACTCTTGCCCGACGGGCGCGTCCTGGTTGCCGGCGGTCGTGACCAGGAGCGCGACCGCTTCTTCACCGAGCGGCCGACCTTCGAGTACCTGTATCCCCCGTACATGTCGAAGAAGCGCATGCGGCTCCTGGTCGTGAACGACGTGCTGGAGCACGGCGAGACCTACGACCTCTTCACGGACAAGGAGGTGCGCGAGGTCGTGCTGATCGGGCTCGGGTCGATGACGCACTCGTTCGACATGAACCAGCGCTACGTCCAGCTCCAGGTTCTCAAGCTCGCGCCGCGCAACCCGTCGAACCCGAACAAGCTCTACTCTCAGATCCTGATTCCGGACAGCCGCAGCGTGCTCCCACCTGGGCACTACATGCTCTTCGCGCTGGACGCGCAGCTCGTCCCGTCGCGCGGGCGGATCGTGCACGTGGCTAGGTAGCTCGCGGTGCGGCCGAGCACGGTTCCTACGCCTTCTTCCGCTTCGCCGGCTTCGGATCCGCTCCGTCGAGCAGCGCCACGAGCTTCTTCGGCGCGATGGCGCGGTAGCTCTCGTCGATCCAGGCTTGGAGGACCGGTACCGGGGGCACCTCTTCGACGTCGAAGCTCGCCGTCACCCAGCCGCTCTTGCCGAGGCCGTACCCGGTGGCCTGCGCGAAGGGGAGCAGCTTCGCCTCCAGGCTCGAGTGCGGCAGCTTCGCCGACAGGCTCAGTCCCTCGGGGCTGGCGGCGACGAACACGAAGGTCTTCTTCTTGACCTTGATCGCGGAGTGGCCCCAGGGGTGCTCCTCCACCGCCTCGGGGTAGGCGAGCGCCAGCTCCACGAGGACCTTCGCGTACTTCGCGGCGGCCGATTTCCGCGGGGCGGGGGGGTAGTGTGCCATGCGCGGAGCATACCCTCGGCACCGGCCCCTGGAGCTCGGGCCCACCCATGAAGCGACTCTCCCTCCTGCCGTTGCTACTCGTCTCCTGCGCCAGTGCGCCCGTCGCGCCGCCCGCGCCCTGCGGAGTCCTGCCGACGCAGCGCCAGCTCGCCTGGCACGACCGCGAGTTCTACGCCTTCGTCCACTTCAACATGAACACGTTCACGGGCGTGGAGTGGGGACACGGGGGCGAGCCGGCCGAGACGTTCCGCCCGACCGCGCTCGACTGCGAGCAGTGGTGCGAGCTGTTCGCCGAGTGCGGGCTCACCGGCGTGATCCTCACGGCGAAGCACCACGACGGGTTCTGCCTGTGGCCCAGCGCCTTCACCGAGCACGACGTCGAGAGCACGAGCTGGCGGGACGGGCGCGGCGACGTCCTGGCGGACT
>Ga0302046_10002875_pt1 | contig 15872 bp, 16 predicted proteins | sample RVTome_11_FD_200261 | JGI IMG/M metagenome (GOLD analysis project Ga0302046, IMG submission 200261) | Soil microbial communities from uranium-contaminated site in the Upper Colorado River Basin, Wyoming, United States - RVT147D111 (version 2) ...
CGGAGGCGAGCAGGGCATCCGCCAGCGAAGCCTTTTCCCGGGGCGAGACCCGCTCCGGCGACATCGGCACTATCACGTTCTCCCGCGCCGTGAGGTACGGTAGGAGGTGGTACGCCTGGAAGACGAAACCGATCGTCTCCCGCCGGAAGTCGGCCAGGCCGTCCGCCGGGAGCGCGGAGAGATCGGCGCCGCCGATCCGCACCGCACCGCCCGTGGGGACCTGCAACCCCCCGAGGATCGTGAGCAGCGTGCTCTTCCCCGCGCCCGACTCCCCCGTGATGACGACGTACTCCCCCTGCCGTATCTCGAAGGAGATCCCGGCAAGCGCCGTCGCCCGGGTTCCGTTGCCTCCGTAGACCATCGAAACGTCGTTCAGGTGAATGATCGGTTCCATCGTTTCTCCCACTCGTGTATTTTTCAAAGGCTGCGGATCGCTTCGGTGGGCGACAGGGCCGCGGCGCGCCGCGCCGGCGGGATCGCCCCGATCAACCCGAGGGAGAGGCCGGCGACGGCGCCGAAGATCGCCGGAGAGAAGGCGACCGCAGGATGCTCGATCCCGAAGGCCGGCGACGCAAGGTGCGCGACGGCGATTCCCGTCCCCGCCCCGAGCAGCGAGGAGAGGAGCGACACCCAGCCGGTCTCCCAGAACAGCAGGGAGAAGATCGATCGTTTCCGGAAACCGACCGCCCGCAGGACCCCGATTTCGCGCGTCCTCTCCTGCACCCCTCCCATCACGGTCACCAGCACCATGAGCCCGCCGATCAGCAGGACGATCGCTGAGACGCCGAGGCCGAGACGCCGGAACTGGTCCACCGCGGCCTTCCGGCTCTCCACCACTTGCCGGATCGCCGACACCCGCGCGCCGGGCAGCGCCTGCCCGATCTGCGCCACGATCTCCTCCACGGGGCAATCCTTGCACAACGCCGCCACCTCGAAATATGTCACGGCCCCCGGCTTTTTCGCCATGGCCTGCACGTCCGCGATGTCGGCGATGACCATCCCGTCTTCCTTCTCCCCTGTCGGGTGGAGCACCCCCGCAACGCGGTAGCGGCGATTCCCCGCCGTCACGGTCCCCCCCGGCCCCTTGTCCAGCAGCGTTGCTGCCTCTGCGCCCAGGACCACCTCTCCGCGCGCAAGACCCGTACCCCCCCGGATCTTCCACCACGGGCGGGCTCCCGCCACATCCGCAGCGGGGAGCCCCATCCAGACGAGGTTCTTCCCGGAGGCGTCCGCGGAGGTCATCAGGAAGGGGACGGCGGAGCGGATCCGGTCCTTGTGGTGGATCGACGCGATCCGCTCCCTGTCCTTCATCGTGAGACGGGAGCGGGCCACCTCCGTGCCTCCGAGGGCGATGTCTCCGAACCCGAGGGATACCTGCTCGGTCCGCGGTGCCACCACGATGTTCGCGCCGAACCGGTCCAGCTGGTCCTGGACCGCCCCTTCCATCTGCGACGTGATCGACGAGATCGCGACGAACGTGGCGATCCCGAGGAAGATCCCGAGGCCCGTGAAGACGGCGCGCGACTTGCGCCGCAGGAGATTTTTCCAGGCGAGCTTTCTTATATTCATGAACGACACTCCGTTCGGGCGAATTGGTGGATGCTCATGACCGCTTCCCGGCGAAATAGTCCTTGCCCGCGACGATGCCGGCCTTCCCGATCACGAGATACCGCCCCTCGATTCCTCGCGCGAGAGGATGCGGGTTGCACCCGCCCTTGATCTCTCCGATCCGGTTGGAGGGAAAGGTCTGGCCGCAGTTGTTGCAGACCATGAGGTCGCCTTCCTGGCGGTACCCGCGGTTCGATTTGAAGCAGACGTCGCAGGCATCGAGCGCCGCCCGGTACGCCCCGTCCCGGCTTTTCAGAGCAAAATAGTGTACCTGCCGACCCTCCGACTCCATCGAGAGGAAGAGTGCTTTCCCGGAATCGATGGCCTTCAGGGGGATCCTCACGGCGTCGGTCGTTTCCACCACCCCCGCCGCTTTCCCTATCTCCGCCGGGGATTTCTTGAGAAGACCGTCCAGCACGCCGCCGGAAACCGCCGCGACGACGACAACAAGAATTCCGGCTGCCACACCACCTATGATCCATCCGTTCCTCCGCTTCACCGTCATGGTTCGAACACCTCCGGAAAGAGATTTTTCCTGTTATGTGCACGGGCCGTGCCACCCAAGGATCTACAGGAACATTTCCAACATTATCCGATCGTTACGTGTCCGGCGGAGGATGGCTGGCGAATTCGAAAGCACACCCCCGAAGAATATTCTTCAATCGGCTGATGAATAATCCTCTCCCGAATTGGGGAGGACGGCGTTTGGAGGCATCCATGCCCGCCGCACCTCCCGGTTGTCGACGGCGATGTGGAGGGCGTCCTCCGGGCCTGTACCGTAGATATTTCGCGCGATCCTGAGCAGGCCGAGGAGGTTGTCGCCCCGGTCCTCCTTTCTCCGCTCCCGGACCGCGCCGATGAATGATTAATGCTTTAATGTCGAATGGTTGCGGCAATGCCCTTCGGAAGGAAAGAGAGCGGCAAGACAAGAAAGGCGAATATTCTCGAAGAATTACAGGATCCTTCTGACGGACCACACTGGAGCCACAACCGCTTGCCGGCCACGAAGCGGCGCTCGGTACCAGGTTCTCCGGCTGCGCGCTGCCGCCCCGCATCGAACCCATGTCCATTGCCCCCATCCGCATCGCGGGACGAGACTCCATCCCACCGGCATGATTTTCTGTCGGGGCATCTGTGCATGTTCCTGTTCTTTCGGACTCGGGGTTATCGGTGCTTCGTCCGCAAACACCGGTGTGGGCCAAAGCGGCAGAAGGCAGCACAGTGCATTCCCATCCGATGGGTTTTTTGGCAGGCGAACACGTATCTCAGACTCCGGTTCTTTAAATGACGGCGAAATTTTTTCTCATGCAACCTCCTCTTTCGAATTTAGAAGCGGTACCCGATCCCGGCGGAAATCGAATGGAATGTAAACGCACATGGTGTGCCAACGGCTTTTAAATCACAACACATTGGAATAGAAAGGGTTTTCTATCGAATCGGTTCAGTTACAGACAGGCACTGAAGAATACTCTTGAGGAAGCTTCAGGCTATTCTCAATAGAGTCCCCAAGCCGCGCTCAATCCTTGGACCGTCGCGGCGAGCAGAGGGCGGCCATCGGGCTGTGGCTTCCACCAGCAAAAACAAACGCCAGCATCGTGCCTTAGGGAAGGGATGTCTTCCTGTCGGCGTTGGGGACATACAACCTGCCGATTTTCATGGAGATCAAAGGGAAGCCGAAACCGCGGACACCCCTGCTGCCGGAGAATAGTACGCAATGGGTATGGACCATTCCTCAAGGATCACGCCGCAGGCCGTACTTCTCGATGCGATATACGAGGATGTGCCGAGGGATTCGCAGATAGACCGCCGCCTGGGTGATATTGCCCCTCTTCATCCTGAGCGCCCGCTCGATCACCTCCTTTTCAAGGTCCACCAGGGATAGTCCTTCGGGAGGGAAAGGCGGCCAATCTTCTGCGCCATGTTCTCCTCCGATGAACGTTTTTTCCGGGGAAGAAGATCCGGGGAGGGGAGGGAGGTCTTCCATGGAGACCTCGTTCCCCCTGCACAGGATCACCATCCTCTCGCAGGCGTTTTTCAATTCCCTGACGTTTCCAGGCCAGGGACGGAACTGAAGCATCTCCATGACCCGGGGCGGCACCGCAATGGCTCTCCCATCGGCCATTTCATTGACGAAATGTTTCACCAGGAGAGGGATATCCTCCACTCTCTCCTTGAGGGGGGGAATATGGATCTCCACCACGTTTAACCTGTAATACAAGTCCTCGCGGAAATTTCCCTCGCGGATACGGTCCTTTAGGTCCTTATTCGTCGCGGCGAGGACCCTGACATCCACTGGAGTCGGCGCATCGCTTCCCACCGCATCCACCGTTTTCTCCTGAAGAACGCGCAGAAGCTTCGGTTGGAGGGACACGGGGATCTCTCCGATTTCGTCGAGGAACAGCGTCCCGCCCTCCGCCTGGCGAAACCGCCCGGACCGGTCGCGGACCGCGCCGGTGAACGCCCCGCGAGTGTGCCCGAACAGTTCCGACTCCAGTAGTTCCCCGGGGATGGCCGCGCAGTTGATCGCCACAAACGGTTTTTCCGCCCTGGACGAATGCACGTGGATGCGGCGCGCGACACCTTCCTTTCCCGTTCCGCTCTCCCCGGTGATCAGGATCGTGGCATCGGAGAGCGCCACCCGATCGGCGATTTCCAACACGCGGTTCATCGCTTCGGATGCGCTGACGATCACCCCCCCCGCTCCGCTGATCCGGATCCGCAGGTCCCGTACTTCCTCCGTCAGTCGTCGCCGTTCGAGGGCTTTCCCAACCGACAGCAGGAGCTGGTCCCGGTGGAAGGGCTTCCCGATGAAGTCGTACGCCCCTTCCTTCATCGCCTCGACGGCCGTCTCCACGTTGCCGAAGGCCGTGATGACGAGGACCGGGATCTCGGGAGCCTGCTTCTTGATGCGCCGCAGGACCTCGATCCCCGAAAGACCGGGCATCTTGTCGTCGGTGATCACGACGTCAAACGACCCCGGGGAGAAGAAAGAGATCCCCTCCTGTCCACCGGAGGCCGGCGTGACTTTATAGCCGGCGCGGCGAAGGTTGAAAAGGGCAACCTCGCGGCCGGCCTTGTCGTCGTCGATGAAGAGAATACGCCCTGGCAAGCTTTCTCCCTCTTCCGACACCTTCCCTGAGATCGGGCGCGATCGAATGATGCGCCACCAACCGCGGCAGCTTATGAAAGCAACCGTTGTGCCATGGAACCCCACGTCCCAACATTCTTTGCAATCAATTACTTGCCCGATTCTTTTGGAGTATGGCAGGGGCGAATCCCACCGAGGATGGAGAATAGTCTTCGACGCGATGAGACTTTTCTTCAAGACCACGTGGCGATCGGGTTTTATTCCCGGGAAGACGCGGTCTTCGCAACCGGCGAGACGATCAAAGTGGATCGCGTCGTCGACGGATCCGGTAAGATGAGGGCATGAAGATCTTGACGCCTCTGTGGATGCGGGCCCGATCCGCTCCGGAAATCAAGCTGATCGGGTGGGGGTTCCTTCTTAACGGCATTTGGGAATTCCTGCAATCACCCCTCTACGCCGACCATGACCGGGGAACAATCTACATCCTCTGGTCACGCCTCCATTGCACCGCCGGAGACATTCTGATCCTGCTCGGCGCTTACTGGATCACCGCCCTGATGTTCCGAACCCGTTCCTGGCCCACCGACAAGAGGTATCCCGCGGTGCTCGTTTTCATCGGATGCGGATTCATCTACACGGTCTGGAGCGAGTGGTTCAACACCCGGGTGGCGGATGCATGGACCTACGCACCTACCATGCCCCTGGTTTTCGGAGTAGGCGCCTCGCCGCTCCTCCAGTGGCTGCTCGTTCCCGTCGCACTGGTATTTCTTCTCGAACGTTCCGGCCGCTCCTGATTCCCGGGTGTTCCTCTACATTTCGGCTCGCCGAAGCCTCAACGCGTTGCCCACGACAGACACGGAGCTGAAACTCATCGCCGCCGCCGCGATGATTGGACTGAGAAGGATGCCGAAAAACGGGTAGAGGACGCCCGCCGCGACGGGAATGCCCAACGCGTTGTATCCGAAGGCGAAGACCAGGTTCTGCTTGATGTTCCGCATGGTTGCCCGGCTCAGTTTCCTCGCCCGGACGATCCCGCGCAGATCCCCCTTCACCAGGGTTACCCCGGCGCTTTCCATGGCCACGTCGGTCCCCGTCCCCATCGCGATTCCCACCTGTGCCTGCGCCAGCGCCGGCGCGTCGTTGATCCCGTCCCCCGCCATGGCCACGATCCTCCCTTCGCCCTGCAGGCGCTTCACGGCGTCGGCCTTCTGGTCGGGAAGGACTTCGGCCATCACTTCATCGATGGCGAGCGTTCCCGCGACGGCCTCGGCCGTCGTCCTGCTGTCGCCGGTGAGCATCACGATCCGGATCCCCTCTTCGTGGAGTTGCCGGATCGCTTCGGGGGTGGTCCCCTTGACCGGGTCGGCGACCCCGAGGAGTCCGGCCGCCTTGCCGTCCACCGCGACGAACATCACCGTCTGCCCTTCCTTGCGCAGCGCTTCGGCCTTTCCGGCGAGTTCGCCCGGGTCGATCCCCAGGCTCTCGAAGAGATTGCGGTTTCCCAGGCCGACGGAGCGTCCGTCCACGCGTCCTTTCACTCCCTTGCCGGTCACCGATTCGAACGATTCCGTGGCGGCCGGTTCCACCCCCCGATCGTGGGCCCCGGAGACGATGGCGGCCGCCAGGGGATGTTCGCTCCCCCGTTCCAGGCTGGCGGCCAGGCGCAACAGATCCTTCCCGTCCCATCCCTGGACCGGTTCCACCGTGACCAGCTTCGGCTTCCCTTCGGTGAGCGTCCCGGTCTTGTCGATCACGAGGGTGTCGACCTTGCGCAGGATCTCGATGGCCTCGGCGTTTCGGAACAGGACGCCCGCGGTCGCGCCCTTTCCCGTCGCCACCATGATCGACATCGGGGTCGCGAGCCCCAGCGCGCAGGGGCAGGCGATGATGAGCACGGCGACCGCGTTGACCAGCGCGTGCGCCATCCGCGGCTCCGGTCCGACAAGGCCCCAGACGACGGCCGTGGCGACGGCGATCGAGACCACCGCCGGAACGAAGTAGCCGGCCACCCGGTCCGCCAGCTTCTGGATCGGCGCGCGGGTGCGCTGCGCATCCGCCACCATCTGGACGATCCGGGCCAGCAGTGTCTCGGCGCCCACCCGCTCCGCCTTCAGGACGAAGGAGCCGGTGCCGTTCACCGTCGCCCCGACCACGCGGTCGCCCGGATTCTTCTCCACCGGAATGGCCTCCCCCGAAACCATCGACTCGTCCACCGCGCTGGTCCCTTCGAGGACGACGCCGTCCACCGGCACCTTCTCCCCGGGCCGAACGCGCAGCCGGTCTCCAAGGTGAACCTGGTCGAGTGGGACATCCTCTTCGGAGCCGTCGTCCCGGAGGCGGCGGGCGGTCTTCGGCGCCAGGCCGAGGAGCGCCTTGACGGCCGCCCCGGTGCGGCTTCGCGCCTTCAGCTCCATGACCTGCCCGAGCAGCACGAGGGTCACGATGGCGGCCGCGGCCTCGAAGTAGACGGCGACTTCTCCGCTTTCCAGGCGGAAGGAAGGCGGAAAGATCCCGGGGAACAGCTTTGCGACCAGGCTGTACAGATACGAGACGCCGACGCCCAGCCCGATCAGGGTGAACATGTTCAGGCTGCGGTGGACCACCGACTGCCAGCCGCGCACGAAGAAGGGCCAGCCTCCCCACAGGACGACGGGAGTGGCGAGGACAAGCTGCAGCCAGCCCAGCGTCGACATGGTTGCGATCCGCGCAAGCGGATGCCCCGGCAGATGCTCCCCCATGGCGATCAGCATAAGGGGAACCGTGAGAGCGACGCTGATCCAAAAACGCCGACTCATGTCGACGAGTTCGGAGTTCTCCTCTTCGCCTGCCGTGGCCGTCCGGGGCTCCAACGCCATGCCGCACTTGGGACAGCTGCCGGCCCCCGGCTGGCGGACCTCGGGATGCATCGGGCACGTGTACCCGCCGCCCCCTTTATCCGCACCGGACAGTTCCGCTCCATTGCGGGGAGCCGAAACGCCCGATGCGTCGGGACCCGCGTCCTTCTTGCCGTGTTTCCCTTCCGCCGGAGCTGTTCCGGTGTACTTCCCCGGATCCTGACGAAATTCGGACAGGCAATGCGCGCTGCAGAACAGATAGCTTGTTCCGGCGTGGACACCCCTGTGCGGGCTATCCGATCCGACGCTCATCCCGCATACGGGATCACTCGATTGGTTCGCATCGTTCGGATCCTGTCCTTTGTCCCCCGACATTTCCCCCCCCTCGTATTTCATGTTTCATTCATCGCGCCGCTGTGTAACGTAAGGAATCAACGTATGAACCTTTCATAGCGGTCGAAACCGACAACATCGTCAAATCGTCCGGCAAACCGCCGCATGACGGCATCGCCAATCGTTCCGTTGGAGCCCGTAACGATGACAATCCCATTTCCCGTTTTGGCAGCTGTCTCTGGTACCGTCATGTTTGCTCCGATGTCATTTTCCCATTCGGCGATGACGGAAGGCGCGATGAATGTCGCGCGTCATTCAACATTCGGATGACCGGCTCATCCAGGTCATGGTCGTAACCCAGAATGCTCAAGGAAGCTGTCTCAAGATACAAGCGGCGGGCTTCGAGAGCGGGCAGTGCAATCCAGCGCGCGGCGAGGATGCGAAATATGTCCCGATGGGCGAAGACGAGCACGTCGCCCTCGAGCGCACGAATACGGGCGATGACACGATCCGCGCGCGCACTCACCTCCGCCAGCGTTTCCCCGCCGGGGCAACCGTCCTCGAACAGACGCCAGCCAGGGCGCTCGGCCCGAATGTCCGACGTGCGTCGGCCTTCGTACGCGCCGTAGTCCCATTCCATCAGATCGGGATCGGCTTGCGCGCATTCGGCGAAGCCCGCCATCTCGCCAGTCCGCCGCGCACGTTGCAGCGGGCTGGTGAGCACTTTCGTGAAGCGCATCCCTTTCAGCCGCTCGTTCAACGCCTGCGCCTCGCGTTCGCCCCGCTCGGTGAGTGGAATGTCCGTGCGGCCGGTGTGCTGTCCGCTGATCGTCCAAGCGGTCTCGCCGTGGCGAGCCAGAACCGCCTGCGGAAGGGGGCCGCTCATTTGCGCGCGGGGCCTGCCTTCCCCGTTTCCGTGGCACCCCATTTCCAATTCCGGATTTCCGGCATGTCCTCACCGTGTTGCCGGATGTAGCGCTGGTGGTCGATCAGTTTGTCTCGAATGAATTGGGTGAGATAAGCGGCGCACGGGCCCAAACTCGACACGCGATCGACGACGTCCTTGACCAGATGAAAGCGGTCGATGTCGTTGCGCACCGCCATGTCGAAGGGCGTGGTGGTGGTTCCTTCTGCCTTGTAGCCACGAACGTGCAGATTGTGGTGGTTGGTTCGCCGATACGTCAACTGATGGATCAGGGAAGGATATCCGTGGAAGGCGAAGACGATGGGCTTGTCCCTGGTGAACAGGACATCGAAGTCCTTGTCGCTCAAGCCATGAGGATGCTCGCTCTGTGGCTGCAGCACCATCAGATCCACCAAGTTGATGACGCGGATCGCAAGCTTCGGGAAATGCCGCCGCAGCAGCGGTTCTCCCTCATCATACAGCGCGACCCGGCTGCTCGACGAGCCGCCGTTTATTGTCAGGAGAGAGAACGACTCGCGGGGTTCCTTCACGGGGGGTCTCCTGTCATTTTTCCGCCTTCACCCCGGGCGACCTCAACCGCGTCGTTCACTCGAAACACACGGGTGGTACCGCTGACGAATTCGCAGACCTTGTCGTCGACACACAAGGAGATCGGCGCCGCCGCGCCATCACGCTCCCGGACCGTGAGCGAGTCGCGCGTCAACCGCAGATCGAGTGAATGCCCGCGGTAGCGGATGCGCATGTCGAGGCGCTCCATCTCCCGCGGCAATTCCGGATTGAACCGAAGAACATCCCCCCTGACTTCGATACCCGTCGATACGCGCTGCAGCAAATCGACCGTGCCCGCCATGGCGCCGAGGTGGACGCCTTCCGCGGTGGTGCCCTGCTGAATATCGCTCACGTCGCTCTGCAGGGCCTCCGCGAAAAAGTTCATCGAACGCGGCCGGTCGGAACGCGCCAGGACCCAGGAAGTCGTCACACGACTCAGCGTGGAGCCATGGGAGGAGCGGCTTGCATAGTAGGCGACGTTTCGCGGAATGGTCTCGTATTCGAACGGATAGTCCAGGCGCGCGAACAGCTCCCCCAGTTCCTCGGAGGAAAACAGGTAGAACAGCATCAGCACGTCGGCCTGCTTCGAGAGCTTGTAGCGGTTGGCGCTGTCGTTCTCAGCCTCGAGGATGAGATCGAGACGCTGAATGTTGCCGTACCGGGTCCGATATCCCTCCCAATCGAGCTCCCGCAATGTATCGTAGCCCTCGAACTGACTGATGATCCCGTCGTCATGGAACGGTACAAACATCCTGCGACTGATATCGCCCCAGCGGGCGATCTCTTCCGCCGACAAGCCAAGCCGGGTCGTGAGCTCGGCACGACGCATTTCGGGCAGCAGGTCGAGCACCTCCAGCGCCCGGCACAGCACCCACACGGCCATGATGTTGGTATAGGCGTTGTTATCGAGGCCGGGCGTTGCGGAATCCGGATAGCTGTCGTGAAACTCGTCAGGGCCCATCACGCCGCGGATCCCGTAGCGCCCCCGCCCGTCGTCAAGGCTCGCGATGCTCGACCAGAAGCGGGCGATTTCGAGGATCAGCTCCGCGCCGTAGTGCTGGAGAAACTCGAAGTCGTGAGTGACCTGGAAGTACTGCCAGACGTTATGGGCGATGGCGCTGCCCACGTGGCGCTGAAGGTAGGAGTTGTCGGGAACCCACCGCTGCGAGCGCGGGTTCAGGTTGAGCGACAGGGTCTCCTCCTGGCCGTCGCTTCCGCTCTGCCAGGGGAACATCGCTCCCTTGAATCCGGCGGCCGCGGCGGCGACGCGCGCCTCCCCCAGGCGCCGGTACCGATACATCAGGAGCGATCGGGTGATTTCGGGCATTCGATAATTGAAAAACGGGATGATGAACAGTTCATCCCAGAATATATGGCCCTGATACGCTTCCCCGGTCCAGCCCCGCGGGGGTACGCCGATATCGATCCCGATGGAGTTGGGCGATACGCCCTGCAGCAGGTGAAACATGTTCAACCGAAGCAGCATCGGGACGTTCAACTTGAACCCGGGATCCGCCGGCCGGATATGCACGTCGAAGCGGCGCCACAAGTGCTTCCAGGCGAGAACATGGTCCGCCATCACGGCATCGAAGCGACCCGCGCGAGCGATCGCCTTGCGCGCCTCCAGCCCGCACTCCGAAATGGCGTGATCGCGCGAGGTGTAGAAAGAGACCAGCTTCTCCAGCACCAGCGTCCCGCCCTGCCCGACGTCGACCTCCAGTTCCTGGGCGATGTACCCCGGCTCCTCGATACCCCGGCGCCGACCCTCGAGAAGCTGTCCGTCGAGGGATGCTCTCGTCCGCGCCGCCTGCGCCGCATGAAGATTCGACTGGCTGGTGCGCATCAGCAGGTACACGCTGTCCTGGCCGACGACTTCGCCTGCCAGCGGCTCCAGGTGCTTGTTGTTGAACTTTCGGTACAGCTTCGCGCCCGCGTTGGCGACGCGCCCGTCGATCGCCGAACGGACCGTCACGTTTCCGGACCAGTTCTCGGCGGTCAACGCCAGTTCCAGCGCGCCCAGATGCTTGTCGCCCATCGAGACCAGGCGTCGCTCCTTGAGGGTACTGAGACGCCCCTGGCCGTCCTCGAAGCGTATGCTCCGCGACAGCATGCCGCGCCGCAGATCGAGCTCCTGGCGGTACGACAGGAGCTTGACCGTTCTCGCGTCGAACCAGTCCTGGCCGTCGATGCGAAACCCGAGCGCGAGCCAGTTGGGGAAATTCACGAGATCCTCGTTCTCGACCACGCGGCCGGCGAGGTCGGTGCGCAACCGGTTGTAGCCGCCGGCGAGGTAGGTCCCCGGGTAGTGAACGCCATCCGCCACCGCCCCGGCGGCGGCACCGCGCGTCGCGAAATAGCCATTCCCCAGGGTGCACAAGGCTTCGCGGATACCCTCTTGCGCCGGGTCGAAGCCCTCATAAACCAGCGACCACGCGGATGGCGGTTCCACCGCCACCCGGACTTGCGCCAGATCCCTCACCACGACATCGGCGCCGGCATCGCGCAGCGCTTGGGCGTGCCCTCTGCGATCGACCCCGATGACGCAACCGAATCGACCGGCGTGCCCCGCCTCGACCCCGGCGATCGCGTCCTCGACGACAACGGCACGCGAAGGTTCCGCCCCGACGCGCCCTGCCGCCTCCACGAACGCATCCGGTGCCGGTTTCCCCTTGAGCCCGAGGCGGGTGACGTCCGTCCCGTCCACCCGCGCGTCGAACAACTGCGCGATACCCGCCGCCTCCAGCACCGCCGCGCAGTTGTCGCTGGAGGACACGACGGCGGTCCTGATCTCCTGCGCCCGGAGTTTGCGCACCAGCGCGATCGCCGATTCATAGGGATCGACGCCGTGCTGCTCCAGGTGTTGCAGGAAATACCCGTCCTTCAGATTGCCCAGCGCGCGCATGCTTTGCACGTCGGGGCCGTCTTCGGGCTCGCCCAACGGCAATTCGATTCCGCGTGACTCGAGGAAGGATGCCACGCCGTCGTAACGCGGCTTGCCGTCGACGTAACGCGGGTAGTCGGCGGCGATGTCAAAGGGGACATACGGCTCGCCTGTCAGGGTGGCGCGCTGCTCGAGAAAACCGTCGAACAGCTTTTTCCAGGCCGCGGCATGCACGCTCGCCGTCCTGGTCAGCACCCCGTCGAGATCGAACAGAACCGCGTCGTAGTCCCGCGGGGAGATCGTGAAGACGACATTCATCCGGCCTCCTGCTTTGCGCTCCCGGCCCATTTCCTGGCCTGGTACCAATTGACCCCTTCGTCATCCGGCAGTCCGGGCGAAGCCGGTTTCACGCTCGTGGAGCGGATATCGCCATAATAATTCCGTCCCCGTGCCTCGGGCATCGGCCTATGTCCGAAATGTGTGTCGTGGTTTGTCCAATTCTCACACCGGTGTTTGTCCTATGGTTTTGAGCATTTAGAAGGTCATGTCATCCGGCCGCTTGCTCGATGGGGAGCGGGTTTGCCGGCACCGCAGAAGCCTTGGCTGGACCAGAGGTTGGCGTTGATGTATGTCTGATCGAGGCCGAAGAACCGGACGAGCAGGTAGATGGTGAGCGGAAACCCGTACATCTCCGCATAGAGGGCGATGATGAAAGCCTGGATCACACCGGCACCCGCCCACTCCCTCCACGTCTTGGGCGCGAGATAACGGTATTGAAACCACGAGGCGAACACGATCACGATCAGGGCGATTCCCCATGCTCCGGAATGTGCAATGTGTTCTTTCATGATCGTGTTCCTCTCCTGGTTGCTGTGCTAATGGCGACCCCCATGGGACGGAGGCTGGCCTTCCTTGCCCGCCGGCGGGTTGCCCGGGCGCCCTTCATGGCCGTCGGGCCCATGCCCTCCATGGCCACCCTGTCCGCCGTGACTACCGTGACCTGCACCGCAGCACCCCCCGCGGCGAAACATCAGGAAAAGAAAGCCTCCGCCCAGGAGCACCCAGACCAGCCAACCGTATTCTGCCCACATCTTCCGTTCCTCCTTTTCCATCCGTTGACGTCACATACCGTTTTCGATCCCGTGCCACTCCCCTGTCGTAGTCTCGCTGTCCTGCGAACGTGGCCAATAAAGTCCGTCCGCACCCGCCACGGCCGCCGTTCCCATCGCCAGTACGATCGCCGCCAATCCCGCCGTCAATTTTTTCATGGCTCTCTTCCTTTATCGAAATCCGGCTCCCATCCGGTTTGAGGTGTCTTACTGCACTCTTGAATATACGGCACGCATCCAACGTGCCAATTTGCGACACCGAAAACCACTTGTAATTACAGGTGATTTCCGAAGCAAGGACCCTGCGAAAGCTCGTACTGAAGAATATGCTCAACAGGAGAGGAGCATACTCTGCAAGGGAGGCCGCTTCTTCCCGCTACTTCATCGGCTCGAAGCTCATCACGGTAAACGCGCCATCCACCTTATCCGCGACGAAACGGATCTCGTCGCCTTCCTTCAACCGGTCGAGCATGGACGGATCCTTGACGCGGAAGACCATGGTCATCTGCGGCATCCCCAGATTCTCGAGCGGCCCGTGGCGGATGGTGACCTTGCCGGCGTCCTTGTCGACTTTCTTCACCACCCCCGAGGTCATGGCCTGCCCGCGATCGGAGGATGCCTTCCCGGCCGCGTTGTCGGCGGTAGCATCGGCGGCGGCGTACCCGCCGGGCGCCAACAGCAGGCAGGCGATCGAAGTCAACGCGAGAAGACGTGATCGCATGGCGCATTCCTCCGTCGGCGGCGGTCCTGCACCGCCTGTGGGTCAGTAGCCGACCCGGACCTTGCCGACCATGCCCGCCTCGAAATGGCCAGGCACCAGGCAGGCGAAATCGAACGTCCCGGCCCTGGTGAATTGCCAGACCAGCTCGCCGGTCTTGCCGGGGTCGACGGTCACCTGATTGGGATCGGCGTGTTCCATCCCCGGGAATTTCCGCATCAACTCGGCGTGCTCCTTCAGTTCCCTGATCGTGCCCAGCACCATCTCGTGCTTCTCCTTGCCGGTGTTCCTGACGATGAACCGGATGGTCTCGCCCCGTTTCACCCGGATGCTGTCGGGCTTGAAGCGCATCGTGTCGTTCATTTCCACCTCGATGGTGCGGGTGACTTTCCCGGGATCGCCGGGTTTTCCGAGGGCATCCCCGTGAGCGCCGGTTTGCTTTTCTTCCTTCTTCCCGTGATCCTCGTCGCCGTGGGCCAGCGCCCCGGTGACGGAAACGATGCTCAAGATAAGCGCGTATGCGATGATCCGTCGCTTCATGTGGCGTTCCTTCCCTTCGTCATTTGACATTCCCTGCGACAGTTAAGATGCCGGAAGGGTTCCATCCCATTCATAGGCGACGCTGCCTTTCGGGTGCCTGTACCAGCCCGGGTCCTTGTAGTCGCCGCGGGCCAGCCCTTCCCGTACCTTGAGGACGGTGAACATTCCGCCCATCTCGAGGGGGCCGAACGGGCCCTGCCCGGTCATCATCGGCAGCGTGTTGTCCGGCAACGGCATCTCCATCGCACCCATCTCGGCCATGCCGCGCTCGCCCATCACCATGTAGTCGGGCAGCAGCTTGTTGATCTTTTCCGCCACGCCCCGCTGGTCGACGCCGATCATCGTCGGAACGCCATGGCCCATCGCGTTCATCACGTGGTGGGACTTGTGGCAGTGAAACGCCCAATCGCCGGGCGCATCCGCCACGAACTCGACCGCCCGCAGGGCGCCGATCGGCATGTCGACGGTCGTCTCGGGCCATTGAGCGCTCTTCTGCACCCAGCCGCCGTCGGTGCACGTCACGGAGAAGTTATGCCCGTGGATGTGGATCGGATGATTGGTCATCGTGAGGTTGCCCATGCGGATCCGGACGCGGTCGTCCTTGCGTACGACGAGCGGGTCGATGCCCGGAAACGCCCGGCTGTTCCAGCACCAGAGGTTGAAATCGAGCATCGTGTTGACCCTCGGCGTGTAGCTGCCGGGGTCGATGTCGAAGGCGTTGATCAGGAAGACGTAATCGCGATCGACCCGGTGAAGGTTCGGATCCTTCGGGTGCACGACGATGAAGCCCATCATGCCCATCGCCATCTGCACCATCTCGTCGGCGTGGGGGTGGTACATGAAGGTGCCGGAATGCTTCATGACGAACTCGTAGACCCAGGTCCTGCCCGCGGGGATCTGCGGCTGCGTGAGGCCGCCGACGCCGTCCATGCCGTTGGGCAGCAGAACGCCGTGCCAGTGGATCGTGGTGTGCTCGGGCAGCTTGTTGGTGACGAAAATGCGCACCTTGTCGCCCTCGACGCATTCGATGGTCGGGCCCGGACTCTGGCCGTTGTAGCCCCAGAGATTGGCCGTCATGCCGGGGGCGATCTCACGCTGGACCGGCTCGGCGACGAGGTGGAACTCCTTCCATCCGTCCTTCATGCGCCAAGGCAGAGTCCAACCGTTCAACGTGACCACCGGCTGGTAGGGCCGGCCGTTCGGTGGGAGCAGCGGCGGCTGCGTCATCGCCTGGTTCCGGACCGGCGCCTCCGGCAGCGACGCGGCCTGCGCTCTGCTCACCAGCGC
>Ga0302046_10002877_pt1 | contig 15867 bp, 15 predicted proteins | sample RVTome_11_FD_200261 | JGI IMG/M metagenome (GOLD analysis project Ga0302046, IMG submission 200261) | Soil microbial communities from uranium-contaminated site in the Upper Colorado River Basin, Wyoming, United States - RVT147D111 (version 2) ...
CCCACCTGCACCGGGATGTCGAGCGCCCGGATCACCTCCCGGACGAGCGCGGTCTGGGCTGGCACTCCGGCGAAGGCGCCGTCCAGATCGACCACGTGGAGCCGGCGCGCCCCCTGCGCCTGCCAGCCCAGCGCGGTGGCGACAGGATCGTCGGAGCAGATCGTCTCGGCCTCGGCCCGGCCCTGGACCAGACGGACACACCGGCCGGTGCGGATGTCCACCGCCGGGATGATCGTCAGGCTCATCGGCGGCAGTCCTTCACGAAGGCCGCGAAGTTCTCGAGCAGCCGCAGCCCCCAGCGCTGGCTCTTCTCGGGATGGAACTGCGTCCCGAACAGGGCGCCACGCCCCACCGCGGCGGGGAAGGTCACTCCGTAGGAGCACATGGCCACCCGGAGCGACCGCTCGGCCGTCTCGGGATAATACGAGTGAACGAAGTAGAAGTGGGCGCCGCTCGGGATGCCGTCGAAGAGCGGGCAATCGCCCGGGTGCTCCACCTGGTTCCAGCCCATGTGGGGCACCTTGAGCCCGGCGGGGAACCGCCGCACGACTCCCGGGATCACGTCCAGCCCCTTGCCCTGGCCGAACTCCTCGCTCTCCGTGAACAGGAGCTGGTAGCCGAGGCAGATGCCGAGGAACGGGCGCCCCTCGTCCAGGCAGTCCCGCAGAGGCTCGAGAAGGCCGAGGCTCTGGAGGTTGCCCATGGCGTCGTGGAAGGCGCCGTCACCCGGCAGCACGACGGCCTCGGCCTGCTGGACCACCCGGGGCTCCTGGGTGACGACGGCCTTCATGCCGAGACCGCCGAACGCCTTCTCGACGCTTCCCAGGTTGCCCCGGCCGTAATCGATGACCGCGATCACGGCGGGCCCGGCTACAGCGCGCCCTTGGTGGACAGCACGTCAGCGATGCGCGGGTTCAGCCGGGTGGCCTCAGCCAGCGCGCGGGCCACCGCCTTGAACACCGCCTCGGCGATGTGGTGGAGGTTGTCGCCGTAGTGCATGGTCACGTGGAGGGTGACCTCGGCGTTGAAGGCGAAGGCGCGGAAGAAGTCCTTGAGCAGGTCCAGATCGAAGCTCCCGATGCGGGTCCGCTGGAGCGGCACGTTGAAGACCAGGTAGGGCCGTCCCGAGATGTCCACCGCCGCATGCAGCAGGGCCTCGTCCATCGGGAGGAACGAGGCCCCATAGCGGACGATCCCCTTCTTGTCGCCCAAGGCCTCCTTGAACGCCTTCCCGAGGCAGATGCCCACGTCCTCCACGGTGTGGTGGAGATCCACCTCGGTGTCGCCGCGCGCGTCCACCGTGAGGTCCATGAGGCCGTGCTTGGTCCAGGCCTCGAGCATGTGATCAAAGAAGGGGATCGTGGTCTCCACCTTGGCGGCGCCGGTGCCGTCCAGGTTGAGCTCGAGCACGATCTGGGTCTCCGTCGTCCGACGCTCGATGCGGGCCTGGCGGCCGCTCGAAGGTTGAGCGGCCTGCGGGGCTGCCTTCATGCCCAGCCTCCTGATCTCTCCATGCGCACCCTGGCCGCCGCCTCGTGGCCCTGGAGCCCCTCCACGCGCGACAGCTCCGCCACGTGCGGCCATGCCTCCTCGAGCCCCTGCGGCGAGTAGCGGATCACGCTCAGGCGCTTCACGAAGTCCTCGGTGCCCAGCGCCGAGGCGAACCGCGCGGTGCCGCCCGTGGGCAGCACGTGGTTGGGCCCCGCCACGTAGTCGCCGACCACCTCCGGGGTGAACCGCCCGAGAAATACCGCCCCGGCGTGGCGGACCCGGGCCAGCAGCCGGTCCGGCTCCTCCACCTGGAGCTCGAGGTGCTCGGGCGCCAGCCCGTTGGCCACCTCCACCGCCTCCTCCAGGCTCGCCGTCAGCACCAGGGCGCCGTTGTCCCGCAGCGAGCGCCCGGCGATGTCCCGGCGCGGCAGCTCGGCAAGCCGGCGCGCGACCTCGAGGGCGACGGCGGCCAGCAGCGCGCGAGAGGGGGTCAGCAGCACGGCCCGGGCCATGGGATCGTGCTCGGCCTGGGCGAGGAGATCGGCAGCCACGAAGGCCGGATCGCTCCGGTCATCGGCGATCACCACCACCTCGCTGGGCCCGGCGATCATGTCGATGCCGACCACGCCGAAGACCTGGCTCTTGGCCAGCGCCACGTAGATATTGCCGGGGCCCACGATCTTGTCCACCGGACGGATCGTCTCGGTGCCATGGGCCAGCGCGGCGATGGCCTGGGCGCCGCCCACGCGGTACGCCTCGGTGACCCCGGCGATGCGCGCCGCTGCCAGGACGGCGGGGTTGAGCGACCGGTCGGCGGCGGGCGGCGAGACCAGCACGATCTCCCGGACGCCGGCGACGCGCGCGGGGATGGCGGTCATCAGCACCGTGGAGGGATAGGCCGCCCGGCCTCCCGGCACGTAGATCGCTACCCGATCCAGCGGGCGCACCTCCTGGCCCAGCTCGACGCCATTGCCGTCCCGCATGCTCCACGACCGCGGGGCGGCGGCCCGGTGGAAGCTCTCGATGCGCGCGGCCGCGTAGCGGAGCGCCGCCACCGTGGCCTGGCCCACGTGCCGGTCGGCCGTCCCGTACTCGTCGGCGGTCACGGCCAGCTCTGCGGGGGTGAGCGACACGCGGTCGAAGCGCCCCGTGAGCTCGACGAGAGCGGAGTCGCCCTTGTCACGGACCGCCGCCACGATCTCGGCGACCTGGCGATGCACCTCCGGATCCACCGACTCGGGCGAGCGGTCGAGGGCCCGCACCACGCCCGCGACACCGAGGCTCCCCGTCTCCAGGCGCCGGATCACGGTGTCGGCCTCCCCGCGGCGCCGGCCAGTCTGGCCGGCGTGGCCGCGATCCGCTGGCGCATGTCGTCGATCAGCGCGCTCACCCGCGCATGGGCGGTCTTGAGCGAGGCGCGGTTGACGATGAGCCGGGCGGTCGAGGTCAGGATCTCGGCGACCTCCACGAGCCCGTTGGCGCGGAGCGTCTCGCCGGACTGGACCAGGTCGACGATCCGCTCGGCCAGCCCCACCAGCGGCGCCAGCTCGATGGAGCCGTCGAGCCGGATCATCTCCACCTGGATCCCGCGCTCGGAGAAGTAATGCTCCGTGAGCGCCGGGTACTTGGTGGCCACCCGCACCCAGGACCACTTCGCGGGGTCGTCCCGCTCCCAGAGCTCGCGGGGCTCGGCCACCACCAGCCGGCAGAAGCCGAAGCCGAGATCGACCGGCTCGTAGACATCCGGCTCCTGCTCGAGGAGGATGTCCTTGCCCACGATCCCCAGGTCCGCCGCTCCGTACTCCACGTAGGTGGGGATATCGGCGGGCTTGAGAAAGATGAAGCGGATGTCCCGGCGGGCGTCGGTGACCAGGAGCCGGCGGGAGTCCGGGTCGAGGCCGGCCATCCCCATGTCGGCCAGCAGCGCCAGCGCGGGGTCGAGGAGCCGGCCCTTGGGCAGCGCGAGGGTGAGCGGAGGGGTCATGTGGCCACCCTCCGGATCCGGGCGCCCAGGGCCTGCAATCTCGCCTCGAGGCGCTCGTAGCCGCGGTCGAGATGGTAGACGCGCGACACCTCGGTGGTGCCGCTCGCGGCGAGACCGGCCAGAATCAGGGAGGCCGAGGCCCGCAGATCGGTGGCCATGACGGGCGCGCCCTCGTAGGCGGCGACCCCCCGCACGAGCGCCGTGGAGCCGTCGGTGGCGATCTGGGCGCCCAACCGGCAGAGCTCGGCAGCGTGCATGAACCGGTTCTCGAAGATGGTCTCGGTGACCTTGGACTGTCCATCGGCGAGCCCGAGGAGCGCCATCGCCTGCGCCTGCATGTCCGTGGGGAAGCCGGGGAAGGGGCTCGTGATCACGTCCGCCGCCCGCGGCCGCTCGGGCGCCCGGCACCGGATGCGCTCCTCCTCCACCGAGAGCATGACGCCGCATTCCTCGAGCTTGGTGAGGGTCGCGGTCAGGTGGCGCGGGATCACGCCCGTCACGGTGATGTCGCCCCGCGTGATGGCGCCCGCGACCAGGAGTGTGCCCGCCTCGATTCGATCCGGGATGATCCGGTGCCGGGCGCCGCCCAGCTCGGGGACGCCCTCGATCTCGATCCGCTCGGTCCCGGCCCCCTCGATCCGTGCGCCCATGGCGGTGAGGAGCCGGGCGAGGTCGCTCACCTCGGGCTCGCGCGCGGCGTTCTCCAGCACGGTGGTGCCCTCGGCCAGCGCCGCCGCCATCATCAGGTTCTCCGTGCCCGTCACGGTGACCAGGTCCGTGGTGATCCGGGCGCCCTTGAGGCGGCCGGCCCGCGCCTCCACATACCCGTTCTGGATCGAGATCTCGGCGCCCAGCTTCTGAAAGCCCTTCAGGTGCTGGTCGATGGGGCGGACGCCGATGGCGCAGCCGCCCGGCAAGGCGACCCGGGCGGTGCCCGTGCGCGCCAGCAGCGGACCCAGCACGAGCACCGAGGCCCGCATGGTGGAAACCAGCTCGTAGGGCGCCTCCTGGCTCGTCACCCGGGCTACCTGCACCCGCGTGCACCCGTCGGGCTCGAGAGCCGTCACGGCGCCCAGGCGCTCGAGCAGGGCCCGGATCGTCGCGACATCGGCGAGGGCGGGCAGGTTCTCGAGCGTGACCGGCTCGGCGGTGAGCAGCGCCGCCGCGAGCGCCGGCAGCGCCGCGTTCTTGGCCGCGCTCACCGCCGCCTCCCCCCGGAGCGGGAGGCCGCCTTCGATGACGAGATGCGTCGGCATCAGCAGCCGGGCCCCGGCTCCTGCCGGCGCCCGGCAGGAACCGCGTCGTCCCCGAGCCGCCCGGCGATGTAGCGCTCCACGCCGCGGAGGTCGCGCCGGGCCGCGATCGCGCTGAAGCCCTCGGCGGCCATCAGCGAGGCGAGCGATCCCGCCTGATCCTCGCCGATCTCCAGGAGCAACCAGCCCCCGGCACGGAGGACGGTGGGAGCGCCGGTGATGATCCGCCGCAGCACCGCCATGCCGTCGGGGCCACCGTCCAGGGCCATCCGCGGCTCGAACGCGGCGACCTCCCGCGGCAGCGTGCCGATCACCGCGCTCGGCAGGTACGGCGGATTGGCGACGACCAGGTCGAGGGCCCGCCGCACGCCGCTGAGCGGCCCGAAGAGATCGCCGGCCAGGATCCGCACGCGGCGGGACAGCCCGAATGCCCGGGCGTTCTCGGAGGCCACCGCCAGCGCCCCCAGCGAGCGCTCCACCGCCAGCACCTCGATCCGCGGGAGCCGGCCAGCCAGCGCACAGGCAATGGCCCCGCTCCCCGTCCCGATATCGGCGACGAGGGCATCCGGCGCATCCTTCAGGATCTCGAGGGCCCACTCGACGAGGCCCTCGGTCTCGGGGCGCGGGATCAGGACATCCGGGGTCACCCGGACCCGGAGTCCGAGGAAATCCTCGAAGCCGAGCAGGTACGAGAGCGGCTCCCCGAGGGCGCGTCGCTCGATGGACGCCCGGTATCGGTCCCTGGCATCGGTGGGGATGGAGCGCCGGGGCTCCAGGTACAGCGCGAAGCGATCCACCCCGAGCAGCGTGGCCAGCAGCCACTCGGCGTCTTGTCGCGCGCTCGGCAGCCCCACCGTCTCGAGGCGCGCCTGTCCCTCGCGCAGCAGGGCCACGACGACGCCCGCTCCGACCGCGGTGGTCACGAGGCCTCCGCCAGCTTCCGGCCCTGGTCCCAGGCCGTCAGGGCCTCAACCAGCTCGTCGAGGTCGCCCTCGAGCGCCGCCGGGAGCTTGTGGAACGTCAGGCCGATGCGGTGATCGGACACGCGGGCCTGAGGGAAGTTGTAGGTTCGGATCCGCTCGCTGCGCTCCCCCGTACCCACCTGACTCCTCCGGTCCGCCGCGATCGCGGCGGCCTGTTCCTCCTGGGCGCGTTCGAGCAGCCGGGCCTTGAGCACGCGCATGGCCTTGGCGCGGTTCTTGATCTGGGAGCGCTCGTCCTGGCACGTCACCACCAGTCCGGTAGGCAGGTGGGTGATCCGAACCGCGGAGTCCGTCGTGTTGACCCCCTGGCCGCCGGGGCCGGAGGACCGGTAGACGTCAACCCGCAAGTCCTTCTCCTCCACCTTGACGTCCACGTCCTCGGCCTCGGGGAGGACGGCCACCGTAACCGTGGAGGTGTGGATGCGGCCGCTCGACTCCGTGGCCGGTACCCGCTGCACACGGTGCACGCCGCGCTCGAACTTGAGCCGGCTCCACGCCCCGCGCCCCTGGATGAACAGGATGACCTCCTTGAAGCCGCCCACACCCGTGGGGTGGCTGTCCATCACCTCGGCCTTCCACCTCCGGCGCTCCGCGTACTTCGTGTACATGCGGGCGAGATCGGCGGCGAACAGGCCCGCCTCGTCGCCCCCGGCCCCGGCGCGGATCTCGACGAAGACGTTCCGGTCGTCGTTGGGGTCGCGCGGGATGAGGAGGGTGCGCAGCTCCTCCTCCATCTCGCCCTGGCGCGCCGTGAGCTCGTCCACCTCGGTCTGGGCCATCTCGCGCATCTCCCGGTCGGAATCCTCGGAGAGGATGTGCCGCGCCTCGGAGATGCGGAGCAGCAGCGCCTTGTACTCCTCGAACTTCTGGACGATCTCCGAGAGGTCGGCGGCCGCCTTGGCCATGCGGGCGTATTCCGCCGGCTGCCCGATCACCTGGGGATCGGACAGCTGCCCGGACAGCTCCTGGTAGCGGTCCTCGATCCGGCGAAGCTTGTCAAACATGGCGGTCCTTCACCGGGCGCCGGACAGACGGCGCCCCCACCGCGGCACCGGGCAAATCACACGAGAGGTCCTGCAGGAGCTTCGGCTCGAGACGCGGCGAGACGCCGATCCGGGCCTCACCCTTCCCCGACCGGCTTCCTCTTGTACTTGCGCTGGAAGCGCTCCACGCGCCCCGCCGTGTCCACGAACTTCTGCTTGCCGGTGTAGAACGGGTGGCACTTGGAGCACACCTCGACCCGGATCCCGGGCCTCGTCGAGCGGGTATGGATGACCTCCCCGCAGTTGCAGCTGACGGTGGTGTCGACGTATTCGGGATGAATGCCTGCCTTCACGGCGCACCTCCTGGGTGAGTTTCAAAGAGTATCAGCACGAGGGGAAAAAGGCAAGGAAACAGACAGGTTGGGGGGCGGCGGGGTCGCGGGAGCACCCGGCCCCGGGAGGGGCGAGGGCCGCGGCCGAGGCGCTCGGGCGCCCGGGCCGCCGCGAGCAAGCCCCGCCTGGCGGAACCGGGGAGCGAAGCGAGGAGGCCGGGGACCTCCCGGTTATCCCAGCTGGTTCATCTGGTTGAGGAAGTCCCGGTTGCTCTTGGTGAGCTTCAGCTTGTCGAGCAGGAGCTCCATGGCCTCCACCGGGTTCAGCTGGCTCAGCGCCTTCCGGAGCAGCCAGACCTTCTGGAGCTCGTCCTTCTCCAGGAGCAACTCCTCCTTCCGGGTACCGGTCTGCTCGATGTTGATGGTCGGGAAGATGCGCTTGTCCATCAGGCGGCGGTCGAGGTGCACCTCCATGTTGCCGGTGCCCTTGAACTCCTCGAAGATCACGTCGTCCATCCGGGAGCCCGTGTCGACGAGGGCCGTGGCCATGATGGTGAGCGACCCGCCTTCCTCGATGTTCCGGGCTGCAGCGAAGAAGCGCCGCGGGCGCTGGAGGGCGTTGGCGTCGAGCCCCCCCGACAGGACCTTGCCCGACGACGGGATCACCGCGTTGTGAGCGCGGGCGAACCGGGTGATGGAGTCGAGCAGGATCACCACGTCGCGCTTGTGCTCGACGAGGCGCTTGGCCTTCTCGATCACCATGTCGGCCACCTGGACATGGCGCTGCGGCGGCTCGTCGAAGGTCGAGGAGATCACCTCGCCCTTGACCGACCGCTGCATGTCGGTGACCTCTTCGGGCCGCTCGTCGATGAGCAGGACGATCAGGTAGACCTCGGGGTGGTTCTGGGCGATGGCGTTGGCGATCTTCTGGAGCATCATGGTCTTGCCCGTGCGGGGCGCGGCCACGATCAGACCCCGCTGGCCCTTCCCGATGGGACACAGCAGGTCCATCGCCCGGGTCGTGAGGTCGTCCGACTCGTGCTCCAGACGCAGCCGCTCCATGGGGTAGAGCGGCGTCAGGTTGTCGAAGATCGTCTTGTCCCGCGACTGCTCGGGGGTCTCGAAGTTGATCGCCTCGACCTTCAGCAGGGCGAAGTAGCGCTCGGTGTCCTTGGGGGGACGGACCTGGCCCGAGATGGTATCCCCCGTCCGGAGATCGAACCGTCGGATCTGTGACGGCGACACGTAGATGTCGTCCGGCCCGGGCAGGTAGTTGTAGTCCGGCGCCCGGAGGAACCCGAAGCCGTCCGGCAACACTTCCAGCACGCCCTCGGCGAAGATCAGCCCGTCCTTCTCGGCCTGCCCCTGGAGGATCTTGAAGATCAGCTCCTGCTTGCGGAGGCCGCTGAACCCCTGCACTCCCAGCTCCTTGGCGACGGCGTTCAGCTCGGTGATGGTCTTGTCCTTGAGCTCGGACAGGTTCATCCTTCGGCCTCCTTCTCCTCCGCCCTCTGACGGGGCTGAAGCGGGGGGTGCGGTCATCCTCGGCGAGTGTCGCTTAGGCGTACGCTGCGAGATGGTCGTCTCCGGGGGGTGTCAAGTGTACACGAGGGGTTCAGCGACTTAACCTTCTCAAATCTCCCACACGGTCGAGAGCGCTGTCAATCGGATTTTTCCCGACCCATTCGTTTGACGTCGGGGGGAGCGAGCGCCGCTCCTCCCCGACACCCCCCACCGGTCACCCGCTCCCGGCGATTCCGTCACGCGCCTTCGATTGAGGTCGGGGGGTACCGAGCGCCGCTCCTTGCATCAGCCCTCGGGACTGGCGCGCCCAGCCCGCCGAAGTCCATCAGCTCGCCCGGCGCCCGACACCCCCAACCGGTCACGCGCTCCGGCGATACCTTCACGCGCTCTCAGATGCGGATGTCGATGAGGGCCCGTTGCTTGATCTCGCCGAGCCATTCGCGAAGCCGGGCCTGGTACTTCTCCCGGTACAGGATGTCGCGGATCTGGTTCCGCACCTGGGCGAGCCCCGCGCCCTGGAGCGTCTCCTTCACCTCGAGCTTGAACAGGTGATAGCCCACCTCCGAGCGGAACGGCGCCGAGATTTCCCCGGGCTGGAGCGCCAGAATGGCGCGCTCGATGTCGGCGGCCAGCTCGCCGCGCTTCAGGGTCCCGAGGTGGCCCCCGTCCTTCCCCGACCCGTCGTCGGAAAGCTTCTCGGCGAGCTGCGCGAAGTCGGCGCCGCCCAGGAGCTCCGCGTGAGCCGCCTCGGCGCGCCGCCGGGCCGCCGCCCAGCCCTCTTCCCCGCGCCCGGGCTCGGGCAGGAAGAAGGTGTGACGGGCCTCGAAGGTGAGCCCGGTCTCGAGCTTGTCGCGGTTCTCCGCCAGGTACCGGTCGATCTCCTGCTCGGTCACGGAGACGCGCAGGGTGACCTTCCGGCGGATCACCTTCTGCACCATGAGCTGGTCGCGGAGCCGCTTCTTGACCCCCTCGACCGCCACGCCCTGGCTCTTGAACACCTGCTGGAGCTCGGCCTCGGTGGCCACGTTGAGCTTCTTCATCACGTCCGCGAGCTGCTCGGCGATTTCCACGTCCTCCACCGTGATCTTGTCGCGCTCGGCCTGCTGCAGCTGCAGCCGGTTGTCGATCATGCGACGGAGGATCCGGTCCCGCAGCTCGCGGCGCGCCTCGCCCTCTCGCGGCGACTCCCCGTTCTCGTGGTAGTAGTAGGCCTCGGCCTCGTCCAGCTCGGACAGCGTGATGGCGTCGTTGTTCACGACGCAGACCACGCGGTCGAGCACGGCCTCCGAGTCGGCGAGCTGCTCGCGGGCGGGCAGCAGCGGCGCCTTCGCCGCGCCGGCTGGTGGCGGTGGCAGCACCACGGCGGGCGGCCTGGACTTGCCGATCAGCGGCACCCAGGACGGGATGGAGCAGCCGGCCAGTGCCGCCACCAGCGCGAGGAGCGGCAGCCATCGCCCCCCGCGCCCGACGCCGGTCATCCGAGGGAGTCCAGGACGGCGGCGAGGGCCGCGCGCGTCGCCGACCAGGGAGCTTCGGGGATCCGCGCTTCCAGCGTGTATTCCTTCCGCATCATCATCCGCCCCCGACTCTGCGCGATCACCTGCAGGATGCGGTCCGGCGTCACCGGCGTGGAGGGCGCGAAGGTCAGCAGGACCCGCCCGCCCCGGGCCTCGATGCGCTCGACGCCCGCCTGCCGCGCGCCCATGCGCAGGGCGACCACGTCCAGCAGAGCCTCCACCGGCGCCGGCAGCGGGCCGAAGCGGTCCTCGAGCTCCGCGCGGATCTCGGCGATTTCCTCCTCGCCGGTCGCCTCCGCCAGCCGCTTGTAGAGCCCCAGCCGCTGGTTGACCTCGGGAACGTAGCTGGCGGGGAGGAGCGCTTCCACCTCCACCGTGATCACCGGGTCCATCACAGCGACGGCGGGCTCGCCCTTCAATTCTCTCACGGCCTCGGCCAGGAGCTTCGTGTAAAGATCGAAGCCCACGGCGGCGATGTGCCCGTGCTGCTCCGCCCCCAGCAGGTTCCCGGAGCCCCGGATCTCCAGGTCTCGCAGCGCCAGCTTGAAGCCGGCCCCGAGCTCCGTCAGCTCCTCGATGACCCGGAGGCGGCGCTGGGCGGCCTCGTCCACCCGGCCGTCGGCGGGGACCAGCAGGTAGGCGTAGGCCTGCTGCCGCTCCCGCCCCACCCGCCCCCGGAGCTGGTAGAGCTGGGCCAGCCCGAACCGGTCGGCCCGGTTGATGATGATCGTGTTGGAGGCCGGGATGTCCAGCCCCGACTCGACGATGGCGGTGGACACGAGCACGTCCGCCTGGCCGTCCACGAACTTGACCATCACCGCCTCCAGCTCGCGCTCGCCCATCTGCCCGTGCGCCATCACTATGCGGGCGTCGGGACACAGGCGCTGGATGAAGCTCGTCATGGAGGCGAGCGACTGGACGCGGTTGTGGACGAAGAAGACCTGGCCACCCCGCGCCAGCTCGCGCTCGATGGCCTCCTTGATCACGGACCGCTTGAACCCGATCACGACGGTCTCCACCGGCAGCCGGTCCAGGGGCGGCGTCTCGATGACCGACAGGTCCCGGACTCCCGCCAGCGACATGTGCAGGGTGCGCGGGATCGGGGTCGCGGTGAGGGTCAGCACGTCGACCGACGCGCGGAGCCGCTTGATGCGCTCCTTGTGGGCCACGCCGAAGCGGTGCTCCTCGTCCACCACGAGGAGCCCGAGGCTCTTGAAGGCCACGTCCCCGGAGAGGAGGCGATGGGTGCCGATCACCACGTCCACCGTCCCCCGCCGGAGGCCCTCGACCACGGCCTTCTGCTCCCGGGGGCTGCGGAAGCGGGAGAGCAGCTCCACCCGCGCGGGGAATGGCGCGAAGCGCTCGGCGAAGGTATTGAAGTGCTGCTGGGCGAGCACGGTGGTCGGGACGAGGACGGCCACCTGGCGCCCGTCGGCCACGGCCTTGAAGGCGGTGCGCAGCGCCACCTCGGTCTTGCCGTAGCCCACGTCTCCCGCCACCAGGCGGTCCATGGGCCGCGACCCCTCCATGTCGCCCTTGACCTGCTCGATGGCCCGGAGCTGGTCGGGCGTTTCCTCGAAGCGGAAGGCGGCGTCGAACTCCCGCTGCCACGGCGTGTCGGGGGTGAACTGCGGCCGCTCGGCGACGGCCCGGGTCGCGTACAGCCGCAGCAGCTGATCCGCCATCTCCCGCAGCGCGGCGCGCACCGATTCCTTGACCCGCTGCCAGGCCCCACCTCCGAGCCGATCGAGGCGCGCGGCCCCCTCCGGGGCTCCCGAGTACTTGGAGATGAGGTCCAGCCGCTCCACCGGCAGGTACAGGCGGCCGCCCTCCCCATACTCGAGCAGGAGAAAGTCCGCCTCCCGGCCTTCCACGGACAGGGTCCGGAGGCCGTGGTAGCGCCCGATGCCGTGGGCCTCGTGGACGACCAGGTCGCCGGGGGTGAGATCGGTGAACGCCGCGATGGCCGCGCCGCGCTGGAAGACAGGGCGCCGGAGCCGGCGGCGCCGAGCCCCGAAGATCTCCTCCTCGGTGAGCACGATGAGCCCCACCGCCGGAAGCTGGAACCCTGCCCCGCACTCCCCGACCAGGACGGCCAGCCGCTCCGAGCTCCAGAGGTTCGCGCCCGGCCAGGCTTCCAGCCCGTGCTCGGACAGGATCTGCCGGAGCCGGATATCCTGGCGCTCGTCATTGACGACGAGCCGTACCGTGAACCCCTCGGCCAGCCATCCCTCGAGCTCGGCGGCCAGGGCCTTGAACTGGCCCCGGAAGCTCGCCACCGAGCGCGTGTCCATGGCGAAGCGCACCCGACCCGGCGTCTGGCGGCGCAGCAGCGACATCTCGAGCCGCTGGAAGGGCGCCAGCGCCTCGGCGAGCGGCGCCGCGGACGGCGCCTCGTCGGGCGGCGCCTCGAGCAGCGCCGGGTCGTCGAGGGCGACCAGGGTGTCGCCCGGCAGGTAGTCCGCGAGCGTGGCGCCCGCCCCCGCGCTCCTGGCGAGCGGCACCACCATGGTCGTCGCGAGCGGGGCCACGGACCGCTGGCTCGTGGGATCGAACAGCCGCAGGGACTCGACCTCGTCCCCGAAGAACTCGGCCCGGACCGGGCGCTCGTGCGCGGGCGAGAAGATGTCGACGATGCCCCCGCGCAGGCTCCACTGACCCACCTCCATCACGCTCTCGACGCGCTCGTAGCCTGCGGCCTCCAGACGCCGGAGAAGCGCCCCGCGCTCGAGACTCTCTCCCACCGCCAGCCGGAACGTCCGGGCCCGGAAATCCTCCGGCGCCGGTAGCGAGGCGGAGAGCGCCGAGGGCGTCGCCACGACGGCCACCGGATCGCCACCGAGCAGGCGATGGCAGACCAGGGCGCGCTCGGCCTCATGCTCGCGCTGACGCCCGGCGGACCAGCCGGCCGGCTGCGAGGGGAACTCCAGGACCCGGCTGCCGGGGAGCGTCGACTCCCCCTCGGCGGCACGCGGAGCCTCCGTGGCCGGGACCAAGGGGAGCGACGGGGGCCCCTCGACCGGCGAGAGCGTGGAGACGAAGAAGCGCAGATCCTGGGCCGCGCGATGGCGCTCCACCTGCCCGGGAACGAGCAGCAGACCGGCCCGGCCGGACTCGTGGAGGGCGGCGGCGACGACGAGGGGACGGGTCGAGACCCACAGCCCGTCGGCCTCGAGACAGGGAACCCCCTCGGCCAGGGCGCCGAGCAGATTCCGCAAGGCGCCCCAGCGGGCGAGCATGGACCGGGCGATGGAAACGGGCATCACCACCAGGACATCACTCGTGGATACCACTGGGGGGCCGAGCCGTCAACGCGCGGCTGGCTACCGGCCTTGTCCCGGGTCGCGTCACGAGCCGCATCAACTCGGGACTCGCCTCGCAGCTGCGCGACTCGGCTCGAACTGCACGCCCCGCAGTTCGAGCCGAGCCGGGCGGCGACGAGTCACAGGCGCTGAGGTCCGGCGAGGCAGGGCTGAGATGGTCTGGCGGCGACGTGAACGGGCCCGGCACTACCGGTTCGCCTGAGCGAGGTAGAAGCTCAGGGTCTCCAGCTCGATGGACAGGTCCACGTTCTTCAGCCGCACGTCCTTGGCGGCCTTGATCCGGCTCGGTGCGAAGTTGAGGATGGCCTTGATCCCGGCCTCCACCAGCTTCTCGGTCACCGCCTGGGCGGCCTCGGAAGGCACCGCCACGATGGCGATCTGCAGGTTCCGCGCCTTGGCCTCGCGGGGGAGCTCGCGGAGGGGGAGGATGGGAATCCCGTCCGCGAGCTTGCCGCCCTTGGCCGGGTCGTCGTCGAAGATGGCGGAGATCCGGAACCCCTGGCGCGCGAAGCCCTTGTAGCGGAACAGGGCGGAGCCCAGGTTGCCGAAGCCCACGAGGGCGACCTGCCACTCGCGGTCCAGGCCCAGGATGCGCTGGAGCTCGGCCTTGAGCCCAGAGACATAGTAGCCGATGCCTCGCACCCCGAACTCGCCGAAGTAGGCGAGGTCCTTCCGGACCTGCGCGGAGTTGAAGTTGAAGCGCTCCGCGAGCTCCTGGGAGGACACCGTCTTGACCCCATCCTCCTCGAGCTGCTGGAGGCACCGCGTGTAGATGGACAAACGACGGACGGTCATCTCGGGGATCTTGGGAATCTTGAAGCTCGAGCGAGGCATCGTCTGGTTCGAGGCCCCCGGCACGGGGCGCCCGCCTTTCGCCGGGCACCCACCGCCGGCACGTGGCCTGGCTAGGACTTCACGAAGAGCAAGATCACCGCGATGACGAACACGAAGAGCACGAGTGACTCGATGAAGGCGAGGCCGAGCAGCATGGCGGTCTGGATCCGCGCGATCGCCCCGGGCTGACGCGACATCGCGTCCACCGCGGAGCCCGCCGCGCGCCCCTGGCCGAGTCCGCAGAGCCCGGCCGCGAGGCCGAACCCGATCCCCGCCGCGATCACGGCGAACGGCTTGACCCAGCCCTCGCCGCCTCCTTGAGCCGCCGCCTGAGCCATCGCCAGAGCGGGCGTCACCAGCACGGCCATCATCGCGAGCATCGGTGTGCGTCCCACGGACTTCCCTCCTTGTTTGGTGGTTGACCGCTGATGGGGTGTTCGGGTACCGATGTCCGACTAATGGTGTTCGGCTTCTTCGATCGCGGCCGCAATGTACAGCATGGTCAGCATGCAGAAGATGAAGGCCTGGATGAGCGCCACCAGGATCTTGAGCGGAAACAGGAAGCCGATGGTGAAGGCCGCGATGACCAGGGTGGCCGGGGCCCCGACCACGAGCCCCCCGAGCGATCCCGAGAGCGCCCAGCCGAGCATGCCGTCCAGACCCATCATGAAGAAGAAGATCCCGAGGAGGATATGGCCCGCCATCATGTTGCCGAAGAGTCGAAGCGAGAGCGAGAGAGGGCGGGCGCAATGGCTGATCACCTCGATCACGAAGATCAGAGGCTTCAGCAGGGCGGGAACCGGCCCCGCGAAGTGCTTGAGGTAGGGAACGAGTCCCTGCTTCCTGATCCCGATGACATGATACGTGAAGAACACGATGAGCGCGCAGGCCGCCGTGGTGTTGAGATTCGCCGTCGGCGCGATCTGCCCCGGGAGCAGTCCCATGAGGTTGGACGTGAGGATGAAGAGACCGAGCGTCGCGATCAGCGGCAGGTAACGACGACCCGCGTGGCCGATGACCTCGTCGAGCATGGTCAGGAACTGCTCGAGGACCACCTCCATGACGTTCTGGGTGCCACGCGGCACCATCTGGAGCCGGCGCGAGGCCACCATGGCCACGATCACCAGGATCCCCATCACGATCCAGGTGTACAGGACGTGGTCGGGGATCATGTGCCCGGGGTGGAAGGGATCGGGGAGGCGGAACATCGGCGGATGCTCGATGATCTCCACGCCTCAGTCCCCTTGCCTGGCGGCGCGCAGGCCCTGCAGCAGGAGGACGGGCGGCAGAACCCACAGCCCGGCGATGACGGCCAGCGGGTGGATGGGTCCGCCCGCGAGCAACAGGCCGAGGGCGCCGAGCGAGACAAGCCGGCGAAGCCAGGCGCTGCCCACCCGGAGGGTGCCCGTGCCGCCCCCCGCCACGAGCGCGGCGGCATGGGCCACATCCCGGGCCAGCCAGCGGAAGTTCAGCAGCGCGATCGCGCCTCCGCCAGCGACACCGACGGCCGCATCGAGCCCAGCCGCCCATGCGGTGCCAGCCGACAGGGCAGTCAGCCCCGACACCCCACTGACGGTTACGCGAGACGCGAAGTCACCGGTCATCGCCCTGCTTGTCCATGCCGCTCAGTGTCTTGATGGCCT
>Ga0302046_10002878_pt1 | contig 15864 bp, 13 predicted proteins | sample RVTome_11_FD_200261 | JGI IMG/M metagenome (GOLD analysis project Ga0302046, IMG submission 200261) | Soil microbial communities from uranium-contaminated site in the Upper Colorado River Basin, Wyoming, United States - RVT147D111 (version 2) ...
TTACTACATCAACCGTTCTGAGTGCATTCCATGACCGACCCGTCCGCGGCCGCACCCGCGATTCGTGACTTCGCCCGAAATTGCTCCCTTGGGGTGTTCGCCGGGATTCTGTGGTCTTTCTTGCTCATGGGTCATTTTGGAAGAAATCCGCTGTTGGCAGACCTCGTGCTGGTGCTCTCCTATGCGATCGGTTACTCGGCATTCTGGATTTTCGTGAGTTGGATCGCGCGTCCTCGGGCTACGGCACCGGACTACCAGGCGAGGTCGAGTTTCTCCTCGTTCTTCGTCGTAGCGTTGTTGAGTGTCTACCTGTACGTTCTACTCAGCGTCTACCTCCCGGCGCATGGCGTGACGTGGTTTGCCGCCGGGGCATCTTGTGCAACCCTGGTACTCGTCTGGCTCGGGGGACGTTCGTTGACCGCGTCCGCGCTCGCGCCGCGCGTTCCAACACCCAGGGTCCTGAACGGCGCGTCAGCAGTCCTTTTGGCAACTCTTCTCGGAGTGATGCTTTGGGAACGCCGGGAACAGGTCGAGAGCGCGTCCCTCGAAACTGTCAGAGCATCAGCTGGCTATCCGTCTACGACGCGTCACGCTCAGGTTACGGTTTTTGGCGCCGATGGCGTCGACTGGACGCTCCTGAATCGCTTAGTCGCGGAAGGTCTTCTGCCGAACACGAAGCGGCTCATGGACGAAGGCGTCGCGGCCCCGCTGCAAACGTTCGACGAGAAGTCCCCTCTCATCTGGACCTCCATCGCCACCGGGGTTACGCCGGAGACTCATGGAGTGCAGGATTTCGTATGGCCCTATCTGCGCGGCACGCAGATTTTCCTGCCGCACGCTCGATTGGACTTTCTCGGAAAGATGTTGGCTCGCTTCGTGAGCTACCGCGAAATGCGTCCGTTCAGCTCATCGAACCGGAAGGCGCGGGCAATCTGGGAGATCGCGACGCTACTCGGCCGGCGCGTCTTGCTCGTGAACTGGTGGGCGACGTACCCGGCTGAGGCCGTAAACGGTTCCAATGTCTCCGACTATTCGTTCCCCAGCGAGCGAATCGATCGCGAGGAACTCCGGACGATGTCGCGGATCGGCAGGCTCGCCTTTCCCGAAAGCGCCCAGCGGGTTGCATTCGACACGATGCTGGCATTTGTTGGGGAACGTAGAGTAACGATATCGGAAGACCCGAAGGTTCCAGCGCGAGAACGCAACAACTTCTTCGTCGTTCGCGACCAGCTCGCATCCACGGTTTTCCATGCCCTGAACAATCCGGGGTTCGACCTCAGGCTCCTTTTTTTGAACGCTGCCGACGCGCCATCCCACATTTACTCCTTCGACGTCTTCGGCGACAACATCGATGAGATTCGCCCACCTCGGCTTTCACAGAGTCAAGCGGACTACTTGTGGGATGCTCTCGTCGTGGACGCCTACCTCAGGCTCGACGAGGAGTTGGGAAAGGTTCTGCAGTCATTAGGCGAAGAAGATTTCTTCTTCATGGTCTCCGACCACGGATGGAGATACGACGGCACTTCTCATTGGAGGCGACCCGACGGTGTTCTAATGATTCGCGGCCCGGGGATACGGAGGGGACACAAGGTCCCGTCCGCGCACGTCTACGACGTCTTTCCGACCCTCTGTTATTCGCTCGGACTGCCAATCAGCACCGAAGTCGAGGGACGAGTTGTCTGGAAAGCATTCGAGCCGGATTTCGTGCGTCGAAACGGGCCGCAGACCGTCAAGAGCTACGGCAGAAGGTCGGACCCCGGTCTGCCTTCCCCGACCGAACTCGACCGAGATCATGTCGAGCGACTTCGGACTCTCGGCTACGTCGAATGAAACGTTCGACTCCAGCTGTATGCGAGACGGTGTCCCAGCTCGGGTCCCGAGGTCCCCGCCAGCATCAAGAATCTCGATCGTTCCCACTGGGACTCGGAAGGTGAGGAGAAACCGGGTCGAGTGCTGAAGGCGACCTCGTAGCCCGCCTCCCTCACGAGTCGAATCGACTCCTCGCTGTAGTCGATTCGTGGTCGACCGTTGGGGTAGGCGAAGGCCCTCGCTTTCACGCCGGCCATGGATTCGAGCTCCTGCCGGTTGCCTTCGATCTCGCGCCTCTGAACGTCGACCCCAGCCTGCGCGAGAATCGGATGCGTCGACGTGTGGCCACCGAGCTCGAAGAGCGGGTGCTGCGCGAGTGATCTGAGCTCGTCGACAGTGAGGGGAGCATGGGGATCGCCGTCGGCGAGCCTCCCCGCGGCAAGCTCGCCGAGGCGACGGGACCACTCGTCGTAGGAGCAGCTCTTGGCATCCTCGACCGCCGATTCACCGAGCTCCGCCGCCATTCGGTCGTACCAGAAGCGTTGCCGTTCGATGGCGGGGCGAGTGGTGACGAAGAGCACCGCCGGGATCTCGTACCGCTCGAGAATCGGCTTCGCGAGCGTGAAGACGCTCCGGTAGCCGTCGTCGAAGGTCACCAGCACGGGCCTCGGGGGCAATGACCTCTCCGCCCCCAACCAGTCGGAGAGGCGAATCGGATCGCAGCTCTCGCGGATCAGGCGGCAGTGGGCCTCGAGCTCCGACGCGCGCACGTGAAGTCCCTCGAAGGCCATCGAGCCCTCCGCAGCGTCATGGCCTCGAACCGCGTGGTAGCAGAGCACAGCGACTCCGGGGAAACGTTCCCGGGTGAGCTTCCGATGATAGTGCCCCGACACCAGAAGCCCCCGCTTGACGATACGCGCGACGCTCCGGCTTACCAAACGTTTCTTCAGCCCCGCTTCACCGCGACGAAGTGCACGTGCTGATGATGCCAGAAGATCGCCCGCGACTTCGTCTCGTTGCCGAATCCACGGGCGGCGCGGAACTCGAACCCCGCGCTCTCGAGCTGTCTCCGGGCGCGGTCGGGAGGGGCGCTGTAAAGGTACTGCGCCTCGTCCGGATACCACAGATACCAGGCCTTGAGGTGCGGATTGCCTCGCTGTGCTGCCAGGTTCTTGAGGGCGTTCCAGTAACCTCGGGCGTAGAAGAACCCGCCGCTGAACACGGCGCCGATCACATTGTGGCTGCTGAGAAGGAAAGGACCGCCGGGCCGGAGGACCCGGAAGACCTCCTGCATACAACGGATACGGGACCGAACGGGGTAGATGCAGTCGATGCCGTTGTAGCTGAAAATCGCCGCGTCGAAGGACGAGCTTCGGTAGGCGAGATTCACGGCGTCCACGCGGTGAAACGGAAGCGCTTCGAAGCGCCCGTGCGCGAGCGAGAGCAGGTTCGGAGACAGATCGATCCCGACGACCTGGTAACCTCGCTCCGCAAGGCCGATCGTGGTGCGTCCGGCGCCGCATCCGATATCCAGAACACGCGCCGGAGGCCGGGGGAAGAACTCTTCGACGAGAGCGTGCTCCAAAGGAGTGAGACCGCTCTCGGAGCCGTAGAGAGCCGTTCCTCGTTCCGACTCGTACGCCTCGAGGTTCCGCGTGGTGATCGCGTCGACGCCCGGACTAGTCATCGATCGCGGCTCCACGCCCGGTCCCTGCACGGAGCCATGGCGGCACTAGAAAATCACCGTCGGCCCCGAGCGGACTGCCCGCCCGAGGATCCTGGATTCGACGAGGCGGATAACGGATCAGATCCGAGAGTCGAATTCCCGCGCTCGCGAGCCGCAGTCTCGCGAGAGCGAAGCGTCCCGCGCGGACGTCTCGCCAGCTCGATCTCAAGAGCCGGAAGACGCAGCTCCGTTTCGCTCGAGAGAGCTCGTCGCCCTCGAGTGGACATTCCGCCGAAAGGAGCGCCCGCCAGGACTCACCCTGCGCCACCGCGTAGTCTCTCGCCGCGCGCGCGCTTTGGAGTTCCTGGGCGGGGTGCATGCGGTACCACAAGAGATCCGCGGGCATAAGCACCACCGGCGTCACCGCGCAGGCTTTGAGCCAGAAGCAATAGTCCGAAGCGACACCCCGGTCGGGAAATCCCCCCAGCTGTTTCAAGAAATCCGTTCGAAACAGGGCGCCCGAGGGGCCGCAGTAGAACATGCCCTGCCCCAGGAACTCGCGCTGATAGGACATTCGGGGAGTCGACAGCATGGGACAGGGGCCGCCCGGCCACGCCCAGCCGGCGCTCAGCGCGAAACCGGCCTCGGGCTCGGCCCTCAGAAGGCGCATCATCGTTTCGAGACAATAGGGATACATGAGGTCGTCGGAGTCGTGGTACTTCAGGTAGGTCGTCTCGACGAGCTCGATGGCTCGGTTCCGGTTTCCGAACTGCCCGAGGTTCTCGTCGTTGACGACGAGACGAATCCGCGCATCGCGGGCGGTGTAAGACCGCGCGACTTCGGCGGTCCCATCTGTCGATGCGTCGTCGAGCACCAGAAGCGCGAAATCCGCGAACCTGCTGTTCAAAACGCTCTCGATGGCCGGGCCAATGTACTCCTCGCGGTTGAAGCTGGTGATGACGACCGTCAGGGAAGGCACGGTCAGCTCGGTCTTCCCTGCCGCCCGGCGGCGTCCAAGAGGGAACGAAGCTCCGGACGCGTCCGCTCCCGGATGAAGCGAACAAGGGGGTTCGGGATCCAAGGCTTGTCGAGGCGGCTTCCGTAAGGAAGCCTGCCTCCGCGAGGCTTGGCGCGCCGCAAATTCCGCCACTCGGCGTACAGGTCCTCGTAGCGACTCGCTTGTCGCCGCACGTCGTACTCTTCGGAGACGATTCCCCGCGCGGCGCGGCTCAACCTCTCCAATCTCTCCCGGGAGGCGTCCAGACCCGCAATCGCATCGGCGAAGGCATCGATGTCACCGACCGGCGACAGAAAACCGGTCTGGCCCGGCACCACGACCTCGCGGACTCCGCTGGGTAGGTCGCTCACGACGGGCACCAGCCCTGCGCTCATCGCCTCGAGGAGCGCCAGGGGCAAGCCTTCGGCTTCGCTCGGAAGAACGAATACGTCGTGGGCTGCCATGAGCTCCATCGTCTCTCGGTTCGAGAGCACTCCTGCCCACTGCACCCGCGGCCCGTCCTCCCAGATCGAGCGAAGCTCGGACTCATGAGGTCCCCCGCCCGCGACCGTCCAGGCGACGTTCGCGTTTTTCTGTCGAAGGGCCTGGTCGATCCTCGGGAGGTCGAAGACTCGCTTCTGGCGCTGTTCCAGCCGGCCGGCGTAGAGTAGCCTCAGGGGTCCCGGGGCGCGCGTCCTCCCGGCCTTGGCGAGCGGAACACCGTACGGGATGTGGTGGATCTCCGACGCGCGTTCGGGGATGAGCGTCGTCAGCTTCTGCTGAATGTACCGGCTGCACGTAATGAAGATATCGACGACGTTCTGGTGCTTCAGAGCCAGATCGTAGTACCAGTCGAAGTCCCCGTGGAGGATCTGAAAGACCGCACGGTCGGTGCCGTAGGAGCTGACCCACGCGAGCTCGAGCCAGTCGCTGGAAACGAGCACGCCGCCCCCGGGGGGCACCGCTCGCTGAAAACGACGGAGAACGCTGTGCAGGTTCTCTAGGGGGAGCGCGTGCACGAAGAGCGTCTGGGATTCGCTCCCCATGGGTCCCTCGAAGGGAGTGTCCACGTCGAGCCGGTTGCGTGTGAGCACCGTGTATTGAGAGAACCGCTCTCGGTCACACTGCCTTTGAAGGTTCGCGAGATTGGTGACGACTCCCCCCATCTTGCCCGGCAGCGCGTAGACGACGGAGGCCTTCGAGGTCATGGTTTCGTCGCCTTCCAGGCGCGGAGAAGAACGGACCAGCAAAGATGGGTTCCGGGAAACGGACTACTGGCCGACGCTACCGGCGGGCGCCAGGGAAGAGGAGAAAGGTCCGCAAGACTCCAGACGAACCCCACTTGGCTCAGAATTTCGAGGACGTTCGACGTGCTCCGCCGATTCGCATCGAATTCGTGGAGGTCGAGAACGAGCGCTCGGACCCCTCTGAGAGCCTCCTGGCAGTCGCGGAGCACCGCCTCCTCGCCGCCCTCGATGTCGAGCTTCAGCAGGTCGACCGGCTCAGCCTCGAGAAGACGCTTGAGGCGGACGCTCGGCACGGTCGCTCGCACCCCCGAGAGCCCGGAAGCGAAATCCTGTATCGTCCCCGAATCGGCGCCCTCCCGGCAGAACTCGACCGTCCCGTCTTCGGTCCAGACCGCCGCCTCCACGATCTCGACGTCGGAGCAACCGTTGCGGCGCAGATTCCCTCGAAGTACCTCGGCGATCGCCGGGTCCGCCTCGAACGCCGTGACCCTCGCCTCCGGATAGCGCTTCTTGAAGTAGAGGCTCGCGAGGCCGACGTTGGCGCCGCAATCTAGAATACGAGGCTTCTCCGTTCCCAGCTCCACCTGGAACGTTTCCCTCACGAATAGATCGTTCCATTGGGGGCAGAGCGTGAGAAGGTCGACGTACTCGAGATCGTATTCCAGCAAGCGAATCCGGCCTCGAACGAAACGCGGGGCGCCGTCCGCCGACCGTTTCGCCTTGTTCCATGCGGCGACCTCCGGCCGTGGGAACAACCGCCGCTTGGCGCCGCCGGCGAGTCGTCTGCCGCTTCGATACAGCTTACCGAGTTCCTGCAAGGCGGTCGTACCAGGACAAGGTGGACGATCGGACCCCCGGTGGGTACCAGCTCAGACTCGACGTCGAGGGGAGGTCGGGTCTCCACGCGAGTTTGTAGGGTTGGCTTCCGGCGTGAAAGTGAAGCTTCTTCCATCCACGGGAGATCGCATGCTCGAGCGTCGAGGCCAGGAGCACTTTTCCCGGAGAGAGATCCTTCCATTCCGAGTGGTAGGCCGGCCTCCACCAATAGAGCTCCTTCCGGTGGACGAGGCCGAGGATCCAGGCGATCGACTCTCCGCCCAAGCGAAGCGAGCCATAGAACGAGAAGGCGTCCGCGAGCCCCGACGCGAACAAGGAATCGAGGAACGAAACGGCTTCCGGTCCGGCAAAGGGATCGGAGTAGCCCTTCTCGCGACAGAGGATCGCGTGCTGGACGACGAAGCGCTCGCGTAGATCCGAGGTGACGGCGGCGGCGTCCGTGCTCGAAGCCACCCGGAACTCCACGTCTCCACGCTCCTGCAAACGGCGGATGCGCCTTCTCACGTCGCCGCGATGGTTTTGCGAGCATCGAGACAGCAGCTCGTCCAAACTGGAGACCGGGGTCAAATCGACGACAGGAGTCGCGTCCCCCATGGGGCGAGCCCACGAAGGCGCGACGTCGGTCAGAAGGTAACGCATCAACCCCTGATCGCATTCGCCTTCGGTCGCGAGCTGAACCGCGCGCCAGAGCTCGTCGAAATCGATCGCCTCCCCTTTCTCGGGAACGATCAGAGGCGCCTGATAGCCGGCGAGCTCGCGACCGGCAAACTCTAGAATGCGTCTCTCTACGAAGCGGCCCTCGTGGCGAACGACGACCCACGGAAGGAGGACCCTGTGCCCCAGGCGGTGGCGAAAGACTCCAACGAGGGGGGTCACGGCGTCGCGCGCTCCGATCGTGCGGGACCAGGCGCGAATGAACTCCGGCATGTGGTACGGATTCGACGATGGCGCTTCGCACTGCATGAGGCGCCATTCGGTCTCGAGGTCGGACCAGACAGCCGTCCAGTTCCGGTACCAGCGATACTGCCATCCGAGCTGGACGCCCTCCGATTCCCGAGCCGGGCCAGGTTGTTTGTCGATTCGCACTGTGGTCGAAAGGAACGCTTCGACGGCTAGAATAGCATGATGCGGTCCGCCACAACCGTAGGTCGATGAGGGGTACTCTACTTTTGGGTCCCGGCATACTCCGACCGACCGACGGACGAGGTCGTCGAGTTGAGGCGATGGAAGGCTCGTTGCAGGTGCGGCCCGACGAGCGGGCCTCGAGATGGAACGTTCGTGGGCTGGGCCTTGGAATTCTCACTTCGTGACCCTCTACGATCGTTCCGAGACTGGCTCACGGCGCGCACTCGCCATATCCAGTGCACGGACGGGCTCGTCGCTCTCGGCGATCTGATGCACGTCGAGAACCGTCTCCGTGTACGAGCGCTATCACCAGGAACCGACCGCGCATCCCTGCGCCGCCAGGGCTACTCTGGTCAGAAGAGAGCACCGAGTCGTTCCTCGAACCGCTCTCGAGTGAAGCGCGCTTTAAACCGTTGTCTCCCGATTGAGCCCATTCGCTCGCGTGCCACCGGATCGATCAAGAGTTTTTCGATCGCCGAGGTAACTGCGCCCGGATCCTCGGCGTCCACGACGTATCCGGTGACGCCATCCTCGATGATCTCGCTCGCCGCCCCTTGAGCCCCGATGCAGGCTTTTCCGGCGCGCATGGCTTCGAGGAACCCGAACCCGAAGCCTTCGTGGCGGCTCGGCATGACGAAGAAGGCACAATGACGATAAAGGCGTTCGAGCTCGACGCCAGGCACCCGCCCAAGAAAGCGCACCGCCTTCTCGACGCCGAGGCCCCTAGCCTTCGCTTCCAGGCGCGGCCGGTCATCTCCGTCTCCGACGACCGTAAGCTCCGCACCAGGATGACGGTTCCCAACCTCACTCCAGATGTCCAGCAGCATGTCGTGCCCTTTGTATCGTTCCTCTTTGGACATTCGTCCGACGATGAGCGCGTAACCCATGTCCCCGATCTCATCGGAGTCAACGAGATCGGGAAGTCCAGGATGGCAAACGGCGATTTCGGTTCGCCCAAAGGAGGGATTGGCTCTGCGAAACTCGGTCTCCGAGTGGCGAGAGATTGCGACGAGCCTCTCCGCGCGCCGCAGAGCCGCGGCCTGCAGTGGCGAAAGCGGTTTCCACGCCTCGATCCCCACGAGAAAATGAACGAGTCGCGCGCCCCGATAGACCAGTGCGAGGGTGACGGGAAGAAGGTGAGTGTGCAATGTCACTACGGTCCGCCTGTGCTGCCGGAAAGAGCCTTCTTCAAGCCCCCACCATCCGTAGCGCAGCCGGCTTCCACGAGCGGAGCGCACGGGGGAACCATCGGCCGGCCTGTCCGCCAACGACCAGACTTCGATCTTGGATTCCGCTTCCAGTCGGGTGAGCGCGGATACGACTTCACAGGAAAGAACGGAGATCCCGTCGGCACCGCCGATGCCGGGAGTCAGGACGAGGGTTGACCGACGATTCACTCTTCCTTCAAACGCTCGAGGACGGTCAGGCTGTCAACTTCCTCGATTACGCGGAAACGGGGGTCCTTCAAAATCACCGTTGCGGTGTAGCGTACGCTTTCGAGGTCCTCGCGCCAGGGCACGCTGCGACTGTCGTGGAGCAGGACGACTCCTTCGGGTTCGACGAAAGGGCTATACCCGCGCCAATCGCCGTCGATGCCTTTCCAACTGTGGTCGCCGTCGATAAAGAGAAAATCGATTGCTCTCGTCCAACTCGATACGGCCTCGTGACTGAGCTTGCGCAGGAGCTCCACCTGTCCCCGCGGGTACTTCCCTACCTCGCGCTGCGCGATCCAACGCTCGAAGCTGACGCCCAATCGTCCGGGAGGGTGAGGATCGAGCCCGGTCAAGACTCCGTCCGCCGCCATAGCACGGCGCATTAGGCCAGTGGATGATCCGTGCATGACGCCGATCTCGAGTAGGCTTCGCCGGCCGGACGCGCGATGCTCGAGGCACCTTTGCTCGGCGCGCGTGAGCTGAGTGTGCGCCGGTTTTAGGCCGAGGCGATGAAGTAGCCAGAAGGACGCGCTCCTGCCGATCATCGGGACGACCCCATCGCGCGCGCACGCTCGTAGTAACGCGCCATTTCGTGCCCGATAGCGGGCCATCGGTAGCGCTCCGCCGCAAGGGCCCTCCCACGCGCTCCCATTTGTCGCGCCAACGTTGAGTCCGAGAGAATTCGTCGAATACTATCTGCGATGCTCTCTGAGTCCTGAGCGACCCAGAACCCGCAGCCGTGAGCCTCGATCTCTTCCCAGGGACAGGTGCGGGTCGCGACGACGGGAACACCCGCAGAGAGAGCCTCGAGAACGCTCATTCCGAAGCTCTCGGAGTCGGAGCACATGACCAGGACGGCGGTCTCTGATAGAAGCTTCCATTTTTCATCGTCGTCGACCTCCCCCAGCCATCGTATCTCCGGTCCGATCCCGAGGGATCGCGGATCGACCCCATCGGGACGTCCCGCGAGGACGAGCACCGAATCAGGGACCGCGCTCCGCAAACTCTGGAACGCTGCGACCAACAGATCCAGCCTCTTCGTGGGGTGAAGACGGCCAAGGAAGGTAACGAGGCGCGCGTTCTCGGTCAAACGCCATCGAACGCGGAAGTCGGAGCGCTCGCCGAAGTCCGGCTTATCGACACCGTTGGGAACAATGAAGATCTCGGGACCTATATCGAGACGGCGGATGAACGCCGCCTCCTGGGTCGAGGTGGCGTGGAGGAACGAAGCGCAGCGCAGGTTTCCTTTCTCCCGGAACCGATAGCAAAGAGCCTTTCTCATCCGATGATGCCCGAGCGACCCCTGATCCAGCATCCCTCGAGGGGACACGACGTAGGGCACGCCTTGCTTCCGGCAGGCATCGATGGCGAGCCATCCGGGAACATTCCAGATCCCATGGACATGGACGAGATCGAAGGAAGCGAGCTCCCGTTTCAGGGCATCTCTCATGCCGGAGACGCCGAAGAACCGGCGCGGAATAGCCCTTGGAAAGTAACACACTCGGACGCCATGAAGAGCACTCCCCCCGTCCCCTGAGGCAGGCAGGTCGTCGTCTCCGTTCGCAGTTGTTGTGAAAACGACGATCTCGGTTCCTGCGTCACGAAGCGCCACGCACAGTCCGAGGATTGTGCGGGGAGGGCCGCCATACGCGTACGCGGGAGCGAAGTAACTAGAAACGTGAAGGACTCGCACCGCCGCCGACCCCTCCACGTTGGAGGTAGTGAGTAGAGCTGCCGCGCGACGAGGACCGAGCGCCCAAGGCCGCGGAGCGCCTCGCTGCCTTCCGGCGAAAATGTCGGTCGAGAAGCCAGAAGACGGCGCCGAGGTAAATAACGAGCGTCAACGTCAGTCCGAACGTTTTGATCCAGGAGCGTTCGAAGAGATACAGGCTCAACCAGAAAACGACGCTCACGAGCGCTACCGCGAGCTCGCGGCAATACATGACGTGGTAGGCGAGCCGATACAGGATCCCCATGAACACACCGTAGAGGAGGGAGGGCAGGAACATCCATGGCAGCCCGAAATCGACGTACGCCTCCGCGGCATAGCCGAACGCGATGCTGGTGTTCTGATCGGCGCCCGCGACGAGGATGCCAGTGTACTTGCGAACGAGCTCGCTGTCGGAGGGCAGGGGTTCCTTGTCGGGGAAGAGGACGCGCGGTGTCACGATATGTTTGAGGGCCGATAACATTATCGCTCCCCCCTCGTGGGGAAGGACATCGGGAACACGGCTCACGGCGATGGCGGGATAGTAGATCGTCCAAAGCCGCTCCACGAGACGGTCCATATCCTCGACCATTGAAGCCACGTCGCTCTCGAGCCACTGTGAAGAGAGCGACCCGACGGTTCCGAGCCTCTCCGACCGCGACTCTGCAAAGTCCTCTCGAGCGAACTCCTTCCGATACGTCGACCGGATTCCCATCCACACAACCCCAAGCACCACCATGGCGCCGGCGATTGCGGTGAGACGCGCCCAGTGTGACGGCAATCGCCGATCGAAGCACTCGATGAGAGCTAGGGCGGCGAGAACGAGCGGTTCTCGGAAGCTGGCAAAGAAGCCGGTAAATCCCAGGACGAGCTCCATCAGAAGAATCCCGAGAAACCAGCTCCACCGCATGTTTGGCTGGGTCAGCCGACGAAAGATCAGGTAGAGGAGACCCAGCCGCAGATAACCCACCGCGAGAATTCCCTGGGTGAAGATAGGAATATACCAGGCCACTTCGGTGAGAACCGCGTTCAGAAAAATGGAAGCGACATAGCCGATGAACAGGCCGCGCCAGGAAAAGGCGAAGCCGGGCCCGCCCATTTTTCTCTCCAGTCTCGCGTCCGCCAGACTGAGACCCGCGGCCAGACCGAGGAGCAGGGCAGCTACGCAGCCAAGGCCTATGAGAACCATTGGTCGATAGTCGCTCGCGTACATCGCCTCGACCTTTCGACCCGTGAGTCCGAAGTAGTAGATGCCCAGAGTCACCTGCATCCACTGGAAGCTCAGCGCCATCGCCAGAACTGGAGGCTTTCCATCTTCGAACAGAACCTTCCAAATGGCCCACAGCAGTACGATCCCGACGCCCGCGAGCCAGTCCTGAGCGAGGTAGGTAGAGAAACCTGCCACGCAAAAGACGGCGATCGGCGAGACGGAAACCCCGAAGCTCGTTCTCGAGGGCCGCTTCTGGTACGGCCTGGTTACGGGCAGAGCTTTCCTAGCGCTCGCCAAGCGACGATCCTTTCGGGGAATAACGCACTGCTGCTGGCCTTCGTTTTCGAATGGAGAACCGACTGCTCAATATCATGTTAGCTTGTCCCGCCTCCTCCTGCGACCTCCCTCCGCGCGCCGAGCCCGAAGAGCTCGAGCCATTTACGGTCGAAGACGGCCGGGGAGAACTCGCACACAGGATCGGCCATGCTCGTGAGTGCCGCCCTGCTGGCTTGCTCGCGCGCCTCCGAACTCTCGAGAAACTTTAGGATTCCCTCCACGAGCGAGGCGGCGCTCGCGTCGTCGCACAGGTGTCCCGTAACGCCGTGCTCCACCTGCTCGGGGATGCCACCGCGCCGAAATCCGACGATCGGCAGCCCCGCGTTCTTCGCCTCGAGAAACGCCGTACCGAAGGTCTCCTCCTGCAGAATCGGTGCGAGGAACAAGTAGCTCTCGCGGAGGATCTCGAGCACACCCTCGGACTCGCCGACGAAATGGATTCTATCGAGTTGGCCTCCCGCACTCACGCTCTGCACCATCGAATGGTAGTAGCTGGCATATTCGGGCGGCCACTCCGGTTTTCGTCCGATGACCACCAGTTGAACGTCCCATCCGTCCTTGAGCAGGGCTAACGTCGCTTCGACGGCAAGGTGAGTTCCTTTGAATGGAGCAATCTGGCCGACGACCACAAAAGTTCTTCTGCGGCGCACTAGGTCGAGAACTGCCTCGTCGGAGTCGCATGCGCCCGCGACCCGCCGTGGAACACGGTTCTTGATCACTCGGATCTTCGTCTCGGGAAGACCGACTTCGAGCGCTCGCTGCCTGCTGAAATCGGAGATCTGAACGTAGACAGTTGCGAGAGGCGGCATGATGGACCGCCACAAGAACGAATAGAACCGGCCGCGCTCGGGATGGTTCGCGAGCCGGACGATGACGGGCCTTCCCAGGGCCCTCAGAAGCAGAAGCGCCGGAGCATTTCGAAGCACGGACACGTGATCGGGAATGAACACATGAGTCGCCCGAAATCGGAAGGCGTCGCGAAGGAGGCCCGCGCTAGTCATGAGCACGTCCCATAGCAACTGCAGGATTTTCCACGGATTGCGCGTGTGACGATCGAAGCGGTACCAGTAGTAGCCCGTGGACCAGCTCGCGCCGATGGATTCGACGAGCTTCTGAATCCGATGGTTCTCCCAGGAGTTCAGGATGCAGTGGACCTCGGCGCCGTTCTCTTTGAGAACCCGGAGAACCTCGAACGACATGCGTTCCATGCCCGACACGATCACCATTCCACCGCAGCAAGCGACCGCCCTTATGCCGCGCCGCGTGTCACCGCTTGCGTTCTCGTGCATGTCTATTTCAAACGATCGCCGAAACACATGCCGCGACCAGACCTTCGGTGGCCGCTTCGAAGGAATGGGTGCCCGCCTTCTCGAGACACCACTCCCGTCGGAAGGTACCGGTTTCACGGAGTGTGCGCATACGCGCCAGGCTCCTCGCGAGTCCTTCGACGGAACCGGCGCGAAAAATGTACCCCGTTCGATCCGGTTCGATGAGATCCGGTCCGCAACCCACGAGATCACTGACCACGCAAGGGAGGCCCGTCGCCATCGCCTCGTTGACGACGAGCCCCCAGGTTTCGCCCTTGCCGCTAGGTAGCGCCAGACAATCCGCCACGGCATAGGCGCGGGCGAGCTTCGTCTGGTTGAGAAATCCAATCCAGCTGGCTCGAACACCCAACTGTGACGCCAGGCGATAACAGGTTTCCTCGCAAGGGCCTCTGCCAACGATGAGGAGCCTGGTCTCTTGCCTCGCGAGCGCTGCCGCTCGCACCAAATCCTCCAGTCTTTTCTTGGGCTCCAATTTTCCGACGAAGAGGACGACGAACTCGGAGGGCGATAGTTGCCAGTCACGCCGAGCCGTTTCCCAGGCTTCGGTTTCCAGGAACGGCGACGCTCCCCTGGCGAAGAGATCGTTGTCCACGGCATGGGGCGAGTCGAAGATGAGCTCTTCTCGAACACCGAAAGTGCGCAGATACTGATGCGCTTTGGTACCGACGGATAGATAGCGCGTGAAGCGCTGAAGGAGCCACCTAGTTCTCATTCGCCAAAGCGCGTCCGCGAGCCCCGCGGAGCGGGCGTCGAGGTTCGTATCTCCCCGGTAGAGGACCGGCAGACCTCGTCGTCTACAGGCCCAGATGCCGCGGAACTGCATGAGGGAGTGCCATCCGCTCAGAAGCACGACGTCGGGACTCGTTCGCTCGAGCTTCTCTTCCAGATGAGCTACGTTAAGCGACCAGAAGGAACCGCTGGCGAAGGAGTCCTCTGGGCGTGACTCTCGCAGGAGCTGGTTCTCATAACCCGCTCTCAACGGCAAGTCCCATTGAAATCCCTCGCCGAATCCGACACCCTGCTGCTCGGGAGAGGGCTCCGTCAAGTAGAGCACGTGGAGTTGGATCTCTTTCGCCCGCTCTTCGATGAAGCGAAACCAGGGAGAGTAATATTGGATCGGATGCGTCATGAGGACGGTGAGTCGAATCCGCCGACTCACGCTCGCCTCGAGACGACTTCGGTGAAGAGATTCGCCAGTCGACGAGCCAGGGAGCGAGCGGAGTACTCGTCGAGCTCGCTCGGATCGATTTCGGCGGCCTTTGCCCCCGTACCCTCCACCAGGAAACGGAGCCCTTCATAGATCTCCTCCACTTTGGTTGCGACCGGTCGCTCTTCATCGTAGGTGACGAGTCGCAAGAAGCCTGGACTCGCCGCTTGCCGAAGGATCGCGGCGACGGTGCTCTCGCGGTGGAAGAGGGCCAGGAGCGGGCGTCCGGCGAGCAGTGCGGGGTAGATCTTGCTGGCGGTGTAGTGTTTTTCGCTGCTTCCGAGCAGCAGGATCGCAGCGGAGCTCGAAAGCACTTCGAGCGCATCCAGGTAGTCGACCCGCGATGGCACCTCGTGTACGGCGTCGGCCACACCGATTCGCTCGGCTTCCGGGAGAACGGGCCCAGGGCTTCTCGCAATCGTTTGGTTGCTGGTCCCGACGAAATGAATCAAAAGCCTGCTGTACAGCAGATTCTCTCTCTCTTTCAGAAGAGCCAGAGCCCGGAGAAAAGCGCGAAGCGTCTCGCGCCCGAGAGGCAGAAGCGTACCGACGTAGGAAACGTGCAGCTTGCCGTCCGAGCCGTCGAAGAGACCATGCGTTCGGGGACGGGAGGCGACGAATTCGAAATCCCTCCCTTCGCCGCCAATGGGAATCTCGACGCAAGGAAGCGTCCGTGCGCTCGGAATCCTTTCCCGGACATCGTCAAGAGTAGCGGCCGAGACCGCGGTCAAGGCATCGGCGGCACGAACCGCTATAGGCTCCAACGTTTGCGCCAGGGCGCGGGAGAGACGACTCTTGATATCTGGCGTTCCTGCCGCTCCAGGGCCTGTCTTCAGTCCCCACGCTCCCACCCATGGATCTTGATAGTCGAGCACGAACGGGATCCGGGCTCGTCTTTTGACCAGCGGACCGAGGAGTGCCGTATAAGAAGGATAGATGGTGACGAAGACGCAATCGAAGC
>Ga0302046_10002879_pt1 | contig 15864 bp, 14 predicted proteins | sample RVTome_11_FD_200261 | JGI IMG/M metagenome (GOLD analysis project Ga0302046, IMG submission 200261) | Soil microbial communities from uranium-contaminated site in the Upper Colorado River Basin, Wyoming, United States - RVT147D111 (version 2) ...
CCAGCGGGTTGCGGATCTCGTGCGCGATGTTGGCCGCCAGCCGGCCGAGCGAGGCCAGACGATCGGCCGCGCGCATGCGCGCCTCCATCGCCCGGATCGCCGACAGATCCTCGCACGCCACGATGAGGCCGATCCGGCGCCCGTCGCCCGCGCGCAGCGCCGAGAACGTCATCCGGACCGGGATATCTCCGCCGTCGGGGCGCCGGAGCGTCACTTCGCGCCACGCCGAGCCCCGGCCCGAGGCCTCGATCTCGCCCTCGACGGCGGCCAGCGCCACTCCGCCGCCAAGCACGCTCCAGGGCTGACCCACGGCGGCGGCGGTGGGAACGCCGGTGATCTGCTCACCGGCACGGTTGACGGCGGTCACCCGGTGCTCACTGTCGACCGCGACGAGGCCGGTCCCGACCGAGTGAAAGATCAGCTCGGTGAAGGCCTCGAGGTCGCGCAGGTCCGCGTGCTTCGTCTCCAGCTCCTGCTGCGTCGACCGGAACCGCTCGGCCAGACCGCCGGCCGCGATGGCCACCACCAGGAAGGTGCCCGTGTTCAAGAAGATGGTGACGATCTCCAGCGCGGTGCTCCCCTTTGGCGCCTCGAAGAACATCGTCAGCGGTAACACCGTCTGACCGAAGATCAGACCCGCGTAGAGCGCGCTGCCGACGGCGGCGATCGTGAGGCCTCCGGTCCGGGACAGCAGGACGCAGGCGGCGGTCACCGAGAGGACGTAGAGGAAGGTGAAGATCGATCGGGCACCGCCGGTGGCCGCCACCACCGCCGTCACCAGCGCCGTGTCGAGCAGGCACACCAGCCATGCCACGCGGTGAGGCGCGGCCACCGGTGTGAACGCGGTCAGCCCACCCGAGGTGATCACCACGACCAGCAACGCGAGCGCGAGGATCCCGCGGTTCGCGCCGGGGATCAGGTCCTCCGGCAGCAGGGGCCCCACCGCCAGCAGCAGCGCGGCGACACCGAGCCGCGCCAGCCCGAAAGCGCGCAGCAGGTCGTTCGAATCGGCCAGCTTCATCAGCTCGCGGTCACGCGGCTACTTGATGAGCGTGACCATCTTGAAGATCGGCAGGTACATCGCGATGACGATGCCGCCGACCGAGATGCCGAGGAACACGATCATCATCGGCTCGAGCAGGGACGTGAGCGCGGCGACGGCCGCATCCACCTCGTCGTCGTAGAAATCGGCGATCTTGTTGAGCATGGCGTCCAGGGCACCGGTGTTCTCGCCGACCGAGATCATGTGCACGACCATGGCCGGGAACACCGGCGTGGTCTTGAGCGGGTCGGCCAGGGTGCCGCCGGCCATGACGTGCTGGCGGGCCTGCATGACCGCTTTCTCGACCACCCGGTTGCCGGAGGCGCGGGCCGTGATGAGGAGGCCTTCCAGGATCGGGACCCCCGAAGAGATCAGCGTCCCGAGCGTGCGGGTGAAGCGGGCCACCGCGATCTTGCGAATGAGCATGCCGACGACGGGGACCTTCAGCATGAAGGTGTCGATGACCATGCTGCCCTGATCGGTGTTGTAGTACCGCCTGAGTGCGTAGACGGCGCCGCCGGCCGCCGCCAGCATGAAGATGATGTACTGGCGCGTCATGTCCGACATCCAGATGACGATCTTCGTCGGCAGCGGCAGGTCAGCCCCCATGTTCTTGAACATGTTGGCGAACGTCGGCAGGACGAAGACCATCATGAAGATGATGACGAGGCAGGCGACGCTGATGATCGTGATGGGATAGACCATGGCGCTCTTGACCTGCCCCTTGAGCTTGGCGGCCTTCTCGATGTAGGTCGACAGCCGCTGCAGGCAGACGTCGAGCACGCCGCCGGACTCGCCGACGGCCAGCATGTTGACGAACAGGTTGTCGAAGGTCTTGGGATACTTGCCGAAGGACTCGGCCAGGGTGGCGCCGCCCTGGACGTCGTTGGCGATGCGCGCGGTGACGTCACGCAGGACCTTCGACTCGCTCTGCTCGGAGAGGATCTGCAGACACTGCGCGATGGGCAGCCCGGCATCCACCATCGTGGAGAACTGCCGGGTGTAGATCGCCATCTCCTTGGCCTTCACGGAGCCGCCCACCTTGGCGACCGCGGCCGCCGCCGCCGCCTTGGCCTTACGCTCCTCGACCGACGTGGCGACCACGCCCTTGGCCCGCAGCGCCGCCACCGCGGCCGGCCGGCTGTCGGCTTCGATCTCGCCGTTGACGGCGGCCGCTCCCGAGCGTCCCCTGTACGCGAAGACCGCCATAGCCCCTCCTACGTCGACAGCGTGACGCGCAGGATCTCCTCGATGGTCGTGGTGCCCTCGAGGACCTTCGCGAGTCCGGCCTGCCGTAGCGTCTTCATGCCCTGGCTTTGTGCCATTTCCCGGATTTCCGCGGTGGTGCCGCCCTTGAGGATGACGGTGCGTAGATCCTCGGTCACCGGCATCACCTCGTAGATCGCCACCCGGCCCTTCATGCCGGTGAAGTTGCAGGTCTGGCAGCCCTTGCCCTTGTAGAACGTGACCTTGCCGCGGCCCTCGGAGACGTGGCCGTAGGGCACCAGGTCGTCCTCGTGGCCGTGGAGGGGTTCCTTGCACTCTTTGCAGATCCGGCGCCCCAGCCGCTGGGCCAGGATCAGCAACAGCGCGGACGACAGCAGGAACGGCTGCACGCCCATGTCGACGAGACGCGCCACCGTCGAGGGGCAGTCGTTGGTGTGGAGCGTCGTGAACACGAGGTGACCGGTCAGCGCGGCCCGGATGCTGATCTGCGCCGTCTCGAGGTCGCGCGTCTCTCCGACCAGGATCACGTCTGGATCCTGTCGCAGGAACGAGCGGAGCACGCCCGCGAACGTGCGGCCGATCCCCTCGTTGATCTGGACCTGGTTGACGCCCTTGAGGTTGTACTCGACCGGATCCTCGGCGGTCATGATGTTGTGCTCGGGCGAGTTGATGGTGGAGATCGCCGAGTACAAGGTCGTCGTCTTTCCGGAGCCGGTCGGTCCGGTGATCAACACCATGCCGTACGGCTGGTGGATCGCGTGGCCGAACTTCTCGTAGCTCCAGGCGTCGAAGCCGAGCTTGGTCATGTCGAGCTGCAGCGCCTCTTTGTCCAGGATCCGGAGCACGGCCTTCTCGCCGAAGATCGTCGGCAGAATCGAGACCCGGAAATCGATCTCGCGGCTGCCGTAGCGCAGTTTGATTCGGCCGTCCTGGGGCAACCGCCGCTCCGAGATGTCGAGATTCGACATGATCTTCAGGCGGGAGATGATGGCCGGCTCCAGTCGCTTGGGCGGTGAGAGCATCTCGTGGAGCACGCCGTCGATCCGGAACCTTATGCGAAACGTCCTCTCGTAGGGTTCCCAGTGCAGGTCGGAGGCCCCCTTGCGGATGGCGTCGACCAGCACCATGTTCACGAGCTTGACGACCGGCGCCTCGTCGGCCGACTCCTTGAGCTCGAACACGTCGACCAGCACGCCGGCCTGCTCGTCCTCGACCACCTCGACGTTGCTCGCGTCGCCGGTGATCTCCGACATCATGTCGGTCATCGAGGCCGGCTGCGCCGAGGCCTCGTAGGCCCTGTCGAGGGCGCGCCGGATGGCCGCCTGGGGCGCCACCACCGGCAGGATCTGGAGGTTGGTCATGAACGCGATGTCGTCGAGCGCGAAGACGTTGGTCGGGTCGGACATCGCCAGGGTCAGCGTGCTGCCGATGCGCTTGACCGGCAGCACCTCGTACTTCTTGGCGATGTGGGCCGGCACGAGGCGCAGCGTCTCGGCATCGACGTCGAGGTTGGCGATCGTGATGGAGGGGATGCCGTACTGGCGCGACAGGAAGCCGATCAGTTGCTCCTCGGTGATGGAACCGAGGCGAACGAGAATCGAGCCGAGCTTGTCAGCCTTCCCCTTCTGCTGCCCGAGCGCCTGGCGCAGTTGCTCGGCGGTGATCAGGCCCTCGGCGACCAGGAGATCGCCGAGACGGCGGACCATTTGCTGTCCGAGCTTCACCTGGGCCATTGAGAACTTTTACTGTAGCGCAACCATCCTTTTCAACGTATCAGTAAAGGCACGGAACGCCTCGTCCTGATACAGGACGAAGACCACCCGTTTCAGCGTCGTTTTCGGGGACTTGAGGTGGGTCACGACGGCGGTGAGCATGGCGTCGGCGGCCGCCCCCGGCGGCACGTGGCCGAGGCCTGTCCCCAGTGCGGGGAAGGCGATCGAGGTCAAGCGGTGCCGGTCGGCCAGGACCAGAACGGCCCGGGTGGTCCGGGCGATGGTGTCGGGGTCGGTCCTCAGATCGGGTCCCATCGCGGCGGCATGGATGACGTGCGTGGCCGGCAGATTGCCCCCCGGTGTCAGCACGGCCTCGCCGACCTCGATCGGCCCCTGCCGTATGGCTTCTTCCTCGATCAGGACGCCGCCCTTGCGCTTGATGGCGGCGGCCACGCCGGTGCTCATCGTCAGCGTGGAGCTCGCGGCATTGACGAGCGCATCGACGTCCCGGTCGGTGATGTCCCCCCGTTCGATCGCGATCGTCGCCAGGCCCACCTTTGCCTTCATCGCGGCCGCTCCTGGGCTTTGACCGCTTCCCACGAGCGCTCGAGTTCCTCCGACGGCACGTTGGCAACCGACTTCCCGCGCGCGATCAGGTCGTCCTCCATGCTCGTGAAGCGACGGCGGAACTTCTCGATGGCCTCGTGCAGCACGTCGTCGGCGTCGAGCGCCGAGAGTCTGGCCACGTTGACGAGCGAGAAGAACAGGTCGCCCAGCTCGTCCCGCAGTCGCTCCCGGTCACCGGCGGCGAGTGCCGCCGACGCTTCCCGCACTTCCTCTTCGACCTTCGCCCACGCCGCCCGCGCATCGGGCCAGTCGAAGCGCACGCGAGCCGCCTTGCTCTGGATGCGCTGAGCGCGGACCAGCGAGGGCAGTGCCCGGGGGACGCCCTCGATCACCGAGCGGCGCCGACCCTCCGATTCGGCCTCCCGCTGCTTGATGGCCTCCCACTGGGCGAGCGCCTGAGAGGACGTCTCCACGCTGGCCCCGCTGAAGACGTGGGGATGGCGGCTCACCATCTTGTCGGCGAGCCGCGACACGACGTCGGCGATGGTGAACTCCCCGCGCTCGGCCGCGATCTCGGCGTGGAAGACGACCTGGAACAACACGTCACCGAGCTCCTCACGGAGCGCCTCGGGGTCTCCCGACTCGATGGCTTCGATCACCTCGTACGATTCTTCGATGAGGTGCGGCTTGAGGGACGTCCGGGTCTGCTCGCGATCCCAGGGACAGCCCGCGGGCCCGCGCAGGCGGTGCATGATGTCCAGGAGCCGCTCGAATGGAACACCGGGAGACTGGGTCATGTGCGTTCCTGGGGCTGGCGCGATTATACAGCAGGGATTTGCGCGTGTGCTAGGCTCGCTGCCGCATGGCGTCCGACGGCGGGTTGGTCGGGCTTTGTCCCGAGCTCGGCGGCTCGGCGCTCCCGGGCCTCGGCGAGGACGCTGACGTGACTGGGCCCCGGCACGGCGACCTGCCCGCGGCAGCCGAGGTGATGGCGAGCTTCCGTGTGACGTCCAGCCGAGATACGCGAGCGCTACGAAGCGATCCGGATGACGACGCGGCCGGGCTCGATCCCGACCCGCTCGATGTGCTCGGGTAGCCGCCACCGCAGGAGCCCCAACGCGGCCGGATCGACCAACAGCCGAAGGGTGGGCGTGGGTAGCGACTGGCGCCCGACGGCGAATTCGTCGACCTCCAGGCGTAGCTGACGGGGGGAACCCTCCTCGACCTGGAGCCGCGCTCCCAGGCGCAGCCCCACCGGCCTGGCCCGCCAGCTCGCAGGCAGCAGGTCGGCCAGTGTCCCGAGTGCCGCCTCCTCGAGCACCTGTCCCATGGCACTCCGTGCGCGCAGCTCGAGGCGGTCCCCGCCGACCAGGCGAGCGCTGAGCCCGGTCAGCCGTACTCCCCGCGCCTCCACCAAATGGCGGGCGAGCAGCGCGTTCACCTCCGACTCGCTCAACGTCACGGCTTCACCCCGTCGCGGCTTCCGGACGACGTCAAGGAGCTTCCGTTGCGCCCGGATCCCGTCCGCTGCGGTCGTGACCGGATCCGTGCCATCCGGAACGTCGAGCATCCGTACGGCAATACCGACCACCCCTCCCATGAGGAGGATTCCGAGGGCGACGACCACGATGGCTGCCAGGCACCCAGAGCACCCCAGTTTCATCGAGGGCCACACTATCACGGTCGCCCGGGACAGCCCTCCGAGATATTGACGAGCGAAGACTCAGATGATATATGAGGACTGTACTCAATACTGCCGGACCTGGGAGGCCGGCACGAACAGGCAAGGAGGGTGTACCCATGGCGATGGAGCGTTGGCGTCAGGTCGGATCGGCAGATCGATGGGAGCCGTTTCGCAACGTGGTCGACATCCAGGGTGAGGTCAACCGGCTGTTCGACAGCTTCCTCGGTCGTCCGGTGGGGGGAGCGACGGCGTCCGGTCGCGCCTGGATGCCCGCCGTCGACATGTCGGAGACCAAGGACGATCTGGTGCTGAAGGTCGAGGTGCCGGGCGTGTGTGAGAAGGACGTCTCCGTCTCGATCACCGGTGACCTGCTCACCATCCGGGGCGAGCGCCGCTGGAGCGAGGACGAGGCCCGGGAGCACAAGTTCCTTCACGTCGAGCGCGCGTACGGTCAGTTCGAGCGGCTGATCCAGCTGCCGCTGGCCGTGCAGGCCGACAAGGTGAAGGCGAGCTACCGCGACGGTGTGCTCGAGATCAAGCTGCCGAAGACGGAAGAGCTCAAGCCTCGCGAGATCAAGATCGACATTCTCTAGACGTGGGAGGGGAGGGGGCGTCGGCGTCCCCCTCCCCGAATCTCCCCCGGATCGAGCGCGCCGGAACGCCGGCGCTCGAACGAACGAGCAGAGGAAAGGACGAAGGACATGGCGAAGGTGATCGGCATCGACCTCGGGACGACCAATTCGGTCGTCGCCGTCATGGAAGGTGGCAACCCCACCGTCATCCCGAATCAGGAGGGCAGTCGGCTGACGCCGTCGGTGGTCGCCTTCACGAAGGATGGGGAGATCCTCGTGGGGCAGGTGGCCAAGCGACAGGCCATCACCAACCCGGAGAACACGGTGTTCTCCATCAAGCGCTTCATGGGCCGGCGGCACGACGAGGTCGTTCAGGAGATCAAGCTCGTCCCCTACAAGGTCGCCAAGGCCTCCAGCGGCGAGGCCCGGGTCGAGGTAAGGGGCAAGCAGTACGCGCCGCCCGAGATCTCCGCCATGATCCTGCGCAAGCTGAAGGAAGCCGCCGAGGCGTACCTGGGCGAAAAGGTGACCCAGGCGGTCATCACGGTCCCGGCCTATTTCAACGACAGCCAGCGGCAGGCCACCAAGGACGCCGGCAAGATCGCCGGCCTCGACGTGCTTCGGATCATCAACGAGCCGACCGCGGCCGCCCTCGCGTACGGCCTCGACCGGAAGAAGGAAGAGAAGATCGCCGTCTACGACCTCGGCGGCGGCACCTTCGACATCTCGATCCTCGAGATCGGCGAGGGCGTGTTCGAGGTGAAGGCGACCAACGGCGACACCCACCTCGGCGGCGACGACTTCGACCAGCGCATCATCGACTGGGTCGCGACCGACTTCGGCAAGGAGCACGGCATCGACCTCCGGAAGGACCGCATGGCGCTGCAGCGGCTGAAGGAGGCCGCCGAGAAGGCCAAGGTCGAGCTCAGCTCGACGGTGCAGACGGAGGTCAACCTGCCCTTCATCACCGCCGACGCGAGCGGTCCCAAGCACCTGGTCATGACGCTGACCCGCGCCAAGCTCGAGTCGCTGGTGGCCGACCTGGTCGAGCGCACGCTCGGTCCGTGCCGGCAGGCGATGCAGGACGCCGGCGTGACGGCGAAGGACATCGACGAGGTGGTGCTGGTCGGCGGTCAGACCCGGATGCCGAAGGTGCAGGAGGTCGTCAAGCAGTTGTTCGGCAAGGAGCCCCACAAGGGCGTCAATCCCGATGAGGTCGTCGCGATCGGCGCCGCGGTGCAGGCGGCCGTCCTCACCGGCGAGGTGAAGGACGTCGTCCTCCTCGACGTGACGCCGCTGTCGCTCGGTATCGAGACGCTGGGGGGCGTCATGACCACGCTGATCCCCCGCAACACGACGATCCCGACCAAGAAGAGCGAGGTGTTCACCACGGCCGCCGACAACCAGGAACAGGTGGAGGTGCACGTGCTGCAGGGCGAGCGGCCGATGGCCCGTGACAACCGTACGCTGGGGAAGTTCCACCTGGTGGGGATCCCGCCGTCCCCACGCGGCGTCCCCCAGGTCGAGGTCACCTTCGACATCGACGCCAACAGCATCCTCAACGTGTCGGCCCGCGACAAGGCGACCGGCAAGGAGCAGAACATCACCATCACGGCCTCGTCGAAGCTGACGAAGGACGACATCGACCGGATGGTGAAGGAAGCCGAGGCCAACGCCGCCGAGGATACCAGGCGCAAGCAGGAGATCGAGGCCCGGAACCAGGCCGACTCGCTCGTGTACTCGACCGAGCGGACGCTCGCGGAGCACGGCAGCAAGCTGTCGGAGGCCGACCGCACGACCCTCGACGAGGCGCTGGCCGAGGCGAAGGAGGCGCTCAAGGGTGAGGACGTCGAGCGCATCAAGCGCGCGCAGGAGAGCCTCACCCGAGCGTCGCACAAGCTGGCCGAGGTGATGTATCGCGAGGCGTCCCAACCGCCCGGTCACGACACCACGCCGGGCGGCGGGCCGGGCCCGACCGGGTCCGCGGCCGGTCCCAAGGAAGGCGAGGTCGTCGACGCCGAGTTCGAGGATCTGGGCGAGAAGAAGTAGGCGGAGTATGCGGCGGGATTACTACGCCGTCCTCGGCATCGCGGCGACGTCGGCCCCGCGCGAGATCCGGCAGGCTTATCGCCGGCTCGCGCGGCAGTACTCGCCCGACGTGAACTTCTGGGATGCCACCGCCCAGACCCTGTTCGAGGAGATCGCCGAAGCGTACCGGGTCCTGAGCGACCCCCAGGCCCGGTCCATGTATGACCGGTTCGGTCCCGGCGCGCTCGGCGCGGCGCCGGAGACCGGACGGCGCGGTGACGACGTCCACGTCACCGTCGAGCTGGACTTTGCCGACGCGGCCCGGGGCGCCACCCTCCGGCTCGGCGTCGCGCGGTTTTCGCCCTGCCCGACGTGCAACGCGGGGGGCCGCCTCGACGGGGGCCCCTGCGCCGTCTGCCAGGGACGCGGCGTCCGCCGCGCGGTCGATCCGGTCCTGGTCGCGGTTCCGCCGGGCGTGGACTCCGGCGCTCAGGTCCGCGTCGGCGGCGAGGGCAGCGCGGGGCCCTTCGGCGGCCCCCGCGGTGATCTCGTCGTGAGCACGCGGGTGCGGGAGCACCCGTTCTTCGAGCGCAAGGGCGACGGCGTGCACTGCACGGTCCCGCTCGGACTGTGGGAGGCCCTGCGCGGCGCGCGCATCCGGGTGCCGACGCCGCTCGGGGAAGGCCTGCTGGTGGTGCCGCCGGGCACCGCCGGCGGCAGCGTGTTCCGGCTTCGCGGCCAGGGCCTGCCCCGGCTGGCCGACGGCTCCCCGGGCGATCTCTACGTGACGGTGCGGATCGAGATCCCCACCGGACTCGACGCGCGTACCGACGAGCTTGTGCGTGAGCTCGAGCGGCTGTTGCCGGGGCCGTCGCGGGCGGACCTCGCCCGCTACCGGGGAGGAGCGTCGTGACCGACCGATCCAAGCCGCTGTACATGATCGGCGTCGTCGCCGAGATGCTGAAGGTGCACCCCCAAACGCTCAGGTTCTACGAAAAGAAAGGGCTGGTGAGGCCCGGCCGCACCGAGGGGCAGACGCGGATGTACTCCGAGGAGGATCTGGAGGAGATCGCCCGCCTGCTCCGCCTCACCCGCGATCTCGGCGTGAATCTCGCCGGCGTCGAGATCATCCTAAAGATGCGACGGCGAATCATCGAAATGCAGGGACAGATCGAGGATCTCCTGGGTTACGTTCGGGAGAGCGGCGGAGAGACGCCCGCCGGCGCGACCGCCCGCGCGCCGCGCGAGGCCCTCGTGCGCGCCGCCGCCAACCAGCTCAAGCCCGTCGATCTGTTCTGAGAAAGTGAATCGACGATGAGTGACGCGAGAGACTATCGCGCAGAGCTCGTCCCTGACGTCCTGGCGATCCTTCCGCTGCGGGGGACGGTGCTGCTCCCGCATGCGGTCCTGCCGCTCGGCGCGGGACGGCCCTCCTCCATCCGCCTCATCGAGGAGGCGGTGCAAGCCGGCCGGCTGGTGGGAGCGGTCATGCAGCGCGATCCGAAGGAAGACGCGCCGGGCGCCGAGGGCCTCCATCCGGTCGGCACGGTGACCGTCATCCACAAGGCCGTCAAGCAGGCGGATGGCAGCCTGCGCGTGATCGTGCAGGGGCTGGGCCGTTTCCGGGTGCTCGAGATCCTGGAGCGGGAGCCCTTCCTCCGAGCGCGCGTGCAAGCCATCGAGGACCAGGCCCCGGCGGCCGATCTCGAGCTGGAAGCCCTCGTCCGCAGCGTGCGCTCGCTGTTCGAGAAGGTGGTCGCGCTGTCACCGGGGCTGCCCGACGAGCTCATCAACGTGGTGGGCCACACGGACGATCCCGGCGCGCTGGCCGACCTCATCGCGGCCTCGCTGCCGACGCTGGCCAATGACCTCAAGCAGGCACTGCTGGAGACGGTCGACGTCCGGCTCCGCCTGCAGAGGCTGACCGGCGCGCTGGCCAAGGAGGCCGACGTCCTCGAGCTGGGCTCGAAGATCCAGTCCGAGGTCCAGTCGGAGGTCTCCAGGACGCAGCGCGAGTACTACCTGCGCGAGCAGCTGAAGGCCATCCAGAAGGAGCTGGGCGAGTCGGACGAGCGCACGCAGGAGACCGACGCGCTCCGCGAGAAGATCGAGGCGGCCGGAATGACCGAGGAGGCCCGGAAGGAGGCGTTGCGCGAGCTGGAGCGCCTCGCCAAGATGCCGCCGGCGGCGGCCGAGTACACGGTGGCCCGCACCTACATCGACTGGCTGCTCGCCATGCCGTGGAGCCGGGAGACCGCCGACGCCGTCGATCTGCCGCGGGCCCACGCGATCCTCGACGAGGACCACGAGGGCCTGGAGAAGATCAAGGACCGCATCCTCGAGCACCTGGCGGTGAAGAAGATCCGCCCCGGCGGCAAGGATCCGATCCTCTGCTTCGTCGGGCCGCCCGGCGTCGGCAAGACGTCGCTGGGCCGGTCGGTCGCGCGGGCGCTCGGCCGGACGTTCCACCGCCTCTCGCTCGGCGGCATGCGGGACGAGGCGGAGATCCGTGGACACCGTCGCACGTACATCGGCGCCCTGCCCGGACAGATCGTGCAGGGACTGCGGCGGGCGGGGAGCAAGAACCCCGTCCTGATGCTCGACGAGATCGACAAGCTCGGCATGGACTTCCGGGGCGATCCGGCCTCGGCGCTGCTCGAGGTGCTCGACCCCGAGCAGAACGGAACGTTCCGCGATCACTATCTCGACGTGGCGTTCGACCTCTCCCGGGTGCTGTTCATCACGACCGCCAACGTCATGGATACCGTCCCGGCGCCGCTGCGCGACCGGATGGAGGTCATCCACCTGTCGGGGTATACCGAGGAGGAGAAGGTGGCGATCGCCCGCCGGCACCTCGTGCCCAAGCAGGCGCGCGAGCACGGGCTCGCGCCGGAGCGGGACATCGAGTTCACTCCGGAGTCGCTGCGGCTGCTCACGCGCGGCTACACGCGCGAGGCGGGCGTGCGGAATCTGGAGCGCGAGATCGCCAGCATCTGCCGCAAGGTGGCGCGGCGACACGCGGAAGGCCGCACCGACCCCGCCCGGATCACGCCGGACACCGTGACATCGTTCCTGGGAGCGCCGCGATTCGAGTTCGAGGAGCTGGAGGAACGGACGCGGGTGCCGGGGGTGGCCACCGGGCTGGCCTGGACGCCGGCCGGCGGCGACATCCTCTTCGTCGAGGCCACCCGCATGCCGGGGACGCACACGCTCACCCTCACCGGCCAGCTCGGCGACGTGATGAAGGAGTCCGCGCAGACGGCGCTGGCCTGGGTGCGTTCCCACGCCGGTGAGCTGGGCGTGGCGACCGACTTCTGGGAGCGCTCCGACATTCACGTGCACGTGCCGGCCGGCGCGATTCCGAAGGACGGTCCCTCGGCGGGCGTCACGATGGCGGCCGCCCTGGTGTCATTGCTGACCGGTCGCGCCCTCCGCGCCGGGCTGGCGATGACCGGCGAGGTGAGCCTGTCCGGCCGCGTGCTCCCGGTGGGAGGAATCAAGGAAAAGGTCCTGGCCGCCCACCGCGCCGGGGTGCGAACGCTGATCCTCCCGCGCCGGAACGAGAAGAGCCTGCTGGAGGACGTGCCATCGGCCGTGCGGAATGCGATGACCGTTCACTTCGTGGACTCGATCTCCGAGGTGCTGGACACCGCCTTCGATGACGTCCCGCGGGCGTCCCGATTGCCGCTGGCGGGCCCCGCGGGCTAACCCCCCGTTCGGACGAGCGAAAATCCCGGGCGAGGCCCGCGGTTTGCGCGGGGGAGGTCGCGTTCGTTAAGATGTCCTCACCGTGTTCACGATCCCGATCGCCCTGCTGGCGGCTCTCGTCGTCACCACGACCGCTGTCGGCGCCGCCGCCGAGACGTACAAGCTGACGGCGCCCGACGGCACGCTTCACTTCACCAACGCCCCGACCGACGCCAGCTACCGGCGCATGGGCTTCACCACGGGGACGGCGGCCGGATGGTTGCGCTTGCCGGAGAACGGGCAGACCGGACCTTACGTGCAGGAGATCCGGGACGCTGCCGACCGCTACGGCGTCCCGGTCAAGCTGGTGTCGGCCGTCATTCGCGCCGAGTCAGGCTTCAACCCGCGGGCGGTGTCGCGCAAGGGCGCCCAGGGGCTCATGCAGCTGATGCCGTCTACGGCCTCGATGCTCGGCGTGCGCAATTCATTCGATCCGCGCCAGAACATCGAGGGGGGCGTGCGCCACCTGCGCAACCTCCTCGACCGGTTCCCGGACAGCCTGCCGCTCGCCCTGGCCGCCTACAACGCGGGCGAGAAGGCCGTCGTGCACTATCGCGGCATCCCACCGTTCCCCGAGACCCAGGACTACGTCACGAAGGTCTTGAATTTCTACGGCGGCAAGGTGGCGGGCGGGACCACGCCGCCCACGCGGATCTACCAGTTCGTGGCGCCCGACGGCACGATGACCTACACCAACATTCCCCCCCGCGGCCGGCCCTGAGTACGTAGCCGGGACGCTCCTCACCCGACCGCCGACCGGCTCAGCGCAGGAGCTTGCTCAGCTCGCGGAACGCGTCGGTGTCGGCGCTGCCCAGGAGCTGGAACACCACCGTCTCGGTCGAGGTGATCACCGCACCCGCCTGGCGGGCCTGCCCGAGCCCGGTTTCCAGGCTCACCGACCGCCTCGAGCACACGGCGTCGGCGACGATCGACACGGCCAACCCGCGGGTCAGCAGATCCAGCGCGGTGAGCAGCACGCAGACGTGCGCCTCGATGCCGGTCAGGAGCACGTGGTCGGCGCCGAGACCGCGCAGGCGCTCCATGAATCCATCGGCGCCGGCGCACGAGAACGCCGTCTTCTCGAACGGCGGCGTCTCCCCGAGCAGCGCCCGCACCTCCGGCAGGGTGCGTCCCAGTCCCCTGGGATACTGCTCGGTGACCAGCACCGGTATGCCCAGGCGCCGGGCGGCACTGACGAGGATCTTGACGTTCGCCACCATGTCGTCCCGCCGCTCGGCGTCCATGGCGTTGAAGAGCCGCTCCTGTACGTCGACGACGACCAGCACGGGGTGAGCCATGACGCCTCCTGGGAGGGCGTGATTCGTGACGCGCCTCATTGTCTCACGCGCCGAACTTCACGCCCGCCAGGACCGGTCGAGGCTGCGGTACTGCACGGCCTCGGCGCAGTGCTCGGCGCCGATCGTGTCGGCGCCGGCGAGGTCGGCGATGGTGCGCGCCACCCGGAGCGCGCGGTCGTGGCCGCGCGCGGAGAGCCCGAGCCGGCTCATGGCGGCGGCGAGAAGCCGCGCCCCGTCGACGCCGAGCTGGCACAGCCGGCGCAGCTGGCGGGGCGGCACCTCGGCGTTCAGCGTGATGCCGATGCCGTGCAGGCGCACCTGTTGACGCGCGCGGGCGGCGGTCACGCGGGCCCGGATCGCCGGCGATCCGTCGCCGGCGGCGCCTGCCTGGAACTCGTGGGCGTCCACCGCCGGCAGCTCGACCTGGAGGTCGATGCGGTCGAGGAGCGGCCGCGAGAGCCGGCCGAGATAGCGCTGGCGCTCGGCCGGCGTGCACAGGCAGCGGTCGAGCGAGGGGCAGCCGCGACGGCACGGATTGGCGGCGGCCACGAGCTGGAAGCGCGCGGGGAAATCGCCGATCCCGCTGGCGCGGGCGATCGTGACGCGCCCGTCCTCCAGTGGCTGGCGCAGCGACTCCAGCACGTGCTGCTGGAACTCCGGCAGCTCGTCGAGGAACAGCACGCCGCGGTGGGCGAGCGTGGCCTCGCCGGGGTGTGGAGGGCTGCCGCCGCCGATCAGGCCCGAGACGGAGATGGTGTGGTGGGGAGCCCGGAACGGCCGCTCACGCATGAGGCCCCCCCACGCCGCCAGCAGCCCAGCCACCGACCAGATCGAGGAGACCTCGATGATCTCGTCGCCGCCCAGGGGGGGCAGCACGGCCGCCAGCCGCCGGGCGAGCATCGTCTTGCCGGCCCCCGGGGGGCCGACGAGCAGCACGTTGTGACCGCCGGCCGCGGCGATCTCGAGCGCGCGCTTGGCGTGGGCCTGACCACGGACGTCGGCGAAGTCCAGCTCATCGCTGGGCGCCGGCGGCGGGTCGTCGGCGGTCGCCGGACGGGGAGTCGCCTCGCCGTTCAGCAGCGCGACGGCGTCGCGTAGCGTCGCTGCCGGTAGCACGCGCAGGCCTTCGACCGCCGCGGCTTCCCGGCGGTTGTCACGGGGGACGAGCAGCGTGCCGACACCTCGCCGGCGGCACGCCAGGCCGACGGCCAGGGCGCCGCGCACGGGCTGGATCTGCCCGTCGAGCGCCAGTTCGCCCACGACCGCGAAGGGGCCGAAGGCGCCGTCACGCAGCGAGCCGGTGGCCGCCAGGATGCCGAGGGCGATCGGGAGGTCGAAGGCCGCGCCCTCCTTGCGCAGGTCGGCCGGCGCGAGGTTGACGGTGATGCGATCGGACGGGAACGGGAAGCCGGCATTGCGGATGGCGCTGCGCACGCGCTCGCGACTCTCGCGTACGGCGGAGTCGGGGAGGCCCACGGTCGTGAAGGCCGGCAAGCCCTCGGTGACGTCGACCTCGACGCGCACCAGCGCAGCCTCCACGCCCCGAAGCGCCGCCGAGAGCACACGTGCCAGCACGAGCGGCATTGTTCCGGCGCCGCGAACCGGCGTCAATGTCGGGAATCCGATACGGGCTATCGTTTCGGAACGAACTGCGCCGGCAGCAGGCGCCTCCGCCGGGCGCCCACCCCCGGTTGCTCGATCACCCCAGCGCTCGGGGGGGTTGCCCGGGGACGGAGGACGCCGTGGGAGTCAACCGGCGATGCGGCGGGAGCGCACCGGCGCGCGTCCGGCGGACCGCCACAAAGTGGTACAGTCGGGCGCCATGGCCTCACAGGCGCGGCCCGACCCCGGGGACGTCCCTCGGGGGCTTCGCCCCGTCATCCTCGTGGTGGACGACGAGCCCGGTCTGCGCGAATCCTTCCATCTCATCCTCGACGAGGGCTACGAGGTCGTCGACGTCCCCGACGGCGCGGCCGCCCTCGACGTC
>Ga0302046_10002880_pt1 | contig 15863 bp, 14 predicted proteins | sample RVTome_11_FD_200261 | JGI IMG/M metagenome (GOLD analysis project Ga0302046, IMG submission 200261) | Soil microbial communities from uranium-contaminated site in the Upper Colorado River Basin, Wyoming, United States - RVT147D111 (version 2) ...
GCATCAACGGCACCGATGGCCCCCCGACGGCGGTAGGTCGAAACGCTCACGGGCCACAACAATATACCGCAATTCCCGAGCGGGTTGAAGAACCTGGGGGGCCTTTGCGCGACCCCGTCCGAGCGGAAGACAATGGTGCTATGGGGAAATCCGGGATCGCGCTTCTCGCGGTCTTTCTTCTCGGTCCGGTCGCTTGGAGCGGCCAGTCGCTCGCGGAAGTAGCCAGGAAGGAGCGAGAGCGCCGCGCCCAGGCGGCCACGTCGGGGAGCAGCGCGGCGGTCATCTCGGAGAAGGAGCTCGAAGAGGCGCGCGGCGACTCGCTCTCGGTCTCGGGGACGGCGTCCGAGGAGCCCTCCTCCGGGCCTTCGGACGAAGCGGTGGCGAGCGGCGCGGAAGCGAACGCAGGCAAGCTTACCGCCAAGGAGATCCGGGACCTGCGGCAGGAGTGGGCTCGGATCTGGCAAGAGCAGATGGGCCAGGCCGAGCAGGAGCTCGAGCAGGCGAAAGAAGACGTGTACCAATGTCGCTCTGCCGAGCGGTACTTCTTCGTTCCGATCGCCACCGATTGCGAGGGGGTAGATCTCCGTCTCGCGGGCGCCGAAGCGCGGCTGAAGAAAGTGAAGAGCAACCGCTACCACTGGGAGCTTCTTCTGCCGGAGGATCCGAACCCCTGACCGTGCTCTCGCTTCTCTGGAACCGCCTCAAAGGCTACGAGCGGCTCAAGGAGCGAGGGGATCACCTTTTCCTCTCAGCCGAGTTCGAGCGCGCCCTGCGCGAGTACCTGAGGGCCCGCTCCGTACTTTCGAGCACCGACCATCGCGCCGCCGCGCTCGACTCGCTCATTCGTTCGTGCGAGCGGCAGGCGCTTCAAGATGAGAAAGACGACGGTGGCGACGGGGAGGAGTCACCCTGTGAGGTGCTCGACGACCTGTTCGAGCTCGCGATCGGCGACAAGCCTCCCTCCCGCGCCGAAGCCTATCGGATTCTGGGTCACGATTTTCGCTCGGGGTACGTGGCGCTGGTTCAAGGCAACGCGAAGCGGGCGGTGCATCTTCTCGAGAAGGCGGCGGCCTCGACCCCGTCTTCGTTCGTCGTTCACCTCGAGCTCGGCCGGGCGCTGAGCCTCGGCGGCCGGCTCACCGACGCCGGGGCGGCCCTCGCCATCGCTTCGCGTCTCGCTCCCGAGGACGACGAAGGGCGGATCCTGGCCGCGGCGGTCGACGTCGAAACGGGAGGGTTTGCGGTGGCGCGGGCGAAGCTCCTGCCGATGATCGAGCGCGGAGGGGGAGGGCCGGAGGCGCGATTCCTCCTGGGAAAGGCCCTCGCGGGAATGAATCGGGTGGATGAGGCGCTCGATGAGCTGCGGGAAACGGTGCTGATGGAGCCGCATTTCCACGAGGCGTTCTTCGAGGCGGGCTGGCTTCTTCGCGAGCGCGGCGACATCGAGGCCGCGTTCGAGCTTCTGAAGCGGGCCTCCGGGCTTGCGCCCGACGAGGTGCGCTATAGCCGTGAGCTCGCTTCGCTCGTGCTCGACAACGGGCTCGAGGAGGAGGTCGGGCTCGCGGCTTGCGATCGCCTCATGGTCGCGGACGACGAGAACCGCTGGCAATACCTGAGCTGGATCGCGGAGCTTTACATCCGGCGGGGGTGGAAGCGCGAGGCCCGCGATCCGTTGGAAAAGGCGCTTTCTCTCGTGCCCCCCGAGCTCCTGCGCGAGCGGCACGCCATCGAAGCGCGGCTCCAGAGCCTGTCGGATTGAACGCCCCCCATTAGCGTTCGTGGAGAGGCCAGACGTCTGGAAGCGGGGAAGGAACGCAAAGACGCAAGGACGCAAAGACGCAAAGGAATCTCCATTTCTTCTTTGCGTCTTTGCGTCTTTGCGCCTTTGCGTCTTTGCGTCTTTGCGTTTTTCCCCTCCCCTCGGGTTGGTTATTGCGGCGTGGCGTTGAGGTACTATCCGCCTCCGGAGGAACGTGAGCGCTTTGGAGTCCGACCGCGTCCAGACGTTGAGCGCCGCGCCCCCGGATCGTGCCTCCGACGAGACACGCCTGGTGCTGGTTTTGTTCGCCCTCCTCGCGCTCGGAAACGTCGACAGCCAGGTCATGGCGCCTCTCCTCCCGGAGATCGCGCGAGGGCTCGGTACGCCCGACAGCTGGGTCGGGCGGGCCGTGAGCGGATACGCGATCGCCGCCGCGGTCGCCGCGCTGGTCGCGGGACCCCTCTCCGACCGGCTGGGTCGCCGGCGGTTCCTTGCCGGCTCGGCGTTGATGTTGGGCCTCGGGAGCGCGGTGTCGGCGGCGACGACCTCGTTCACCGGATTCGCCTTCGCTCGAGTGGCCACCGGTGCCGGCGCCGGAGTGATCTCGGCGCTCTCAATCGCGGCGATCGCCGACCTGGTCCCGTATGAACGGCGAGGCCGGTCGATGGGCTGGGTCGCCACTGCGTACACCGCGGCTCCGGTTTTTGGAGTGCCGATCGCGACCTGGGTCGCCGAATCCCTCGGCTGGCGCGCCAACTACGTCGCGTTCGCCGCCTCCGGCGCGTTTCTCGGGCTCGCGGTCCAGGCGTGGCTCCGGGAAGGCCCGGCGTCCTCCGTTCGCGGAGCGCGGTCCCGCCGCTATCTGTCGTTCTTCGCATCACGGGCGACCGCGCTCGGGGCCCTGTCGGCGTTTTTCATCACCGGGGGCGTCACCGGCTTTCTTCTGTTTCTTGGCGCGTACCTGCAAAAGGAGCTCGGCCTGACGCTCGGCCAGGTGGGCATGGTCTTCCTCTGGAGCGGGGTCGCGAGCCTTGCCGGAGCCTTTGGAGCGGGGCGGCTCTCCGACCGCGTCGGAAAGACCAGGGTTGCCCTCACCGGATGCCTGTCTCTGACCACGTTCCTTCTGGCCGTGCCCCATGTGGCAGGGCCGCTTCTCTACGCGACGCTCGGACTCGTAGGGGTCTCGGTGGCGGCGCGTCTCGCTCCGCTGCAGTCGATCGTAACCGAGCTCGTGCCGCCGGAGTCCCGCGGATCCTACGTCGCCCTTCGGAATACCGTGTCCCAGGTGGGAAACGCGGCCGCGGCGATCGGGGCGGCGGCGTTGTATGAGCACGGATTCGAGTACGTCTGCTACATGGCCGCGGCCTTCAGCTTCGTCGCTTTCATGTTGCTCTACTGGATCGAGGAGCCCCGCTGAGGCGGCTTTCGCCTATGCGGAAGCGCTGGAAACGGATCGTGCTCGGCTTCGCCGCCTCACTCCTTCTTTTCGCCGCCGTCGGGGTTCCGTATCTCCTCGCGGTCCTCATCACCACCGCGGGGACCCGCTCGATGGATCTCGACCTCACCACGACCCCTGCGGACTACGGGCTTTCGTTCGAGGAGGTCATGTTCCCCTCGACCGACGGCGTCGCCATCTCGGGGTGGTTTCTTCCCGGCGGCACGCGAAAGGCCTTGGTGGCTTGCGGGCATGGCCTTTTTCGATCGCGGCGCGAGGTCCTCGACCGCGCGGCGTTTTTTCGGCAGCAAGGCTACGACACGCTGGTATTCGACTTCCGGAAGCATGGAACGAGCAGAGGGGAGCGGGTGACCCTCGGCTACCAGGAGAGACGGGACTTCGAGGGCGCGGTCGAGTTTCTGCGCAACCGGCGGCCGGAGGCGCCGGTGGTGCTTTACGGAGTGTCGATGGGCGCGGGCGCCGCTCTCCTCGCCGCCCGGGAAACTCCCGCGGTCGCGGCGGTCGTCGCCGACAGTCCCTTCCTGAACATCGAGCACACCGTGGTCCACCACGTGAAGCTCATCTTCGGGCTCCCGCGCTTCCCCTTCGCGAGCGCTCTCCTCTGGTTTCTCGAGAGACGCTCGGGATTCGACCGCGAGGATTTCGATCTCGAGGCTGCGGCCAGAGCACTCGGAGAGCGTCCGCTTCTGGTCATCGCCGGTGCTGCGGATGAAAGGATGCCGCCCGACCTGCAAAAAAGAGTCGCGGAAGCCTCGAAGAGCTCCCTCAGCCGATTCGTGAGCTTCGACGGCGCCGGCCACGGCGCCGCCTATCGGGTTGCGACCGAAGCCTACCAGAGGGAGATCCTTTCGTTCCTCGAGCGAGCGGGGCTCTGACGCTCCTCATACCTCGTGCTCGACCTCAGGGACGTCCGGGAGCCAGGGCTGGATGTAGTAGCCGCGGGTCTCGCTGAAGCGCTTCCGCATCACCCGGCGTCCATCGGGGGAGGGGACGTCCGGATAGTGGCCCAGAAAGACGTCCCGGATGGCGTCGTACTCTTCGAGAGGGAAATACCGCTGAACCACGGCCGCGGTGTGGAGCAAACGGTCCCAGTACTGGAGATCGACCCTCAGCACCGATTCCAGGGGGCGGGCCTGCACCGGGGGCTGCTCGGAGTAGCTCCTGGCGTCGATCCAGATGGAGATCTCCTGTCCCTCCACGATCTTCTCGTGGGCGTGGGTCATGTAATACCGCCACAACTGGAACTCCCGCAGAGGGACGTATCTCACCGCGGGGGCTTCGCCGGGAGAGCGAAGCATACACTTCACCATCTTGATCTTCGTCATCAGCTCTCCCAAAAGCGCCTGCACTCCAGCTGTGCCCGACGGTGTTGGGTCGCCAGTTTGGTACTGGAAAAGTGCGGAGCGAGTATACTGACTTCACCCTGGAATGTGAAGCTTCAAGCGAGCCCCGCCACATGACCCTCGCCAATCAGCTCACCCTCCTCCGGATCGGCCTCGTGCCGGTGCTGGTCATTCTCGTGGTTTATGGATATTTCGGATGGGCGCTCGCGGTGTTCTTCGTCGCGGCGGTCACCGACGCTCTCGACGGTCTCGTCGCGCGGATTCGCCACGAGCGAACCCATCTGGGCATGATCCTGGATCCGGTGGCCGACAAGCTACTGGTGACTGCGCTTCTCATCGTGCTCGCGCTACCCAGCCCGGAGCTCACGGTGCGGATCCCGCCGTGGATCGCCATCCTCTCGATCGGGCGGGACGCGGCAATCCTCCTCGCGGTGCTGGTGTTCCATCTGGCGGGGTCGCGCCGCAGCTTTCCTCCGAGCTTCCTCGGCAAGGCGACGACGGTGGCGCACCTCGCGGCAATCCTCTGGATCCTGGGATGTAACTACCGGGGGCAGGACCATCCGCTGACCCCGGCCTTGCTCGGGATCACGGTGATGCTGGTGCTGGTCTCGAGCGTGCACTACCTCTACCTGGGCCAGCAAGTCGTGGCGCAGGTGACGGAATCGGAGCGGGAGCCGGGTTAGAAGGGGGAAAGGAACGCAAAGACGCAAAGGCGCAAAGACGCAAAGAAGAAATGGGACTTCTTTGCGCCTTTGCGTCCTTGCGCCTTTGCGTTCTTTTCCCCTCTTCCAGTCATCTGCCCCAGAGCGATTGCGTTACTTTCTCGATTCGTTGGCGAAATCGAGGAGCGACGTACTAAGCTCCCGCGATGGAAGGGCGCTGCATTCGGTTCGCAACCGTTCTCGTTTGCCTCGCGGTCGCGGTCGGCGTCTTTTCGCAGGGGGCGCTTCTCGATCGAGCGCTCGCGGAGCTCTGGGGCGCCGAGAACGTCGAGTCGCGGGAGAAGGCCGCGGACGCGATCGCCCGTCTCGGCGCCGACTTCGACAGTCTCTACCAGCGCCTCGAGGGCGGCCCGAAATTATCCAAAGACGTGGAGACGGGCCTCCTCGAAGACAGCCGAAAAGGGAACAACGGACTGCGCTACGAGTACGTCTTTCTCGTCCCCGAGGACTACGATCCCGCAAAGAAGTACCGGGTCTCTTTCTACCTCCACGGCGGCGTGAACCGGGCCGAGGCGTGGCGGAAGGGCGATCCCTGGTGGAGGCGCTTCGATCGCTCGTTCGGGTCGGAGCAGATCTCGGTCTTCCCGTCCTCCTGGAGGGGAGCTCTCTGGTGGCAGTCGAGTCAAATCGAGAACCTCGAGGCCATCCTCGATCGGGTCAAGCGCGAGTACAACGTGGATGAGAACCGGGTGTATCTCTTCGGCGTCTCGGATGGAGGAACCGGCGTCTACTATCATGCGGGCAAGGCGCCGACGCCGTGGGCGGCGCTTTTCCCGTTCATCGCCCATCCCGGAGTCCTCGATAACCCCGCGACCGGAGTCGACGGAGCGCTCTTCGTCGAGAACCTCACGAACCGTCCGTTTTTTGTGGTCAATGGCGAGAAGGACGAGCTCTATCCGTTGGCGCGGGTGAAGCCCTACCTCGACTCGTTCGAACGCGCGGGAGTCGAGATCGAATTCCACTCGCATCCGGGAGGGCACAACACGCGCTGGTGGAACGGGAAGCAGGAAGCGATCGACGCCTTCCTCTCGAGCCATCCGCGAAACCCGCTTCCCGATCGGTTGATCTGGGAGACCGAGCGCACGGATCGTTTCGCCCGGCTCCACTGGCTGGTGATCGACGAGCTCGAAGAGGGAGCGGCTTCCGGAAAAGTCACCCTGAGCCGACGGGACAACCGGGTCGAGGCGCAAGCGCGGGGCGTCACCCGCTTCCGGCTGCTCCTCTCTCCGCGCCAGTTCGACCTTTCTCAGCCAATCGAGGTGCTGACGAACGGTGTTTCTTCCTATCGCGGCACGGTGGAGCGAAGCCCCGAGACTCTCCTTCGGTGGGCGGCGCGCGACAACGACCGCACAATGCTCTTCGCCGCCGAGCTTTCGATCGAAGTGCCCCGGGCCGCCGAGAGTCAGGGGCGAATCTTACGGAGCGCCTCCTCTGCCGCCCATTGAACCCGCGGCATCCTCGAGAGCCGTTCGAGCGCCGGTATCGCTTCCGCCGCCGCCGGACACCCCGCGTGGTATCTTGCCATCGATGCTATGAAGAAGAACGCGGAAGTCGCCATCGTCGGTGGAGGCATCATCGGCGCCTCCATCGCCTACCACCTCGCGGCGCGCGGAGTCTCGGGAATCGTGGTCTTCGAGCGGGAGGAAGAGCTCGGGACCGGCTCGACGGGCAAGTGCGCCGGCGGCGTGCGCCTCCAGTTCTCGACCGCGGCGAACGTGGAGATGTCCCGCATCAGCATCGCCGCGCTCAAACGCTTCGAGCAGGAGCTCGACCAGCCCGTGGATTTCAAGCAGAACGGGTACCTCTTCGTGCTCACGACGGAGGAGCACCTCGAAGCCTTCCGGAAGAACGTGGAGAAACAGAGGGCTCTCGGAGTTCCCGTCGAGGTGATCTCGCCGGAAGCGGCCCGCGGCATCGTGGCGGAGCTTCGCATCGACGACCTGGTGGGTGCGACCTTCTGCCACGAGGACGGAATCGCGAACCCCCATGCGATCGTGCAGGGCTATGCGCGAGGCGCGCGGCGGCTCGGGGCGACGTTCTTGAAGTCGTGCGAGGTCACGTCGATGGAAGTCGCCTCCGATCGCGTGGGTTCGTTGACCGCGGGCGGAGAGCGTTGGGAAGTGGGAAGGGTGGTCAACGCCGCCGGACCATGGGCGAAGGTCGTCGCGGGCTTCGCCGGAATCCAGGTGCCGGTTTCGCCCGTGCGCCGTCAGTACTTCATCACCAAGCCCCTCGAATGGATTCCCGACAACTTTCCTCTTCTCATCGATTGGGGGACGGGCGTCTACATGCACAAGGAGAGCGGAGGCATGCTGGTGGGGGAGTCGGACCCGAAGGAGCTCCCGAGCTTCCACCAGCAAGTCGACTGGGACTTTCTCGCGACCGTGAGCGAGCATGCCGTCGCCCGGATTCCTCGGCTCGAAGAGGCCGAGGTCGCGACCGGCGTAGCGGGGCTCTATGAAATTTCTCCCGACCACAACGCCATCCTCGGCCCGGTGCCGGGGATCGGGAATTTCTTTTGCGCCAACGGATTCTCCGGCCACGGAATGCAGCACGCTCCGGCGGTCGGACTGGTCATTGCCGAGCTTCTTACCGACGGCAGGGCGACGAGCGTGGACATCGCTCCCTATGCCATCGAACGCTTCTCGCGTCCTTCCGCCGGCGAGTACAACGTCATCTGAACAATCTGGACAATCTGAAAATGGCGATTCCGAAGGAAGTCTTCCGCGAGAGGCGACAAAGGTTGCTCGATCGTCTCGGCGACGGTCTCCTCCTTCTTCCCACGGCGAAGCTCCAGATTCGCAACGGCGACGTGTTTCATTCGTTCCGCCCCGATAGCGACTTCTACTATCTGACGGGGCTCGAGGAGCCCGAGGCGTTTCTTGTCGCCTACCGGCTCGGCCGAGGGCGGCACCACGCGATTCTCTTCGTTCGCCCTCGCGACCCGAAGCGCGAGGTCTGGGACGGCCCTCGGCTCGGTCCCGCCGGTGCTCGACGGAAGCTTGGAGTGGACGAAGCCCGCCCCGTCGCCGATCTCTACACCCGGATCGAGGAGCTGCTTCGAGAAGGGATGCGACTGTTCCACCGGCTCGGTGACGACGAGATCCTGGACCGGTCCCTCTCCACGGTCTTCGAGAGAGTCGCGGCCCGGAAGTATCGCGCCAACCCCGCCGCCCATCCTCCGATCGAGGACCCGAGGCCCGCCATCGCCGAGGCGAGACTGATCAAGGACCGGCACGAGATCGAGGCCCTCGAGAAAGCGGCCTCGATCGCCGCCGCGGGCCATCGGCGGGCGATGACGGAAGTCGCTGCCGGGATGATGGAGTACGAGCTCCAGGCGGAGCTCGAGGCCGAGTTCCGACGCCGGGGCTCCAAGAGAAACGGGTACGACTCCATCGTGGCCAGTGGGTCGAACGCCTGCATCCTTCATTACGTGTCGAACTCCCGCAGGATGCGAGGCGGAGACCTGGTCCTGGTGGACGCGGGCGCCGAGGCCGACTACTACACCGCGGACGTCACCCGGTGCTTTCCCGTCTCGGGACCTTTCACCGAGGCCCAGGCGGACGTTTACCGCGTCGTCCTGCGCGCGGAGAAAGCGGCCATCCGCGCCGTCGGTCCGACAAAGGCATGGAACGCCCCCCATCGCGCCGCGGTCCGTACCATCGTCGACGGGTTGCTCGGTCTGAAAATCCTGAAAGGGAAGCGGGCCGCCCACATCAAGAAGGAATCCTATCGGCGCTGGTTCATGCACGGAACGAGCCACTGGCTGGGCATGGACGTGCACGACGCCGGAGGGTATCTCGACGCGCGAGGAAACCCGCGCCGGCTGCGGCCGGGGATGGTGCTCACCATCGAGCCCGGGCTCTACTTCGGCCGCAACGATCGGAGAGTCCCGAAGAAGTATCGAGGCATCGGAATCCGCATCGAGGACGACGTCCTCGTCACCCGCAGCGCAGCAAGAGTTCTCACCACGGCCGCACCCAAGGAAATACGGGACATCGAAGCGTTGAGCGGGCGGGCTATTGCTCCCAAGCGACGACAGACGGGGGAAGAACGCAAAGACGCAAGGTAGCAAAGACGCAAAGAAGGAACGGATTCCTCTGCGTCCTTGCGTCTTTGGGCTCGATTCCCCCCTTCCCAGCGCGCATGAAAGCCTGAAAGGAGGCCGCATGGGCTCGATCGACGCCGGACGGCAGCCGATGCAACCTCTCGGGACGCTGGCGTTCGAGACGGCCCTCGAGCACGTGTGCCGCGACGTTCCTCTCTTTCAACGGAGAGCTACGGCGCAGGAAATGCGCCTGGCTTTGACCTCGCGCCGCTTCGATCTGGTCTCCCACGCGGCGGTGTGCGATGACCGGAGACTCGTCGGCATCATCCGCATCGAGGATCTCCTGCCGGCGAGCGCCGATGCCACCGCGGAATCCATGATGGATCCCGAGCCGCCGGCGGTGGGACCCGGACTCGATCAAGAGCGAGTGGCCTGGCTGGCGGTGAAGCACGGCGAGAGCGCCCTCGCAGTTCAGGACTCTTCGGGTCTCTTCGTGGGTTTCGTCCCGCCTCAGCGTCTTCTCGAAGTCCTTCTCTGGGAGCACGACGAGGATATCTCTCGTCTGGGCGGGGTTCTGCACCGGCAGACGGTGGCGCGCGCCGCGCAGGAGGAGACGACGCTGCGCCGGTTGTGGCATCGGCTCCCCTGGCTCCTCGTCGGCCTCGCGGGGGCCCTCGGCGCGGCGGAGATCGTTCAGCGTTTTGAAATGCAGCTCGCGCACAGCCTGCTCCTCACCATGTTCCTGCCCGGGGTCATCTATCTTGCCGACGCGGTCGGTACCCAGACCGAAACCCTCGTGGTGCGCGGGCTCGCCCTCGGTCTCGATTTTCCCCGGATGCTGCGCAAGGAGATCTTGACCGGGTTTGGGATCGGACTGGTCCTGGCATCGGTCTTCTTCTTCGCGGCGCGGACGATATGGAGCGATACCCGCACGATCGGGGTCGTCGCCATCGCTCTGTTCGGCGCCGCGGGAGTCGCTTCGGCCGTCGCCATGGCGCTTCCCTTGGCTCTCGATCGCATCGGCATCGACCCGGCGCTCGGGAGCGGCCCGATGGCGACCGTGATCCAGGATCTACTTTCCATCGCGATCTACTTCCTGGTCGCCGGCGCGATTCTCGGATGAGAGTCGGAGCCAGGGTGTGGCATTTCACCCAATTCGGCTGGAGGCGAAGTCCTATCCTCATGAACGACAAGGCATTCTCGATGGCACGGTTCTTGGTAGTGCCTACTTGATGGCCTCGAGAATCCGGAAGGAGCTCGCACGCTTTCGCGTAAGGCCGAATCTCGCGGACTACGAAGCCGCGCGGAAGAGTTTCTCCTGGGAGGACGCCAGGGGGGAGCTCTCGGGTCTTCCAGGAAACCGCGGGCTCAACATCGCTTACGAAGCGGTGGACCGTCACGTCGACGGAGGCTCGGCCCACCGTGTCGCGCTCCGTTTCCTCAGGCTCGACGGCGCGATCGTGGACAAGACGTTCGCGGAGCTGAGCCGCGAGACGAATCGGTTCGCGAACCTGCTCCGACGACTCGGTGTCTGTGGAGGCGAGCGGGTCTTCGCCTTGAGCGGCCGTGTCCCGGAGCTCTACGTCACCGCCCTCGGAACCCTCAAGAACAAGAGCGTGTTCTGTCCTCTGTTCTCGGCTTTCGGTCCCGAGCCCATCTTCCAGAGACTCTCCCGAGGAGACGCGCGGGTGCTGGTCACGGATCGGCGCCTCTACGAAAAGAAAATACGCCCGATTCGGGACCGCCTCGGTTCGCTTTCGCACGTGCTTCTCGTGGACTCCGACCGGGTGGGAGACGAAGCCCTCTCGTTCCCCGAAGAGATGGCGCGAAGCTCGGAGGACCTCGTCCTCCCCGAAACCGATCCGGAGGACATGGCGCTCATCCATTTCACGAGCGGCACGACGGGAATGCCCAAGGGGGCGATTCACGTGCACCAGGCCGTTCTGACTCACTGGGTGACGGCGAAGTACGCTCTCGACCTCCACCCGGAGGACATCTACTGGTGCACCGCCGACCCGGGCTGGGTTACCGGGACTTCGTACGGCATCATCGCCCCGCTCCTGATGGGAGTGACCGCGATCGTGGACGAGGGCGAGTTCGACGCGCGGAGGTGGTACGAGATCCTCGAAAGGGAGAGAGTCACCGTCTGGTACACCGCGCCCACCGCCATCCGCATGCTGATGCGCTCCGCGGGAAGCCCGAAAGACGAGCACGATCTCCGCTCGCTCCGGTTCGTCGCGAGCGTGGGAGAGCCGCTGAACCCGGAGGCGGTCCACTGGGGAGTCCGCGCGCTCGGCCTTCCCATCCACGACAACTGGTGGCAGACCGAGACCGGGGGCATCCTCATCGCGAACTACGCTTCGATGGACATCGTGGCCGGCTCCATGGGAAAACCGCTTCCGGGTATCGAGGCCGCCGTGGTGCAACGGGATGAAGAGAGCCTCGAGATCGTGGAGACTCCCGGCGTCGCCGGAGAGCTCGCCATCCGCGCGGGATGGCCGTCGATGTTCCGCGGCTATCTCCACGAGGAGGAGCGGTACCGCAAGTGCTTCCGCGACGGCTGGTACCTCACGGGAGATCTGGCGATGAAGGACGAGGAGGGGTATTTCCATTTCGTGGGCCGCGCCGACGACATCATCAAGACGTCGGGCCACATGGTCGGCCCGTTCGAGGTCGAGAGCGTTCTCATGGAGCACCCTCAAGTGGCGGAGGCCGGCGTCATCGGAAAACCGGACCCGACCATCGGACAGCTGGTGAAGGCGTTCGTGGTACTGAAGCCGACGGCGGAGCCGACGGAGGAGGTCCGGCTCGACATCCTCGGATTCGCCCGGAAGAAACTCGGCTCCGCCGTGGCGCCGAAGGAGGTCGATTTCGTCTCGGACCTCCCGAAGACGAGGAGCGGCAAGATCATGAGGCGGCTTCTGAAGGCGCGGGAGCTGGGCCTCGACGAGGGCGACACCTCGACGCTGATGGGAGAGGAACGGGGAGCGTGAATCTGGACAGATCCCACGGGCAACACCTCTTGAAGGAGATGATCCGCATTCGCAGGTTCGAGGAGAAGTGCGCCGAGCTCTACGGCGCGATGAAGATCCGCGGATTCCTGCACCTCTGCATTGGGGAGGAGGCGGTCGCGGTCGGCGTGCTTCCCGCGATACGTCCCGAAGACGCGGTGGTGTCGACGTACCGCGAGCACGGCCACGCGCTCGCCCGAGGTATCCCGGCGCGGGCGATCCTGGCGGAAATGTACGGTAAGCAGGAGGGCTGCAGCCGTGGGCGGGGTGGCTCCATGCATCTTTTCGATCGAGCCACGCGCTTCTATGGGGGCAACGCCATCGTGGGCGGAGGGCTTCCGATCGCGGTCGGGCTCGCGCTCGCGGATCAGATGCAGAAGCGGAAGAACGTCACCTGCTGCTTCTTCGGCGAGGGCGCCGTCGCCGAGGGGGAGTTCCACGAGTCCATGAACCTCTCGGCGCTCTGGCGTCTTCCGGTGCTCTTCGCCTGCGAGAACAACCTCTATGCCATGGGGACGGCGCTCGCGCGATCGGAATCGGTTCTGGACCTGGTCTCGAAGGCCGCGAGCTACGGTATCCCGGCCGCCTCGGTTGACGGCATGGACGTCCTCCAGGTGGAGGAAGCGGCTCGCGCCGCCGCCGCGAGCGTGCGGGACACGGGGATGCCCTACTTTCTCGAGGTCAGGACCTACCGGTTCCGCGCCCATTCCATGTTCGATCCCGAGCTCTACCGGACGAAGGAAGAAGTCGAGAAGTGGAAGAAGCGGGATCCCATCGAGGGCCTCGCTCGGAACCTCTCCGACCGGGGGTTCCTCGATGACCCCGATCGGAGTCGGATCGAAGACGAAGTGGAGAAGGAGATCGCCGACGCCGTGGAGTTCGCGGAGGCGGGAGCTCTCGAGCCCGTCGTGGACCTGACCCGGTTCGTCCAGAGCGAGAGGGGCGCCGTTCGGTGAGCCGCACCATCACCTATCGGGAAGCGGTTCGCGAAGCCATTCGCGAAGCTCTGATGCAGGACCCGCTCGTCTTTCTCATGGGGGAGGACGTCGGGGCTTACGGCGGGTGCTTCGCCGTTTCGAAGGGCCTGCTGGACGAGTTCGGACCCGAGCGGATCCGCGATACCCCGCTCTCGGAATCGGTTTTCGTCGGCGCGGGAATCGGAGCCGCGCTCGGGGGGATGCGCCCCATCGTCGAGATCATGACGGTGAACTTCAGCCTCCTCGCCGCGGACCAGATCTTGAACACCGCGGCCACGTACCTCCACATGTCGGGGGGCCAGTTCAACGTGCCTCTGGTCATCCGCATGGCCACCGGCGGCGGGAAACAGCTCGCGGCCCAGCATTCGCACAGCCTCGAGGGGTGGTACGCCCATATCCCGGGCATCAAGGTGCTCTCGCCCGCGACTATCGTGGATGCCCGGGGGATGCTTCCGGCCGCGCTCGAGGATCCTGACCCCGTTCTCATCTTCGAGCACTCGAGCCTCTACAACCTCAAAGGAGAGCTTCCCGAGGGTGCAGGCAAGGTGGCGATCGACCGGGCGGAAATGAGGCGCCGGGGGAGGGATTTGACGATCATCACCTACAGCGCGAGCCTCTACAAAGTCCTCGAGGCGGCGGAGGAGCTCTCCCGCGAGGGTATCGAGGCGGAGGTCGTCGATCTGCGCACGCTTCGTCCCCTCGATGACGAGACATTTCTCGAATCCGTCGCGCGGACCCACCGGGCGCTGGTGGTCGACGAAGGCTGGCGCTCCGGGGGTCTTTCGGCTGAAGTTTCCGCCCGCATCATGGAAAAGGCGTTCTTCGACCTCGACGGTCCGGTCGAGCGCGTCTGCTCGGTCGAAGTTCCCATGCCGTACGCGAAACATCTGGAGGATGCCGCGCTCCCTCAGAAGGAAACGGTGGTGGCGAAAGCCCGGGAGATGGTGCGCCGTGGGTGACTTTCGAATGCCGAGCCTCGGGGCAGACATGCGCGAGGGCACGCTTCTCCAGTGGAAGGTGAAGCCCGGAGACCGGGTGAAGCGGGGGGACATCATCGCCGAGGTGGCCACCGACAAGGGCGACATCGAGATCGAGGTGTTCGAGGACGGAGTGGTGACGGAGATCCTCGTCGCGCCGGGTCGAGAAGTCCCCGTGGGAGAGGTCCTGGCGCGCATCGACGGCGGCGGCGCGGTTGCGCCTTCGACCCCCGAACGGGTACGGGCGACGCCGGCGGCGCGCCGGCTGGCCGAAGAACGGGGTGTCGATCTCGCCTCCGTCCGCGGAACCGGGCCCGAGGGCGCGGTGACTCGCGAGGACGTGGAGAAAGCCGGGCAGACAAAAACCGTCGAGCCGAGAAAGAAGCCCGCCGAGGGCATCCGGCTCGCGATTGCCGCGGCCATGGCGCGCTCGAACCGCGAGATCCCCCACTACTATCTCGAGACCCGGATCGACATGAAGCGCGCGCTCGCGTATCTGGCGGAGAACAACGCAGCGCTCGCTCTGGAAGAGCGGCTCCTTCCCGCCGTCCTTCTTTTGAAGGCGGTGGCGCTCGCCCTCCGGGAGGTCCCGGAGCTCAACGGCTACTGGATTGACGATGCTCTCCAGAAGAAAGAGGAGATCCACATCGGTTTCGCGATCTCCCTTCGAAAGGGAGGCCTGGTGACGCCGGCACTTCACGACGTGGATCGGAAGTCCCTTCCCGAGATCATGGCGTTGCTGCGCGATCTGATTCCCCGCGCCCGCGCCGGCAGACTTCGAAGCTCCGAGCTCAGCGACGGCACCGTGACCGTCACCAACCTGGGCGATCTGGGGGTCGCGACGGTCTATGGAGTCATTTACCCGCCGCAAGTCGCCCTCGTGGGATTCGGAAAGATCGTCGAGCAACCCTGGGCGGAGAACGGGATGCTCGGGGTGCGGCCGGTCTTGAGCGCCACTCTCGCCGCGGACCACCGGGCGACCGACGGGGCGCGCGGCGCCCTGTTTCTCGACGCCCTCGCGCGCCGTCTTCAGGAGCCGGCCGGGCTATGACCGAGGCGGAGATTCGCGCTGCGCTCGCGAAGCTTCTCGCGCGCATCGCCCCGGAAGCCGACCTCGCGTCCATCGATCCGGGGGAGCCCCTGAAGCGGGCTCTGGACATCGACTCCTTCGACTTTCTGAGCTTGCTGGTCGCGGTGCGAGACGAGCTCGGAGTGACCGTGTCGGAGGCGGACTACGGGAAGGTCGCGAGCCTTCAAGGTCTGGTGAGCTTTCTCGCGCCCCGGCTGGCGGATCGCCGGGGGTGCTAGAACTCACGGGGACGAACGCAAAGGCGCAAAGGCGCAAAGGCGCAAAGAAGAAATCGGGATTCCTCTGCGTCCTTGCCTCTTTGCGCCTTTGCGTTCCTTCCGCGTTTCCGGGGTTCAGGGTAGGAGCCGGGCGCGGCCCCACCGGTTCGGAATCTTGCTCGGAAAAGAGCCGGACTGCTCCACGTCGCTCCAGGTGTATACCGTGGTCGCGTCGGGACGGTTGTTCTCGTCGTTGTCGCGGAAGTTGAAGTCGACTCGGAAG
>Ga0302046_10002881_pt1 | contig 15856 bp, 9 predicted proteins | sample RVTome_11_FD_200261 | JGI IMG/M metagenome (GOLD analysis project Ga0302046, IMG submission 200261) | Soil microbial communities from uranium-contaminated site in the Upper Colorado River Basin, Wyoming, United States - RVT147D111 (version 2) ...
CGCTGGCCGCGTGGCCACCTCCCGCAAGGGGGTGGATGGTCACGTGATCGGTCACGACAGGGTCCACCGCCTCACGGCGGTGGCTACGGGGCTGCACAATGAACAATCCTGTCGTTGCCACTTGTGAACTTGGCACTGGCTGAAGCCTCCCGACCCAGGTGCACCACCGCGGAAATCCACCGCCTCATCCCGCGGCCGCGGGATGGCGACGCGGCTCATCTTCCCTTCAGCGCAGGCCCAGCAGTGCCACCAAGTCAAGGGACGCCCAATAGGCCTCCTGTCCGACTCCCCCCCGCCCTTGGTTACCTCGGCCCGCCGGAATCGAGAAGCGACCGGAATAGATGCGGCCGTCAAAGACGACCCGCACCTCGCCGCCGGTGCCCTGCGGCGCGTCCCCCTCGTAGAAGTTTACCGAGGCGCGCGCCGTCCTCACATCCACCGGCGCCGCAAACTCGATGTACTCATACTCCAGGTCCGGGGAGGTGCGGTGATCCTTGAAGTAATACCCCTCCGGACTCTGACGGTGATCGAAAAAGAGGGTCTCCGCCTGCGGCGCCGGCCGCGCATAGAGGTCCAGGTCCAGGCTGCCCTTCCAGCGAATGCCGATCTTCATCGGACCCACCGTCCGCCGCGGCGGGGGAGGCGCCTCGCCGCTCAACTCGCCGGTGATCCAGTCCGACTGGCCCACCTCGCGCGTGATGCGCTGCATCTCCACCTTGGCCGGGCCGGGCTCGATTTCGTAATGACGTCCGCCCGCGTCCCGACCGCCTCCCTCGCGCAGCGCGTTGAAGACCGTGGCGAGATCTCCGCAGAACGTGGCCAGCCTCCCGCCCTGCCGCTCGAGGTAGAGCGACCAGAACCGGCCAATGCGTTCCTCATGGATCTCGTTCTCCCACACCTCGCCAAAGTAACCGTAATGCACCGTCAACCCGGGCAGCGCACCGTCCCGCCCCGCCAGCCCGTAGAGGGTCCGTTCCCGCGACGCCAACAAGTGCCCGTCGGAAGGGAAATACCCCTGGGTCATGGAAAACTCCGGCTCCCGCTCGTCCACATACAACGGGCTGCCCAGCATCACCACCACCGTGGACTGGTTCGGCCCCGCCAGGTTCGCCCCCACGAAATCCAGAAACTGGGGGAAGCGCACCGCTTCATCAAAGCACAGCCCCTCGTGCTCCGGTTGCTCGTGCGGCTCGGCCAGGAATTCCCGCAGGCGGCCGATCTCCTCCCCGAACTGGTTGGCGCGCGTCCGCCCGCTCCGGAACGCGCGCAAGGTCGGCACCTTGATGTGGGTGATGGTCTGGTTGTGGAAGGCGTCGTAAAGCCACAACGACGAACCCTGCGGCATGTCCTCCAACACAAACCCCACCAGCCGGCGATAGACGTCGTCCTTGACCCCGTCGGCCAGGAACGGCGACAGCCCCACCACATAGCGCGTGGCCTCTCCATGCGGGCCGTCGGTCTGCGGACCGCATCCGCTCCCCCAGACCAGCCAGGCCAGCAGCAACGCCGGGACCATGCCCCGGCCCCGCCTGCCGGTGCTGGCGTGGGGGGTCGTCCTTGAGGTGAGTGAGGCATTCATGGCGCGGATGGCTTCGGGAAAGGCAGGGACGGTGTGCCTTCCGCCGTTTCCTCAGGTAGCTCGGCGGCTTCCAGTTGGGTGCGGATCTGGCGGCTTAACTGTTCCAGCATGCGATGTTTCTGCCGGCTGCGGTCTCCCTGCGCCGAGACCTCCTTTTGATAGAGCGACTTGGCGAACGCGACGAAGGCGGTCAATTGGTTGCGCAACTGGCCTTCCTGTCCCCGCGCCTCGGCCAGCGCCAGACGCGCGGTGGCCACCTCCTCCTCCAACCGGCGCCGGTCCTCCTCCAGTTGGACAAACGCCGGGTTCTCCGTCAGGCGCACCCGGCGATGGCGCATGTAGATCCGCGTCATGTACATCCCCAGCACCGCCGAGAGGCAGATCTCCGCCACGGCCTGCGCCGACACGATGAGCATGTCCATCCAGCGCGACCCGCCCGGCAACAGCCCCTGTCCGCCATCGGGCCCGTCCCCAAACACACTCAGCCTGGCCAGCGTCTCGCCCGTGGTGATCGAGAGGGTGGGATAGATCGCCGCATACGCCGCCACCCACGCCACCACCCCCGCCAGGCCCAACGCCAGGCAGGTCCAGAGATACCATTCCCGCCGCCGCGGGCTTTCCAGCAGGTCCCAGCCCACCTTCACCGCCAGCGCCCCCACCGGCAGCAAGGCCGCCCAGAAATAGGCACGGACCGGGTGCTCAAGAAAGGTCACCAGGCCCGATTCCAGCAGGTTGAAGGAGATGTTGAACACGCCGAAGACCAGCAGCGTGACGATGCCCATCAGCGACACGGCGAACATGGCCGCGTCCCATCGGTTCCAGGGCGGGGTCGGTTCCTGGTCCGACGCGGACCCGGCCGGTATCAGCCGTTCACGGTCCACCAGTTGGCGGTTTGCCGAAGCCAGGCGCGTCTCCAGGTAGGCGAGGCGATCCTCCTGGATGCGGGCCTGCTGCACCCAGCGGTCCAGGTCACGGCCATGCCGGTGGAGGAACAGGGCTTCATGATACCCCGCCACGTCGGCCGGACCGTCCGGCGTCCCGAGCGCCGCCGCGTTCTCGATGAATTCCATGTGAATCGCGGAACTCACCTCATCGTGTGGAGGGGGAGGGGCAAGCTGCTTCATCGTAGTCCTCGCTTCAGCCAATCAGCGTTCGTAGTCCCGGCTTCAGCCAGCCAGGGTTTGTAGTCCCGGCTATAGCCGGTTAGGACGTTCGTAGTCCCGGCTTCAGCCGGTTCCCCCGTTTGAAACCCCCACATCATCCCATCCCGCCTTCCCGCCATGCATGCCTCAAAGCTGCACCCTACCGCGCTCGGAACCATGCGTTCCCCCTGCATCAAGGCTGACCCGCTGCTCAGAAGTTCAACTGTTCTTCCAAGCGGTATTCCTTCTCCCGTTGGAGTTCCAGTTCCTTGATCTGCTGATCGATGGCACGCAGTTGTTCCTGCAATGCGCTGCGCTGCGCCTCCAGCACCTTGCGCTGGTCGATCGACATGCGGCGCTCCAGGTTCCGATTGCGAACGGCGTTGAGCTCGTGCTCCGACCGTTCCAGGGCCCTGGCGGCGACATCCAGCTCCCGTTCATGACGATGCAGCAGGTCCTCGCTGGCATCCCGAAAGATCTCCTGCTTGGGAACAGGGGTGGCCCGGCCAAAGCCCCCGCCAAGCGTGCTGCCTTCAAACGCATCGCGTGAGCCGGGTTGAACGAGCCCTTGAGCCGACTTGTATTCCACGGAGCGTCGGCCCTGTTCCACCAGCGTGTGGACCAGTTTCTCCAGGCGTTCCAGCCGGTGCAGGATGTCCCCGTCGTCGATTTCCGCCGTCGTCGATCCATCCGCCAGCCGGGGCCTCGGGTGGGAGATGGTGGTGGCGCCCGCCTTCAGCTCGCCGAACGACACCGAGGTGCGGCCTTCCCGGCTCTTCTGCCGCGGCGCGCTCGCATCGCTTTCGATGTTCTTCAGGATCACCGTCGTGCCGCGGCCCGAATCCTCTCGCGGTGTCGTATCCGACCCGAACCGATCCGCGACCGGCGCCAAGGCCGGCACCAAGGCCGGTTTGGGTGCCGGCGGAGGCGGTGGGGCATCGGGTGCGGGGAGGGCTGCCGGCTCCTTCGCTTCCACGGCCGGTTGGCTGTCCTCTGACACGGGGGCCGGAACGTTCCGGGCAACCGGCGGAGCCGACCCGAGGGAATCCTGCGCCAGGGCGATGCGCGGTCCAAGCTGCCAGGCCAGGGCCGTGAGCAGAAGGATTGTTGAGAGCATCACGGCCGTTCGCAGCCGGAGGAGACGTGTGGACCTGTTGCGTGTTTCATCGAGTATCATACCGATCCTTTCTTTCAGTTGGCTTTTGTGACTCCAGGCTGCCGGTGCCGCCGACCAGTGGCGTTCCCGTTGGCGGCCCGCAAATTCAGTCAAAAACAGGGCATACCCCTCAGGCCGCCCCGCCTGCGCCAGGACGAAGTCATCGCAGGCAATCTCCCGCTCCATCTCCAACCGGCGCGACCACCACCAGATGGCCGGATGGAAGAAGAGAACCGACCGGATGAGCTGCTGGGCCAGGTTGGTCCAGTCGTCGCGCCGGCAGACATGGCCGACTTCATGGCGCAGAATGTGTCGCCACTCCGCATCACTCAGTCGCCCCAGCAACGCGCGGGGCACCAGCACGGTCGGATGACCCAGTCCCGCCACGACCGGCGAACCCAGCGCGGCGCTGATGCGCAAACGCGCCGGTCGCCTCACCCCCATTTCTCCCCGCACCGAGGCGAACATCGCCTCCAAGTCCTCCGGGGCCGGTTCGCTGAGGCGCTTGATGCGGCGCAGCGCCCGGTATTGGCCGGCCAGGACGACCAGGCGCACGCCCGCAAGCACCACCCACAGGCCCAGCAGCCCCAGCGTCCACCCTTGGGGCAGGGAAGGAATCAGGATCAACGGTGCGCGGAGCAGCGGAGCACTCGCCACCGAGGCCTCAGGAGCCGACGTCGGCGCCACAAACGGCGTCAAGGGCGGGGCGTCGCCCGGCCTGGGAACTGGGTCCACCGTCAGGGGCCACTCCGGCCAGGACTTGGGATCGATCGGTTCAGGCAGCGTCGCCGTGGATGGGGGCTCGATGCGGGCCCGTGGCGGCATCAGCACCGGGATGCGGTGGGCTTCCTTGAGCGCAAGAGCGGATCGCTCCGTGGTTGGGACCGGTTCTTGGGGTGGCGCCATGCTTCGCGCTGCCTGGGGCCAGGCGCTCCGCAGCCCGTGCAGGATGGGGAGGGCGGCCACCACCACCAGCATGATCCCGGTGATCAGATGCCGGGTGGCGGCGTTGGCGCGGCGCAGGAACAGAAGGCCCAGGGCCGCCGCCGCGGTGAGGAGGAGTCCCTGATAGACGCCGTTGAGGATGGCGCTGACCACGGTGTCTGCCAGGGCGTGCAGGTCGTCCAGTGAAGCGTTCATTCCGGTTTCCTGGAGGCGCGGATCCTGCGTTTGAGTTCATCCAGTTCCTCGGGGCTGAGATCCTCGTCCCGGAGGAAGCTCAAGACCAGTTCGCCCGGGGATCCGGCGAAGAACTTGGTCAGGAGCTGGCGGACGGCCTTCCGGGCCGCGGCATCGCGGTTGACCTTGGGGGTGTAGAGGTGGGCGCGGCCCTGTTTGCGCGTGGCGAGGTAGCCCTTGTCCTTGAGGATGCGCATGAGGGTGAGGATGGTGGTGTAGGCGGTGCCGTCCTTGCCGGAGAGGGCGTCGGCGACGTCGGCGACGGTGGCGGCGCCGCGTTCCCAGAGGACCTCCATGATGCGGAGTTCGGCGTCGGTGAGGGTGGATGATTTTTTTCGGGCCATGACCGGAGCGTGCCATCCTCCTTATTTATTAAGGAATTAGTAATAGAAGACACGATCCGCTCCGGCGGGTCAACTAAAAACTTAGTTGATGTGGGGGGCGCCCGTCCTCGCCAGAGCTCCCCGGGAACGAAGTAGCCGCCGAGGTCACGAGGCGGTTTCTGGCAGCCATCCAACTACCAGATCCGCCTCCTGACGTCGGCGGCTACCGAACTCCGAACTCCGAAATCCGAAACTCGAAATCCGAAACAAATCCAGAGCGCGAAGTTCGAAACGATTCGTCATTGGGATTTGGGATTTGTTTCGGATTTCGAGTTTCGGATTTCGGAGTTCGAACTTAGGATCCTGGGGCAGCCACCGACATGATGGAGCACGAACAGGACGGACGGCCCGGGCGCGGGGCACCGAAAGGTGCGCGGCGTTGGCTCCGCACCCCCTTCTGGCCGCTCCTGGTCTTGCCGGTCTTGCTCGGGGGCGGGATGTGGGTCCTGCGCGAGCCGGTTCTCTTCAGCGATGCCGCCCGCGTGCGTGACGACCCTGGGTATGAGCGACTCCTGGCCCCGCCCGATCCGAGGATCCAGCCTGCATCGTCCCCTGAACCGAGCGGTCCGCTCTCCCTGGTCCGCAGCAACGACCTGGCCTGGATTCCCCTGAGGCCTGCCGAATTGCGGGGACACGGCGAGACGCCCCTTGAGGTGGTGCGGCAGACGGATGTGTCATTGCCGGATCCACCTGACGGGTCTCCACCGGTCGTCCGCCTGAATTACATCGGTGTGGGGTATGGCCCCATTCCCAGGACGCGGTGGCCCTTGGATCACGTGCCCACCGACGTGCGCTACTTCGATGCCGGGGGACGTGAACTTTCGATTGGTGCGGAGATCAAGGCTCTGCCCCGTGCGCATGCCACACTGACGTACCGCGGTCGCTTTCCATCGGTGGTGTTCGGGTTGCAATTGGCCCCCGGCGCCCGGCTCTTGAGTACGGAAATCTTCGATGCCCGCACCCATCGAATCGTCCATGCGGGTCTGGGGAGAGGCAACATGGAAGGCACGCGACTGGAGATCTACGCCGAACTCACCCAATGGCATGCGGCGCCGCTCGAGTTGGTGCTCGACGTCCTGCTTGGCCCCGTCGAGACGGAGGGTTGGAATCTTGAACCGGGGCGGGCCGGCACCTTTGGCGACTGGCGGTTGGCGTATGTGGGGCACGTGGAAGGCGCCATTCAGGGCGTGGCGCCCCGATCCGACGCCCTGACGTTTCGCCTTGGTCCCGACACCCTGGATCGCGAGTCCACCTTCTTGTTCCGCGTGACGCCCAACTTTGCAGGAAAGCCGATGACGATCGCCTTGCTGGATGCCCAGGGTAAGGCGCTTTCCCGCGGCGGCGGATCGTGGGGCCAGATTGGATATGTGCGGTGCCGGGTCCCCGCCGACCAGGTGGCCTCGATCCGCATCCGGCGTCACACCCGCGCGCAGCGAATCGTGCTAACTCTGCCCATGCTGCCGGGACTTCCAGACGAGAATCGCGCGGTCTCGAATCTCTTCGAGGTGGTCATGCCCTTCGTCCGGGTGCGGAATCTCCACGACATGGAACAACTGATCGAAGGGAGCGTGCAGATGAACCTGCAGAAGGGGCTCGTCCTTGCTCCTCCCGCCAATTATTTTCCGCGCGCCTTCACGAACATCACGCCGAGAATGCTGGTGCAGGAGTATCGCAACCTCTCCACCGATAAACCCCGGCCGCGTGTCCAGGCATCCACGCAAACCTTGCAGTGGCAGCGCAATTACCTGGATGTGATCCGGGTATGGCTGGGGAAGGTGTTTTAGGCGGTCGAGAGCAGACCCGCCTGCAGGCGGTTTGATCCACCGGAGCGACGACCATGACCGAACTCGATGGAGAAACGCCTTCCGTGAAACGACCGCGGCGCCGGTGGCCGTGGGGGTTGGGCGTGATCCTCATAGCCGTCGTCGTCATTTTTCTCCTGGGCCGTCCCAAGCCGATGCAGAGCGATCCGACCCGCCGGCGCAGCGGCGATCCCTATGTCACCCACCGCAATCCGGCGTATGAACGCGAGCCCGAGCCGCCACCCTTTCTCATGGCGGAGCTGGAGGTGAGCACGAACAACGGGATGGTGACGGTGCGCAGAAATTCTCCGCGCCCTCCGCCCGCGTCCCTTGTATCCCGTATCACCGTGAACGTGTGGGACTGGACGGTGCCGGCAAGGGAGCAGGCCCCAACCCCGCCCGCCATCTGGCTAGAGCAGATCGAGCTGGGCTACATCCCGCTGCCGGTCAGGGGCGATCCCTTCAAGCTGGGTTCCCTGCCAGTCGTGGGCCGGGCCTTTGGACCTGGCATGGTGGTGGAATCGGACGCGGAGAGCGGCCTGGCGGGATCCGAGGTGTTGTTTCGGGGGCGTTTCCCGCGCGTCAGCCTGCTCCTGCGCCCGGAAGAGGATGCGATCCTGCTCGAGGCCAACCTCCACGACGCCCGCACCAGGAAGAGAATCGGCAACAACGAGATGACCTCCAGGCTCGGGGACACGCTGTTGCGCGTCCAGACCGACCTGGCGCAATGGCATGCCGCCCCGGTGGACCTCATCCTGGATACTGCGCGTGGCCCGATCCAGACGCACTATCTGCCGGCCCGGGTGGGCGAGACGATGTCCCTGGACCATTGGAGAATCGAGGTGGTGGCTTTCACGCCGGGAAAGGTGTCCAGGTTTTCTTCCTCCCAGGACGTGCTGGTGTATTGGGCCGATTCCGATTCGTTCGGTGCAGCTTGCACGGCCATCCTGCGACTCGCTCCGCTGGCCAATATGGCTCCCATTCGGATCGACCTGGTGGATGCCCAAGGCGACTTGCTTCCCGTCAGCAATCGGGGAACTGCCGGTGATATGACCTACCTCTCCGCAGCGAGGCCACTGGATCAGGTGGACCGGATTCGCCTCACACTGTGGCCCAGGCTCGAACGAACGGTGATCCGGATTCCCGAGATGCCCGGCTTGCCGGAGGTCAACCGTGGCGTGACCAATCTGTTCGATGTGCGGCTGCCCCTCGTCGTCGTGCGCACGGAGGTCGAGCTTCGACAGGTGCTCGAAGGGACCCTGCAGATGGACCTGAAACGATCGTTCGCGCCGGCCCCGCCCACCAACTATTTTCCCCGCGCCTTCACCAACGCGACCCCCCGGGAACTGCTCCGGGAGTATTGCCGGCTTTTTCCCAAACGCCTGGAGCCGGTGGTGGATGAGGAAGCCCTCATCATTGAGCTGAAGCCCACCTTTCTTCAGGCGCTCCTGGACCGGTTTCGGATCCTGTGGGGCAAGCTCTTCTGATCTCTTCTATTGGCTTTTCAAACCGTCCCGGGCCGTGTCTTCTAGGGCCCGATCCATGCGGCTGGATGGCAAACACAACAGACCCGGAGCAGCCTTGGCCGTCCTCGCGGCCGGGATGATCGTCCTCGGGTACGGCTGCGCCTCCTCGCCGCGCGATCAATCGTCCCGATCCGAAGTCCCCGCCCCGGAGGTGTTCGATGCGCGGCCCGAGTCCGCCGAGTTTCGGCAGATGGGTTGGCTGGAGGATTTCCGGGACGCGCGCCTGAACGAGCTGGTCTCCGAGGCGTTGACCAACAACCACAACCTCCACGCCGCCGCCGCCCGCCTCTCCACCGCCCTGGCCTCGCGCCGCGTGGTCGATTCCTTCCGTTACCCGACCCTCAACGGCCGCGCGGGCGCCAGCCGCCGCAATGTCTATCTCCAGCAACCCGACGGCGACCCGGATGAAGACACGATTGATGCCTTCGACTTGGGCCTGAACCTGGTCTGGGAGATCGATGTCTGGGGCAAGCTGAAGAACCAGACCCAGGCCGCCCTCGCCGATTACGAGGCGGAGGTCGCGCTCTACCGCAGCGCGGAACTGTCGCTCGCCGCCAACACCGTCAAGTCCTGGTACCGCACGGTCGAGGCGCAGCTCCTCCTGGACCTGGCCGAGGAAACCCTGCGCGTGTTCGAGGCCAACCTCAAGGTGGTGGAAACCAGCTTCAAACGCGGCCTGCCCGACCGCGCCCTCGACGTGCGCCTGACCCGCGCCAACGTCGAGGCCGCGCGCAGCACCGTCGAGCTGCGACGCCGCCTGCGCGATGCATCCGGGCGGGCCCTCGAGGCCATCCTCGGACGCTATCCCGCCGACGAAATCCGCATCACCACCGACATGCCTGAGCTCACCGTGGATGTGCCGCCCGGGCTGCCCAGCGAATTGCTGCATCGTCGGCCCGACATCGTGGCCGCCGAACGGCGCCTGGCCGCGAGCATGGAGCGCGTCAAGGTGGCCAAAAAGGAACTGCTGCCCACCATCAGCCTCACGGCCGGCGCGGGCACGAGCAGCAGTGAGCTGCGCGACCTGTTGGACCTTGAGCAGATCCTGTGGAACGTCGCCGGCAACCTCGTCCAGCCCATCTTCCAGGGCGGCCGCCTCGTGGCGGGCATCGACCTCGAGGACGCCGCCAGCCGCCAGCTCCTGGCAATCTATTCCCAGGCGATCCTCGACGCCTTTCTCGAAGTGGAGACCTTCCTGGCCGCCGAGGATTATCTGCGCGCCGAGGAGGATGCGTTGCGTCAGGCCGCCATGGAGTCGGTGGCGGCGGAGGACCTGGCCTGGCAGCAATACCAGCGCGGCCTCGTCGAGATCATCACCGTCCTGGAATCGCAACGCCGCTCCTTCAACGCGCGCAGCTCCCTGATCAGCGTCGTCAACGGCCGCATCCAGAATCGCGTCAACCTCTACCTCGCCCTGGGCGGGGACTTTGGCTTGGGATCGGGACCGGCTGAAGCCGGGACTACGAACGCGAGGCTGGCTAAAGCCAGGACTACGAACGTGGACGATCCCTCATGAAGCTCCTCCTTCGCATCCTGGTGCCCATTCTCATCCTCGGCGGCACGGCCGGGGTGGTGGCCTTCATGATGTTGACCAAGCCCAAGCCGCAGACGCGCCAGCCGCCTCCGTCTGTGCAGGCCGTCGATGCCATCCGGCTTCGTGCCACGAATTTTCAGGTGCGAATTCCCTCCTTTGGCTTCGTCAAGCCCCGCACCGAGTCCACCCTCAAACCGGAGGTGAGCGGCCGCGTCCTTTCCATTTCCCCCAATTTTCGCGACGGTGGGTTCTTTGAGAAGGGGGATCTGCTGGTGACGATCGACCCGCAGGATTATGAATCCGCCGTCGTGGTGGCGAAGGCCACGCTCGCGCAGCGTGAAAGCGCGCTCCAGCTTGAACAGGCGCAGCATGAGCAGGCCGTGGAGAACTGGCGCCTGCTCGGCGACGGTTCCGATCCCAGTCCGCTGACCCTGCGCGAGCCTCAGCTCGCCGAGGCCAGGGCCAACGTCGATTCCGCCCGGGCCCGGCTCGAGGAGGCCGAACGCAACCTGGAACGGACGCGCATCGTGGCGCCCTACGCCGGACGCATCCTGAAGAAGGAGGTGGACGTGGGGCAGACCGTCTCTCCCGGCAACGTGCTGGCCTCCATCTTCGCCGTCGATTACGTGGAGGTTCGTCTCCCTCTCTTCAACGAGCAGCTCGACTATATCGATCTGCCCGAGGAATACCGGGGCGACGCTCCCGAGGTGCCCCTGGACGGGCCGCGTGTGTTGCTGCACGGCGACTACGGCAGCCAGCGCGTCACCTGGGAGGGGCACGTGATCCGGGCCGAGGGCGTCTATGACACCGCCCAGCTCTTCGTCGTGGCCCAGGTCAAGGATCCTTATGCGCGTTCGGGCTCGGACATACCCCCGCTCAAGGTGGGCCAGTATGTTCAGGCGGAGATCCTGGGGCACGACTTGCAGGACGTCTATGTCATCCCCCGGTCCGCCGTGCGTCTGAGCAACGAAGTGCTGCTCGTCACCGACCAGAACCTTATCCAACGCCGCACCATCCGCCCCATCTGGCGGGACGAGGAGCATGTGATTGTGCAGGACAACCTGAAGTCGGGCGAGGTGATCTGCATCACGCCCATGATGTTCGCCGCCGACGGCGCCAAGGTGCTTCCCACCATCGACGGCGTTCCTCCCCCCACGCCGGGTCCGCCTCCCGGCCAGGGCAACCCCGGCCGACGGGCGGATACCGAAAGCGCCCCTGGAGCCGCAGGATCAAAGCGCCCTCCCGTGAATCCATGACCCTCCATTGAACATTGATCATTGGACATTGAGAATTGTTAATTGCATCGAACGTTGAGCGTTGAGCGTTGAGCGTTGAACGTTGAACGTTGAGCGTCCCACTCACTCACCCACCCGACACCCACCCGCCGCATGCACGGACTCATCGCCTGGTTTGCCCGCAACGGGGTTGCCGCCAATCTGCTCATGCTGGGCATTGTCGTGGCGGGTCTGGCGGCCTTGTTCCAGCGCATTCCGACGGAGGTGTTTCCTGAGTTCGAGTTGGACATTGTGACCGTGACGGTGCCCTACCGCGGGGCCACGCCGGCCGAGGTGGAGGAGTCGGTGGTGATCCGCATCGAGGAGGCCATCCAGGACCTGCAGGGGATCAAGGAGATCACCTCGACCGCCTCGGAAGGGTCGGGTTCGGTCCGGATCGAGGTGGACAAGGGCTACGACTCCCGCGAGGTGCTGGACGATATCAAGAACCGGGTGGACGCCATCAACACCTTTCCCGCCGAAACGGAGAAGCCGGTCATCAGCCTGGCCCAGCCGCGCGGCGAGGTCATCACCGTGGTGCTGGCGGCGGACATGAGCGAACGCGACCTGCGCGTGCTCGGCGAGCAGATCCGGGACGAGATTGCCAACCTCCCCAACATCACCCAGGTCGCCCTGGGCGGGGTGCGTCCCTACGAGGTGGCCATCGAGGTGTCGGAGCAGACGCTGCAGCGCTACGGCCTGACGCTGGACGCGGTGGCCCGCGCGGTGCGAAGCACGTCCATCGACCTGCCGGCGGGCGTGATCAAGACCAAGGGCGGCGAGGTGCTGCTGCGCACCAAGGGGCAGGCCTATTACCAGGAGGACTTCGAGCGCATCGTCCTCATCACGCGCGGGGACGGCACCCGTCTCACGGTGGGCGACATCGCCACGGTCAAGGACGACTTCGAGGAGACGCCCCTGTTCGCCGAGTGGAACGGCAATCCCTGTGTGCTGATCTCGGTGGCGCGGGTGGGTGACCAGAACGCCATCGACCTGGCCCGCGAGGTGAAGCGCTACCTGGAGGAGCGGCAGGCGACGTTGCCGCCGGGCGTGGAGTTGAAGTACTGGAACGACCGCTCCCGCATCGTGATCAGCCGCCTCAATACGCTGACCACCAGCGCGGTCCAGGGCGGCGCGCTGGTGCTGCTGGTCCTCACGCTCTTCCTGAGGCCCATGGTCGCCTTCTGGGTCTGCCTTGGCATCCCGGTGGCGTTCATGGGGGCGATCGCGATGATGCCTTACCTCGACGTCACCATCAACATCATCAGCCTCTTCGGCTTCATCCTCGTGCTGGGCATCGTGGTGGACGACGCGATCGTGACCGGGGAGAACATCTTCACGCACATGCAGCGCGGCAGCGATCCGGCCACGGCGGCCATCGAGGGGACGCAGGAGGTGTCGGTGCCGGTCGTGTTCGGCGTGCTGACCACGGTGGTGGCCTTCCTTCCGATCATGATGATCGATGGGTTCATGGGGAAGATCTTCGTGCAGATCCCGCTCATCGTGATCCCGGTGCTGCTCTTTTCACTGCTGGAATCCAAGCTCATCCTGCCCGCGCACCTGAAGCACCTGCGCATGAAGCGCCATGAGGGCCGGCGCCTGAATGCGCTCGAACGGTTTCAACGCGTGTTCGCCGACGGGCTGGAGACCTTTGCCCGGCGGTTCTACCAGCCGGTGCTCGAGTTGGCGCTGCGCCACCGCTACGCCACGCTGGCGACGTTCATCGGCGTGGCGGCGATCCTGTTCACGCTCCTGTTGAGCAACCGGCTCCTGTTCGTCTTCTTCCCGCGCGTGGAAAGCGAGCGGGCCACCGCCTCCTTGACCATGCCGCTGGGCACGCCGACTGAGGTCACCACTTCGCACATCCGCCGCATCGAGGAGGCCGCCCGGGACATCCAGGCTCAGTTCACCGACCCGGTTTCCGGCAAGAGCATCGTCGCCAACATCCTCGCCGTGACAGGAGGGCAGGGGGTGACGGGAGGACGTGGCCGCGGCCGCGCGGGCCTTTCCAACGTGGGCGAGGTATCCGTCCAGATGGTGCCTCCGGAGGAGCGGCATGGCGAGATCGGCAGCCTCGCCGTGGTGGCGGAATGGCGCAGGAAGATCGGCAACATCCCGGGCGCGCAGGATCTGAATTTCCGGGCCGAAATCGGCCGCGGCGGCGACCCCATCGACGTCCAGTTGACCAGCCCCAGCTTCGATGACCTGTCCGCCGCGTCCGAGGAGGTGAAGCTCCTCCTCGCCGCCTACCCGGCCGTGTTCGATATCACGGACACCTACCAGGACGGCAAGCCGGAGATCAAACTGAAGATCAAGCCCGAGGCCGAGGCGCGCGGCCTGACCATGAGCCAGATGGCGCAGCAGGCGCGCGAGGCCTTCTTCGGCGCCGAAGCCCAGCGCATCCAGCGCGGGCGCGAGGATGTCCGCGTCATGGTCCGCTACCCCCTGGAGGAACGCTCCTCCCTGGCCAACCTCGAGACCATGCGCATCCGCACCAGCGACGGACGTGAGGTGCCCTTCTCCAGCGTGGCCGTGGCCGAGATGGGACGCAGCTTCTCCACCATCAACCGCATCAACCGCAACCGCACCATCAACGTCACCGCCGATGCGGACAAGGAAACCGCCAACCTGGAGACCATCAAGTCGGACCTGGCCCGGGCGTTGCCGGAGATCGTCGGCCGTTACCAGGGTATGAAATGGAGTTTCGAAGGCGAGGCGCGCGACCAGGCCGAGTCCTTTCACAGCGTCTTCTATGGATCGGTCTTCGTCCTCTTCGCGATCTACGCGCTGCTCGCCATCCCGTTCAGGTCCTATCTCCAGCCCGCCATCGTCATGTCGGTCATCCCGTTCGGCCTGGCGGGCGCCATCGCCGGGCACATCATCATGGGAATGAGCCTGAGCATGATGAGCATCTTCGGCATGCTCGCGCTCTCCGGCGTGGTGGTGAACGACAGCCTGGTCCTGGTCGATTACATGAACCGCCGACGCAAGGAGGGACACCGCGTCGCCGAAGCCGTGCACACCGCCGGGGTGGCGCGGTTCCGGGCCATCATGCTGACCTCCCTCACCACCTTCGCCGGGCTGCTTCCCATCATGTTCGAGAAGAGCACGCAGGCCCAGTTCCTCATCCCGATGGCCGTCTCCCTCGGCTGGGGTGTTATGCTCGGCACTTTCGTCACGCTCCTCCTCGTCCCGATCAACTACGTCATCCTCGAGGACTTCAAGCGCTTCGCCCGAAACTACTGGCACTGGCAGATCGGCAAGGACGGCTCCGAGCCGCCCCATTCCTAGGAGACGGCGCGCGGCTCTCCAGAGCCGCAGCGGGAAAGCCCAAACCTGAGACGCAAGGTAAGCGCACGAGGGAAGCCCAATGCCCGGGGGAGTCACTCTCTTCCAGGTCGATTTTCCCTCCCGCTGCGGCTCTGGAGAGCCGCGCGCCCTGGTTTGCTTTGACGCTCCCCAGCTCGTCTGGTTGGCTTGGGCCATGATCCGATTCATATCCCGCTGGACGCCATTTCTTCTCGCCGGCCTGACCTCCTTCCCGCTGCTCGCGGCCGCGCGCCCTCACCTGGACGGCGATTGGTGGCCGGTGGCCGACAACCCGGATTTGGGTGACTTCACCAGTCCGCGCCAGGAGCCGGTGGATTTCGCCGTCTGGCAGGCGGCCGATGGCACCTGGCAGCTATGGTCCTGCATTCGCCACACCCAGTGCGGTGGCAACACGCGCCTCTTTCATCGCTGGGAAGTGAAACACCTCACGGACCGGGATTGGCAGCCCATGGGCATCGCCATGCAGGCGGTTCCGGAACTGGGTGAATCGGCCGGCGGCCTTCAGGCGCCCCATGTGATTCGGGTGGACGGAACCTTCTACATGTTCTACGGCGACTGGAAGCGGATTTGCCTGGCCACCAGCAAGGATGGAAAGAGCTTCACCCGCATCCGCAACGAGCGGGGGCAGCCCGATCTGTTCTCCGGACCCTACCACAACAGCCGCGATCCCATGGTGCTCAAGGTCGGCACGCTGTATCACTGCTATTACATGGGACACAAGAAGGACGCCCAGTACGACTCCGCCATCTTCGTGCGGACCTCGCCTGACCTTCTGGACTGGAGTGAGCCCATGCTGGTCTCGGCGGGCGGGGTGGCCGGTGATCAATCCAATTGGTATGGCGGCGATGCGGAGTGTCCGTTTGTCGTGGAGCGCGACGGGATCTTTCACCTGTTCCGGAACCAGCTCTATGGCGCCAATAATCTCAACACGCAGTATGCCTCGCCGAACCC
>Ga0302046_10002882_pt1 | contig 15855 bp, 13 predicted proteins | sample RVTome_11_FD_200261 | JGI IMG/M metagenome (GOLD analysis project Ga0302046, IMG submission 200261) | Soil microbial communities from uranium-contaminated site in the Upper Colorado River Basin, Wyoming, United States - RVT147D111 (version 2) ...
TCGTGTTCGCGCAGTGGCCGTCGTATCCCACGCCGGACGTCCCCCGCCTCGAGGACGGCGAGCCGGACCTGGACGCGCCGACGCCGCGCATGGCGGACGGGAAGCCGGACCTGTCGGGGCTGTGGGTAATCCGGTTCGGCGGCTTCGGCGGGCGCGGGCGCGGCGGCCGTGGCGAGCGCGGCGGCGGCGCCCCGGCGGAGAACCCCGGCCCGCCGGTCTCGCAGTTCTTCGAGGTCGGAGGCTTCAACAATCCGCTGCCGATCCAGCCGTGGGCGCAGGAGCTCAAGGACCGGCGGATGGCCGACAGCAGCAAGGACAACCCCGACGCCTGGTGCCTGCCGATGGGGCTCATGCAGTTCCACAATCACCCGCAGCCCCGGCGGATCGTGCAGACCGAGAGCCTGTTGCTGATCGTCTACGAGGCCAACTACGGCCTCCGCACGATCTTCCTGGACGGGCGGCCGGCGCCCGACAACGACGCGCAGCCCTGGTGGTACGGCTACTCGCGCGGCTGGTGGGAAGGGGACGAACTGGTCGTCGAGACGACGCACTACCGCGGCGACGAGCGTGCGGGATGGCTCGACGTCAACGGCACGCCCTACACCGACGCGCTGCGCACGATCGAGCGCTTCCGCCGGCCCGACTTCGGCACGCTCGAGATCGACGTGACCATCGACGACCCCAAGGCGTTCACCGAGCCGTTCACCGTGCGCGTCAACCAGCGGGCCATGGTGGACGAGGAGATCATCGAGTTCATCTGCAACGAGAACGAACAGTCGACCGACCACTTCGAGGTCGAGCCGTAGTCGCGGGCCGGGTCACTCGCGCGGACGGCCTCGGCCGGGAACACGGCCTCCGCGCGCAGCTCGATGGTCGCCGCCGGCCGTTGGGGGGTCCGCGAGCCCCTGGTTGAACGAACGGACTACGGCTCGAGAAGTTCCTGCAGCCGCGTTCGATACTCCGGGTAGGTCGTCTCGGGACCTCCCATCACCGCCTCGACCGGCACGCCGTATTTCTCGGTGACCTCGTTGATCCACGGGTTCTGGCCCGGCAGGTAGTGGGGTACGTGGGTCGGGTCCTCGTGCAGGATGGGCAGCTCCTCGATGGGCTCGCAGGCGGTCAGCGGGAACGTCTGCGGGTTCGAGGTCAGCTCGAAGATCTCGGTGAGCACCCATGGCTCGGCCAGATATGCCGGATCCTCGAGAATGCCGGTCACGGTCATCAGGTCGCCGTGCCGCCGGAAGCGGTACGTGAGCGTGGCGAGGTCGCTGCTGATGGCACGGTGCCGCTTCATGTCGCCCATCTTGAAGTGCGTCTGCACGGCCATGAGCACGTCGCCCTCCCACCAGCCGCTGGTGAACCCGGCGTGCGAGTGCGGCGCGAACTCCGAGGGACGCGGGCGGCCGTCCATCCAGATGATCGTGACGTCGCGATCGATCCACCCCTCGATCCGCCAGGCCACCAGCTTCTGCGTGACCGGATCCGGCACCGGGACGATCTGCAGCGGGAAGGGGCCGAACAGCGCGTACCACGGCGTGTACATCTGACACTGCCGCTCGGTGGCCGAGAGCGCCGCGATGTCGTAGCTGAGCGCCTTGGCGCGCCCGTCCGCGCTCACGGGGATGCCCATCAGGTCGACCGGCTCGTTCGAGGCGCCGTTGTCGTTCGCCGCGCGCCGTGTCCACGTGCCCGTCAGGTCCACTTGGGCGGCGGCCGGCACTGCCGACAGCAGGGCGGCCAGCACAATCGCCAGGCGCGCCAGCCCGACGGTCGTGATCGTTCCGCGCGTCATCGACTGCTCCATGGGCGTCACGTCCCTACCAGGTGGCCGAGCACGGGGTCGGCGCCCACTTGCTCCCGTCCATCTCGCGCTTGAACGACCACGCGGTCAGGCGCGCCTGCCGGAGGTACTGGGGATCCTCCACCTGCGTCGTGATCGTGAGCCACTCGTCGCCGTTGCCGTGCGTGAAGGCGTCCCAGTGCTCGGTGAGCACCGTGTCCTCGCTGTACGGCACGCCGTTCTTGCGCAGGTAGCCGGAGCGGAGGTTCGTCGTCACGACCCGGATCGCGCCGCCGCGCGGACGCGCGGGAGGAGTCCCGGCGTCGACCCGATCCGCCGGCCGCAGCATGAGCGGGACGTTGCCGCGCGAGACCTGCCACTCGGCCACCGACACGCCCTGCCAGGTGCGGGGCGCGTCGGCCGGCGCCTCCCGGATGTCGAAGCGCAGGAGGCGGGTCTGCATGCCGGCGTCGGTGTCCACGCGCAGCGTCTCGTCGTTCTCCCACGTGATGCGCAACCGGCCCGGCACGCTCATGAGCGCCGGGGCACCGTAGGACTTGCACTGCTCGCCGGCGGCCTCGTCGGCCGTCGGGTCCCAGGCCTCGGCCAGCTCCCGGCCGGCCGGGCTCAGCGGAATCCTGCCGAAGTCGCCCTTCTCCGGCGTCATCATGCGCCAGCGCCAGTCCTGCGTGACGACCGACACCCAGTACCCCGTCAGATCGACGGGGGCCGCCGTTCTGGCCGGCTGCGGCGGGCCGGCGGGACCGCCGCCCCGCCCCCGCTGGGCCTCGAGGCCAACGGTCGCGCCGGCCACGAGCGCCGCCAGGGTACCGCACACGACGGTGCGGTCGACCCACATCCGATTCATTCGGTCGCCTCCTGCTCCGCGGCGAGCTCCCGGTAGATCGTCTCCACGAACATCTCGGTGGTCCACGGGCCCGAGTCGGTGCCGTACTGGCTCCGGTAGCCCAGCGTCGGGTCGGCGGCCTGTACCTCTTCGAGCGTGTGCCCTTCGTCGATCAGGTGCTGGATGCGATCGCGCACGATCGTCATCCCGTCGCGATACTCCAGCAGATCGAGCTTGTCGTAGATTCGTCCGTGGCCCGGCACCAGCAACGTCCGCTCGTGCACCCACTGGAGCGGCAGGTTCATGATGCTCATGTCCATGAGCCTGTTGAGCGCCGCCAGCTCGCCCTTGATGCTGCCGCCGCGCGAGACGTCGATGTGGGGAAAGCGCGTCGTGTCGATCACGTCGCCGGTCGCGATCACGTCGCCGCGGCGGAAGAAGACGATCACGTCGCCGTCGGTGTGCGCGTTCGGCTGATGGATCACCTGGATGCCCTCGCCGTTCAGGTACATCGCGTACTGATGGTAGAAGAACGTCTTGGTCGGCCAGAGCTCGAACGGGATCGGCGACTCCGAGCCCGAGGACTGCGTCATCCGCCGCAGCACGTTCTCGTGCGCCAGCACGCTGGCGGCGCCCTCGTTGCTCACCAGGGCGTCGCCCAGCCCGGAGCCGGCGGCCAGGGCGCCCGGCAGGATGCTGAGGCCCGCCCGGGTGAGCGCCGCGTTGCCACCGGTGTGATCGGCGTCCATGCTGGTGTTGATGACGTAGCGGATCGGGTGCGGCGTGATCTCCCGGATGGCCGCCAGCACGGCGTCCGACCGCTCGCCCGAGCCGGAGTCGACCAGGATGACGCCGATCGGGCCGACCTGCACCAGGATGTTCGCCCCGGCGCCGGCGATCATGAAGAAGTTGTCCCGGAGCTGGATGACGTGCAGGTCGCTCCCGGAGGCGCGCTGCGCGGCGACGGGCGGCGCCAGCGTGCCCGCCGTGAGTGCCAGCCCGCCAGCCGCGATCCAGGCCGGAACCGTCCGGCTGAGCCAGGTGTGCATGCGCGTGTGGTGTCCTCTCCCGGGCCGCCAGACAGGGTTGGCCCGGCGGCAGCCATTCTGTTGGCGACGTTGCGGTGATGTCAATTCGGGGCTGGGAGTCAAAACACCTCGACGCGAAGCTCCTGCGTCCCGCCGTCGCGCAGCACGGTGACGCGCACGTCCTCGCCCGGCCGGTGCCGGTCGAGAATCGTCTGCATCTCGCCAAGGTTGTTCACCCGCTCCCCGTCGATGGCCTGGATGACGTCGCCGAGCACCAGACGACCGTCCGGCGTCCGGGACGCGCCGCGCAGGCCCGCTCGCTCGGCGCCGGTTCCCGGCGAGACACCGGCCACGACCACGCCGGAGATGCCGAGGCGCCGGCGGACGGTCTGGTCGAGGTCGGCGCTGTACGCGATGCCGAGTCGCGGCGAGACGTATTCGCCGTCGGCAATGAGCCGCGGCACCACACGGCTCACGGTATCCACAGGGACGGCGAAGCCGATGCCGGCCGAGGCCCCGGAGGGGCTGTAGATCGCCGTGTTGACGCCAATCAGCCGGCCGGCGCTGTCGAGCAACGGCCCGCCGGAATTGCCCGGGTTGATCGCGGCGTCGGTCTGGATGACGTTCTCGATGGGATTGCCGCCGGCACCGACGATCTCGCGTCCGGTCGCCGAGACGACGCCGGTCGTGAGCGTGGCGCTCAGCCCGAACGGATTGCCGATGGCGAACACGGCCTGCCCGACACGAAGGTCGGCGCTCGTCCCGATCTCGACTGGCCGCAGGGCATCGGCCGGAGCGTCGATCCTGATCACGGCCAGGTCGTGCTGTCTCGAGACCCCCACCAGCTCCGCCTCGTAGACCGACTGGTCGGCCAGGATGACCCGGGCCGCCGTGGCGCCGCCTTGCAGCACGTGGACGTTCGTCACCACGTGCCCCGACCGGTCCCAGACGAACCCGGAGCCGGTGCCGGTGGGTACTTCGGTCGCCCTTCCCGTGAACAGGTCCCGGCGCTGGGCCAGCGTGGTGATGTAGACGACCGACGGGTGCACGCGTTCGAACAGATCGACCGTGGCGATCTCCGCTGGCGCGAGATCGCCACGGGGCGTCGGCTCCCGGACTGCCAGCGCGGCCGCGCGCCCCGGCGGGACCGCGTCGCACGCGCAGAGGGCGATCACGAGGCCCGCAGCCGGAACGATCGCCGGAGCTCTCATGATCGCCATTATGCCAATGGGATCAGGCGGCGTCGAATCGATCGAGGTTCATCACCTTGTTCCACGCCGCCACGAAGTCCTGCACGAACTTCGGCTCCGCGTCGTCGCACGCGTAGACCTCCGCCAGGGCACGGAGCTCGGAATTGGACCCGAACACGAGGTCGATCCGGCTGCCGGTCCACTTGACCTTGCCGGTCTTGCGGTCGCGCCCCTCGAAGGCCTGCGCGTCGGACGTCGCCCTCCACTCCGTGCCCATGTGCAGCAGGTTCGCGAAGAAGTCGTTGGTCAGCGTCCCGGGCCTCTTCGTCAAGACACCGAGCCGGGACTGCCCGTGGTTCGCGTTCAGCACGCGCAGGCCGCCCACGAGCGCCGTCATCTCGGGAGGGCTCAGCGTGAGCAGCGTCGCCCGATCGACCAGCAGGTGCTCCGCCGGGCGCTGATGGCCGTTGCCCAGGTAGTTTCGGAACCCGTCCGCGGTCGGCTCCAGCACGGCGAACGACTCCACGTCGGTCTGCTCCTGCGACGCGTCCGTGCGCCCGGGCGTGAAGGGGACCTTGACGTCGTGCCCGGCCTTCTTCGCCGCCTGCTCGACAGCGGCGCAGCCTGCCAGGACAATCAGATCGGCAAGCGAGACCGCCTTCTTCCCGCGGTTGAAGTCCTTCCGAATCTTCTCCAGGGTCTTCAGCACCTTCGCCAGCTCGGCGGGACTGTTGACGTCCCAGTCCTTCTGCGGCGCCAAGCGGATGCGCGCGCCGTTGGCGCCACCGCGCTTGTCCGTGCCGCGGAACGTCGCCGCCGCCGCCCAGGCGGTGGAGACGAGCTGGGCGATGGACAGTTTCGACCCGAGGATCTTCTTCTTGAGGGCCGCGATGTCCTTGGCGCCGATCGGCTTGTGCGTCGCCTTCGGGACCGGGTCCTGCCACAACTGCGGCTCCTTGGGCACGAGCGGCCCCAGGTACCGTGTGATCGGCCCCATGTCGCGGTGCGTCAGCTTGTACCAGGCCCTGGCAAAGGCGTCGGCGAACTGATCCGGGTTCTCGTAGAAGCGCCGCGAGATCTTCTCGTAGGCCGGATCCATCCGGAGCGAGAGGTCGGTGGTCAGCATCGTGGGCGGGTGCGTCTTCTTCGGGTCGTGCGCATCGGGAATCGTCCCGGCGCCCGCGCCGCCTTTCGCCACCCACTGGTTCGCGCCGGCCGGACTCCTGGTCAGCTCCCACTCGTAGCCAAAGAGGTTCCAGAAGAAGTTGTTGCTCCACCTGGTCGGGGTGGAGGTCCAGGTGACCTCGATGCCGCTGGTGATGGTGTCGCCGCCCCGGCCCGTGCCGTAGGTGTTCGCCCAGCCCAGCCCCTGCACCTCGAGGGGGGCCGCCTCGGGAGCGGGCCCGACGTACTGGTTGGCATCGGCCGCGCCGTGCGTCTTGCCGAAGGTGTGCCCGCCGGCGATGAGCGCCACCGTCTCCTCGTCGTTCATCGCCATGCGGCGGAACGTCTCGCGAATATCCCTGGCGGCGGCAAGGGGATCCGGGTTGCCGTCGGGCCCCTCCGGGTTCACATAGATGAGGCCCATCTGCACGGCGGCCAGAGGGTTCTGAAGGTCGCGGTCACCGCTGTAGCGTTCGTCTCCGAGCCAGGTGCGCTCGGTCCCCCAGTACATGTCGTCCGGTTCCCAGACATCCTCGCGCCCGCCGCCGAACCCGTACGTCTTGAAGCCCATCGACTCCAGCGCGCAGTTGCCGGCGAAGATCATCAGGTCGGCCCACGAGATCCTCCGGCCGTACTTCTGCTTGATCGGCCAGAGCAGCCGGCGCGCCTTGTCGAGGTTGGCGTTGTCGGGCCAGCTGTTGAGCGGGGCGAACCGCTGCTGGCCGGCGCCGCCGCCGCCACGGCCGTCGCTGATGCGGTACGTGCCCGCGCCGTGCCACGCCATCCGGATGAAGAGTCCCCCGTAGTGGCCGAAGTCGGCTGGCCACCAGTCCTGAGACGTCGTCATCACCTTCTCGATGTCCTTCTTCACGGCGCGCAGGTCGAGCCGCTTGAACTCCTTGGCGTAGTTGAACTTCTTGCCCATCGGATCGGAGGTCGGGTGGTTCTGCCGCAGCCCCCGCAGGTCCAGCTGATTCGGCCACCAGTCCCGGTTCGACGTTCCCCCGCGTGCTCCGCCCGAGATCGGGCACTTCGTGTCGTTGCTCATGTTGCCTTGACCTCTACTGTGATGGTGGTGCGGCCCGGCCGTCAGTCCGGGGAATCCTCGATGCGCGCGCCCTTCCGCTGGCGCCCGCGTGTCGGCGGGTCGGAACCGGAAGGCGCCCCGGCAGGGGCCAGGCAATCCGGGCAGCGCCCCCACGCACCCTGAGACGTTAGATCACGGCCTGGACCAATTCAAATGTTTGCGACATCACAGGAATATCAGCCCATCCAGAAGCCCTTGCGATGGGACACGCCAAGCACCTTGTGGCACTGCGAGCAGAAGTACACGTAGCGGCGCCCGAGGAAACCGCTCAGCGACCGGAACCAGATTTCCTGGACCGGGGCCTCGCAATGCGGACAGACCGGCGTCACCGAGTCAACTTCTCTGCATCCGAGCATCGAACACCTCCCTCCGCGCCGTGTGTGCCTGGAGCAGCCAGGCCGCTGACTACTCTACGCGCAAACGCACGACGCCATTCGCACGCGGAACGCTGGCCGGCTAGACTGGTCACATGCGTGCGCACATCCGCGTCGCCGCCCTCGTCGGCACGCTCCTGGCTGGACCAGCGCCGGCCCTGGCTCAACGAGTCCCGTTCGAGCGCACGTACGACGTGCCTGCCGGCGCCGCGCTCGACGTCTCGACGATCCGGGGACGCATCGACGTGCGCGTGGGCGAGCCCGGCCGGATCCGGGTCGAGGGCGATACCACCGTGCGCGCCGGCTTCGGCGTGCCCGCCAACGCGTGGGAGCTCGCGCGGCAAGTCGCCGCCAATCCGCCGATCGTGCAGGAGGGAGCCATGCTCCGTCTCACGCCGCCGCCCGGCGAGCTGGAGCGAAGCGCCATGACGATCCGCTACGAGGTGACGGTGCCACCGGACACCGAGGTCCGTACCCGCAGCAACTCCGGCGCCACGACCGTGCGCGGCGTCCGCGGCCCCGTGGACGTGGAAACCGGAAGCGCGGCCATCGAGCTGGCCGGGCTTGCCGGAGGGCTCGACGTGCAGACGCAGTCCGGCTCGGTGCAGGTGGACGAGGTCGCAGGCCGTACGCGCATCCAGACGGGAAGCAGTTCCATCCGGCTCCAACACGTCCAGGGCGGCCTGCAGGTACGGACCGAGAGCGGATCGGTCGACGCTGGCATCGAGGGGGCTGGCGACGTGGACGTCGAGACCGGATCCAGCGCCATCGATCTCCGGGGCGTTCGCGGCCGGCTCTCGGCAGCGTCCCGCAGCGGACGCATCCGCGTGCTTGGCGTGCCGGCCGAGCCATGGAACGTGCAGACCGAGTCGAGTCAGATCGAGCTGACCGTCTCCAGCGGCACCGCATTCGAGCTCGACGCGCGCAGCGAGACGAGCGACGTGGAGCTCGAGGACGTGACGCTCGTTGGCCTCACGGCCAAGAGACTGGCAAAGGGCACGATCGCCGGCGGCGGAGCCCTGGTGCACGCCGCCAGCCGGAGTGGCCGGATCACGATTCGCGCGCGGTGAGCATCGACGACCGACGCCGCGTATCAGCGCGGCCCGGGTGGCAGGCCTCCGGGAAGCCCGATCACCGGCTCCGGATCGGGCTCGGGCACACTGTCGCCGCGGCCGCGCCCCGCCGGTGGCGCCGCACCCCGACGGCCGCCGCGGCCGCGCCCTGGCGGCTGCCATCCATCACGAGCCGGCCCGTTCTGCACCATGCGCGTGCCGGCACTGAGGACGTAGCCGTCGAGATACTGGGCACCCGCGTTGCCGAAGTACTTGCCGTACTTCAGCGCCGCGTCGTGGACCTTGACGAGGGCATCCTGATAGCGCGGATCGTTCTGCGACCAGCCCGAGAAGCTCGACAGGTCGTTGTTGCCCACCATCACGACGTCCACGCCGTGCGTCGCCGCGATCTCTTCGGCGTTGGCAACGCCCTCGAGGGTCTCGATCATGACGGTGACGAGCATGTTGTCGTTGACGGTGGCGCGGTAGTTGACATCCGGCCACGCCTGGAAGAACGACCCGCCGCCCGAGCTGCGGCGCCCCACCGGCGGGTAGCGCGAGAAGCGCGCCGCGTCGCGCGCCTCGAGCGCGTCGTCGACCGTCGGCACGATGATGCCGATGGCCCCGAGGTCGGTGGCCTTCTGAATACTGGACTCGAGCGCGTCCGGCATGCGGATCATCGGCGCCGCGCCGACGCCCGGACACGCCAGGATCATCCGGCGCACCTCGTCGAAGGACATCGTGCTGTGCTGCATCTCGAACCAGATGTAGTCGTAGTGCTGGCCGACCTCACAGTACAGGTCCTGGTTGTAGCTGGCGATCGTGTAGCTGGTGACCTGCTGGTCCTGAAAGAGCAGCTCCTTGGCCTTGTTGTAGAAGGGTCGCGGCGTCGCCGGATCCATCGAGGCCTTCACCTGCCAGCCCCAGCCGCGCGCGTCAGGCGTCGCAGGCGTGAGCGTCCCGCCGATCAACTCACCGGTCGCGGCAGCCGTCCCTCCCCGGGCGCCGCCTCTGCCCTGCGCGTCCGCCGGTGTCGAGCCCAGATCGGCCTGAAGGACGATCGCGAGGGCGGCGGCAAGAGCTGCCGCCACGATGAAACGCCGGATCCGCATCTGCAGGCCCTCCCCGGTCATCGCGCGCCGGACGAAAGAGCGCGTAGCTTAGCATGGCGTGCGGCGCGCCAGCGCCGACAGGACCCACACCATGCCATCGATTCCTCATCGGATTCTCCTCTTTTTCGCCACGTTCTACAGGTAATCCAGCAGGCCAGCCATCGCCGCGAAGATGACCTGGGCGAGCTGACGTGCCAGGGGAAGGACCTCTCTCGTATCGATCGCATTGGCTACGGTCATCGGCTCGGTCAGCACCAGCCAGATGGCCGCCGCGGCGACGATTGCAGCGGCGACGCCGATGAGCCCGGCAACACCGGCGATGCCGGGACCGCGATCGACGTCCTCTGCGTTGGTCATCACAACGACCGTCATGTATGACGAATGCGGCTGAGCGACCACGGCGCCACGGCGCTGGCCATCGGCGGCAGCAGCACGGGCGACAGCATCCAGACAGCATCGGTCGCGGCCATCCCGGCGAGCTGCACGCCGGCCGCGGGCAGCACGGTCACCCATGCCGCTCCAAAGGCCGCCGAGACCAGGAGGGCGACAGACGCCGCGCGCGGCGTCAGCAGTCGCTCCGCCACGGCGCTCCAGAAGAGATAGGCCGTGGCGAGCACTCCCGCCGCCGCGACGATCCACTTGGTCGCCGCGAGCATCGCCTGCAGCAGGAACGGCGAGCCGAGCCCTCGCCCCGCGGCCAGCGCGAGCAGGACGAGCACCAGGCCGTACAGCAACAGCATCCATCCAGCGATGTTCAGGCCACGGCGATGGCGTGCCCGGAGCGCTACGTGCGCCGCGCGCGAGGCGACCATGACCGCCACCAGGATGGACGCGACGAATGCCAGGGCGAGCAGCTCGTACCCGTTCATCGCGACGACGGCGGCTTCGATCGCACGCATCCGACCGCTCAGCGACGACTGGGACTTCTCGATGAACGTGTCCTGGTCGCCGAGCACGTCGAACGGAATGACCGACGCGGACGTCCAGACGCTCGTGACGACCGCCACGAGCGCGGCCAGCACGCAGGCCGAGCGCACGAGCACCTTCAGGCCGGCCATCCGTGCCGTGCCGCACGCCAGGGTCGCGTCGAACGGGCTGACGAAGATCCGTCCCTGCTTCCGGCGAATGCCGAAGGCATTGCCCCCGAGAATCAGCACGACGGGCACGGAGAAGATCGCGACGATCACCCCGATCGCCCGGCCCGCGATCACCTCGCCGAAGAACCCGGAGAGCAGGACATCGATGGCACCGCCGGCAGCGAGCGACAGCGGAATCGCGATCGCGAGCGCCCCTCCGATCACCAGCACGCCGATGGTGCCAGACGACAGCTCGAACCACACCTGCGCCCGCGTCGAGGACGAGGTGGGACACGCGAATCGAGGGAGGCCGACGCGCCACCGTGGGACTCTGGCGAGGCCTGCCGTCCAGGGCATGGCCACCGGCGGGTCGCCGTGCCGCTGCCGCGACACCCCGGCGACGGTGAGGCCGAACGACGCGAGGCCGATCGAGGCCATCAGCGCGTTCTCGGCGAGTGAGAACTGGACCTGCAGTGTGGACCAGTCCGTGCGATAGAACAGTGGAGCGGCGAACAGCACGAGCACGCTGAACGATCCCAGGTACTGGAGGACTCGGTTTCGGGTCGCCCACTGGGCGCAGGTCGAGAACAGGTGGACGGCCACGATCCACATGACCACCGAGAGCATCGGGAACGGCTGGTCGAAGGCGAGCCCGAGGAGCGCCGCGCAGACGAGGTACAGCGCCGCACACGAGACTGCGTCGTACGCCATGGCGACGCCGACGAACACGGGCGTCCGGACCGGACGGGTGTAGAGAAGATGCAGCGGAAAGCCGGGCTTGTACCCGTCCATGATCGTCCCGCCCGTGAGCTTCGCAATCGACATCCAGAACATGCCGAACTGCCAGAGCAGGAACACCAACGCGGTCGTCGCGCCGGCGTCGAACAGGACCAGTGCGGCCGATCCCGCGACGAGCCCCAGGCCTAGACGATTGGCAGCCTCGATGCGTGTCAGTCGCCACTGCTCCCACAGCATGGCGAGGACGGGGGATCTCATGGCAACGTCTCCTCGTGCGTTCTGCGCGGTATCTCCCTACGCGCCCTGGGCCTGCGCGGCCTCGACCGGATGGCGGTCGCGGCCGGCGCGGGCCAGGAAGATCTCTTCGAGCGTGGCGTCGCGCGACTCGACCACCTCGCCTCCAAGCGCCAGCACCGAGTGGTGGAACTGCTCGAGCGATCCGCTGTGGACGACGCTCCACGCGCGACCGCCGCCCTCCATGGCGAGCGCGGTGTCGAGGGCGGGCGGATGCTCGAAGGCCTTCGCGAACCGCACGCGGCTGCGCTGGTAGCCGCGGCGCACCTCGTCGAGCGGGCCGCTCAGCGTCACCCGGCCGTTGTGCATCATCGTCACGTGGTCTGACATCCGCTCCACCTCGTCGAGCAGGTGGGACGAGAAGATCACCGTCCGCCCGTCGTCGGCCACGGTGTGGACGATGGCATCGAGGATGTCCCGGCGCACGACCGCGTCAAGGCCGGAGGACGGCTCGTCCAGGATCAGCAGCTCGGGGCGATGGGCCACGGCCACCAGCAGGCCCGCCTGGGCGCGCATGCCCTTCGAGAGCTCCTTGACCCTCTTCGAAGGGTCCAGCCCGAACGTCTCGATCAGCTCGCGCGCATAGGCTGCGTCCCAGCTCGGATGGTAGGCCTGCGTGTAGGCCATCAGCTCGTCCACGCGCATCCACTCCGGCAGCTCGCGCTCCTCGGAGAGGTAGCCGACGCGGCCCAGCACGCCAACCGGGTCGCGCACCGGGTCGAGGCCGAAGACGCGCACCGAGCCGGTGGCGGCGCGCAACAGCCCGAGCAGATGCTTGAGGAGCGTCGTCTTGCCCGCGCCGTTGGCGCCGACCAGGCCGTGGACCTGGCCCGGGGTGGCGCGGAAGGACACGCCATCGAGCGCGGTCTTCCCCCCGAACGAGCGCGAGAGATCGTTGACGTCGACTATGGTGTCTGCCATTGCTACGTCTCCTTCTTCGCGAGCGCGCTGTCGCCGCTCGACCGGTGTTCCATGACGGCCCGCCGCTCCCGGATCACGCGCAGCACGTCGTCGGCCGTGAAGCTCAATTGGTGCGCCTCGGCGAGCAGCGCGTCGACCCGCCGCTCGATGATTCGCTGCCGCTCCGTGTCGGCCAGCAGTGATTGCCGCCCCTCGGAGACGAAGCTCCCCGAGCCCCGCCGTTTGTGGATGACCCCGGCCGTTTCCAGCTCGTCGTACGCCTTGACGACGGTGTTCGGCGTGACCCTCAACTGCAGCGCCAGCGTGCGGATCGGCGGCAGCTCCTCACCGGGCGCCAGGGCGCCGGACGCTGCCAAGTATCTGATTTGATTGACGATCTGCCGATAGATCGGCACGCCGTCGGCCACGCTGATCGTGATGTCCATACCGAGGCTCTACCGCCGATTGTTCAATTGTATCAGTATACAGATACACTTTGATCTGTCAAGCGTGGTCCCGGAAGGCCTGGTGCGCTGCCGGCGCCCTTGACGCAATCGGTCCACCAGCGTGACAGTTCAGAAGCGGGTTCCACCCGTCAGCCGATTTGGTATGTCAATCGATTCCTGGGCACGCGAGCTGCACCTTGCATGCCGTGGGCTGTTGCGCGCAAGGGGCTTCACGGCCGCCGCCGTGCTGACGCTCGCGCTGGGCATGGCCGCCACCACCGCGATCTACGCGCTCGTGCAGGGCGTGCTGCTCCGCCCCCTGCCGGTGGCCGCACCCGACCAGTTGGTCGTCGTCACGAAAGCGCTAGCGTCCACGGGGACCACGAACTGGCCGTTTCGCCGGGCCGAGGTCGATTTCTTGGCGGAGGCCAAGCAGGTGTTCGCCCGCGTGGCAGCGGTCGGCTACAACGACCCGGCGCAGATGGCCCTCATCGACGGCGTTTCGGGTGGCGTGGTCAACGTCGCCCGTGTCACGGGCGGCTTCTTCCAGGTTCTCGGTGTGGAACCGGTCCTGGGCCGTACTCTCACAGCCGCCGACGACGCCGCTGGCGCCGAACCGGTCATCGTCCTGTCCTCGGCCTTCTGGCAGCGTCGCTTCGGCGGCGCCGCCGACGTCGTCGGTCGCCGCGTCACGCTGGACGACCAGCGGTTCACCATCGCGGGCGTGATGCCGTCCGACGTCGAGTTTCCGCGCGGTGTAGACCTGTGGATGACCGTGGAGATCAGGGCCACCACGGGACGCGGTCCGGTCTTCGGGGAGGCAGTCCGGAACGAGCTGCATGTGGTAGCGCGGCTGCAGCCCGGAGTACCCGCCGCACAGGCCTCGGACGCCCTGGCCATCATGGCACCGCAACTGGATGCGATGGCCCTGCCCGGGACACCACGCGGCGGCGCTCCGCTGGTGCGGCCGCTCGCCGAGGTCATGGTGGGAGACGTTCGGGGAGGCTTGCTCGTCCTCCTGAGTGCGGTCGGGCTCGTCCTCCTGATCGCAAGCGCGAACGTGGCGAACCTGCTGCTCGTGCGCGGCGAGGGAGGGAAGCCGGAACTGGCCCTGCGGGTCGCGCTCGGTGCGAGCCCGATGCGCCTCGTAGGGCCGATCATGGCTGAAAGTCTCCTCATAGCCGTCGGTGCGGGTGTCCTGGGCGCGCTGATCGCATGGGTGTCCCTAGGAGGGATCCTCGCGTTCGTGCCCGGAGGCCTCCCGCGGATGAGCGCGATCCGCCTCGACGCGGGCGTGATGCTCTTCGTGATGGGGCTCGCGTTCCTCACGGCCGCCGGGACCGCGCTGGCGCCCGCGCTCGCGGTGGGACGCGTCGACGCGCTCGCTTTCGTGCGACAGTCGGGCCGGACGACGACACGAAGCTCTCTCCGCAGTCGACGGGTGCTGGTCGTTGCGCAGGTGGCGCTTGCCGTCACCGTGGTCGCGGCCGCAGGCCTGATCGCACGCAGCCTCCTGCGCCTGGAAGCGACGGGCGCCGCGCTGGGCGCCGACCGCCTCGCGTTCGTGTCGCTGGTCTTTCCGTCGGGCGCATACGAGCGGGACCGGCACCTGCAGTTCCTGCACCAGACGATCGCGGGGCTCGAGTCCGTCGATGGCATCGACGCTGTCACGCCGATCAATGCCACGCCCTTCTCCGGAGTCGGCTGGGATGCCCCGACGTTCACGGCGGAGGGTCAGGACACGGTCCGCGCCGGCGCCAACATCTCGCTCAACCTCGAAGCGGTCCACCCCGGGTATTTCGAGACGTTCGGCCTCCCCCTCGTCCTGGGGCGGCCCTTCCGAGCCCGGGATCGGGCGGACGCGCCGCTCGTGGCGATCGTGAGCGAGGACGTGGCACGGCGCACGTGGCCTGGAGCGAACCCGATTGGCAAGCGACTGAAGATGGGCGACATCGACTCTCCCGACCCGTGGCGTACGGTGGTGGGAGTGGCCGCTGGGACGCGATACCGCGAGCTCCGATTGCCTCAGCCGACGCTGTACCTCCCGGCCGAGCAAATGATCGTGACGGCGGAGTCACTGGTGCTGCGATCAGCCTCTTCCCCCGCGCTGCTGGCCGATCGTGTCCGCGAGACGATCCGCCGTGTCGATCCCGCCGTGCGCGTGTCGGAGATCGTCCCGTTCGGCGATCTCCTGCGTGAACCGCTCGCCCGGCCGCGCTTCTACACGCTCGTCCTCGGTCTGTTCGGCGGGGCGGCTCTCCTGCTGGCCGCCGTCGGGGTGTACGCCGTCATCGCCGCAGCCGTCCGGCAGCGCACGCAGGAGATCGGCGTTCGGATGGCGCTCGGAGCCGGGCCAGGCGATGTCGCGCGACTCGTCGTCGGCGAGGGCCTGATCCTGGCGCTCGCCGGCGCACTGGCAGGACTGCTCGTCGTCGCCATGGGAACGCGCCTTCTGACCGGCCTGCTCTATGAGGTATCGCCGCTCGATCCGGTCACCCTCGTCGCGGCCACCGTACTCCTGATTGCAGCGGCCGCTCTTGCGGCATTCGTTCCCGCGCGGATGGCTGCGCGCATGGACCCGCTGCGCGCCCTGCGAGCCGGATAGACAAGGCCGGCGCGCCTGGAACCGGAGGGGGTCAATGCGCTTCTTCTTCGTCAGCGCCTTCCCGGTCTTCGACAGGGCGTACGCCGTGGGACGTTTCATGACCTTGATGAACTCCGCGCGGCGCAGACGTTTGGCCGTCCAATCCTCGTCGATCGCGATCAT
>Ga0302046_10002883_pt1 | contig 15848 bp, 13 predicted proteins | sample RVTome_11_FD_200261 | JGI IMG/M metagenome (GOLD analysis project Ga0302046, IMG submission 200261) | Soil microbial communities from uranium-contaminated site in the Upper Colorado River Basin, Wyoming, United States - RVT147D111 (version 2) ...
GGTAGCGGCGATCCAATGCCGGTCGTGGTTATGTACATCTGATCGGCCTTGCCGTGCTCGACGACCTTGGTGTCTCCACCGACGATCGGGACGCCGGCTTTTTTCGCTGCGGTCGCCATCGCCCGCACCTCGGCCTCGAGGATTTCCGTGCGTAGTCCGGCTTCCAGCACAAAGCTGGCGAGGATGGCGCCTGGTCGAGCCCCCGACACGGCGAGGTCGTTGATAGTACCGTTGATGGCAAGCTCGCCGATGGATCCTCCGGGAAAGGACAATGGTGTCACGACGAACCCATCCGTCGTTACGGCCAGGGAGCGGCCGTTTCCTTCGAGGAATGCGGCATCGCCGAGGTGACGCGGTATGGATTCGTATAAGAGTGGGGCAAACAACCCATCGATCAATCGACGGGTTGCCTTGCCGCCGGCACCATGAGCCATCTCGATCTGTGACTCACGAAATCGGACTTCGCGGTGGGGAGTTGCGTCCTTGGGTGTCAGACTGGCGCCGCCATCTCCCGTGTCGCGGCCTTTCGGTGTTCGTAGTTGTAGTATGCTGCGCATGACCCTTCCGACGAAACCATTAGTGCCCCAATGGGATGTTCGGGCGTGCATTCACGCCCGAACAGTTTGCACTGCACCGGTTTGAGCACCCCCTTGAGCACCTCCCCGCACTGAGCAGCCTTCGGGTCGGTTACACGCACACCTTCGACATCGAAGACGCGTTCCGTGTCCCAGCAAGCGTACGTGTCTCGAATGCGTAGCGCCGACTGAGATATGAAGCCAAGGCCGCGCCATTCGAAGTAGGGGCGTAACTCGAACACCTCGGCCATGGCGGCCAGGGCTGCGCGATTGCCGTTCCATGGTACAACACGGCGGTACTGATTCTCCACACGAGCCTCGTTCTCTCCGAGCTGGCGAAGCAGCATGACGATCGACTGCAGGAGATCGAGTGGCTCGAAGCCAGAAACTACGATGGGCTTTCCTTCATCTTGCGCAATCCACTCGTAGGGACGACACCCGATGACCGTGGAGACGTGTCCAGGACCGATGAATCCGTCCAGACGCATGTCAGGCGAGTCCAGGATGGCGCGTATTGCCGGGATGATGGTCACGTGGTTGCAGAATACGGAAAAATTGGACAGCGCTTCCTGTTTTGCACGCATCAGCGTCAGGGCGGTGGATGGAGCGGTGGTCTCGAAGCCGATTGCAAAGAACATCACGTGCTTGTCAGGGTTTGCTCTGGCGATCTTGAGCGCGTCGGCCGGCGAATACACGATTCGGACATCCATCCCGGCGGCCTTGTGCTCGAGAGGACTCCCGTGTGTGCCCGGAACACGCATCATATCGCCAAAGGCCGTGAATACCACTTCGGCCCGTTTGCCCAGCGCCAGGCCGTCGTCAATACGCCCCATCGGCAAGACGCACACGGGACATCCGGGGCCGTGGATCAATTCAATGTTGTCCGGGAGGATATCTTTCAATCCGAAGCGATAGATTGCGTGCGTGTGGCCGCCACACACCTCCATGATGCGGTAGTGTCGTTTGGGATCCGCCAGCCGCCGAATCTCATCCCGCGTCTTGACGATGATCTGCGGATCACGGAATTCGTCCACGTAGCGCATCTTCACTCGTGATATCCCCGGATTTCTTCCATCGCAGCTTCATCTTCGCCGAGCATTCTGAGGATGCGCATCTGATCGGCAGCCTCCTCCTCGCTGATCTTGCTCATGGCAAAACCAACGTGGATCAGGACCCAATCGCCGATGGCTGGCATATCGTCCTGCAACAGCCCGAGATCCACGCGCCGGCGAACTCCCGTCACCTCAACCATGGCGAGCGTGGGATGTTCCTCTGCGAATTCAACGACCTGACCAGGGATGGCTAGACACATGGGGATTCCCGCTGCTTTCTCGTTGGCCGATACCCCGACGGATCAGCTACTGGCTACGATTTCAAAGCCGCACTTTAACTTGTCTTTAATATTCAGCATCGTACTGGGTTCTTCGATCTCCCGGCGGTCGCTGTCCTTCATATGATCCTGCAGCGACAGGGAATCGGCGTCAACCAGGCAGCGGGAGGCCCCTCGGGGGACCTGGGTTCCGCCCGTGAATGGGTCGAGCCTCCTGGCACGGGAACAGTAGGGTATTCTTCCTTAATACTATCGGGCGCGGGGTGGGGTCGCGAGGGGCGTCAGTATCGCCCGGTAGAGTGAGGTTCAGCCACTGGAGGAGGCTGGGCGGCTGGCGAGCACAATTATATAGGTGAGTGAGATGGAATAAAAACAGGCCGTTCGCGGGCCGAAGACGATTCGCAGAATCGCGGGGGATCGATTTGGCGGTGTCCATCAGGAAACCCAATCGCCCACGAAGCGCTACTTCGCCGTTTCAGGACACGCTCATCCCGGTTGAGTATCCTCAATGTGAAACAGTTGTTGTGGGATCTTTGCACTACTTGTGCGGCGCTTGCCCGAATGAGAAAATAGATAACCCGCCTCTTGGTGAAGGAACACCTCATGCCACGGACAATCTCAATCGCCGCCGCTGCTCTCGGGAGCGCGCTCGTTCTCTTTGCCTGCCAGTTGGAAAGTCCCACGTCCCCCGAGTTCGAAGATCCTGACCTGGGAAAGAATCACGGTCATGACTCGCGGATGCGGATTTGCCACGCCAAGAAACCCGGATGGTTTAATCATCATAAGTCGTGGGGTCACAAGTCGTGGGGATATCGCAAGAAGGAAGTGCGGTACGAAGAGATCTGGATCAAGTCCCGGCACGAGAGGTGGCACCGTTCACATGGCGATGGCCAGATCGGTGATGAGATGTCACGGAGGCATGGCCACGTGTTTGGACCGCACTGCAAGCCCGAGCGGGATAAGGGTTCGTTGACGGTCATCAAGATGGCTGACGCCGCCGGCGTCTTCGACTTTGAAGGCAGTCCAAAGATCGGTGAGTTTCAGTTGGCGACCGGGGACGCCGATCTCAACGTATGGACCTTTGAGGATCTGCGCACGAAGTACGATTACACCATTCTCGAGATACCTCAGGAAGGATTTACGTTGACGAGTGCCTCGTGCACGCTCGAGGATGGGAGCGTGACGGGCCATGCCGAGGGCGGTGGCGTTACGGACATCGCGTTGCAGCCAGGCAAGACCACGACGTGTACGTTCGTCAACGAGTCGGCGGTGGCGCCGGAGACCGGTTCGTTGCGGGTTGTGAAGACGTCGGATGTCCCTGGAACGTTCAACTTCACGGCGAGCGATCCGATCGGGACGTTCACGCTCAATACAGGTGACCCGACGACGTCGGAACAGTTGTTCGAGGGTCTCGACGTTGCCGCCACCTACCTTGTCAGCGAACTCGGCGATAATCCCGCATTCACCGTCGAGAGTGCGTCGTGCGTGTTGGCAGGCGGCGGAACGACCGGTGTTCCGGACATGTTAGGTGTATCGGACATCGTGATTGAAGCCGGCAGTCTAACAACGTGTACGTTTGCGAATGTATCGGTGGAGGTCCCGGAGACCGGTTCGCTGCAGGTGATCAAGATGTCGGATCCTCCCGGAACGTTCAACTTCACGGCTAGCGATCCAATTGGCGCCTTCTCCCTTGTCACGAATGAGACCGCGACTGCTGCACAGACGTTCGACGGTCTCGACATCGCGATGACCTATGTCGTCAATGAAATCGAGGACAATCCCGGGTTCACCCTCGAAAGCGCATCGTGTGCGCTCGAAGGTGGCGAGGCGACGGGTACCCCGGAGGCGCTCGGTGTGTCGGGCATCGTGATTGAACCCGGCCTGACAACCACGTGTACGTTCATCAACGCGGCCGTACAGGCCCCCACCGGGTTGTTGAGGGTCGTCAAAACGACCAATCAACCCGGTCTGTTTGACTTTGAGGGCTCCCCGACGATTGGAACGTTTACGCTGGATACCGGTGATCCGTCCACGTCGTCCCAGACGTTTGACGAGTTGAGCACCGCGGTCACCTATTCGATTGTCGAGAATCCGAACCCGGGCTTTACGTTGATCAACGTGATGTGCAACCTCGATAGCGGGACCCCGACCGGCACGAGTACCGGTTCGGGCGTCACCGGCATCGTCGTGCAGGAAGGCTTGATAACGAGCTGCTCGTTCGTCAACGCCGCCGTCCCACAGACTGGATCTCTCAGGGTCGTGAAGATGTCGGACGCACCCGGAACATGGGAGTTCGAGATAAACCCCACCGTTGGGGGGTTCGATCTCACCACAACGGATGCCTCGGCGGCTGAGATCACCTTTGATGGTCTGAATGTGTCGACGACGTATACGGTTTCCGAGTTGCCAACGGACGGCTTCGAGTTGGAGAGTGCGGTGTGTGTGCTGGAGGATGATACGCCGACCGGTTCGGGTGAGGGGGCTGTCCTGTCCGGAGTGCAGGTTCAGCCGGGGATGACAACCACCTGTACGTTTGTGAACGCCGTGTTGCCAACGTTTGGCATCCTGCGTGTCGTGGCCAGCGCGGATGCGCCAGGCGTATTCCAGTTCATCGGGCAGCCGACCATCGGAGAGTTTCAGCTCGATACCAGCGTCCCGTCCCTGTCGGAGATGTCGTTCGAAATCACGGATGTTTCAGCGACCTACTCCATCATGCAGGTTCTGAACTCGCTGTTCGCGTTCGAGGGCGCCGCATGCACACTCGGCGATGGCACGCTCACCGGCGCGTTGAGTGAGACCACAGTGTCCGGCATACAGGTTGAGTTAGGCAGTACGACGACGTGTACGTTTGTAAACTCGGCGGGCATCAGCGCGCCTCCGTGGCGCGGACAATAGGTTTGATGTGAGATGGGTGTGAAATGCTTCAGCGAAGATGAGGTAAGATAAGGGGTCGGGGAATTGACGGTTGGCCTCCTGGGAGGGTACCGACTGTCTCAGTTGGGCTGAAACGGGACAGCGTGCGGGCAGCCATCAGACGGCCGATGGACTGCCCGCTGTCCGCTGTCGCTCAGATCTCAAGACCCGTCGCTCGTCATCCTCGCGTCGTCGTGCGTTCCCCACTTTTCAAACCACTTCTGCAGGTAGAGCTGTGTACGCATGAAGTTCGAAGGCTTGGAGCCGGTGCCGTGCCATTCATCCTGAAAGCGCAGCATGACGGTCGGGACGCCAACGTATTGTAGAGCCTGATAGTATTCCTCTGTTTGACCCATTGGCGTGCGTAGGTCGTTCTCTCCGGTCATCAGCATCGTTGGCGTCGTCACGTTGCCAACGTAGAAGATCGAAGAGCGGTCGATCCATTCGGCTGGATCTTCCCAGTACGGTTTCTCAAAGGTTCGGGTGTAGCTGATCGCGTCCGAGGTACCCATCGCCGACATCCAGTTCACGATGGGGCAGTTTGCCGAGGCGGCGGTAAACCGGTCCGTGTTGCCGACGATGTAGGACGTGAGGATCCCGCCGCCGGAACACCCGTAGACAAAAAGGTTGTTCGCGTCGACATAACCGCGACGCAATACCTCGTCGACACCATTCATTAGATCCGGCATGTCCGCACCGGGATAGTCGTGATTGATGGCATTGGCGAATGCGGTCCCGTAGCCGGTACTGCCGCGGGGGTTCGTGTACAGGACGACATAGTCGTTCGATGCGTGTTCCTGAAAAGCAAAATTGAACCCGCCATTGTACATGCTGTGTGGGCCGCCGTGAATCGCAAGCATCATCGGGTATTCACGGCTGGGATCGAAGTCGGGCGGTTTCACGATCCATCCTTGCACCTGGAATTCGCCGGATGGGTACCAGATTTCCTCGACCTCACCAAGGGTGACCCCGTGGAGGATATCGGCGTTCACGTGGGTAAGCCGCGCGGCATTCTGAGGATTGCTCAGCGGGAATCGATAGACGTCGCCAGGTTCGTGGGCTGACGCGATCGTACCCACAGCCGTACCGTCGTTGGAAAAGGATGACAGTGAGAGGAGTTGGTTTCCTTCCGTAAGTTGGGTAACACTCCCCTGGAGCGAGACAAAATGCAGGCTGCGGTACCCCTCCCGCGCCACATCGAAGAACAGCCCGCTGCCGTCTGGTGCCCATTGCAGGCCTCCGGATTGACGATCGTAGGCCCCCGAGATGAGTCGCGATCCCGATCCATCGCGATTCATGACGTAGATCCGCTGGTTCCGGTACGTGTCGCGGTGTTCATCTCCGGCGATGTAGGCGATACGTTGGCCGTCGGGGGAGGGAACTGGTTGCCCGTCCGGGCCGCGCCGGCTCGTCAGTTGTCTGATGCCTCCAGTCGCCACCCTGACGGCGTAGATTTCGGACTCCTGCCAGTTGCCGGGGCGGTCCCAATCTTCGGTACGATAAGCGCTGAAGTAGATCTCCTCACCATCCGGACTCCACGAGACGCCGCTGTGATTCCACGATCCGTCCGTAAGCTGACGGGGCGTGCCGCCTACGGCCGGCACAATAAACAGGTGGGTCCAGCCCGTGTCGATGTACCCGGCCCTGTCACGTTTGTAACCCGCCCGCTCGACGATCTTGGGCTCCCCGGTCCATCGTGCGTCGTCCGGGCGGGAGGGCAAACGCACACCGGCGAACTCGGCGGAATCATCCACTCTTTTGGTGAAGGCAATCCATTGACCGTCAGGTGACCACTCCGCATCGGATGGTGAGTGTTCGAGTCGGGTGACCTGACTGACCGCCCCTTCGGCGTCCATCCATCGGACGAAGAGCTGTGTGCCGGACGGCTCACCCTGGCTGGTAAAGAGGATGCGTTCGCCATCCGGCGACCATCGGGCCCCGCCTCCCTCGAGCAGCTCGCGATTTCTGGAACCATCCGCCTTCATGATCCAAAGGGATGCTTTACGCTGATCGTTCACCTTGTCAATCCACCCGCGCGTGTAGATGATCTGCGTACCGTCCGGCGATATCTGCGGATCCGAGACAGACTCCATGTCGAGATAATGCTCGAGCTTGAGCCTTTGAACTCCTGTTTGGGCCGACGTGCCGGGCACCACGAGGACCGCAACTAACGTCGAGACTGGTATCCACGACAGACGGGCAGGCGAGCGCGTCATTGGCATTCTCCTCACGAAGGGACCGCTGTATTGAAGCGTACGACATCACGTGACCGTTCCCGCTGCGGGCCGGTCCGATATGCAGGCAAGTTAACGCCCGCAGTGCGGCTCAACGAGTTGGGAGGGTGGGGGGGATTGATGGACTAGGGATGCTCTGCAAGTCGTGTGGTGGTCCCGAAGGACGCGTCAGTGAGCGGCGACCCCTCGTACTCACTGGCCTTTTCCGCGAACTGCAGCGGCCGGAGGGACCAACACGACTTGTGCAGAGCATCCCTAGTCTGCCCGCTGAACCGTGAGGCTCAGTGGATCTCAAACGGGGGGGATACGGCTTCGCCCGTAATCTCACCGGAGTCCGGTGATGTCATGTACTGCACGCGGAGGCGAAACGTGCCCGTCGTGTTTCCTCCCAGGAAGTACGTCATGAGGGTGTAGGTCGATCCTGGTGTCAGCGCGACGACCTTCACGCCCTCGATGAGGGTGGCCCGCTCGACCGGGACCCATTCGGACGATACAGCACGATCCAGGAATGCATCCGATCCCGTGGCGACGAACAACACCGATTGCTCGTCCATCGCGTTGAATGCGTCTCCAAGCCGCGCATAGTAGCTCCGGGTTCCCTGGTTTGTGAGGAGTGCCTGTATCGCCAGCCCATTCCCGGGTTCGAGGTTGTCCCAGTGGTACTCCAATTCTGGTGTGGCGACGGCAATGTCCGCCTCGAGATCCGGAACTGAACTCACCGAGTCTGAGCAGGCCCCGGCGCCAAGGATTATTGCCGCTGTGGCTGTTCCCACCCACCTCATATGCGTGCCTCCACGTGTGATCAAGATCTGCGGACCGATGGGCGACCGTCTGCAGCGTATACCCGGCGTCCTGACGACGCGTCACGACAACAACCAACGTTCAACGTTCAACGTTCGACGTTCAACGTTCAACGTTCAACTTCGCTTGCTCATATAGTTACTGTTGTTTAATATATTGGATGCCACGGCATAACAGCCTCGCCCAGCTGGAACTGTTCGTCCTGCTCAGTCTGTTCAGGCGCGGCGGGAGCGCGTACAGCGCCGAAGTGCGGCACGAGATAAAGACTCGTACAGGCCGTCGGGTCTCGCTTGCCGCTGTATTCGTCACGCTGACCAGACTGGAAGACCGGGGCTTCGTCTCCTCGGAGATTTCCGACCCGCGTCCTGTTCCTGGCGGCAGGGCACGGAAGAGGTTCCTGCTCAAACCCACGGGGCTCGAGGCGCTGCAGTCGGCGGTCACGCAACTGCGCGCCATGCTCGAGGAAGTTCCGGAACCGCTGGGGCTCGACCTCCGATGAAGGCGCCCCGTCTCCCGCGCTGGTTGCTGGAACGGAGTGTTCGCGCCGCCGATCGACCGTATATCCTCGCGGAAGCGGATGAGGAATTCGAACAGATTGCTCGGGAACTCGGTGTGCAGGCGGCGGTCGGTTGGTACTGGCGTGAGGCGATCGGCGCAATGGTGCCGGCCCTGTGGTCAGGCCGTTTCTGGATTGGTCAACCCCGCCGTCACGGTGTGCAGGTGATGCACACAGCGCTTTCACAATCATTCCGGACCATACGGCGTCAGCCGAGATACGTGTGTGCTGTCATCGTCACGCTGATGTTAGGCGTTACAGCCGCGACGTCTGTCTTCGCAGTCGCGGAGTCTCAGTTGTTCCGGACTCTGCCGTATCGGGCTCCGGACGGGCTCGTCAGCATCACATCCTACGATGTCCGCGGCGGACTCGATGACCGGGATATATCCGGGCCCGATTACTTCGATCTCGAGTCAGAACATCGTGTTTTCAGTCGTCTTGCCGCCTACGAGCTGGCACCTGCGGCTATGGCCGATCCGGAGGGGCGCGGGGTGAGGATCGAACTCGCCCGCGCCACGCCCGACTTGTTTACGATGCTCGGAATACGACCGCTGGCGGGTCGCCTGTTCCTCGATTCGGAGGCGGGGCCAACCGCGCCCCGACGCGTCATCGTCACGTCACAGATGGCCGTCGAACGCCTTGGAAGCATTGCCTCGGCAGTCGGCGCCACGCTTCGGATTGACGGAGAACCATTTGATATCGTCGGCGTCGTCCGGCGAACGCCTCCGCTCGACGGGATGGATGTCGACGCATGGGTTCCCCTGCCGTATGGACCGAGTTCACTGCGTAGACAAGCCGGTGTTCTGCGTGTGGTTGCCAGGCTGAGTCGAGGAGCGTCGAGCCAACTCGTTCGGGCAGATCTCAACCGGATTGGTCAGATCCTGGAGTCGGCATACCCCGATTCGAATACTGGTCGCCGTTTTCAGGCTACTGCACTCGGCGAAGTGTTGACGGCGAACCTCAGGCCCGCGTTTGCGACGCTCACCCTTGCGGTGTCACTCCTGATGCTCGTCGCGGTGGTGAACGCGTCAGGACTTCTGCTCGTTCGCAACATTCAGCGTGGAACAGAACTCAGAATTCGTTCGGCGCTGGGAGCCTCGCGAGCGGACATCACTATGCAGCTGGTTACGGAAGGTTTGATCCTCGGGACTGTGGCCGGGGGAGTCAGCATCCTGGCCGCTGTGCTCCTCGTGAGGTCAACCGAGGTGGAACGCGGCGTTGCTTCAGGGCTGAACACGGTGAGCGCGATCGTCATGTCAGCCGGCGTCGCGATGGCGATCGTGTCGGCCCTGCTAGCGACATTGGTCGCTGGACGGGGCCGGCATCGTTCGGGATTGGACATGCGGACGAGCCAGCCACACCACGCCATGGTGCGGTCAATCCTGCTGGGTGCGCAGATCGCGGCGACGACCGTTCTGATCGTCTGCATCGCGCTGCTCGGAAATAGCCTGCAGCGGCTCCTGCGCGTCGATCCAGGGTTCACGTCACGTCACCTGATGGCGGTCGCAGTCAATCTGCCTGACGCCCTCTATCCGACAGATATGCAGGCGTATCCTCGCTGGCCGGCGATACAGCAGTTCTACGATCGCGCATCGAGCCAGCTGAGACAGATCCCGTCCGTCACGTCCGTTGCCGTCGCATGGCATCACCCGTTGCAGCGAGGGTGGTTGACACGCTTTCTCCCACATGAGGACCGCACCGTGCCTGTGGGCGAGCGCGACATGGTCAATCTCCGGGCCGTGTCAGCCGGCTACCTCGGAGTCGTCGGCGGGCGTCTATTGATGGGGCGGGACATTCTGGCCGATGACCGCGTGGACACCGAGCCGGTCGTCCTCATCAACGAGACACTGCGCGCGCGGTACTTCGCGGACGTCGACCCGATTGGAACGCGTGTGATTTTCTACGGCCGCGGTTGGCGCGTTGTCGGCGTTGTTGCAGACTTCAAATCACACGGGCTCGGCGTGCCGACGCGTCCCGGTGTGTTTCCTCCCATCAGTCAAATGCCCTCGGAAACCGTGCACTTCCTCATTCGTGGTCGGGAATCGAGTGCGCAGATCCTCCAGGATGTACGGGAGGCGATCTGGCGAACGGATCCTCGACTTGCACCGTACGATCTCGTCTCGCTCGATGAGGTTGTGTCTGCGGAAACCGCTGACCGACGTCTGGTGTTGTGGCTGTTTGGCGGTCTCGGTGGATTCGCAATGTTGTTATCAGTGGTTGGACTGGTTACGGCAGTCCGGAGTAGGGTTGAATCACAACGCTATGAGTTGGGGGTGCGCGCGGCGCTCGGCGCCCGTCCGCAGCGCCTCGTCGGACACATGCTCCGCGGCACCACGTCCGTGGTTGCTTTGGGTGTTGGGGTGGGACTCCTTGCGGCCTTTGCGTTGACACCTCTGCTCGCCGGATGGTTGTACGAGATCTCATCGCGGTCGTCCGGGGCGTACTGGTGGGCTGCCGCGGTCATGTTCGGAGTGGCGACCGTGGCCTGCATGTTCCCGGCCTATCGAGCGTTACGATCAGATCTTACGACACTGCTGCGCGAGTCCCGCTGTTGACACCGGTTTTTTTTTGAAGCCAGACTCTGCCGATCCTATTCCGTTCGCAGCGTTCGCACGGGATCCCGGCGCAGGGCTCGGACGGCTGGCAGGATTCCCGAGCCCGCGGCGATGACCAGCAGGGCCAGGCCGACCGTTATCATAGTGTTCGGATCGGTCGGGCTGATGCCGAACACGAACGCGTCGAGGGTCCGGCCGAGGGCGAACGCGCCAACCAGCCCGAGTACCGCGCCGACTGCCCCGATCATCAGGCCGTGCCGCAGGACAGAACCGATGATACGCGGGGACGTTGCCCCCAAGGCGATCCGAATGCCGAACTCCCGTTGTCGTGACGAGACCGTGTACGCCATGATGCCATAGATTCCAGCCGCCGCCAGCACCACCGCGACCAGCGAAAAGAGCGACAGGATGACCGTTTGAAACCGCTGATCCGAAAGGGAGCTGCTGATGATTTCGTTCATCGTGCGGACACGGGAAACCGGTGTTCGCGGATCGAGCACTCGAAGGGCTTCGCGCACCTGGTCCGATACTCCCTGCGCGGTTGGTCGGATTCGAATGACCCAGCTGATCGGGAAGTAGTAGTGTGTGGTCGCGATGGCATTCGGTTCTGCCTGTACAACGGGAACGTAGACGATGGCAATGCTCCGCCCGCCGAGACCTTGTTCCTGCATGTTGCCAACAACGCCGACGACTTCCATGCCCTCGGGTTTCCCCCAGCTTCCGACGATCCGAATCCGCTGTCCCACGGGCGGCGCCGCGTCGAGGTATGCGCGGGCAAATTCCTCGTTGACGATCGCGACGGGTTGTGTACCCGCCGCATCACGTTGGTCGAACGGCCGACCGGAAACCAGGTCCATGCCCATCACGGAGAAATAGTCCGGGGTCACGTACCGGTAGTCGGTCTGTCGGGATCTGGATCCGGCGTTCTCGGGGCTGCTCAGTATCTCAATCGGGAGATTCAGCCCGAACTCAACAGGCAGACCGGACACAACGGCGGCCGCTTCGACGCCGGGGACTCTTTCGAGTCGATCGATGCCGGTGCTGTAGTGTTGATGGACCGTGGTCGGGTCTGTGTACCGTTCACCGGTCAAGGACATCTGGGCGGTCAATACATTGTCAGGCTCGAAGCCGAGTTCCACCGATCGGAGATTGACAAAGCTCTTAATGAGTAGGGTGGCACCGACGAGGAGGACAACGGCCACTGCGATTTCAAAAGTGATGAGAATCTGCCGCAGCCAGCTGACGCGACCACTGCCGGAACTGCGGGTCCCATCGTCACGAAGCGCAGCGAGCGCGGAACCCGATACCGTCATGGCTGGCACGAGGCCGAACAGTACGCCCGTGAGTCCCGCCGCCCCGAATGTCACAGCGACTACCGTGACGTCGAGGCTCACTTCCCGCCAGGGAGACGCAGCGGGTGAGAGGGCCAGGAGCAGCGGAGCAGCCCACCCCGCGAGGACGAGTCCCACGACACCCGCGATAGTTGAAAGGATGACGCTCTCTGTCAGGAGTTGGCCGATCAACCTGCGACGACTCGCACCTAGCGCGACGCGCACGGCCATCTCCCGTTCACGGTTTATCGCCCGGGCCAGCATGAGGTTGGCGACGTTGGCGCACGCGATGAGGAGCACGAGCCCCACGGCTCCGAGCAGAATGAATAGCGGTGCTCGCAGGTTACCGGTAATCAGCGTGGTGTAGGAACGAGCGCCGAGAGCCTCACCATCTGACATTTCGCCCGGGTCCACTTCATTGACGCCCCGTGCGATGGCTTCCATTTCTGCCTGGGCTTGCGGCAATGCAACATTTGGTGTCAGCCGACCCACGACGCTGTAATTGTAGCCCCCTCCCTGACCGTTTGTCGCGGGGCGCAGCGGAAACCACAAGTCGGTGTTGGGGATGGCCTGAAAATCTGCGGGCATCACCCCCACAATGGTGTGGGGAACCTCACTCAGTGTGGCTGTTTGACCGATGACGCTGGGATCACCGTTCATGACGCGCGTCCAAACGTCGTAGCTCAGGACAACGACGTCCGCTCCGCCGGCGACGTCCTCCTCGGGCAGGAACGTGCGTCCCAGCGTTGGCGCAACGCCGATGACCTCGAAGTATTCATACGAAACCGGCAGCGCCGTCAGGTACTCGGCTTCGTTTCCGGTTACGAGATTCAGCCCGGTCGGTGAGGCAAGGGCGGCGAGCGACGAAAAGACGGTACTGTTTTCCTGCACGGCCTGGAATCGTTGGCGGTCCATGGTCCATCCGTCCCAATCCTCGAACTGACGGACCACCTGCACGAGCCGCTCCGGTTCCGGATAGGGCAGGGGACGGAGCAGGGCGGTGTTGATCACACTAAAGATGGCACTGTTTGCACCAATGCCGAGGGTCAGACTGCCCAACGCCGTGAACGTGAACATCGGTGAACGCACCAGACTGCGAACAGCGTATCGCGCGTCGCGAATCAGAGTTTCAATCACGGGTATTCCTCGCTGATGACGATACGTTTCTTTCACGGCGTCCACTCGTCCAAACGTTCGGCGAGCGGCTGCACGGGCATCGTGTTGTGACATGCCTTCCCGAACAAACCGCTCGGTCAATTTGTCGAGATGGAAGGCGACTTCTTCGTCGAGGCGCTCGTCGAGTTGTTTCTGTCCGAGAACGCCTCGAAGCCGGGCAAGCAGTTGACGGACGCGGGTCATGCTCCGCTGGGCGCTTTCAGGAGGCGCTGGACGATCGTGGCCACGCGTTCCCAGTTCTCGGTTTCATCCTGCAGCCTCCGCCGTCCCGCCGGAGTGAGGCTGTAAAACCGGGCGCGCCGGTTGTTCTCAGACTTCCCCCAGCGAGACCGGATCCAGCTCCGCTGCTCGAGACGGAGGAGGGCAGGGTAGAGTGTGCCCTGATTCAGTGACAGGGTATTGTGAGCAACCGCTTCGATGTGCTGGGCAATCCCGTATCCGTGCATGGGTCCCGACGCATCCAGTGTCTTCAATACCATCAGATCGAGGGTTCCCTGCAGGACGTCGGTGCGACCCATGCGGTGTTCCTGTTGGCAATCAACAGAAAGTATCGCCCCACTCCTGTGGATTGTCAACAGGTAAGGGAATGCGGGCAGTCCCTCCTTGACGAAGGACTGGTGGCTCCTGCGTGTGGTCATACGAAAAATCGCGGGGGATGTTCTGCGGACGAAATTGGGGGGCGTTATTTCTGCAAGGCCAAGGAATTGGCTTGTGGCTATGAGGAGGGTTGGCCAAGTTAGGTAGAGGTTAGAGTACGCTCGGGACCGGGTGGGCGACGGCTGACTCGGGCCTTCCCAGGTTATGCTCTCTCGCACCTCGCCGCCTAGCAGGTCTTTCCCGCGAGGTTGCGGGTCACCGTGAACCACGGAGGCGTGTCATGAGTCGGTCGTTCTTGGCAAGCGTGGCGTTGGTTGCCGGAGCGCTTCTCGTGATCGAGGCCCCGGCGACTCTCGCCCAGGTGCCTCAGGGCCGAGTGCTGACCGTAAACGGGCAGCAGATCTACTACGAGGAGGAGGGTGAGGGATCTCCACTGCTGCTGCTGCATTTCTTCGGCGCATGTGGTCAGGTTTGGCAGCCCCATAGAACAGCGCTCGCCCAAGACCGTCGCCTGATCATTCCGGATCTGCGTGGGCACGGCCGGTCAAGCAATCCAACCGGACGGTTCACGCATCGAGACTCAGCGCACGACTTATTCATCCTTCTCGACTCGTTGGGCGTCGACCAATTCGAGGCGATTGGCATGAGCAGCGGTGGGATGACGCTCATCCACATGGACACGCAGCAGCCGCGTCGTGTTAGGTCCATGGTCCTGGTCGGAGCAACGACACACTTTCCCGGTCAGGCCAGGGAGATCATGGAGCGCGCCGTGCCAGACAGCATGTCTGCGGCGGAGTTCCAGCAATGGGCACAGTGCAGCTCTCGTGGCGACGTACAGACGCGCGAGGTCATCGCCCAGTTCAATCAAATGCGCCACAGCTATGACGACATGACCTTCACCGAACCATACCTGGGGACGATCACTGCACGAACGCTCATCGTGCACGGAGATCGCGACGAGTTCTTCCCGGTATCCATTCCGATTGCGATGTACGCCAGCATCCCCGAGTCGTCCCTGTGGATCGTACCCAACGGTGGGCACATACCAATCTTCGGAGCGTGGGCCCAAGCCTTCCGGGAAGAGACTATGCGCTTCTTGCGAGGTGGAGCGAACTGAAGAGCGGACTCTAACAGGGAATTGCTGCCTTGATGACCGTGGAGTACCTCGGGCTCCGCAGGAATCACACAGGATGCCTAACCACTCGCTGGCTTTGGGGTGCCGCCCTTCTCTTCTCGGTCGTACCCTTCACCCTCATTGCGATCATGCCCACCAACAAGGCGTTGCTCGATCCGGGGCTGCAGCGCAGCTCCCCGATAGCTGAAGCACTACTCGTCAAGTGGGGGCGTCTCCACGCCGTGCGTAGCATAGCGGGAATCTCAGCTTTCGTGCTCTTCGCGATGGCCAAGTAGATGAAGAGTCTGCAAGCGGTCGTCGCGGTGAGGCATGTCGGGTTGTGCAAACCGCCTAACGAAGGGATGCAGCAGACGAAGGGGCGATCTCCCCGCCCCGAGAGCTTCCACGTCGAGATGCAGATAGGTGATTCAACAGTTGTCGTTGAGCCTGGTGAGCTTTCACCCCACATCACACCCTGGCTGGGTTCGGTTCATGTCTATGTCGCGGACGTCGACGCCGTCCACGCCTCGCGCTCTGTCTCTAGAAACCTGATCGGAAAGTAAGCACGGTTTTTGGGTGTGTTTGGAATAGATTGTGGTCGGACCGTTCGTGCAAACGTGAACCGACCGCTGGGAGGGCCGGATGCTGGGACGAGAGAGCGAGCAG
>Ga0302046_10002884_pt1 | contig 15845 bp, 13 predicted proteins | sample RVTome_11_FD_200261 | JGI IMG/M metagenome (GOLD analysis project Ga0302046, IMG submission 200261) | Soil microbial communities from uranium-contaminated site in the Upper Colorado River Basin, Wyoming, United States - RVT147D111 (version 2) ...
GCGTGAGGCACGGGAGGGTACGCGCCGCCGGCTCCCGGGCGTCGCACACCCCCGCCCCACCGCTCATCCACCCCCCGCGCTCCTTACGTCCGCCGTCGACCCGCACCCTCCCGTGCCTCACGCGGCAACCTGCGTCACCACCACGACCCGCGCGGCGTTGACGTCGGGAGTCGGCGGGGCTACGTGGACACCGTCATGAGCGCTACGGACTCGGTCGGCGGATCCTGCCTGTGCGGCGCCGTCCGCTTCTCCGTGCGAGTTCCGACGCTGTGGTGCGCCCACTGCCACTGCACGATGTGCCAGCGCGAGCACGGCGCGGGCTACGTGACCTGGTTCGGTGCCGAGCGCGCCGGGTTCTCGCTCGACGCCGGCGCCGAAGACCTCGTGCGCTACCAGTCGAGTGCCCACGGCACCCGGTCCTTCTGCGGGCGTTGCGGCAGCTCGCTGCTCTGCGAGTCGACCACGCACCCCGATCAGGTCGACGTCGTCCTCGCGAACATGAACGCCCCCATCGACCGCCAGCCGGAGATGCACGTCTACTACAGCGACCGCGCCCCCTGGATCGACGTCCGCGACGACCTCCCCCGCCTGGGCGGCGCCACCGGCATGGAGCCCATCACGAAAGAGTAGGCTACACCCGTGGTATCTGCGGCAGATGATCGAAGTGGCGATCACGCGCGAACAGACGGAGTCCATGCTGCACGACGAGCGCGCCCGTCCAGAGGTCGTTGGTGGGGATTGGCGTGCCCTGCGCGCGGAGCTGGCGAAACAAGCGCGCGTACTGATGTATCGTCTGGTCATCCGCGAACAGGACGTCGACGCGTGCGGAATCGAGGAAGCGCGTGAGGTTGGCCTCGTTTCGCTCGGCGCGCGTCCCGCACAGGAATCCGGCCCGCAGCTCTGCCAGCACGACGAAGGGGACGTAGATGCGCTGCGCATGCCGGAGGCGCTCCACAGCCTCGGCTTCCCCGCGCGCGAAGTCGACGTAACGATTCGTGTCGATGGCGACTTTCATCGCCACAGCGACTCGTCGATGCGGTCCTGATCCCGGATCGCTTCGTCGAACTGGGGGTCGTCCTCCCAGGCGCCCGCCAGCTCATCGAGATCGTCGTGCACGACGGGCGCCTCGCCACCCGCTTCGCGCACGAGCAGGTCGCGGACGACCTGGTTCAGGCTCTTGCCCTCCGCGTTCGCTTGCCGCCGAAGGGCCTGGTCGACGTGCACCGGGACGTCCCGGACGGTGTATTGCACCGCGGTGCCGCGGCCCCGGCCCTTCGGCCCTTTCGGTGCCTGCGTTCCCATGCATGCATCGTAGGCGTGTCGTGCCTACATCGCAACTGGCGGCCAATGGGACGTCCGTCGACCAATCCCCCATCCACACCCCTGCGTTGCCTTTTTGCCATGTGACCCTAAGGGCGCGAAAACCCAGGGATCCGGCCTTTCTCCGCGAGCTGGGGGCGCTGGGGGATCATGTCCGCGCCCGGCGCCTCACGCTCGGGCTCCTCCAGCGCGAGGCTGCCCGCCAGATCGGCGTCGGCCTCTCCACCCTGGCCAAGTAGGAGCGCTATCGATCCACCCCACCCGTCCGCTACATGCCCCGGATCATCGAATTCCTCGGCTACTGCCCGTGGCAGCCGGCCCGGCACCGGGGTGACGTGCTGCGTCAGGGACGGGAGGCGGCCGGGCTCACGCAGAGGCAGTTCGCCGCCCTCGGCGGCGTGGATCCGGGGACCGTCTCAAGATGGGGGTCCACGGCGGGTCCTCCCGTCCATTCGACCCCCCGCACGAGACCTCGTGAGCGAACCCAATCACGTCGTGCCAAACACCTTCCCGCCGTGCCGCCAGAGAACTTCGGCGACGACCAGGAGGATGACCGCGCTCCCTGCGATGAGCGCCGCGACCAGCGTCAACTGCGGCCAACCCCAGAGGAAGACGGTGCTGTCCGTGACGGCCCGATAAGATTCCAGCCACCACCGTCCGACACCGAAGCACAGTACCGTCAGTAGCATCACTTCCCCGGGGTATCGGCGTCTCGGAAGGCGCCAGAGCCCCAGCGCCAAGATCACGAGAGCCAGGATCAGGAAGTAGAGGGGCAGGGGATGGACGGGGGCCGATGCACCCTCCGTGCCGGCGATGGCCCCGGTATGCGCGTGGAGGAGGAACGCAGAACTACGGCGCGGATAGCGCACGCACCACGCATAGTCGCAGACGGATCCGAGACAGCATCCTCGGAGGAAACAACCGATCCGGTGAATGGCCAAGGCGAGCGCCGAAGCCGGAGCAAGCGCGTCGAGAAGGTGACCGAGGGGGAGCGCGGCGACTCGCGTGACGACAAGTGACATCGCAATCAGCCCTATGACGGCACCAGGCGAATGGAGTCCGCCATCCCAGACCGCGATGACCCGCCCGACGGACGAGAAGCGGTCCGGATGTGCCAACATGAAATGCAGCCGCGCACCGACCAAGCCTGCGAACGCCAACAGGAAGAGCGCGAGCCCCACCCGACGGGGAGGCAAACCGGCGGATCGTGTGGTCAGCCACCATGACGCGGCGAGCCAGCATGCGATCGTCAGGAACAGAAATACCGGATACGCCGGGATCGTGAACGGGACGGTCGGCGGAGCGAGGAGAATCGGCCACATGTCTCTTGTCGTGAAGCGGGCCGTAGTTGTAGAAGACCGCCGATGTCAAGTCGCGTGGCCAGCGTCGGCGGGCTCCTGCTGCTGCTTGTGTCGACCGCTGCCGCGCGGCCGCTCGAGTACTACACCCGGTGGATCGGTCCCGACGACAAGGAGCGCGTTGTCGCCTTCACCGGGTCGATCGAGCGCGGTCTGGTGGCAGGGACGATCACCGTCGATGCCGAGACGTTCGACGTCGATGGCAGCTTCGAGCGGAACGGCCGCGTCTTCGTAGCGGTCTCCCGACCTGGCGGCAGGGCAGTGGCCACGTTCGATGGGCAGAGCGTCGAGGGCAGAGGGGTCGAGGGTACACTGACCCGGCAGGGCGATGGATGGATACTCCCGCTCACCATACCGGCGAGGCTCAAGACCGAGGACGCGCGGTGAGGCGGCGACAGGGCCTCCTGGCCGCCATGCTGCTTGCCGCTTGGGCAGCGGCGCAGCCAGCCGCGGCGGTGTTGACGTTCGAACGGACGATTCAAGCGCCGTCGCCGCTGCCGAACGAGCGCTTCGGGTCGGTCGTCGTGCGGTTCGGCACGTCGAACACCGTCCTCGTGGGCGCGGACGACCATCTGTTCCTTCCCTCGAACGTCTATCGCGTGAACGCGCTCACCGCTGCCCAGGTCGCCTCGTTTCATAGCCCGTCGAATTGGGATAGCGATCGCTTCGGTGCCGCCATTGCGGCCGATGGCTCCTCGGTGTTCGTCGGCAATCCCGGCTGGAACAACGACAAGGGCGCCGTCTATCAGTTCGATGCGGCGACCGGCGGGGCACCGCTCTGGCAGTTGGAGAACAACAACCTGACGACGCCAGTCGCGTCGGAGTTCGGCACCGCGCTCGCCGTGATCGGCGGCCAACTGCTCGTCGGGGCGCCGGGGGCCTACTTCAGTGGCACGACGATTCCCACCGGACAGGTGCTCGTCTTCGACATTGTCAGCCGGACGCATGTGGCCACGTGCGAGGCCACGCTGGCGGCCACGGGCGCTCGCTATGGCAGTGCGCTGGCGACGATCGGTACCTCGGCCTACGTAGGCGCGCCGTTCTTCAGCGAGGGGCTGGTGTTCCGGGTCAGCCCCACCGGGGGAACGTGTACAAGCCAGGGGTTCCTTCAGCAGCAGACGACCGGCACGCCGGCAGCCGGTCGTTTCGGGTCGGCGCTCGCGAACGTAGACGGGCGTCTCGCGGTTGGGGCGCCGGGGGACGGCGAGGTCGAAGTCTTCGATGCGACCAACACGTTCCTCCACGAGACGATCTTCCCAGCTACGACCCTGGGGTTCGGCGCCACGCTTGGGACGATGGGCGCCAACCCGCTGACTGGCACGCCCGGAGCTAACGGGGGCGGGGCCTTGATCGTGAACGGTGTCAATGGCGGCTTCGCAGACCTTCAGACCGGTACGGCCGGCAGTGAGTTCGGTGCGTCACTTGCGTCCGTCGGCCACCGGCTCGTCGTGGGCGCGCCGGGCTACGATGGGGGGAGCGGCGCGCTCCACGTGTACCGATGGTCTTGCGGTGACGCCACGGTCGTCTCGCCCGAGACATGTGACGACGGCAACCACAAGAACGGTGACTGCTGTTCGTCCGTGTGCGTCGCGGCGCCCAACGGGTCCACGTGTGATACGGGGAACGTGTGCAAGCCGAGCGAGTCGTGCGTAGCGGGCGTGTGTGTCGGAGCATGCGACGTCGGCACGCAGTGCTCGACCCTCTGCGCCACGGGAGTGTGTCAGGAGGAGGGGGGCTCGTGTGTATGTGGGGAAGCCGCGACCTCGACGACAACGAGTTCGTCGACAAGCAGCAGCACGACCTCAAGCACGAGCACGTCATCGAGTACCAGCACGTCCAGCTCGAGCAGCAGCTCCAGCTCTTCGACCAGCACTTCCACGTCGAGCAGCACGAGCACAACCTCGACCAGTACATCCAGCTCGACCTCGACGACGCTGTTCCCCAACGTTCTACCTGTGGCAGTGGTGGAGCCGCTTATGGTGCGGCTCGCCGGCATCTCGGTCATTCTCGACGGCACGCGGTCATTCGACCCTGATGGCGATGACGGCGCGTTGCAGTACGCGTGGCAACTGCTCCAGGCGCCTGCGGGAAGTTCCGCCTCGATTCAGGGAGCGGCGCTCCCGGCGCCTGCCCTGATCGACGTTGATGCGTCCGGCGACTATGTGCTGGAGCTGGTGGTATCGGATGCGCAGGAGGCGGGCGCCCCGGCCATCGCGACCGTAACGGCCGTGCCATCGAGCCCGATCGCCCTGGCCATCACGCATCCGGCACCATCGGCAGTCCTCCCGTACGACCGAACCATCGTGCGCGGCACCGTCACCGCGCCGAGCGCCAACGTTGGTGTCATGGTCAATGGCGTTGCCGCGGCCGTGCAGGGCGGTGAGTTCGTCGCCAGCGACGTGCCCGTGCGTAGCGGCATCGGGGTGCTCACGGCGATCGCGAATGCGGACACCGGCGAGAGCCTGAGCGTCAGCCAGTACGTCTTCGGGCAAGGGGGGTCGGCGCCGCTGACCGTGACGCCGGACCCTGCGAGTGGACTCGCTCCCCTCGACGTGACGTTCGATCTGGCCTTCGCGGAGCCCACCGTGGTGCAATCCCTGGAGGTGGATTTCGACGGAGATGGCGCGTTCGCCACGTTGACGCCGGGCGCTCCGATCACGCACACCTACACGACGGAGGGGTTGTTCGTCGCTACCGTACGGGTCACGAATGACGAATCCGTCACCGTCGAGGCGTTGACAACGGTGTACGTCGTCAGCCTGACGGAGGCGAACGGCCTCTTCCGCGCGATGTGGGACGCCATGAATGCGGCCTTGGTGGCGCAGGACCAACCGACGGCCCTCACCTATCTCACCCCGGACGCACAAGAGAAGCTCGGGCCGGCATGGGACGTGCTTCTGGACAGCATGGGCGGCCCCTCCGGCATCGTGGCGTCCTTCGGCGCGCCCATCGAGCCCGTCTGGATCTCGTCGGGGTTCGCGCAGTACGGCGTGACCCGGGAGATCGACGGGGTCGAGCGGCTCTACCTCATCTCTTTCATTCGGGACGCGTCGGGCGTGTGGCGTCTCGAGGATATGTAGGGCGGGGGAGCGATCATGGGTGGATGGCTTCGACGACATCGGACGCTCGATCGCGTGATCGGCATCACGTTTCTCGTGCTTTTGGCGGGTTGCTTCATCTACCCGCCGTTCGCGGCGTTCCTCGTGTTGACCGCGCTCCACGTGGCGTACCCGCCGGTCTACTTTGCACGCGACACCCACCTGACGGTGGTCGACGCGAAGACCCGGGCGCCCATCGAGGGGGTCGTGGTCGTCGCGCAGTGGGAGACGATGCCCATCATTGGGATGCACGGGAACCCCCGCCCCCACCTGCTGGCGGTCCAGGAGGCGGTGAGCGCCGCGGACGGGCGTGTGACCATACCAGGATGGGGGCCGAAGCTGCGCTGGCCGCCGTTCGTGTACATGATGGACCTGCGAGAGAGCCCGTCACTGACCTTCTTTCATCCGAGGTACGGTATGGTTTCTCACCCCGACGGTGGCAGGTCGTGGTGGCCGGCCATGATTCATGATTCCACGCGCAACAGTTCGACGGTCGCGTTCGATGAGCTAGGTGACTTCGAGCAGGCGGCAACGGAGTTTAGGGGGATCCGCAGGTACGTTATTCGCCGGTTCTTTGCTGCTCGAAGTTGCGCGTGGACTGCGATGCCGCATTTGCTCAGGGTGTTGGACGCCGAATCACGGCGTCTCTCTCAACGCGGCATGCCGATCCGGGAGGGGTTCACGTTCGCGCGGATGCAACAAGAGGCGTCACCGCGTTGCCCGCAGGTCGAGGCGGTGATTCGAGAGAAGGCTCCATGAGAGCCTACTGCATCGTGCTCGTTGGTGATGGTGGGTCTGGGCTATAGCCCAGGGTGGGCGTACGACATAGACACCCACGACGGCCTGACTACGGAGGCGATGGTTCGGTCGGTTCTCAAGGTCCAGCCGGCAACCCTGAGATACCTGGGGATGGAGTCATCTACTCTCGGCACGGTCGAGGCGGAGATCCTGCGCGGCGTCGCGGATGAGGACAGGTTGGAGTTCGGGGCGAACGTGCGACGACACTTTTTCGACCCGTTGACCGGGCTGGGTCTCTCCACGCCCGTCCAGTTCGTTTCATCACCGGACTGGTCGCTCGAGCAGATGGCTCTGGGGAACGACTTCTCGCTGGCGGATTTCCGTCAACGGCTTGTGCAGTCCCTCACGGCGCCAACCGAGGTGCAGCGGGTCATCCATGCCAACATGGCGTTCCGGGCGTTGGGGCATGTCGTGCATCACGTGCAGGATATGGCTCAACCGGAGCATACGAGAGACGACAACCATTTCCGCGAGTTTGCCGAGAATGCCGTGCTGGGGCATCAGAGTGGCTACGAGGCGTACGTGCGGAGGTGCTTCACGGACGACGACATCGCGAAGTTGCCCCCGTACCCAAGCAGTGGATCGCTTACCTTGTCCACCGCCCGGCATTTCTGGACGACCAACGAGGACGGCGACCCCGGGAACGATGATCGGGGCATTGCGGACTTCAGCAATCGCAACTTCATTACCACGAACACCAACTTCAGCGGTCGCTTTGATCCAGCGCAGCCCGCCGTGTTTGCGAGCCCGGATCCGAACTATCCGAGCCCGTCCGATCCCGTAGTCACGAGTACAACGCTCGTAGATCTGGAGAACAACGAAGCGTGTGCCGCAGGTGCACTGGTCGCGGGTGGCGGTATAGACGGCGCGGCTCTGCTCGTCATGGTCGGGACCGACGTTGTCGATGCAGTTGAGGCGGCGACGGCATTCAACCCTCGCACGAGCTCCTTCGGGATCTACCAGCACGATCTGGCGCTGGTTCTCCCGGCGTGCACGCCGGCCACCCCGTTCGGCTGTTTGCGCGCCTCCTTCCAAGAGAACGTGCTGACTTACCAGGCGAAGGCGGAGTTCCTGCTGCCAAGGGCGATCGGGTACTCGGCTAGTTTCATCGATCACGTGCTCAGGCCGATCGTGATGCCAGACGGGATGCCCGCGCTCCGCATCAATGCATCGAAGATGGCAAGCAACGAGGGAACCGTGGCTGTGGGTAACGAAATCGGCCGGGCGCTGCAGAGTGGTAAGTTCTCCGTGTACTACGACAGCCGGACGCTTGGCACCCGCGAGTTCGCCGGTAGCTTCATGCTTCAAGCGCCGCTTTCGACGGGCGAGGAGGTGGTCATCGGGCAGGTCGAAGGAGGGCAGGGGGTGGATATCACCTCCCTGTGGCTTGACGCGGACCCAGCTGGGCAGGTCGCTGTGGTTTTCGAGGGCATCGCTGGGAATCCGCCTGACGAGGACGAGTCGATCGTTGCTGCGCGTGTGTGTGATTGCGCGACCATGCTGACCGAGGTCAGCGACGACAACCGGGACTGCGCCGGACTCTGCCCGTGCGAGTGGCTCAGCTTTTCGACGGGCGATCCTGGGGTGCCGAATGACGGTGTCTTGGTGTCTGGCTATGCCGACACGAATGGGCGGCTCGAGTTCCCGATTCCGTACTGCCTGGAGAGTGATCATCTCCCGGACGAGTACACGTTGACGGTGTTTCCAGATCCGCCCCTCGCACCCAATGTGTTGCTGGCCATGCTTGCCGTCTCTACGGATCGGGAACAGTGTCCGTTCGTTTGCGATGGCCCTTTGACCGGATCGGGAACTCACTCCCTTCCGCGCTCGGGCAGTGCCGTCGCTACGACGCTTCAGGATGTGCAGGGCTGGTACGCGACCATACCGCGTGGCGGGGCGTCTCCAACGTTCTTCTGCGCCGGCGAAACGACCATTGAGAACGACCCCACGTCGATCCAGGGATGCTTTACCAGCACCCCCGGATGTAGCCCCAGCACCCCTGGTTGCTGCGACCCCAGCGTTCAGGTCGATGCCGCCTTGTTGTGTATGGGACCGGGCATCTTCTAAAGCGACCCGTAAGGCGAGGATGGTCTCAGCCGAGAGGAGTCAGGGTACCCTACTCCGATCGAGACCCCGGTGCTGAATCGCCTCCGCCAGGTGCGCCGTCGAGATGTGCACCTCACCCGCGAGATCGGCGATCGTCCGCACCACCCGCAGACGCGTGTATGCCCGCGCCGAGAGCTCGAGCCGCGCCGTCGCCACGTCGAGCAGGCGCCGCCCCGCGTCGCCGACGTCGCAGTGGCGCCGCAGCTCGGCGCCGCGCAGGTGGGCGTTCAGGCGCGCGGGGTCGCCGAGGCGCTCGCGCTGGCGTGCCCGCGCCCGCCCGGATGGACTCCGACGCCTCGCCCGGTGCCGCCACCGGCACGCGCGGCATCTCGACGTGCAGGTCGATGCGGTCGAGCACCGGCCCCGAGACTCGCGCGCGGTAGCGCTCGAGCGACGTTGGCGTGCATTCGCAGCGGTCCGAGGGATCGCGGATAGCAGCCGCACACGCACCGGTGCGGGGCGAGCCGAAACCCGCGACCCACCTTTCGGTGGGCCGCGGGCCCCGACGACTCCTCGGGGGGGTCCCGTCGGGTCAAACGGGCCTCGTCAGAGGGAGGAGCGCACCAGACCCGGCAGACTGATCGCTGCCGGGCCCGGCAGGTCGACCGATCCGTCGATCAGCAGATTTCCCGTCTTGGGAACGCAGAACGTCGACACCAACGTCGCCGGTTGAGGGTTTACCGACGACAGGAGGGAGGATGGTGCCACGCCCGTTTCCTGGATCGAGCGACAGGCCGAATCACCGAAGCAGCCGGCGTTCGACTGCCCGGGGCAGAAGAAGCCGGTCGGGTTGCTGAGCGTCGCGGTGCCCGTGGTGACGGGCGAGAGGTTGGCGAGCAGCGAGCCCAGGTCGGCGCTGCCGTCGAGTCCGCCGGGCTGGCAGTCCTTCGACAGGCCGATCGAGTTGAGACTCGTGCACGGGCCGCCGGCGTTGGCGCCGCGGTCGCACGTGCCGGTGCCCGGCGCCTCGGGCGTGCCGGAGGCCGAGCACACCGGACACGGCTGTGCGGCCACGCCGGTGACGTAGAGATGCAGGTCGAGCGCGACGTTCGCGGTCGTCGCGCCGGTCAGCAGATTCACGGTGCCGGTCGCCGGCGCCGAGAACGTGCTCACGCTGCAGGCGGAGAGGGGGCCGTTGGGAATCGGGACCGGCGGGCCGAAGAAGCAGCCCGTGTCCGTGCAGTCGAAGTTGACGCCCGTGGCGGTCGTGTGCTGCAGCGCGCACGAGAGCGTGAGGCCGCAGCCGCCCAGCGTGAAGCGGTTCACCGCGCCGTCGGGCAGCACCGACGGCGGCAAGGTGGCCGCGCCGCCGCCCAACGACAGATCGCCGCAGTTGAGATTCTTGATGACGGCGCCGAGGCCGTCGCGCGTCGCCCCGCACACGCCGCCGCCACCCGTGCTGGAGAACTCCACCGTGAGGGGTGGGAGCGGCAGCAACGTCGTGGAGGTCGTGGTGGAGGTCGACGTCGAACTCGTCGACGGCGCCGTGTTGCTGGTCGAGGTGGTGACGGTGGTGCTGGTCGACGTGCTCGTGGTGCCGATGATCTCTACGAGCGTCACGGTGCCCGGCAGACTCGCCGCGCCCGGTCCGGGCAGGTCGGCCGCGCCGTTGACCAAGATGTTCGCCGTCTTGGGGATGCAGAATGTCGAGGCCATGACGGCCGGCAGCGGCGTGTTCGGAATCAACGTGCCCGCCGTAAGGCCGTCCTCTTGGATCGTCCGGCAGGAGGACTGGCCGAAGCAGCCTTCGCGGCCCCCGGCCGTCTGGCCCGGGCAGAAGAGGCCGTCTGCCTCGGTTCTGATGACCGTGCCGGTGACCAGCGGCGTGAGGTCGACGCCGATCGAGCCGAGGTCCTGGCTCCCGTCGCCGCCGCCCGGCAGGCAGTCGGTGGTGAGGCCGAGCGAGTTCGTGCTCTGACACGAGCCGCCGTTGTTGGCGCCACGATCGCAGGTCCCCTGGCCCGGGTTGCCGGGCGCGCCGGGTGCCGAGCAGTGCGGACAGGGCTGGCCGTCGTTGCCGGTCACGAAGATCTGCGAGGCCAACGGCACCACCAGCGACAGGTCGCCGGCGGCGAGGTCCACGGTGCCGCCGCCGGGCGACGCGAAGCGGTTCACGACGCACGTGGAGAGACCGCCGTTCGGGATCTCGAGCGGCGGGCCGAACGAGCAGCCCGAGTCGGTGCAGTCGATGCCGCCCCCCGAGCCCTGCGTGGCCTCGAGGTCGCAGTCGTCGCCGGCGCAGTTCGTCACCAGGAAGCGACTGGTGGACCCGTCGGGAATGAGGCCCTCGGGAACGGTGGCTTCGCCGCCGCCGAGATTCAGGCCGCCGCAGGCCAGATCCGCGATGTGCGCGCCGCCGCCGGTGCGCGTTTCGCCGCACGGGCCGCTGCCGATGCTGGTCGTGAAGTCGAGCAGTTGCGTACCCGCGGGCAGTGACGTGCTCGTCGTGGTCGTGCCGAGCGTGCTGGTGGTCGTCGTGGCGCCGACGATCGTCGTCGACGTCGTGGTGGAGCCGCCGCCGGCGCCGCTGAGGCTGGCATCCGAACAGTCGGGCACGGCGCCCGCCAGCGCGTTGCGCGCCAGGAAGCGGTTCGGCTCGTCACGCCGCACGGTCGTCGGACCGAAGAACGCGCAGCTCCGCAGCGAACCGAAGGTCACGCGGATGCCGACGCTGCCCTGCGAGCCGGCGAGCGCGAGCCCGGTCGACTTGGCGGAGATCTTGAGGACGCGCCCCTGCTTCGCCACCAGGACGCGCACCGGGGAGATGCCGCCCGGTGCCAGCGAGTTGATGAACTTGTAGAGATCGACGCTGCCGTCCTTGACGCGCCAGCCCGGCTTGCCGAGGCCGGCCGGCACCGACAGCGAGCCGCCGCCTGGATCGTTCTGGGAGAAGAGCTCGACCACCGCGCCGCCGGGGGTACCCGTGGCGGGATCGTCGGCGCCGCCGATGGCCGGGAAGAGATAGCTCGCGTCCTTCGAGACGAAGACGAGCTTCTCGAGGCCGGCGCCCGAACGCTTGATGACCAGCTTCTTGCCGGTGATGGGCTGATCGGCGGCGGCCGCCGAACCGGCGGCCGCCCAGGCGGCGACCAGGAGAGCCAGCGAACTCGCGGCGACATGATGGAAGCGACCCATGGTGCGGACGGTAATGAGGGGCCCCGGTCGCTGCCACCGGCAATCGCAGGAATCGATGGCTGGCGTTAGGTGGCGCTCACGTCATCGGGCGCGTCCGACCCTGCAGATGCGCCTGCAGGACGGCTTCGATGGTCGTGTCCGTCGCCCGCCCTTCGGGCAGAAAGACGGCAAACCCGCCGTCCCGCGCGAGTCCGGCGGCCACGGGTGGCCAGGCGTCGGGTGGGTCCCGCAGCGGGAAGCGCTCTCGGATCCGGTCGTGGCGCACCACCACCGCCGGGCGATCCGTCTCGACCGGAGCCGTGAGGACGACCACGTGGTCTCCCTCACGCGCGTTCTGCGCGTTCTGGTAGGCGTCGAGGCGGAACCAGAGCGGCGGCGGCGTGCGGACGGGGAGCCAGTACGCGCCCACGTGCGCCAGGCCGGTGTCGCCGGCGAGCGCTGCCGGAGCCGCCGCCATCGTCGCGGGCGGTTCGGACGCCGTGCCCGGCCAGTCACCGGTCGTGTGGCCGGCCGCGCGCTTGGCGGCCAGCAAATGCGCTCCGTGGGCAGAGGTGACGACGGCGAGCGGCTCGTGTCCCGCCACGCGGGCCCCGCCGCGCGCCACGGCCTCGGCCTTGCCCGGGTTGCCGGTGAGGAGGCGCATCGGCGCCGTCAGGTCGAGTCCCGCGGCCATCGCCGCCACCGCCTCGTAGGAACGCTGGTCGTGCGGCAGGCCGAGGCGGTCGTAGGCCTCGAAGGTCGTGAGCGCGTGGCCGCTGGCCTGTACGAGCATGCGATCTCGGACCTTCGCGGCGAAGCCGGCGCCCCGTCCCTCCTGCTGCAGGTAGAAGACGACCCCGCGGCCCGCCTGCGCGATGCGCGCGAGCGCGGCGCTCAGTTGCTCGGCGCAATCGCAGTCGCAGGCCGCGAAGGCCTCCGCGGTGACGCAGGAAGAATGGACGCGGGCCAGGATCGGAGCCAGGATCGGCGTGGCGCCGCCGAGGTCGCCGTAGGCGACGGCGAAGGCGACGTCGCCGGAGCTCGGATCGTGGAAGCGCCACAGGGTGAAGTCGCCGTGGATCGTGGCGAGCCGCTCCCGGTCCTGCGGCCGTACGGCGCGCGGCCAGGACGGGGTCGTCGACGGAGTCGTCACGGCGCCGCGGCCCGGCGAGCATGGCGGCCACCCATGGCGCGGGATTAGCCGACGGTCACCGTGCCATCAAGGTCGGTAGCCGGTGCGCCGCCTGGGGCCGCCGGCGTGACGTCGCCGTCGGACGAGCATCGAAGGGTCGGCAGGTCGTCGGCTCGGCTGACTCTCGCCGATCTGGATCGGGCCGAGGCGTTCTACCGCGAGGTGCTGGGTCTCATGGAGGGACTGCGCGCCGGGCCCCGCCGTCCTGACGGGGCGCGGCTACGGTGCGCAGCGCAGGCCCTTGGCCTTCGGCCGGCAGGCGAGGGCGGCCTCGAAACATTGATCGCCGACGACCACGCGGGCGCTCAGCGGCGCCGCTTGCACGCCCGAGAGGTCGACGTTCTGCGCCTTCAGGCGCAGGCGCGTGCCGCTCTTGCGGGCCTTCACGAGGACTCGGGTGATGCCGTCGTGCGCGCCGGTCGTGTCCTTCAGCTTGGCGCGACCGGACTTGTTGCGGCTCCACAGGCCGTCGCTCTCGGGGTGCTCGATCTGCCCGCGGTAGACCTCGCCGCCGTCGGTGCTCAGCGTGAGCAGCAGCGCGTCGCGCGTGGCCGGCTCGAGCGGCAGCAGCGGTTGCATGCCGGCGTTCAGATCGAGCGTGCCGGCCGGGCCGCCCTGCACCTTCAAGTTCTTCACGGCCAGCGGGGCCGGGCCGGCGCCGGGCTGGCAGAGCCCGGTCAGGCACGTTTCGAGGCCGTTGCACGGGTCCGTGTCGGCGCAGGCGGTCCCGTCCGCGGCGATCGTGTTGGACACGCAGTAGCCGGCACCGCAGGTGCCGTCCGCCATGCAGGCCCGCGCGGGTGTGCAGGCGGTGCCGTCCGCGGCGGTGGCGCCCACGTGAACGCAGACGCCGGACGCGCACTCCTCGGTGCCGTTGCAGACGTCGCGGTCGTCGCAGGGCGTGCTGTCGGGCGCCCCGGGGCAGGGCCCTCCCGGGGGCAGACACGAGGGCCGCGTGAACGGGTTCTCGCTGCCGGCGAAGCACTCGTCGCCGACCCGTCCGAGCGCCCCGGTGTAGGGCGCGAAGGTCGTCGCGTACTCGAGTCGGAAGACGACGGTGTCGGCCTGGAGGTCGTCGTTGTTGTCACGGCGGGCCGCTACGTAGAGCACGTCGGTGCCGAACGGGCTCGGGCCCTGGGCGATGTCGATGAAGTTCTGGAACGAGACGAACTCCGTCTCGCCGTCCTCGTCCATGTCGTAGAGCGCCCGAAAGTCGCCGTCGTTCTCGTCGCTGTCGTGGAACGGCAGCGCCGCGAGCGAGTCCGTGGCCGGCACGAAGCAGGGGGCCTCGAGGTCCAGACGGTGGATGCGCGCGCCGTTGCGCAGCAGGTAGAAGACGTCGCCGTAGAACTCCGCCGGGTAGCCGAGGCCGGTGTAGGCGGCCAGGCCGCTCACGACCTCGTTCGAGCCCGGGTGCGAGACGAGCGGCCGCTGCCAGCTCGGATGGTTGGCGTAGACGTCGCCGGGCGTGAGGCCGGCGAGGCACCCCTCCTTCACCTGCTCGCCCTCGAGGCAGGGCCAGCCGTGGTTGCTGCCCGACTCGACGAGCGCCACTTCGGCCTCGAGCGAGTCGGCCCGCTCGGCCACGTAGATCTGGCCGGTGAGGGGGTGGCTGAGGATGCCCATCGGATCGCGGAAGCCGCCCGCGAAGAGCAAGGGCTGCGCGGCGACCGGCGCGCCGCCAGCGCCCTGCGCGATCGACGGACCTTCCACCGCCAACCGGAGGATCTTGCCGGCGTGGTTCAGCAGCCCGTCGTGCTCCTCGAGCAGGCGGTCTGGGTATTCGGCGCTGCCGAGGCAGACGTCCTCGCACCAGGCGGTGGTCTCGGTGCCATTCGGCCGGTCGCGGCCGGTGGTGATCTGCGCGCTCCAGCGGTCGCCGGAGCCGCCGTCGCCGTTGCCGAGATAGAGACAACCGTCGGCGCCGAAGGTCAGCTCGCCGCCGTTGCGGCGGTTCGAGGCGCTGGCGAGTTCGAGGCCGGTCTGCACGGTGCCGAGGTAGTCCCCGAGCCCGTCGGCGTTCTCGCGATAGACGCGGATCTCCTGATCGTGAACGTCCTCGTCCTCGGGCCCCGGGGCGCTGGTCGTGACGTGCACGTAGACCAGGCCCGACGTCGCGAAGTCGGGGGCGAGGGCCAGGCCGAGCAGCCCCTCGTCGCTGTTGTCGAGGTGCACCTCGTCCAACGTCGCCCAGACGTCGCCCTCATCCATTGTCGAGCCGTCGGTGACCGCGTAGTCGGCGAAGACGCGGATCTCCGCCTGCCCGTTGTGCGTCGTCTCCGGCCGGCCGAGTCCCTGCACGGCGGCGAAGAGCCGCCCGTCCGGCGCCACGGCCAGCGCGCTGATGGGATGGGTGGTGCGCGCGACCGGCACGGCCCGGAAGCCGGGCGTGTCGAGCACGGCGTGGGCGACCGGAGCCAACGCGAGGAGGCCGGCGACGACGAGCGAGTGGGCAGGGCGGCGCGACATGACTCAGGCGTTCACGACGGCCGTGAGTGGGGCGACGGTGGGCAGATAGTCCGCCGAGTTCGCCCCCATCAGCGTGAGCACGCCGGCGACGACGTTGGTCACGTCGAGGACGACCCCGTTCTCGTCCGGCTGGCCGGTGGCGAGATTCACCTTGACGCCCTCCTGCTGGCCGTCGGTCAACCCGGCCGTGGCGGCCGGGCGGACGTTCTTGCCGACCAACAGCATCGAGTTCCAGGGGTGGTGGTCCTTGCCGTTGTCGCCGTTGAGGAGGGCGGTGCGTCCGAACTCCGAGACGACCGCGATCGTGGTCTCGTCCAGGAGCGACGGTCCCGCCAGGCCCGGCTCGGCGGCGAGCTGCGTCACGAAGTCGTTCAGGTCCGTGAAGACGTT
>Ga0302046_10002885_pt1 | contig 15844 bp, 13 predicted proteins | sample RVTome_11_FD_200261 | JGI IMG/M metagenome (GOLD analysis project Ga0302046, IMG submission 200261) | Soil microbial communities from uranium-contaminated site in the Upper Colorado River Basin, Wyoming, United States - RVT147D111 (version 2) ...
CCGCGTCGAGCGAGGTCACCGCCCACTCGCCGGCGGTGAGCGGGCGCACCAGGCCGCCGGCGGCGTCGTAGCGGTAGAGGTGGTGCCAGCCGGTGCGCTCCGAGCCCCAGACGAAGCCGCCGTCGGCAAGGAACTCGAGGTCCTCGACCATGACCCAGGTCGGCCAGCGCTCGGTCAAGAGCAGTGAGCACGCCCCGCCCGCGGGGTCGCAGAGCAGGAGGTCGAGCCGGTCCTGCTCGCGGTTGAGCCGCTGGACCGCGACCCGGGCGCCGTCCGGCCGCCAGTGGACGCGCGCGAGGTAGGGGTCCTCGGCCTCGCCGTCGGCCTCGGCCCAGCCGGTCTCGAGCCAGGTGGTCGCGCCGGTCGCCGGCTCGAGCACGCCGATCCGCACTACCGGGTTCGCGGTCCCGGCCTTCGGGTACTTCTGCCACTCGACCTCGGGGTAGACGGGCAGGAAGTCGACCAGCGGGTAGCTCGCCACCGGGGTCTCGTCGAAGCGGTAGTAGGCGATGCGCGCGCCGTCCGGGCTCCACCAGTAGGCCTCGGAGTCGCGGCCCCAGATCTCCTCCCAGTAGACCCAGTCGGTCTCGCCGTGGAGCGTCACGTCCTTCTCGCCGCCGGCGGTCAGCCGGCGCTCAGCGCCGGCGCTCGCGGCGCCATCCCGGGCGGCGGCCTCCACGGCGGCCAGATCGACCAGCCAGAGGTCGTGGTCGCGGACGAACGCGAGGCGGGCGCCGTCGGGCGAGGGCTTGGGGTCCGACTCCTCCTCCTCGGTCGCGGTCAGCCGAAAGAGCCGCGGCTCGCGGTCGGGGCGGAGCAGGTAGAGGTCGTCCTCGTGGACGAGCACCAGGCCGTCGCCCGCGGGCAGCCAGACCGGGTCGAGCGTGCGCGGCAGCTCGTCGCCCTCGGCGCCGAGGTCGGCCGGCCGCAGCGCCGCGCGCGGCGGCTCGCCGGCGGCGGGTCGCCACAGCCAGAGCGCCTCGACGCCGTCGTCGCCGGCGTAGACGGAGGCGAGGGTGGCGCCGTCGGGCGACCAGGCGATCGCGCGCGGCGCGCGCTCCATGGCGTCCTCGGCGAACAGGGTCTCGGGGTCGAGCGGGCGGGTCGGGACCTGGGGCGGCGCGGCGGGGGCGACCGCGGCCGCCGCGCAGGCGATCGCGACGGCGACGACGAGGGCGGCACGTGGGAAGCGGTCGGCGATCGGGCGCTGGGACGGCATGCGGCTCCTCCTCGGATCGGGCGCGAGGACCTTCGGGCGGCGGTCGGGGCGGCGGATCGTCGCCGAAGTGTAACCGAGGCCGACCGGGGCGCGCAGCCGGCCCTCGTCACCGCCGCCGGCTCGGCACCGCCGCCCGTCCCGACTGGAACCCGGCGCCGCCTCTTCCCGTAGTGTGAGCCAGTCGCGGCGCTCCCGCAGCCATCCATACGATCCCGCGTCCGGCGCGTCCGGCGCCGCCGACGAACCGAGAGGAGGAGACGATGACCGCTCGATCCGCCCGCATCGCGCGCCGCCCGGCGTCGCCCGCGGCCGCCCTGACCCTGGCGCTGGGGGCGCTGATCGGCCTCGGCTGCACCGTCGACATCGACGCCGGGCCGGTCGCCACCGAGACCCGCACCCTCGAACAGGCCTTCCCGCTCGCCGAGGCCGCCGCCCTCCGCCTGGCCAACCTCGCGGGGCGGATGGAGATCGAGCCCGGCCCAGACGGCGAGCTGCGGGTGGAGGCGACGATCCACGCCGCCGGCCGCGACGCCGACGAGACCCGCCGGCTGCTCGAGGGCATGGCGTGGGTCCGCGACGAGGACGGCTGGGCGCTCTCCTACCCGGTCGAGGACCACTCGCGGTTCCACTACCCGCGCGAGGGCGTCTTCCGCTGGGGCAGCCACACCACGACGCGCTACCTCGGCCGGCGGGTGACCGTCACCGCGCGCAAGACCGCCTCGACCCCCACGCTCTATGCCGATCTCAAGGTGTTCCTCCCCGGCGCGGGCGCGGTCAAGCTGCGCAACGTCGTCGGCGCGGTCGACGGCGGCGAGCTGGCCGGCGACCTGACGATCGACACCGGCTCGGGCGACGTGCGCATCGCGGCCTTCCGCGGCGCGCTCGCGATCGACACCGGCTCGGGCGACGTGCGGGTGGACGCCGTCGACGGCGGCGCCGACGTCGACACCGGCTCGGGCGAGGTCGTGATCGGCGAGGTCGCCGGCGACGAGGTGGCGGTCGACACCGGCTCGGGCGACGTGCGCGTCGGCGAGGGCCGCCTGCGCTCGCTCTCGGTCGACACCGGCTCGGGCGACATCGTCGTCCACCGCGTCGACGCCGAGACGATGGACTTCGACACCGGCTCCGGGGACATCCACGTCGAGAGCCCGCTCAACTGGGCGCGCTCGCTCAAGGCCGACACCGGTTCGGGCGACGTCGAGATCTACGCCGATCCCGAGGCCGCGTTCCGGCTCACCGCCGACCAGGGGAGCGGCGACCTCGACGTCCGCTACGCCGACGTGCGCTGGATCAAGAGCGGCCGCCGGATCGTCGGCGCCGAGCGCGGCGACATGCACACCCGCATCGAGGTCGACACCGGCAGCGGCGACTGCGTGCTCGCGCCGCGGTGAGGCTCGGCCGGCGGGCGATCGCCGGTCGTACTCGGCGGCGACGCTGAGCACGGAGCCCGAGCGGCGCTCCAGCGTGTCGAGTTCGAGAAGGGCTCGAGGCCTTACCGGGGCGCGGCGCGGCTCTGCACCTCTCCCAACAGCAGCCAGCCCGCAGTTTGCCGGTAGGGCAGGCCGAGCTTGAGACGGACGAGCTCGGACAGGGAGACACCCTCGGCGCGGGCCTCGTTCTTGAGCGCGGCATGGAGGCTCTTCGGCACGACGACCGTTAGCCGCCCCGAGGCCGATGCCACCTGCCGGTCGAACTCGGCGGCCTCCCTGCGACGCAGTTCCGCCAGGCTCGCCTGGAGCCAGCGATAGAACTGCGAGCCGACGACGGCCCGGCGGTCCTCGGCGTCCGCCGCGATTCCTTGCAGGGCTCCGCCGGGGCCGAAGAAACGGGCCGAGAAGGCAGCGGCAGTGGTTCCCTTCCGGAGCAATTCCTCGGCCTCGGTCCGAAGGACTTGTTCAGCGGGCGACTGTGACTGCTTGGGCATGACTCTCCTCGTGAGCCGGCCTAGAGATATCGGAGGTCGATTTCGCGCACCAGCTCGAGGTAGATCGCCTCCTGCTTGGTGCCCGCCTTGAATCGGCGCAGGATCGCCTCGAGCTCGGGGACGCGTTCGGCCGGCAGCAGGACGGTGTACGCGGCGCTGGTGTCGAGCTGGCGCTCGCCGGTGTCCGACCTCCACGCTCCCTTGAAGTACCCCGAGAGAGTCCAGGCGCCGAAGGCAACGAAGCACTCATCTTCGACCGCCGTGATCTCGGCCTCCAGGCTCCGACCGTCGTTGTCCGCCAAGGGCAGGAAGAACGTGGCCTTCACCATCGCTGGCAAATGTACCACCGAATACGCCATCACGACCACGAAGGCCTGGGAGGCAAGAGCGGCAATCCGCCACAGGGCTCGGTGCCTCGCGCTACGCGATGGCTCCGGTGATCGGCGGCCGCCGCCACCTCAGCGCTCGTCGCGGCGGAGGCGCGCCAGCACCACGGACGGGCGTTCGACCTCGGGCGGGGAATCGAGCGGCGGCGCCAGATCCGCCAGCTCACCGGTCGCCGCTTCGATCTCGCCGGCGGCGAGGAGCCGATCGAGTGCGCTCCCCGCCGGCAGCGGCACGACCGGTGCCACCGGCCGGCCGCCCACAGAGGCATTCGCCGCGGCCTCGCCGAGATACGCCTTCAAGAGCGACCGGAAGAGCCGCCCGTGGTTCGGGACCTTGAGGTGCAGCAGCTCCTCGACGATGACGCGCCGGCGGAAGGCGGCGGGCTGGGCCAGCAGCTCGGCGTTGAACGTCACCCTGCCACTCGTCGAGCAGCTCCCCCATTTTCGGCGCATCGGGCGGACGTGCACCTCGCGCGGCTCGACGGCGATCCGCCGCGCCCAGGCCGTCACCTCCGCGAGGAACAGGTCCCGCGGCACCGCCTCCTCCAGCCGCTCCCAGACGGGCGCCTGCTCCCTCACGAGCCGGCCCTCCGCAGCATTCGAAGCAAGCCGGTGACCAGCTCCACGACGTCGTCCGCGCCCGAGTCGATGAGAGCCTTGTAGAGCCGCTTGCGCAGCTCCCGCTCCTGCGCGGCGCTCGCGCGCCAGTGAGGGTTGGCGGCGAAAGCCTTCTCGGCCGCGCGAGCCACCGCCTCCGCACCGGCGAGGCCCTGCTTCCCGAGATACCAGAGGACCGCGAAGGCTTCGGATGAGAGGTCGGTCCGGCTCCGCTCCTCGGCGGCCTGCGTCACGTCCGCGACGATCGTCTCCAGCTCGGCGAGCGCCGTGCGCGTCGTCTTCTGGCGCTCCTCGAACGCCTTGGCCACCGCCTCTGCGCGGTCGCCGATCGAGATCAGCCACGGCTGCTCCCCGGCCAGCCGGCGCACGTGATCGTGCAGGGCCTTGAGCAGGTTGAAGACCTTGACCGTGTCCGGCTGATCGCTTGCCGCGATCCTCTCCAGCGTCTTCTCGTCGAGCCTGTAGGCCGAGACCTCCTCGCGCACTTCCGCCGCGGAGGTGTGTTCTTGAACGAGCCGGGCCGTCTTGCGCAGGAAGCTCCGATCGAGCGGGACACCGCGCTCGTAGTTCACCCGCACCAGGCGGAACATCTCCACCAGAGCCTCGAAGTCCGGCAGATACGGCCGCAGGAAGGCGTCCGGCGTGAGGATCTCGTAGAGGTCCTGGATCTCCCGATAGAAAGCGTAGAAGGTCTGCCGGCGCTCCTGCTCGCGAAAGTGCTCGAGCACCGCCTCGGCCTGCTTGTCGCCAATGAGGCCGGCGCCGATCGGCAAGTACTCCGCCCTCGCTTGTTCCATCATCGTGGCAAATCGCTCGCGCAGGACCTCGACCCCCTCGATCACGCCCCGCACGTCCTCGGAGTCGAACGCGAGCGCCTTCTCGAGCTTGTCGAACAGACCCACAAAGTCGAGCACGAACCCAGACGGCTTCTTGCGGCCCTCCTCGTCCTCGTAGGGACGGTTGACCCGCGCGATCGCCTGCAAGAGCACGTGGTCGCGCATCGGCTTGTCGAGGTAGAGGCAGTAGAGGATCGGCGCGTCGAAACCGGTCAGGAGCTTCTCGGTGACGATGAGGATCTTCGGCAGCTCGCGCGGCGAGCGGAAGGCCTTGCGGACGGCCTTCTCCCGCTGCTCGCTCATCCGGAACTTCCGCAAATGGGCCTCGTCCTTCTTGCCGCGGCTGGAGATCACAACCGCCGACCACTCCGGCGGGAAGTGGCGGTCGAGTGCCTCCTTGTAGAGCGTGCAGGCCTCCCGGTCTACGCCCACCAGGAAGGCCTTGTAGCCCATCGGCTCGATCGCCTCGCGGAAATGCTCGGCGACGTGGCTTGCCACGGCGTCCACCCGGTCCCGGTTCTTGAGCATGTTGCGGAGAGTGACCGCCTTCTCCAGGACCTTGTTGATCTCCTCCAGGTCGGAAACGCCCTCGAGCTCCGCGAGGTCGAGGAACTCGCGCTCGAGCGTCGCCCGATCGACCTGTAGCTCGTTGGGGGCGAGGGCATAGTGTAGGGGGACGGTCGTGCCGTCCGCCACCGACTCCCGGATGGAGTACTTGTCGAGGTAGCCCTTCTCGTCCTCGGCGCCGAAGACCTTGAACGTGCCCTTGCCGTGGGCCGTGCGATCGATGGGCGTACCGGTGAAACCCAGGTAGGTGGCGTTGGGCAGCGCCCCCATCAGGTAGTTGCCCAGGTCGCCGCCCGTCGTGCGGTGCGCCTCGTCCACCAGCACGAACACATTGGTGCGGGTGTTGAGGTTCGCCGGTATCCCGTCGAACTTGTGGATCATCGAGACGATCAGCCCGCGCTGATCGGAGGCCAGGAGGCGGCGGAGGTGGGGCTTGGTGTTGGCGAGCGCCGCCTTGCCGAGCCCAACCGACTCCAGCACGCCGGCGAGCTGCGCCTCCAGCTCGATGCGGTCGATGAGCAGGAGCACCGTGGGGTTGACGAGGCTCGGATCGGCCATCAGGAGCTTGGCGACGCTGATCATGGTGAACGTCTTGCCCGAGCCCTGGGTGTGCCACACGAGGCCGCGGTGCCTTGCCGGGTCGCGCGCCCGCGCCACGCAGCGTTCGGCTGCGCGCATCTGGTGGGGCCGCAGCACTACCTTCGAGAGCTGGTCGTCGCGGCGCACGAAGAGGATGTAGTCGGACAGCACCCGCAGCACCCGCCGGGGCGCCACGAAACTCTTGACCAGGGTCTCGAAGTCTCCGGCCTGCTCGGCGCGCCAGTTGAAGAGACCCTTGCGCGAGAAGTCCCAGGTGGCGGCGTAGAAGAACTGCACGAGGTGTGTCATCGCCTGGAGCTGGGCCAGCGCCATCAGCTCCGGGCCGTTCTCGTGGTAGGAGCGCAGGTCGTCGAGCGCCTCGGCGATGCCTTCGAGGCGGGTGGCCGCCTTGGTCTCGACGACGATCACCGGGATGCCGTTGACGAAGAAGGTGACGTCGGTGCGGATGTCGGGGGGCGTGCCGTTGGAGAACGTCAGCTCGTCGGTGACGTGGAAGGCGTTACGCGACAAGTCCTCGAGGTCGAGGAGCCGGAGGTCGCGCTCCCGCTTCTGCTCGGCGACGAAGACGGTCTTGACGCCCTTGAGGTACTGCCAGGTGTCGAAGTTGCCCTCGATCGAGGGTCGCACCCGGGCGATCTGCCGCGCCAGGTCGGCGGCCCGCTGGGCGTCCACCAGCCCGGGGTTCAGGCGCTGGAGCTGCCGCTGCAGCACCGTGTCCAGAACCGGACTGCTGATCCCCTGGCGCAGATCGAGTGCCTCGACGGGCGAGAGGTAGGTCCAGCCCGCCTCGGCGGCGTAGCGGAGGAAGGGTCGCTGGACGGAGTCCCGCTCGCCTCCCAGCGCCATCAGCCGCTGCCCTCGGAGACGAGTTGGTCCACGACGTGGTTCACTCGAATCTTGCCCATCATGAGGTGGTGGAGGAGGGACTTGAACAGGTTCTCTAGAGCAGCTCTGCGAGCTCCCTCGGTAGCGAGCTTCCGCTCTATCATCTGGAGATGTTCGCTGATCTCAAGCTGGTCCCTCAAGGAAGGGAACCAGATGGGGAGGTGTGCCAGCGTAGTACTGTTGAGATTCGGCATAATGGCACCGGCCGCGTGCGCCTCCAGCCACACGACTACGTGACGCCTAGAAAGGTACCAAGGCAGGTATGCATTAGCGATGTCTGGATGGTTCACACGCACCAGGAAGCAGCCGGTGCCACAAAGCCAGCCATGCTCATGGCGACCGACGAAGCCGTGTCTTCCAATCTGTCCCCGGCGAGCGAACAGAATATCCCCAGAACGAAGGCGATGGCGAGCAAGCTCCACAGCCTTGCTATTGGTTATGCGTGGAACATCCTCGTGATTTATTCGATTCCCGAGCAAGTGTGTAGGATTGAGGACCGGGATACCATCATCGACGTAATCAGCTTTGTGTAGCTGGCTACCGAAAGGCCCCGTCTGAATTGCGCCGTCACGTGTGCGGCACAGATCTCCGAGCGACGCTCGCTGCCAGTGTCGAGGAAACACGCCCTCCTCAGACTTCTCCACCTGAACCTGGGCGGCGTCATGCGGCGGCACTGGGCCGTATGTGAATAAATGGTGTAGAAGGCTCTCCTTGAGCTTCCGCGTGGCGGCAATCGCCTGCTCGCAAGCCGCCTTGGCTCGCAGGACCGCCTGCAGGGTCTTTGCGATCGCTCGCTGCTCGCAGATCTCCGGGACCAAGAGTGGATGATCCTTCAACGCTCCCCAGGAGGTTCTCGGGTGATGGACGCCGGAGCTGGTACTCACCGCATGGTCGACAAACTCCTTCGTGTGGAGCGCGGCGGCTAGGAAGTTAGGACTGACGATACCACTCCGCGGTCGAAGGACGAGGATGTCTGTCGAGCAGATTCCGACGAAAGGCACCGCTACAGCCTTGTCAAGGTACGGCCTGAGCTTGCCGTAGAGAACGTCTCCACCGCGGAATCGGGTCTTGGCGCTCCTCACATCTTGAGAGCTACCCCAGCGTGTAAGCGTTGGATCACCGGAATCTAGATGTTCGAGACCCACATAACGCACCGAAAGCGCTTCTGCTGGCTGAATCTGCTCCGTGGTGAGATCGCAGATCTCGCTCAGCGGCAAAGATCGCCAGCTGTCCAAGTTGCCTTCAGCAGAGGAAATGGCGGGAGGCGTCGGTGCGGCAGCCCTGATGAGCGCCGCAGAGGCTCGCCCCTGCGCTTGCTTCCCCACGGTCATCAGCCGACGCCGAGAGCGTTAAGCACCCTCTCCAGCTCCCGATTCGCTGCCGCCACCTCTTCCTCGGCCTCTCGCAACTCGACGACGGCCTCCTCGAGGGGCAGAACCTGAGTATCCTGACCGGTCGAGACGTAGCGGCTCGGAGAAAGGTTGTAGTCGTTTCTCGCGGCGTCAGCCGTGGTGATGATTGCCGAGAAGCCGCCAAGGGCCCTCCATTTGAGGTAGGCGTCGGCCAGGGCCGCGATATGGGCCTCCTCGAGATAGTTCTTGGGTCGGCCCTTGGCGAACTGCTTCGAGCCGTTGACCACGAGTATCGTTCCGGGCTTGCGCTTTCGTCGGTTGAGGACGAGGATGATGCCCGGCGCCGTGGTGTTGTAGAAGAGGTTCTCCGGCAGTAGGAAGACCGCCTCGATGAGGTCCGCCTCGACGAACGCCTTGCGGACGTCCCGCTCCTTGTTCGAGCCCTGGTTACCGCTGCCGCGGGAGACGGCGCCGGTGTCGAGGACCACCGCCATCTTGCCTCCATCACCGAGGGAAGCCTCCATGTGCTGCACCCAGCCCCAGTCGGCGCTGGAGGTGGGCGGCACGCCGCGGCCGAAGCGGCTGAAGGGGTCGTTCTCGTAGGTCGAGGCCCCGACCTTCTGATTCCACATCGGGTTGGCGGTCACCAGATCGAACGTGCGAAGGCCTCCTTCTGGATTGGTGAAGGCCGGCCGCTGCATCGAGTCACCGAGCGCCACCTCGGCCTCCATGTCGTGGAGGACGGCGTTCATACGGGTCATCGCGAACTTGTCCGCTCCGATGTCCTGGCCGAAGAGGCGGAGGTCGGAGATCCTGGACGGCAGGCGTGGAGCGCCGTTCTTCCGCTCGCCGTACTTGTCGAGCAGGCGCAGGTGGGCCTTGATGAGCAGGCCCCCCGAGCCGCAGCAGGGGTCGTAGACCGTCTGTCCGGGCTCGGGGTCGAGGATGCGCGCCATCAGGCGTGCCACCTCCGGCGGAGTGAAGTACTCGCCGGCCGAGGAGCCCTGTCCCTCGGCGAACTTCCGCAGCAGGTATTCGTAGGCGCGGCCGATGAGGTCCGGCTCCACGTCGTCGAGCCCGAGGCGGTGCCGACCGAGGATTCCCACCAGGGCGGCGAGGCGGTCGTTGTCAACCACGGGCTGGCCCTGGGTCGTGGCGTTGAAGTCTGTGACGTCGATCACCCCGGCGAGCCGCGGGTTGGACCGCGCCACCGCCCGCACGGCGTCGGTGAGGAACTCGCCGACGCCGGTCGAGCGACGGGCCACCTCGACCCAGTGCGCGGTCTGCGGGATGAAGAAGCGCACGAGCTGCGGGTCCTTCTGGGCGAGCTTGAGCGCCTTCGCCTCCGAGCCGAACTCGGCCGCCAGGTGGCGGACCTCGTCGGCGAAGACGTCGGACAGACGCTTCAGGAAGATCAGCGGCAGGATGTAGTCCTTGAACTTGGGGGCGTCCACCGGCCCGCGGATCACGCAGGCCGCCTCCCAGAGCCAGGATTCGAGGGCGGGCAGGTCGAGCGTTCGGGCGGGTGCCCGCTGGGCGGTCTTGGCCATATGCTGGGTTCGTCGGACTCCGAGCGTATGGCTCGTTTTCGGCCCGGTCAAGAACCGCTGGCGGCGCTCGGGCTCATCGCCGGTTGGATGCGCGAGACCGAGGCCCCGGATGCCGACCCGCGCGGGCACTTCTCCAAGCGCCGCTTGCGCCGTATCCCCGGGCGATCTGGTATCGTCAACGCCGTGCGCACCGTGGAGATCGAGGTCGACGACGAAGTGCTGGCGAAACTCGAGAAGCTCGGCCCCGTCCAGTCCAGGCGGAGATCGGAGTTCATCTCGATGGCCATCCGCAGGGCGCTGTGAGAGATGGAAGAGCGCGAGACGGCCAGGGCGTACGCCGGCCAGCCCGACTCGGCCGATGACGCCTATGTCGATGCCGAAGCCTGGGAGCGGTAGAGCCCCGGCGTCTGCCTCTCGGAGCCGGCGCGGTGCGAGCTACGCGTCGTTCGTGACCGTTCTCGTCGCGCTCTCGCTCGCGGCGGGGGCCGCCGGCGGCCAGGGTCGAGAACCCGCGCCGGGCGAGGGAGAAGCGCCGGCGCCGATCGAGGGCGTCTGGCAGGGCGTCCTGAGAGTCCAGGGCGGCGAGGTGCGGGTGGTCTTCCACTTCGAGCGCGGCGCGGGCGGCGAGCTGACCGGGTCGATCAACAGTCCAGACCAGGGGTTCGCCGGCATCCCGCTGTCCGTGGCGGTGGAGGGGACGCGGGTGCGGATCGAGGTGGCGGCGGCCGCGGGGGAGTTCGAGGGGCAGCTCGCGGCGGACGGCCAGTCGCTCGACGGCGTGTGGCGGCAGAGCGGGCTCGAGCTGCCGCTCCGGCTCGAGCGGACCGCGGACGCGCCGGCGACGCCGCAGCGGCCGCAGGAGCCGCCCGGCCTCGTGCCCTACCGGGTCGAGGAGGTCGCCTACGACAGCCTCGACCCTGGCGTCCGGCTGGCCGGCACGCTGACCGTGCCGGCGGGCGCGGGGCCCTTCCCGGCGGTGCTCCTGATCACCGGCTCGGGCCCGCAGGACCGCGACGAGTCGCTGATGGGGCACCGGCCGTTCGCGGTGCTCGCCGACCACCTGACCCTGAACGGGATCGCGGTGCTGCGCGCCGACGACCGCGGCGTCGGGAAGTCCACCGGCGACTTCACCGCCGCCACCAGCGAGGACTTCGCCGACGACGCCGAAGCCGGCTTCCGCTGGCTGCGCGCGCGGCCGGAGGTCGATCGGGCGGCGGTCGGCCTGCTCGGCCACAGCGAGGGCGCGATCGTGGCGCCGCTCGTGGCGGCGCGCGAGCCGGCGGTCGCGTTCCTGGTCCTGCTCGCCGCTCCCGGGGTGCCGGGGGAGCAGATCCTCTACCGCCAGGGCGAGCTGATTCTGCGCGCCGGCGGCGCCGGCGAGGAGGTCGTGCAGGCCAGCCGCTCGCTCCAGGAGGCGCTGTTCACGGCGGTGCGCGACGCCGCCGACGGCGCGTCGGCCCGGGCGGCGGCGCGGGCGGCGCTCTTCCGGCACGCCAAGACCCTCGAGGGCCCCGAGCGCGAGCAGGCGGAGGCGATGTTCGACCTCCAGGCGGCCGAGGTCGCCTCGCCCTGGTTCCGCTACTTCCTCCGCCACGACCCGGCGCCGGTCCTGGCCAAGGTCCGCTGCCCTGTGCTCGCGGCGTGGGGCGCGAAAGACCTCCAGGTGCCGCCCGACCAGAACCGCCCGCCGCTCGAGGCCGCGCTCGCCGCCGGCGGCAACCGGAACGTCACGGCGCGCGTCCTCCCCGGCCTCAACCACCTGTTCCAGACCGCCGCGACCGGCCACCCGGGCGAGTACGGCCAGATCGAGGAGACCATCGACCCGGTGGCGCTCGAGCTGATCGTGGTCTGGATCGGCAAGACCGCGGCCGCCGGCGCCCGGCAGCCGACGCAGCCCTGACCCTCGGCCCTTCCTTCGCGGCCGGCCCCGCTCCGATCAGGTCGACGAGGGGAGGATCTCTTTCGCGCGCACCTCGTGCCGGCCGCCGTCAGGCAGGAGGAGGGGGACCGGATCGTCGCCCCGCAGCTCGGTCCGGGTCCGGTAGCTGGCGGAGGCGGCGTCGGGCTCCTCGTACAGCTCGACCCTGCCCCCGGCAATGTCGATCAGCGCGTACTGGCGGATTCCCGCGCCGGCGTAGATCCGCCGCTTCACGGTGCGGTCCCGCTCGAGCGAGGTGTCGGCGATCTCGACGACGCACGAGACGTCCGCGGGGCCCGGGTGCCTCCGCGCGTAGTCGCCGGGGCGGCCACGGACGATCGCCGCGTCCGGCTCCGGCTCGTGCCGCGGAGGGATCGTGGTGCACTGCATGCGCGGCGTCTCCTGTTGACAATCCGGCAGCCGAGCCGTAACTTCGTGCCGAGGCTACCGCTTCCCGATGAGGGACAGGTCCGGGCGTCGGAACGAACCGCGTGCACCCCTCAAGCCGTGGAGGCGGAGCGAGGAGTCCACCCCGGGGCGAAGCCCAAGCCGGGGCCGTGCCGGCGCTGCACCAGGGGCGAGCGGGCAATCGACGGCCAGTCGTAGAAACCGCATGACTAGATCTGGACATGTGGACAGGTGGGCAGTAATGGTAACCACGTGGCTAGATTTGGACACAAGCGGTCAGGACTGGAAATCCAACGTCGGTCCAGTAGGCCGTTCAACGCCGCAAGAGACTGACCCGGCACACCGGAGCTGAAACGTGTGCAATCTACAGCCGCACCAACCACGGAGGGATGGAGAATGGTGGTTATACCTCGCCCCGATCAGGTCCGAGGACCCCGACCCGGAACGGTTCAACCGATGGTGAGATTCTGTCCGAACTGCCAGGGCCACCTAGAGGTGCTGGCATCGCGCAATCAGCAGGAGTTCTCGCACAGCTACTGGTGCACCGTCTGTGGGCGCATCTTCGAGATCAACTACCTTGACAGGGAGCTCAATCTTGATGATGAGTGGATCGAGGCAGCCACCGAAGCGTGCCGTGGGTAACACGAATCCTAATGTGCCCGCTGCGGCGCGTGGCGCTGAACCCCTCGGTGGAGCGGGCGGCTAACGCCGCCGCTCACCTCAAAGATCGTTGGGCGCCTGTGCTACCCGTGAGGAGTGTCAGTTGGCAAGAATGTATCGAGAGGGCCCGATCGGCGCGCTGATCGACGAGTATGAGCGTGCGGCCGGCGAGCTGGTGTCGATTGTCGAGGATATCTCCGATGAAGCGTACGAGCTTGTCCGCGATACGGAGACGGCCGACGACGACTGCCGCTCCATACAGACGATCATGACGCACGTCGTTCGCGCCGGGTATGGCTACGCGGGAATGCTACGGAGGGCGTGGGGAATCGAGCATGCTGTGCCCCGGGCCGGGGGGTTCGCACGCCAAGAGGCACGGGGCAGAATCGAGGAAATGCTCGCTTACACCAACGCCACACTCGACGGGAGGTGGTCGACTTCGGAAGCCGACGCGACTGCACTTCAACTTCGATCTGCCTGGGGTCCGGTCTACGATCTCGAACAGCTATTGGAGCATGCTATTGTTCATGTGCTCAGGCACAGGCGCCAGGTCGAGCGATTCCTGGATCGGTAGCGAGATCGTGTCTCCAGCGCCCAACCCAGCGCCTGCAATCGACCGCATCGTCTCACCGAAGCATTGGGACCCTGAAGGCCGCTGACGTTCGCCAGGTAGGCGACGCCGACCTGATGGCAGTCCGGAGGCTGGAGCGAACTTCGTGAAGGCCCGCCGCCGCCAAGCGGATTCCACGGCGGTCGAGCGGACGGCTGGCCGCCGCCGCTCATCTCGAGGACCGTTCGGCAGGCGTCAAGAGGACATGAGACATGGCGCACCATAAGAGGCGGCGCCCGAAGAATCGGCGAGCCGGCTGCCTGCTCTGCAAGCCCTGGAAGGTGAATGGCTTCGCTCGTCGGAGGCGCGTTGACGGCCAGCGATTCTCGGACTATCGGCGACTTAACCCGAGCGTTGCAAACTCGGAGTCGATTCGAGGGATTTCAGGCGGCCTTCTGTAGCTGATCGAGGCAATGCAACAGCTCGTCTCTGACCTCGTTGTTGGCGCTGACGGTGAGAGTCAGTTCGCCCTGGGGCCTGGTCAGTCTTCCGGCCCTTTGGACGAGTGTCCGCCGGACGGTATCGAGCTGATTGAAGCACCAGAGAGCCGCTCGGGTAGGGGTGGTGGTTCGATCGGGTGGCTCGACCGTCATCTGGAGCTCGCGGTTGAGGTTGTAGGCAAGGATGGCGGCGAGCAGGTAGAGCTGGTTACCGGCGAGGGTGCGGGTGGGGACGTAGTCGAGCTGCCCCTGGGACTTGAGCTCGGCGAAGACGCCTTCCTGGGCTCCGCGGCCGTGGTGGAAGCGGACCACGGCGGCGGCGTGGACGGTCTTGTTGGTGACCACCACGGTGTAGCGGAACTCGGTGTCGACAGGCTCGAACAGATCGAGCTGGACGGGCTGCTTGGAGCGGCGATGGTGTGCAGTGCGGAGGAAGACGAAGCGGTAGCGGCGTGGCCAGCTCTTGGGCTTCCAGTGATCCTCGAAATAGGAGAGCTCGGCATTGGCTCGGTGCCAACGGCGCCGGCTCTCGATGCGCTGCTTGAGCTCGACAAAGCGCTCGAAGGGGACGCTGATCGAGAACTCTACACCCAGCTCGTGGAGGGTGCGAGCGATCTCGTCGCTGAAAAAGGCGCTGTCCAGCCGCACTTCGAGCACGACGCCCGGCAGCGCGGCGCGGATCTGCTCGATGCAGGCGATGAGGAAGTCCCTAGCCCCACGGGAGTCGTGGACATTGCCTGGGCGGTGGAGCAGATCGAAGACCTGGCCGGTCTGCGCCACGGTGCAGAACAGCGGGTAGTAGCTTCTCTGCCCCTTCTTCTTCTTGTTGAAGCCCACCGCGGTACCCTCGGCCCAGCGGCCGGTGCTGATCACCGAGCCATCGAAGTCGAGTGTGAGCCGACGCAGTGCGAGAGCTACCAGCCGCTCGAGCACCAGCTCCCGGCACAGGCGGCGGATCTTCTCGATACTGGCGATGCTCGCTTCGGCCAGGCAGCGCGACACCGTAGCGACGTCGGGCAGGCGGGCCAGCCCGAGCAGTCGCCGGACCATCGGATCGTCGCGGTAGTAGCGCGCATCGCGCAACTGCCGGTAGCCGAGCAACAGGTGCACGATCAGGCTCAGCACGATCGTCGCCCGGTGGTAGATCGCTCCGCCGGCCTCGAAACAGGCTCGCAGCCGGCGCTTCAGGTCGAGCCGGCCAAACAGCACCTGGAACACCACCAGGCCGGAGAACGAGGTCAGCCGCTGCTGCTCGAATCGGAGGGTCGGGATCGCGTGGCTCTTGCGGCGAACGGCTTTTCTGCTAAGCTTCATGGTGAGCGGCTCTCTTTCGTTGATGGGTCTAGGATTCGACACCCAAATCCTATCAACTTGAGAGCCGCTTTTCCATTCCAAAACCGCCGCTCTGGATCTCACCAGAGGTGGAATCCAGAACTACCGCTCAGAATGGCGAAACCGCACGGCCTACGTGCGATCTCGGAGAATCGCGTGGTTTCCTAATGCGACTGGGGGGTATGGTCCGGCCGTACTACCAGGCGAAATCGGATGAGCCTTCACCTGGACCACGAGTACATGCTGACGACGTAGCGTTGGATGGTTTGATACACAGATGATATCGCGTCCAGCCTCATTGGAACCGTGCGATTCCTCGATGAGGGATCTGGCGTAGAGCTTCGCAATCAGTGGAAGAACGATCTGACGGGTAAGTTGCACTTCAGTCATCGCCTGAAGCGCGCGCAGAAGTGAGATATCCTCGAAAGTTGTGGATCGGACCGGGCTCGGCGCGCGAGCTGATCTCGGCTGAGGGGGTCTGGTAGAGACGAGAGTGGCGGCGTATCCTTCCAGGTGTCAACCAATTACCCCGGCTCGAA
>Ga0302046_10002888_pt1 | contig 15842 bp, 18 predicted proteins | sample RVTome_11_FD_200261 | JGI IMG/M metagenome (GOLD analysis project Ga0302046, IMG submission 200261) | Soil microbial communities from uranium-contaminated site in the Upper Colorado River Basin, Wyoming, United States - RVT147D111 (version 2) ...
GCCACGATCACCTCGTGACCCAGCTCCTTCAGGAGCTCACACACCCAGGCCGAGTGCCCACCGACCTCAAGCGCGATGCGCGTGGGGGCCAGGCTCTCGAACCGCGTCCGCAACGCCTTCGGCGTCGTAGCGATCCGGCTCTCCTCTACGACCGCCCCGTCCACGTCGAGCACGCAGACGTGGCTCTGCCGGTCGCCCAGAGCGATGCCGATGGTCAAGCTCAAGGGCGTGGTGGTAACTTCGCTCACGGTCAGCCTCCTTCTTGGGCTTCGAGCCCGTATTCCTGTTGGGGACCTCACGGTACCCCGCGTCGGAGGCTGGCCTTCTCATCCCATCTATCCGCAGCCTTGGGCGAGCCGCGCCTCGATGCGCTCAGCGCGAGCGTCGACTCGGTGCCGTCCTCGAACGCAAAGTCGGCGCCTTGCTGCACGTAGCTCACCTCGGCTTGGATCGACAGCGCCGGGTAGACCGTGTACGCCGCGAACGCGCCCGCGAACAGGCCGTAGCGCGACGTGGTGTCGAACAGCAGCGCACCGTCGGCCGGGATCGCCGGGAACGACAGCGACGCCGAGCTTGCGCCGAGTCGGATCCCGGCGGCGAACGCGCCGGTGTCGGGCTCGTCGGAGGCGGGCGGCGCGGGCTCGTTGGCGCGCGCGGTCGCCGCGGTGACGGCGAGCGTCGCGACGGCGGCGAGCGAAACGAAGCGGCGCATGACGCTCACACCATACTAGTGGCCGCTAGTGGTCGTTAGGGGCGTGCTCGTTCGGATCGATCTGGGCGGGCAGCTGCCGGTAGTTGTAGACGAAGTAGACCGCGACGAGCGCGATGCCGGGCACCCACCAGCCGAGGCCGACGGCGAGGCCGTGCGCGCTCGATGCCGCGTCCGCCGCGGTGAGCCCGGGCACCTCGCTGGTGGAGCGCAGCACGAACGGATACAGCTCGAACGCGGCGCTGCCGATCATGCCCACGAGGAACGCGGCGGAGCCGGCGAACGCGCGGCCGCGTCGACCGGCGCGCACCGAGCGCGCGATCACGGCGAGCCCGGCGAGCGCGAGCGCGGGCAGCGGGGCGCCCCACGGCGCGGCGGCCAGCTCGCGCAGCATGGCCGGGTGCAGCCACACCGTCGCCGCGGTGGTGCCCGCTACCAGCAGCGCGACCGCGACCCCGAGCGGCGGCACGAGCCGGTCGCAGCGCGCGCGCACGTCGCCGCCGACGCGCCAGCCGAGCCACAACGCGCCGTGCAGCGCGAGCGCCGCGGTGGCGGTGACGCCGACCAGCAGCGTGTACCAATCGAGGATGCCGGTGCCGGTGGACGCGCGCAGATCGGTCCACAGCGGCGCGAAGAAGGTGCCGTCGGCGGCGAGCGGCACGCCGCGGATCACGCAGCCGAGCGCGACGCCGAAGAACAGCGCGAGCGCGGCGCTGGCGCCGGCGAACACCGTGTCCCAAAACGGTTGCCACACCTGATTGGCGACGTGGTGACGCAGCTCGATCGCCAGCGCGCGCAGCACCAGCAGCCACAGCACCATCATCAAGGGCAGGTAGAACCCGGAGAAGCTCACCGCGTACAGCCGGGGGAACGCGAACAGCAGCGCGCCGCCGGCCGCGATCAGCCAGACCTCGTTGCCGTCCCACACCGGGCCGATCGACCGCAGGCACGCGCGCCGCTCCGCGTCGGTGCGGGCGACGAATTTATGCAGGATGCCCACGCCGAGATCGAACCCGTCGAACACCACGTAGCCGGTGAGCATGCCCGTGATGATCGCGTACCACAGCGTCTCGAGCGTCACGCTGTCGCCTCGGGGCCGCGCCCGAGCAGCCGCGTCATGATGAACAGGTACAGGATCGTGAGCAGCGCGTACAGGCCGAAGAAGCCGAGCAGCGAGAACAACACGTTGCCGGTCGACACGTGCGGCGAGGTGCCGTCGGCGGTGCGCAGCAAGCCGTACACGAGCCACGGCTGCCGGCCCAACTCGGCCGTGTACCAACCGGCGATGTTGGCGATGAACGGAAACGGCATCGCCAGCGTGAGCAGCCACAGCACCCAGCGCCGCTCGTACAGCGCGCCGCGCCGCAGCGACCACACCGCCAGCGCGGCGATCGCCAGCAGGATCGTGCCGAGCCCGACCATCACGTGATACGCGTAGTACAGCAGCGGCACGTTGTCGGGCCACACCGCGCGGTCGAACTCGGTGAGCCCCTCGATGCGCGCGCCCCAGCGCTGGTGGGTCATGAACGACAGCACCCGCGGCAGCTGCAGCGCGTTGTCGATGGCGAGCGCGTCCATGTCGGGCTGACCGATCAGCACGAGCGCGGCGCCGTCTTCGGTGTGGAAGTGGCCCTCCATCGCGGCGAACGTCACGGGTTGATGCGTGGCCACATTCTTCGCCTGCTGATCGCCGGTCGGGAACGCGGCGAGCGCCGTGGCGATCAGCGCGGCGATCGCGCCGAGCTTCACGAACAGGCGGGCGTGGTCGCGGCAGCGGCCGGCGAGGAGATAGAACGCGCCCACGCCGCCCATGCAGAACGCGCCAGTGACCACGGCGCCGAGCATGGTGTGCAGGTACTGCCAGGGCAGCCAGGGGTTGGTGAGCAGCGCCCAGAAGCTGTCGAGATGAAAGGTTCCGTCGGGATCGAGGGTGTAACCTACCGGGTGCTGCATCCACGCGTTGGTCGCCACGATGAAGAACCCGGACAGCCAGGTGCCGGCGAACAGCGCGAGCGACACCAGCCAATGGCCGCGCGGGCCGAGCCGCCGCTCGCCGTACAGCAGCAGGTACAGGAACGACGACTCGAGAAAGAACGCGAACAGCCCCTCCATCGCCAGGGTGTGTCCGATGATGCCGCCGGTGCGCTCGGAGAATCGCGACCAGTTCGTGCCGAACTGGAACTCCATGGGGATGCCGGTGACCACGCCCATCACGAACGTGACGCCGAAGATCTTCAACCAAAACCGCGCCGACTCGGCGGCGATCGCCGCGTTCGGGCCGCCGCGCACCGCGATCGTCTTGAGCGCGAAGATCAACAGCGCCAGCCCCATGGTGAGCTGCGGAAAAATGTAGTGATAGGTGATCGTGAACGCGAACTGCAGGCGATGCGCTGTTTCGGCGGAGCTCATGGTGACCGGTCTGCACGCTCGGCGCGGCGGGGCATGCTAGTACTCTATCCGATGCACGCCTCCGCTCGTTCGGTCCACCCTGTCGCTCTGCGGATCCTGTTGCTCCTGTGTGCGCTCGCGCTCGGCGCGTGCGGCGCCAAGAAGTCCGACGCCGACAAGGCGAGCGCGGTGCCGCCGACGGACGAGGCGACCCTGTCGTAACGACGAGGTGCGACGCATCTGCAACGCCGGGGAGCTCTCGGGCGCGCTCGCCGAAGAGGAGAACCGTCGCTCGATGGTCGTCGCGATGTGGCTGGGCAGCAACCTCGTCACCCAGCAGGCGCGCGATCTGCTCGCCAAGCAAGCGCCGCTGCCGCCCGCCGAGAAGCGCGCGTTGCTGCTCGCCGAAGCGCGCGCCGCCGGCCTCGACGCGTGCAAGACCGCCGAAGCCTGGCAGTAGCCGATCGCTTGCAGCGCGTAGCCGAGGCCGACGTTGGCGCCGATGAACTGGTCGAGCGCGCCGCCGGCGATGAGTGGGTCGCCCGGCTCGGGCTCGAGCGCGTAGAAGTAGCGCTCGATGTCCACGCCGACGTGCGCCGACAGCCGGCCGAACGCCATCGCGACGCGCGCGTAGCCGTCCACCGCGGCGGCGCTGGCGCGCGGGAAGAACGCGTCGTCGCCGATTTCGCCGAGCCCGAGCATGTGACGATAGCCCACGCCGGTGGCGAGGCTGAGCCGGCCGGCCAACGGCACGTGGCCGGTCACGCCGGCGCGCACGTAGGTGTATGCCACGCTGGGAATCTCCGGGTCGGCGCCCGCCGACGAGTCGTCGATGGTGAACGCGTGCGAGCCGAAGTCGGCCTCGCCGATCAGCTTGGTGCTGCCGTCGAGCAGCGCGTAGCGGCCGCCCACGCGCCACGCCAGCGACGACGTCGGATGATTCGTGTCGTCGGTGGAGGTGGACTCGAACTCGGGGGTGTACGAAAACTCGCCGGCGACGCCGATCTTCGACATGAAGTACCAATCGGCGCTGAGCACCATCGACGCGCTGAGCGGCCCTTGTACGTGGCCAGCGCTTCGTTGATGTCGTCGGTGTAGCTGAGCTCGCGCCGATACAGCCGCGTGCCCAGGCGAATCGACGCGACGCGCGTGTCGTCGCCACCCGCGGTGGCGCGGGCGCGCACGGTCGTGGACGAGCTGCCGCGGCCGTCGCCGTCGCTGTCGACCGAGTCGTCGCGGTCCGACGCCGCGACGGGCTCCGGCTCGGGCTCCGGTTCGGGCTCGATCACGGGCTCCAGCTCGGGCGCCTTCTTCTTCTTGGGCGCGCGCCTTGGCGATCGGCTTGCGGATCTTCTTCCACAGCGACTTCTTGGCCAGCTTGGGCAGGTCGCGCTGCTTGCGCGCCTTGAGCTTGACCGTCGCGAGCGTCTTGCCGTTGTGCGCGCTCTTGATCCTGAGCTGCAGCTCCCCCGCCCGGCGCCGTCCACCGGGTGCTCTCCGAGCATCTGCGCACCTTCCTCGCGCGGGCGGAGGAGGGCGGCTCGCGCCCCGGCCTGCCCAGCTACGTCCGCCGCGAGCTCGAGCGCGCTCACGAATGCGGGGTCCTGGCCCACGGCTTCGCCCGCCTGCGATGCAGCAGCTGCCGGGGGGACACGCTCGTGCCCTTCTCGTGCAAGGGCCGCGGCTTCTGCCCCTCTTGCGGCGGCCGGCGCATGGCCGAGGCGGCCGCCCACCTCGTGGACCACGTGCTACCCGAGGTTCCCGTGCGCCAGTGGGTGCTCTCGATGCCCTGGCGGCTGCGCTACCTCCTCGCCTGCGACGTCGAGCTGTGCCGCGCGGTGCGGCGCGGCTTCTTGCGCGCGCTGTTCGATCACTACCGGGAGAGAGCGGAGCGCGCGGGCCTCGCTCGCGTCCGAACCGGAGCCGTCAACGCTCTACAGCGCTTCGGCTCCGCGCTGAACTTGAACCTGCACTTCCACGCGCTCGTCCTCGACGGCGTCTACGTCGCGGAGAGCCCATTCGCGCGCCCCGTCTTCCACGAAGCCGAACGGCTCGAGGACGAGAACGTGAGCGCGCTCGTGCGCCGCATCCGCGATCGCATCCTCCGCCTGTTGCGGCGCCGCGGCCTGTGGCCCGAGCCGGGCGACGAGGACGCCGCCGCCTCGCCCGCGCACGACTCTCTGCTCCCCTTCCTCTCCGCCGCATCGCCGCATCGATTTAGGGCCGTGCTGCGCTCGGCCCCGAGGCCGGCACGCGCGTGGAGCGTCTAGGCGTCGCCGTCGGCTCCAGCTCCTCTCCCACTGCGCCGGGGACACTCTGCGCATCGCTCGACGGCTTCTCGTTGCACGCACAGGTGCGCGTCGCGGCGGAGGACCGCGAGCGGCTCGAGCACCTGGTGCGCTACGTCCGTCGCCCCGCGCTCGCGAGCGAGCGCCTCTCCCTGGACGAGCGGGGCCGCGTCCTTCTCGAGCTCCGCCACCCCTGGCGCGACGGCACCACTCACCTCGTCTTCGAGCCGCTCGTCTTCCTCGAGCGCCTCGCCGCGCTCGTGCCCCATCCGCGCGAGCACCTGCTCACCTACCACGGCGTGCTCGCGCCTCCTCCTGGCGCGATCTCGTCGTGCCGGCGGTCCCCCACGAAGGCGAGAGCGTCGAGCCCGCGTGCGTGCCGGCGCCCGATCCTCCCAGCCCCCAAGCCGGGGCCGCGGCGGCGGCTCATCGCCTTGATCACCGATCCCCCGGTCCTGCGGAAGATCCTCCGCCACCTCGGCCTGCCCGCCGAGCCGCCCGCGCTGGCCCCGCCGCGCTCCCCGCCGCAGATGGCGTTCGGATACTGACCGCGGGGCGCCGCGGTCGTTCGTGACCGGGTCCGGGAGCTCGCGCCGTGGGCCGCGGCTTGGGGCGGGAGGTCGGGGGAGGGGCTGTCGGGGTGGTCGGGACGGATCTGGCCCGCGTAGGACGCCGTCTTGCCGCCTCGACCGGGCTCTGGTAGGCTCGCAGACGTGGTTCTCGGCCATCGATCGACCGCTCCCGGTTGCGGGGCCCGTCCCCTTGGAGCGTCTATCCGCGTCAGCGAACGACAAGGGCGCTCGCTCTTCGGTCTACGGTGTGGTCGAGCATGTTGCTACGCCCTTGGGTCGTATGTCCTCCACGGTGATCGTTCGCTAGAACACCAGCGTAGATCACCAACAAACACGAAGGAGATTCACCATGAGCAATAGAAAGCGGAAGGTCGAAGGCACTGCAACAGAGGCTGGCGGTAAGCTCAAGAAGGTCGTTGGCCAAATGGTCGGCAACGAGCGACTGGAAGCGGAAGGCCGCGCGCAGGAACTCCGGGGCAAGGGTCGCAAAGAAGCCGCAAAAGCCAGCGAGCGGGTCAAGGGCGCGGCTCAAGAGCTCGGCGGGAAGATCGAGAAGATCGTCGGCGAGGCCATCGATAGCGAAGAGATGAAGGCTAGCGGCAGGGCGAAGGAGCTCGGGGGTGAGGCGAAGCAGCGCGCAAATAAGCGGTAGTAGACCCGCCTGGACACGAGCTGCCACTCACTTGGAAACTGTTCGAGCGTCGCGCGTTGTGAGCCACGAACTCCCCGTGGAGAAGTCCTCGACAGGCTCCGCGCTCGCAGCACCCGGCTCGACCTTTCATCAGAAGAGCGGAGACACACATGCTTTGGACGATCGCGGTGATCTTGTTGGTTCTCTGGGCTCTCGGGCTCGTGACGTCGACCACGATGGGTGGCTTCGTCCACGTTCTGATCATCCTGGCGGTGATCGTTGTCGCAATTCAGCTGATCCAGGGCCGCAGAGTCGCCTAGCTGGCACTGGGGCGCCGGCTTCTGCTTCGCATCCAGCTGAGGTCCGTCTCTCACTTGGGCCGGCTCGGCCGAACGGCGTGTGCGGTCGTCGCGGAGGCCCGGACGACGGGTTCCCCGCAGCGGCCGATCCCAGTCATGCTCCGCGCGGTGGGATGAGGACGAGCACTGAGATCGAGCGACCGAGTGGTTGCGAGCTGGTCCAAGTGCCGCGCCGGATACTCCGCTTGCGCGTCCCGGATCTCGCTGGCGTCCCCGACAACGCCGGTCGATTGCTACTACCGCACGACGGGGCTTGCGAACCCATGCCCTACTGGAAGTCAGGCGACATGAGAAGGTCCGCGGTTGCAATGGAAAGAGCGGTCCGAATTTCAGTGGGCGTACGACGGATTCCAGGGGGCTGACATCGGAACCGATTCGATAGCAAGGAAAGTACCATGAGCAATACCACACTGATCATCTTGATCGTCGTTCTGATCCTGCTGTTCGGGGGTGGCGGAGGGTACTATTACCGGCGGCGCCGATAGGGTGCCCCTGGAGGCTGGTGTGGGAAGCCTATCGTCGGGTGAAGGCCCGCCTGTCCCGACGTGCCGCCCCCCGCCCCGCCCCCCGCCCCGTCGGTGTCGGCGTCCTCCTCCTCCTCCTGCTACTCCACCGCTATTCTTGGGCCGAGCTCCTGCGCAGGGTGTTCGCGATCGACGTCCTCACCTGTCCGAGCTGTGGCTCGCGGCGGCGGCTCATCGCCTTGATCACCGATCCCCCGGTCCTGCGGAAGATCCTCCGCCACCTCGGCCTGCCCGCCGAGCCGCCCGCGCTGGCCCCGCCGCGCTCCCCGCCGCAGATGGCGTTCGGATACTGACCGCGGGGCGCCGCGGTCGTTCGTGACCGGGTCGGGGAGCTCGCGCCGTGGGCCGTGGGCCGCGGCTTGGGGCGGGAGGTCGGGGGAGGGGCTGTCGGGGTGGTCGGGACGGATCTGGCCCGCGTAGGACGCCGTCTCGCCGCCTCGACTGGGCTCTGGTAGGCTCGCAGACGTGGTTCTCGGGCCTCGATCGACCGCTCCCGGTTGTGGGGCCCGTCCCCTTGGAGCGACTTCCATGAGAAGGAACGTTCGAGTACGTCCGCACCGGCGATCTGAAGAGCCTCGAGATTCGTCATCCGGCGAGCGGGGCCGGGGAGATCAAGTGGACGATCCTCGAAGACTTGCGCGAGCGGGTCCGCGTCGAGGTCCACTGACGCTCGGCGAGGTTCGCCAGCCTGCGGAGTGCCTGGATCCTCAGGTCGACCTGACGGATTCAGTAGATCCACTCATCCTCGCTCCGCGGCCGCAACCCCTACGATGCTCGACACAAGAGCTTCGTAGTCCCCGGGGATCGCCCCACCGCAAGTCAGAGGAAAGAACATGCGCATCCCTTCGCCAGTGTCGGCGTTGCTCGTCCTGATAGGTCTTCTCGCCGTAGCCGCATGCGAGAGCAGCACCCGTCAAGAGGAGCCGCGCCCCGAGCCTAACGGGTTCGACGGTGCGCCGAAGCACGCTTCGCCGCAGCTGGTTTCCGAGGGAAAGACCATCTTCCGCTTCGAGACCTTCGGCGACGAGGAATTCTGGACCGACAAGGCGCGCCTGCACGAAGTCGTTTCCGATTCCGTGAGCCCCAAGATGGCGCTGAAGGTCGGACTCAAAGTCGACGCCGAGGCCATCCCCGCGGACGTCGCTGCCGCCATCAAGGCCGGCCAGGTCGACCTCGATAGCCCGGCGACGACCGTGACGCTCCTCAAGCTCGACGCGGTCGTGGGACTCAAGGGCACCGTGAAGACCGTGGACGGGAAGGACAGCCTCGTTCGAGTCGGCATCACCTGCGCGCTCTGTCACTCCACCGTTGACGATTCGTTCTCACCCGGCATCGGACGCCGGAAGGACGGCTGGCCCAACCGCGACCTCGACATCGGCGCCATCATCGCGCTCTTGCCGGTCATCACGCCCGAGCAGAAAACGGTCTACAGTTCCTGGGGCCCGGGCAAGTACGACCCGCGCTACAACATCGACGGCAAGAGCACGCCGCTCGTCCTCCCGCCCGCGTACGGTCTCGCCGAGGTCAAGAACGAGACCTACACGGCGGAGGGGCCGATCTCCTATTGGAACGCGTACGTCGCGGTCACTCAGATGCACGGCCACGGCAACTTTTCCGACCCGCGGCTCGGCATCGACGTCCGCAACACGCCTGACATGGTGGGGCCCAAGCTCCCGGCGCTGCGGGCGTACCAGCACAGCCTCCAGGCCCCGCGCCCGCCCGCGGGGAGCTTCGACGCGGCCGCGGCCGCGCGCGGAAAAGCCCTCTTCGATCTGTCCTGCGTCCGTTGCCACGTGGGGACCACCAACACGGACAACAATGCGGGGACGTTGCACGCGGCTTCCGAGACCGGGATGGATGGTTCGTACGCGGAGCGCACGGTCAACAAGAAGTACCGCACGACGCCGCTCCGGGGGTTGTGGCAGCATCCGCCCTACTTCCATGACGGAAGCGCGGCCACTCTGGAAGCCGTGGTGGAGCACTACGACAGAGTGCTCAAGATGAAGCTGAACTCGGGCCAGAGCGCGGATCTCGTCCAGTATCTGAAGTCGCTCTGAGGCACGCGGTCACGCGTGGCTGCATGGAACGCGAACCGCGGCGAAGTCGCGGAGGATCCCCACCCCGACAAGCCGGACGATTATTGCGTAGGCTGAGTGCGATGAATCGCCCCAGGGGACTTCTATGAACATGTTGGAGTCGCTTTGCTCTGCCTCGCACTTCGGGGTCCTCTCCGTCGTCGCCATCTCTCCCCCGGTCGTCGGGAGTGCCGAGTACACACGCTACGAGCTCCATCAGCTGGTCTGCCGCGCGGACCTCGTCGTGACCGGCAAGATCCGTTCTGTCGATCGGGATTGGCCCCGCTGGACTGTTCAATGGCATTAGCCTCCCACACGGCCGCTGGGACCCCAGCGCAGCCGGGACCGGCGCTCCCGTTGGGCGTCCAGAGCGCCGCGACGGCCCCGTAGCGCGGATCGCCGTACACCGACGTGCCGACGTGTCGACGATCTCGCCGGCGTCGTTGATGTCGTTCGCCCAGCTGCTGGCTCGTCCCGGCGGCAGCGGCAGCGGAGCGAGTGGGGAGCCGCGGCTCGCGACCCATCCGCGCTCGCTCGAGCCGATCCAGGTCGTGCCGACGATCTCGCCGCGAGCGTTCATCGCGGCGGCGTTGACCGCCACGCCGAGGAATTGCGCCGAATATCGGGGGGCCCTCGCAACGGCGCCCTCGGCGAGACGCCTTGCGCGGCTGTCGCGACACCTGCTACTGCCATCCACGCGACCGTCACCCTCCATCGTCGCATCGTGCTCATCGCTGCTCCTCGTTCCGAGCCGCCGCCATGACTTCCAATGCTCGCAGGGGCGCCTGGAGCTGTGCCTCGTCGGCGGCCGCCGGCCGGCTCGGTGCAGCTGGCGGCATAGGGGCGAGACCTACTCGCTCCAGGATCCCGCCGTCGAGCACCGGAGTCCTGCCCCACATGTTCGCAGGCGAGGGAGACGAAGTGCGTAGGTCGGCTCGGGGCGCGAGCCGTGCCGCCGCGCCGCGGTCTCAGGTGGCGGCGCCGCTCGCCGCCGCGACCGCCGCGGCGAGCACGGCGACCTGCTGACCTGCTGCGCGTAGATCGTTTGCTGCACGTCGAGCATCGCCTTGACGTCGGCCGCCGTGCGCGCGCGCGGGTCGCCGCGCACGAGCTCCGCGAACGCGGTGCCGACCGCGAGCGCGAAAGAGAGCTCCTTGTCGGGCCGCGGCTTCAGCTCGCGGATCGCGGTACGGTGGCGCTCGACGGCGTGCGCGAGCTCGCGCGGCGGCGTCGCCAGCGTCGCCAGGAGCGCGGCCGCGGCGTAGTTCTGCTGCTTCATGCGCAGCCCGCCGTCGCGGAAGCTCTGCCACACGCGCGCGAAGCAGTCAGCCGTGCGCGCCGGATCCTCGGCCGTGAGGAACAGGATGTGCGTGGCGGTCTGCAGCGCGTCGCCTTTCGCGAATCGCCGGCCGGCGATCGCCTTGTAGAGCGCCTCGACGCCCGTGCGGATCGCCTTGGGCGGACGCGTGCTGCCGCACAGCAGCGCGCACGCCGGATAGTCCTCCTTGCCCGTGAGGAACGGGTGGTCCGCGCGCAGCGCCTGGTGGATCGCGCGGAATCGCCGCGCCTGCGTCACGCTCACAAGCCGCCGGTCGCTCTGCATGCGCAGAATCAGGATCGCGAGGATCTCGTACGTGCCGCCGCGCGGCACGCGAGCCTCGCGGAACAGCGCGCGCGCCCGCTCCGGACTCGAGGTCCGAGCGCCGCGCTACCGCGGCACCGCCGCCCCGCGCAGCGCGCTCGGCGCGCCGAGGACGCCGTGCACGAAGGCGCCCGCCGTCTGCGACGCGTCGACGGCGAAGCCGCCGAGCTCGGAGCGCACGGCGCGGTCGACCGCGAGCTGCAGCGCGAGCTCCGAGGAGGCGGCGATGCCGTCCACGCGCCCGGCGCCGCCGCGGCGCGGCACGAGGAGCGTGACGGCGCGGCGCTTGGGCGCGTCGAAGGCGGCTGCCTGCCGTTCCTCGATCGGCGTCGCGCGGCGGAACGTGAACAGGAGCACAAGCGTCGCCGCGGCCGCGAGGATCGGAGCCAAGGGCACGGCCCGTCGCGGCGCGACCGTCCCCGCGCTCGCGTCCAGCCGCGCGAGGACCCGCTCGCGCAGCCCGGCTGGCGGCACGGCCCGCGCCGCCTCGACGTCGCGCGAGAGCTGCCGCTCGACGCGGCGCTGGGGCCCCGCCGCCGCCCCGCGCGGGATCCCGTTCTCGTCCAGCCGGCGTCCGAGCGTGAATCGATCGATGAGTCTCATGGTCGGCTCCCCTTCCAGGCGGCGTCGGCCCGGTCGGAACAGATCGGCGGGCGGGCCGCGGCGACGTCCGTCTCCCCCGGTCGGACCTCGAGCGGTCGGACCTCGAGCGGGAGGCAGCGCGCGAGACGCTCGCGCGCGCGGAACAAGAGCACGCGCACGGTGGACTCGCGCTTGCCCAGCACGTGGGCGATCTCGCGCGCGGGGAGCTCCTCGGCGTAGCGCAGCCACAGGGCCGTGCGCTGGGTGGACGGGAGCACCTTGGCCGCCAGCGCCCAGAGGTTCGCGCGCTCCTCGCGCCGGCTGGCGAGCGCGTCGGGACGCTCGGGGCCGCGCCCGCCGACCTCGGCCGGCTCGTCCCCGCCGAAGAGCTCGGGGCGCCGCCGCCGGAAGCGGCTGGCGGCGAGGCGCTCGGCCAGCGTGAACAGCCACGTCGTGTAGCGCCACTGCGGGTCGTACCGCGCGCGCCGCTGCCAGGCGCGCAGGAACGCCTCCTGGACGAGCTCCTCGGCGTCGGCGCGATTGCGCGTGCGCACGTCGAGGAACTGGAAGAGCGGCGACCCGAAGCGCTCGACGAGCCGAGTGAAGGAAGCGCGGCACCCGCCCGCGGCGCGGGTCCCGAGCTCCTCCGCGGAGGGCTCGGCGGGAGCCGTGGCCTCGGCCAGCGGGGGACCGGCCGGGCGCCGGGCGGTCGAGAACGGGATCGGCATGCTCGTCCGGAGCCCCCCCGCCATGCGGACGGGTGTCGGTGTTACGCGTCTGCGCCCCGAGCTGTTTCGCGCGCGGCCGAAAAACCGGCTCTCAGGGCCACAAGAGGGAGTCGTTCCCGCGCTCCTCGACCTTGCACCTGCGCGCGGGACGGCAGGCGGCCCCGACCGCCGCGCCGGTGCGCGGGTCGAAACGGTAGTTGTGCAGCGGACAGAAAGCGTACTTGCCGTCGGCGAGCGGCCCCGGCTGGATGCGGCCGCCCTCGTGCGGGCACAGCGTGTCGAGGGCGTACACCTTGCCGCCGACGCGGCACAGGAGCACCTGCTTGCCGTCCGCCAGCGGGTCGCCGACGTCGACGGTACGCCCTTCACCCTCGGCGAGGCGATCGGTCCCGGGGACCGTGACCGCCGGGCCGCGGAGCAGTCTGAGGATTCGGCCGAGCATGGGAGCGCGGATGCTAGCATCCGGCGCGCTCATGCCGCCGCTCCTCGTCCTGGACGTCGTCGGTCTCACCGACCGGCAGATCGGCGAGCGCACGCCGCACCTCGCCGCCCTGGGCGCGCGCGGGGCGCGAGCACCGATGAGCACCGTGCTGCCGGCGCTCACGTGCAGCGCGCAGGCCACCATGCTGACGGGGCTCGCGCCCGCGCAGCACGGCGCCGTCGGCAACGGCTGGCTCGACCGCGAGTCCATGGAGGTCGCCCTCTGGCGCCAGTCGAACCGCCTCGTCCAGGGCGAGAAGGTCTACGAGCGGGCGCGCCGGCGCGACCCGGCTTTCACCTGCGCCAAGCTGCTCTGGTGGTGGAACATGGGCGCCGCCGTCGACTGGTCGATCACGCCGCGCCCCTACTACCCCGCCGACGGGCGCAAGATCCCGGCGATCTACGCCTGGCCGACCGAGTTCGGCGCCCAGACCGAGGCCGAGCTCGGCCCGTTCCCGTTCTTCGACTTCTGGGGACCGCGCGCCGGGCTGCCGTCGAGCCGCTGGATCGCCGCCGCCGCGGCGCGCACGCTGCGCGCGAAGCGCCCGGCGCTGACGCTCGTCTACCTGCCGCACCTCGACTACGACCACCAGCGCCACGGCCCGCGCGCCGAGCGCTCGGCCCGTGCGCTCGCCGAGGTCGACGCGCTCGTCGGCGAGCTCGTCGCCGTCGCGGGCGAGCTCGGCGTGCGCGTGATGGTCGTCAGCGAGTACGGGATCCTCGAGGCCACGCGGCCGGTGCACGTGAACCGCGCGCTGCGCGAGGCGGGCCTGGTCGTCGCGCGCGAGACCCCCACCGGCGACGTGCTGGACGTCTTCGGGAGCCGGGCGTTCGCGCTCGCCGACCACCAGGTCGCGCACGTGTACGCGCAGACGGCGCGGGACGCCGCGGCGGCGCGCGAGGTGCTCGAGGCGCTGCCCGGCGTCGAGGCGCTCCTCGACGAGGGCGGCAAGCACGAGCACGGCCTGTGCCACCCGCGCGCCGGCGACCTCGTCGCGATCGCCGAGCGGGACGCCTGGTTCACCTACTACTACTGGAGCGAGCGCTCCGCCGAGCCCGACTTCGCGCGCACGGTCGACATCCACCGCAAGCCCGGCTACGACCCATGCGAGATGCTGCTCGACCCCGGCATCGCGTTCCCCAGGGCGAAGGTGGCCGGCTACCTGCTCCGCAAGAAGCTGGGCCTGCGCGCGTTGCTCGATGTCGTCCCGCTCGACGCGACGCTGATCCGCGGCAGCCACGGGCGGCTGCCCGACGACCCGGCGGACGGGCCGGTGTTCCTGTGCTCGGAAGGGTTCGGGCGCTGCGGGGAGGAGCCGCGCGAGGGGGTGGTCGAGATGGCGTCGGTGCCGGAGCGGATGCTGGCGCTGTTGTAGTCGGTCGAGCGGGCACGGGCACGAAGAGAAAGGCCCCGGACGCGGCCGCAGCCGGCGTCCGGGGCCATCGCGAAGAGGAAAGCGGCAAGCGGTCCAACACGATCGAACCCCAGCCAGTTGGACGGAGGGCTCGCCGCTTTTTCTCGGGCTACTGCTTCTGGGCCAGCTTCTCCATGAGCTCGAAGATCTGCGCGGGCGTCTCGAGCTCCGGCGCGCGCTGCGCGGCCTGCCAGGCGACGCGCTCGTCGAGGTAGGCGAGCTTGAAGCCGTAGTCGCTCGAGAGCGCGTCGTGGACGAACTCGGCCTCGACCGCCATCTCGCGGGCGCGCTCGATCTCGCCCCCGTCCAGCGCGGCGAGGACGGCCTCGTTCGTCGAGCTGCAGAACGCCTCCATGCAGCAGGCCTCGTTCAGCTTGCTCAAGCCGACGAGCACGGCCGCCTGGCGCGCGAGGTCACCGCGGCGCTCGTAGCACGCTTTCGCGGCTTTCTCGAGCTGCGGCCGCCCCACGTCGCTCCCGTGCATCGCCAGAAAAGCCGCGGGCAGGACGCTCTCCGCCTTCCCGGCCGTGACGCGCTGCTCGAGCTCCTTGCACATGCGCTTCGAGCCGGTCTCCGCGAGCGCGAGGATCTGGTTCTCGCCGAAGTAGCTCGGCGAGGACGCGAAGATCCTCTCGCCGAGGACGACGCTGTGCTCGCTCGGCGTCCAGGCGAGCAGGTCGACCACGCGGGCGCGCGTCTCGCAGCAACCCTCGCCCTCGAAGGTGGCGAGGATCTTCGGCTCGACGACGGTCCAGGCGCCCTCGGTGCTGGCCAGGACCTTGGCGAGGTGCTCGGTGGCCGATTTGTAGTCGAGGCACTTGATGCCGCAGTCGGCGTACTTGGGGTCGTTCCAGTCGGCCTTCTGGGTCTTCTCGCTCTTCGAGGCCTTCTCGGCCTCCATGCAGTTCACCTTGCACTCGCTCGGCGAGCCGCTGGCGACCTTCTCGAACAGGGCGGTGAGCTTCGCTTCCAGCTCCTCGCTCACGGCGTCGCCGGCGCCGGCGACGGCGGACGACCCGAGCAGGAACCCCGCCAGCGCGAGGCTCGCGACGAGGCCGGTACGAACTTCCGGTTTGGGGGCATCGGTCGACATTGCGTAGGTCTCCAGGCTCTCCAAGGAGGCCCGCGGCACGGGGCCGCGGGCGAAACGTCGTGAGGGCTGTCTTGGGAACCTGAGTCCGCAGGGTGTCGGAACGGTCGCAGGCTTCGCAAAAAAAGAGCAGGCGACCTCGGCGTGGCTCGGGTCCCAGGCCGTCGCGTCGTGCTCGCCGAGCACGACGTGCTCGACCCGGACGCGTTCGCTCGAGCCGCTGAGCCGCCCCTCGACCCGCACGACGCGCGGGCCGGCTCCCCTCACGCCGCGCTGAGAGGCTGTCGGAAAACCCCACGAACATCGTCCTGCTTCTCGCGAGCGCGTCCGATGTAGTTCCTGCCGGGATGTACGTTTGC
>Ga0302046_10002889_pt1 | contig 15834 bp, 4 predicted proteins | sample RVTome_11_FD_200261 | JGI IMG/M metagenome (GOLD analysis project Ga0302046, IMG submission 200261) | Soil microbial communities from uranium-contaminated site in the Upper Colorado River Basin, Wyoming, United States - RVT147D111 (version 2) ...
CATTGACCGGGCTCGTCAGCACGATGGTGGGCGGGAAGTTGACCAGCAACGCCACGGGGGCGGACGTGGTGGCGCGACCGAGGTCATCCACCGCCACCGCGGTGATGAGGTTGGTCCCGTAGGGAGGGGCCACCCAGTTGACGACCGCCGCGCCGCCGCCGTTGACCGATCCGATCAGGTTGGTGCCCTGGCTGAAGAAATCGACCCGCAGGACCGTGCCGTCCGCATCCGCAGCCGTGGCCCGGACAGTGACGTTGGTCGGCGTGATGGGCAGCACCGTTCCCGATGTGGGCTCGGTCACATTCACCGTGGGGGGGATGTTGTCCCCGTCGATGATGAACACCGTGGCGTTGCTGGGGGTGGCAGTGACGTAGTCAACGCCCTCGAGCAGGATCACCTCGACCGATTCCAGAAACTCGCGCTCGCTGTCGTCGAGCGGTGTCACGGTGAGCAGGGCCGTGCTGGAACCCGCAGCGAAATGAACGGGGCTGACCAGCGAGATGTAATCCGAACCCGGCGTGGCGGTGCCATCGACCAGGAAACTCACGTCCAGCGTCAGGCTGGTGTTGCCGGTGCGTTGCAGTTGGAAGGCGGCGGTTTGGAGCCCGGTCTCATCCGCCGAGGGGTCGCTGGCTGTGATGGTGACCTCGGGCGGGATGACCACCGTCAGCGTGGCGGGCGGGCTGACCACGGCGCCGACGCGGTTGGTGACAAACACGGAGTAGGTCCCGGCGTCGCTGAGCTGGGCGTTGGGAATGACCAGGGAGGGGCTGGTGGCACCGGGGATGTTCAGGCCGTTGAACCGCCATTGGTATCCCAGCGGCGCGCTGCCGGAGACGACCACCTCGAACACGGCCTGGCGGCCGGCCAGCACGGCCAGGTCATCGGGCGCATCGGTGATGAGGGGCGGATCGTTGAGCACCAACTGGGCCGGGGCGCTGGGCGTGAGGCCAAAGACGTTGGACAGCACCACCGAGTAGGTGCCCTCGTCGCTGAGCTGCACGTTGGTCAGCGTCAGCGAAGGGTTGGTCGCGCCGGGAATCTCCACATCATTGAACCGCCACTGGTAGGTGATCGGGCTGGTGCCTTCGGCGGCCACACTGAAGAAGGTCGTGGTGCCGGGCGCCACCACGCGGTCCTGCGGCTGTTGCAGGATGATGGGGGCCGATTCAATGACCAGCGACACCGGGGCGCTCAGCGCGGTGCCGGCGAGGTTGTGAATGCGGACATCATAGAATCCCGCGTCGTCGAAGCTGACGCTGGGGATGGTGTAGGCGCTGTTGGTGGCGCCGGGGATGGCATAGCCGTTGAAGCGCCATTGGAAACCCCGCGGCACGGTCCCGGTCGCGGTGACCTGGAAGGTGTGGCCTGCCCCGGGGGGCAGGTTGGCGCCGGCCGGCGGGACGGTGATGACCGGCAGCGCGGCGATGGCCGAACCGGTCGCGGCCCCGGGCGTGGCGGTGCCGGCCAGCCAGTTGACCGGGTCGTTGCCGAAGGCGTTGTTCACGCGACGCTGCAGCGAGACCGGGATCGCGGCGCCGTCGGCGGCGGTGGCCCAGGGCGCGTCATCGCGATAGTTGATCTCGTCCACCATCACGTAGGGCGTGCTGCCGTCGATGGGGGAGGGCGGGTCCGGCTTCTTCAGCTCGACGCTCTCGCGGTCATTGCCGAGCTGGCCGCGCCAGGGACCATGGATGGGGGTGCCCCCGGCCAGGTCGTAGGTGGCGTTGAACGCGGCCAGGGCGGTCAGGTTGGTCTGCGGATCGAACCCGACCACGAGCAGACGGCCGCCCGCGGGCAGGATCACCCCTTCGGGGAACTCGAAATCCACCGCGTCCCTCAGGCGCCAGGTGTTGGTCGAGGCGCCAGAATCGTAGAGCTCCACGGGGGCGCCCGAGATGTTGAGCACCTCGATGAACTCGTCGCGGTTGTTGTCGTTGGTGCCGCCCAATTCCGGCGGGTGATACATGATCTCGCTGATCACAACCGGGCCCACCAGCGGGGCGGCGTTGGGCAGGCCCGTGCCCGTGCGGAATGCCTCCACCGTGGCGGCGCTGTCCGCGCCGAAGGTCCGGGCGCTGACCGCGGCCAGTTCATACTCCATGCTCGTGAGGATGCGGCCGAAGGAAACGCCGTTGGCGGAGGGGCCGAAGCTCACCTCGTCGCGATGGCCGCTCAGGTTGCCGTCCGGGTCGGCCTCGGAGAGGAACAATTCATCCCCGTCGGCGGAGCTGAGCGCGAAGCTGGCCGCGTCCCGCGGGTCGAAGTTGAACTGGTTCTCGTAAAACACGGTGTAACCGCCGGCAGGGATGACCGTGCCGTCGGGGATCCGGAACTTCTGGAAGTGGCTGGCGCTGTCGCTGAGGAACCATCCCCCCACCGGAATGTCGGAGGCGGAGAGGTTGTGCAGCTCGATGGCGTCCTCCAGGGGCGGGTCGGTGTGGCTGAGGATTTCCTGGAGGTGAATGCCGCGCAACGGCAGGTAATTGCTCCCGCCGGGCGTGGAGGAGTCGGGGAAGGCGACAATCGCCGGGCCGCCGTCGGGCAGGCTTCCCTCCGACACGCCGGTCTGCTGGGGGCCGAACGTGATTGAGGTGAGAAGCGTGCCTGCCGCATCCGAGAGGCCGATCGCCTCGCCGTTGGCGCGCAGGGCGAAGCTGACGTGGTCCGCGCCGTTCTCGGGATTGTTGTCGGCGATGAAGCGGAGGAAGCCGTTGGTGCGGGAACCGACGAAGGAAAGGTCGTCGATGCGGTGCTTGAGCCGGTCGCCGAGGTCGTCGGTGAGGTGTAGGCCGCCCAGGGCGACGGGCTGGTTGTTCGGGTTGTAGAGTTCGAACCAGTCATCGCCGGTGCGGGGGTCGGCCATCCACTCGTTGATGGCCAGGTTGGCCGGGTTGCCAAGTGCCGCCTCGAGGTTGGCCGAGCCGGGCGTGGGAAGGTTGAGCTTCCAGGCGGCGCCCGCATCGGGCGTGCGCCCGATGGCGAAGTCCTCCACCTGCAGGCCGAAGCTGATCGAGTCGAGCAGGGCGCCGCCGTTGCCGGGGCTGTCAAAGAGCAGCACCTGGTCCCCCTTGTTGTCCAGGCCGAAGCCGGTGTTGAGCACGGGACCGTTGACCAGGGAAGGCGGATTGTCGGGATCCATGCAGACGATGAGATGGCCGCCGGCGGGGATGTTCGCCCCGGCGGGGAACACCCACCGCCGCGGATTGGCCAGGGTGTCGGTCAGGCTCTGGTCGGCGAGCATGACCGGGAAGGGTGAGGGGTTATGGAGCTCGACGTAGTCGGTCAGCGTGCCGTCGCTGTTGGTGAGCGACTGGTTGCTGGCCAGGACCTCGTTGAGGATGCCGATGGTCGAGATGATGTTCGTCACGCTGCGCACGGCGCTGACCCCGAGCCCGAAGACCATGTCCGAGCTGAAGGTGGATTGCTGGTGCACCTCCACGGCCAGGCGGTTGGGCCCCTGCAGCAGCAGCCCGGGCGGCAGCTCGAAGAGGTCCAGGGAGCCGTCCACGGCCGTTTGGTTGGCGAACGTGTTGTAGGTGATCGTGCCGCCCGGCATGCGGATGCGCTGCAGCTCGGTTCCGTTGAGATAAATGACCGCGCCGTCATCCACGTAGGCCTCCATCACCAGGCGAAACTCGTCCAGGTTGGTCGCGACCTGGAAGGTGGTGCGGAAATAGAAGGTGGTCTGCTGCGGGTTGGTGAAGGGGATGAATGTGTTGAGTTGATCCGCGATGTTGGGCACCTGGTTCGGAGTCTCGTTGTAGAAGATGCCCGGACCGATGTCCCAGGCGGAGTCGTCAAAGTCGTTCGCCCGCCATCCGGTCTGCAGGTCCGTGCCGCTCGATTCGTAGCGCCAGTCCCCGGTCAGGGGAAGCAGGTTCACCACGATGTTGGACACGATCGAGGAGACGCCCTGGCCGGGATTGGCGGCGCCGGGCGTGGGCACGCTCTGGGTGGCGGGCCCGAAGAAGGAGATGGTGTCGCTGCCGTCGGGCCGGCGCCCCTCGGAGACGCCATCGGTCTGCGGCCCATAATAGACGCAGTCGATCCACTCCAGGTTCGTATTGACCAGGGCTATGCGGCCCTCCTCGCCCGAAAGCGAGAAGTTGACGTGCCGCCCACTGTTGCCGGGATTGCTGTCCGCCAGGAACGCCACGTGTCCCTTCGGGGCAATGAAGCTGAGCGGGGCGATCTGGAACAAGCCCGGAGCCCCGATCGGTTCATCCGTCAGATGGAGGCCGCCCAGGCTGGCCGGCACCGCATCCGGGTTGTAGATCTCGATGAAGTCGTCGGGGAACATGACATTGCCCGCCGCCAGCCATTCGTTGACCTTCAGCTTCGAGCCGTCCGCCACGGCCACGGGCTGGTTCGGACCGCCCAGCGTGGGCAGTCCCAGGCCCCAGGTGTCATCGGGACGGCGCGACAGCGAGTAGTCCGCCGCCTGGATGCCGAACTCGACATAATCCACCAGCACGCCGAGCGGGTTGTAGAGGTACACCCCCTCGCCATCCTGATCGAGGGCGAAGCCGAGATGGATCCCCAGGCCCTCCTCGTTGTCGGCCACCAGCATCAGATGTCCGCCCGGATCGATCGAAGTGCCCGAGGGGAAGATGAACTTGGTGGGCTGGGACGGATTGTCCGTGATCGAGTAGAGCGCCAGGCTGGCCGGGAGCGCCCCGGGATTGTGCAGCTCCACCAGGTCCGGCAGCTCCCCGCCCACCGTCAGCGCGCCGCGGTTCAAGGCCAGCACCTCGCTCAACACGACCCGGGCCAGGGCGCTGTTCACGGTCCAGGTGCGGGAGAGGGTCGGCTCGGGCTGCGTCACGCCCGCCGAATTCACGCCATACACCTTGACGGTGTGGGCGCCGTCGGCCAGTCCCGACAGGGAAAGCGGTGTGGCAACCGGCACGATGGCGCTGCGAGGGCCGTCGTTGATCTGGTAGGAGTAGTCCGTGATGCCGGGCCCGGCGACGGTGAGCACCGCGTCCGAGGAGGCCGTCTCCGCCGGGGGTTCGCCCGAGATGGAGGCGCCGCCCGGGACGAGCGCGCCCATGTCCAGTCCATTGGGGCCGCGGCTTTCGGCCGGCGAGCCGGTGCGCAGCGCCAGGTCGGCAGGGATGGTGGCGGCGGAGATGAGGCTGGGGTCGGGCTGCACGAAGAGGGGATCGGCACTGAGGTTGCCGGTGCCGGGATGGTTGGTCCCTGACAGGATGCTGTAGTCCACCGCCAGGTTCATGACGCCGTTGGTGAAGAAGAGGAAATGCCGGTCCTGGTCGATGTCCCACATGATGTTCCCGTCCAGGATCGCCTCCGCGCCGCCGGCCACGTTGCGGTCCGGCTCGCCAAAGGCGATGACCGCGGCCGGGTAGGCGGCCGGGGCGTTGGTGCGGATGCCATAGACGGTGTTGTTCTGGAAGGTTGCCCGGGCGCCGTTCTTGAGCAGCAGGGCATGATCAGTGTTGTAGAAAATGTTGCGCACCACCGTCACGTCGGACTCGGTGTCGGTCGCGATGGCGTAGGAGCCGCTGTCCCGGACGGCGTCCTGGTGGATGTTCATGAAGACATTGCCCTCGATGTGGGCGTCGGTGCCGTCCAGGTCCAGCGCGTCGTCGCTGCCTCCATTGAAGATGTTATGATAGACCTGCAGGATGGGGCCGGGCCGCTGGCCGCCGGTGAAGTCGATGATGTCACTGTAGCCCGTCGTGCCGCCGAAGTAGTTGCTCTCGATGATGACGTAGCCGTCGGGCGGCATGGTCATGCCGTGGATCGTCTCGTTGTTGTTGATGGTGGGGAAGACCGAGTTGCGGACGATGAGGGAGGAGTTGAGCAGGTCGATGATGGTGATGAGGGTGTTGCTCCATGTCGCATGATCGATCAACGCCCGCGAGTTGACCAGCGTGATGGGGTCGTCCCCCGAGGCGTAGTCAAAGTCGGCGTAGGCGATGCGGTTGTCCTCCTGCGTGTTGTTGAAATGGATGCCATTCCAGCCGCCCGCGCCGGACGGGTCGCGCGTGAAGCGGATGCGCTGCGTCTCGGTGCCCTCGGCGACCAGCCGGCCATTGACGACGAGGCTGGCGCCGGGGGCGAAATAGACGCTGGTTCCGGGAAGGATGTTGAGCGTAAGCCCCTGGGGGACCGTGAGGGTCCCGGTGACGAGGATAGGACCGACCACCGCCGGCCAGGTGGTCGTGGTGGCGAGCGTGCCGGTGGCGTTGAACACATTGCCGTCGTCGTACCAGATGTCGATCGTCTGGCGGGCGAACTCCAACCCGTCGGCGCCCAGGCTCTGGACAAGCACGCGGTTGATGCCGGGCAGAAGGGCGATGCCGGAGGCGGTCCAGGTGCCGGTCCATGCTGTCCACTGCGCCGGCTGGCCGTTGACCAGGATGCTCCGGGTGCGGATGACATCGGCCTGGCCGCTCAGGTTGGCGCTCGAGGTGGTGGTGCGGGGATAACCGCCCGTCACCGGCAGGGTGGAATTGACGGTCAGGGTCTGCGGGATGACGGAGAGGACGTAGGCGTTGCGATCCTCGGCGTAGGTCTTCATCGACTGGCGGACCTGGGCCGGGACGTAGTCGGCCAGGAGATCCTCGATGACCTGGTCAAGGAAGACGGGGGAGAAGACGGTTTCAATCTGGTGCTTGAGCTCCGCATAGTAGAGCGGGGCGAACTCGGGATGACGGAGGAAGCGGTTGATGGACGGTGAATTGGCCGCGACGAAGATGTCACGGTTGATGGGGCCGGGCCCCTGTCCCTCCCCAAGGATGGTGTCCAGGTCGTGCGCGAGCAGGCGCATGCGCCGGTCGATCTGTCCGGCATACATGTTGTAGTCGTCCCCGAATCCGGTGCCCAGGCTGGTCTCACCACTGCCGCTCACCGTGAAGAAGGCGAAATACTTCATCCACTCCTTCACGTCCGCCACCCGGTACATTTCCTGGGCGTAGGTTGCGTCCGGCTCGTTGTTCATCACGTCGGTGAGTTCGATCAGGTCGCTCCAGTCGTTCTCGCTCTGATTGGAGGTCTTGTTGTAGCCGTTGGCGATGTAGTCGAGGTAATTGGTGCCGTGGTAGCGGAGGTCGGCGGCGTCCTGGCCGTTGGCGGTCCGCCGGGCCGAGTAGGTGTTGCCGTTGGGATCCTCGGGGTAGTGGCTGGCGGCCCACTCCCCGTTCTGCACCTCGAGCAGGGCGTAGCTGCTGTACTGGGGCTGGCCGGCGCCGGCCAGGTTGGCGCCATTGACGCGGACCTGCATGGAGCGGGCATTGCTGGTGGGCAGGCCGGCCTTGAAGGAGAGAATCGCCCCCACCACCTGTGCGTAGCCAAATTGGGCGTTGTGGTTCAGGGCCGTCTTGCTGTTCCACGTCCGGTCGGAGGGGACGATGACACGGTAGTTGGGCACGTTGGCATTGCGGCTGCCGGCACCGCGGATGCGCACCCCGACGTTGTAGCGCAACTCGGTGGCACCCCCGTAGGTGGTGATGAACGTGCCATTCATCTGCGCATCGCCATCCCGGATGTTGTTGGAGGCCAGTTCCTGCCGCTCACCTTCGGTGAAGATCAGGCGATGCATGGGTTGCGGGCCCGCGTAAGGATCCTCATCCACCTGGTACAGCGCATTGGCCGTCTGGGCGAAGGTCAGGTCCAGTTGGCGCGCCGCGGCCGGCCAGGTGCGCACCTGGGCCCCGATGTCGGTGGCCTGCACGTAGAACTCAATCACCGTTCCGACCGGCTGCGCCGGCAGGATGGCCCCGTACACTCCGTCGGCTGGGCCCCCGTCATTGTGCAGCCCGTCATCGAGCATGGGCGTCTGCGAGAAGTTGGGCGGAGCCCCCGTGCTGGCGTTGCGATGGAACAGCAGCACCTGCGGCGCCGTCGTGGATTCGTCGTCAATCTCAGCCGTGACCGTGACGGCATCGATGGAACGCGGCACCAGCGGGGCATGGGCCACTCCTTGAATCAGGGGTGCGATGTCGCTGCTGAAGGTGGAGTTGGCGGCGCCCGGCGTGCCTTGCTCCGGAATGCTGGACTCCCAGTTCTGGCCGGTGTTCTCGCCCTGGTCGGGATTGCGCAGCTCCAGCGACTTGCCCAGGCCGTCGTGCTCGGCGAACCATTCCCAGCCGTAGTGGCCCGAATCGAGAGGGCCCCGCACGCGGATGCCCCAGTCCCCGTCATCCGCATACGACACCAAGTCTTCCCGTTCACCCAGCGCGTTCTCCAGTTCGATGTCCTCCCCGCTGTTGCTGAGCTGACCGGTCCAGCCGCCCACCACATTGGCCACCAGCGGATACTTGGCGGAGAACGCCGCGGGGTCGGCCGCGACCACGAGGTATTCGCCCGGCGCAAGCATCACGTCGTTGGTGAACGTGAAGCTCACCCCGCGGCTAAACTGCCATCCCTGTAACGAGACGGTGTTGGTGCCGTGGTTGTAAAGCTCGATGTATTCCTCCTCAACCCGTTCCGAGGAAGGATGATACATGATTTCGTTGATGAGTATTCCAGCGCCCAAACAGGGATGAAGAAGGGTGAGGAAAGCCAAGCCCGCCAGACGACCTGTCATCATATTTCGATCAGTTACTTCTTAATGCCAGTTCCAGACCGGCCCAAGGTGCAGTGCACCCAAACCAAGCGCATCATGTGGTGCGAAAGGCGAGGACTCTGGCCGGATTCCCCCAAAGAGACAAGCTCTGTTACCAAATGGTTTCAGCTAAATGTCGAAAAGTTGACGGATCTCCGGACGCGATCAGTAGCAAGAGGATTGATCCGACGGATCGGACCGATCGGACTGCACGGATCGTCGCATGCACCCAGCTCCAGGACTGACCTCGGGCATGCCTTGCCCTAGACTGGCCTTTCACGTGAGTGACACGACGTTAACTCCGCCGCAGCGCCTTCGCGGGTGCCTGTTGCGTCATGGGCGATCGGCGACCGATTTCCAGATCGTCAACCCGGGTTTCGTGCATTGGTTTTCCCATCACCTCGATGCGGTGGCGGGCTATGTGGACGTGGCCTCCTTCCGGGTGGTGGCCGGTGTGCCGGTGTGCGAACCGCCTTATTTGCTTGAGGCCATGCGCGAACTGGAAGCCGATGCCCGGGTGGCCGGCCGGCAGGTGTGCTACTTCGGGGTGGAAAGCTGGGCGGTGGAGCACCTGACGCGCGAGTCCGGTTACGCCACCGTCCTTCTTGGCGGCCAGCCCTCCTGGGATCCTCTGGGTTGGGCCGACATCTTCGTGCAGCGCGCCTCACTGCGCGCCCAACTCAATCGTGCCCGCAACAAGGCGGTGCAGGTCGAGGAACAGCCGGTGGTCACCGCCCATCAATTGGAGGATCTCCACGCCTGCCTGGAGTCCTGGCTCCAATCCAGGGGCCTGCCCCCCATGCGCTTCCTGGTCCAGCCCGAAACCCTGGCCGCCCTGCATGACCGGCGCCTCTTCGTGGCCCGCCGAGACGGCGGGGTGGTGGGATTTCTGGTGCTGTCTCCCGTCCCCCAACGGAAGGGATGGCTGGTGGAGCAGATCGTGCGGGGAAGCGGAGCGGTCAACGGTACGGCGGAACTGATGCTCGACACTGCTGTGCGCGCGCTGGCCGATGAGGGAGCCCGTTACGTCACGCTGGGCCTGGCCGCCTTGTCCCGCCGATCCGGGCTGGACTACGGCATGAACCCGTTCTGGCTGCGGTGCATCTTCAACTGGACCCGCGCGCACGGGTCCCGGTTCTACAACTTCAAGGGACTGGATGCCTTCAAGGCCAAGTTTTCTCCCGACCAATGGGAGCCGCTCTACGCCGTCGCCAATTGTCCGCACTTTTCCCCGCGCGCCTTCTACGCCATCGCCTCCGCCTTCAGCGAGGGCGCTCCCTTCCGGCTCGTTACCCGCGCCTGCCTCAAGGCCGTCCGCACGGAAACGCGATGGATGCTCGACTGGGTCTTGTCCAGGAATGCACCGAACGTTGAGCGTTGAGCGTTGAGCGTTGAGCGCCTCACGGCAGCGGCTACGAGGCGCCCCTGTTGAACGTTGAGCGTTGAACGTTTTTCATTTCACGTTAGGGTCCCAGGATCATGCGCCGCCGCATCGTGCTTACCAGGTGTCTTATCGCCTGGTCGGCATTGTGTCTGGCCATGGAGGCCGGCGCCGCCCTGCGCGTGGCCACCGATTTTCCCGGCGGCTCGGGGGACGTGACGTCCCTCCATCCCGGCAGCCGCATTGTCCGCATGCAGCCAACCGCGCATCCGGATCGAGGCTGGCCTTGCTGGTGGTATGTGCGGCTGGAGGGCGCGCCGCCTGGGGCCCCCGTGACGCTGGAAGTAAGGGGCATGAACTTCGCCCTGCCGGAGCGCGCCGCCGTGAGCCACGACCACAAGCTCTGGACCCAGTCCGCCCCGGGTGAAGCGGTGCCTGGAGGGAGGGTGTATCGGATCGTGCCCAACGGCGGGACGACCTGGGTCGCATGGGGTCCTCCATATCAAGCGGCGGATGCGCTCAGCTTGGTTCGTCGCCTGGCCAGCGAGGATCCCAGTGTGGATGCCTTTGAGTTGTGTCGGACTCGGGAAGGGCGCCCGGTTCCTGCGCTGCGCTTTCGTCCCACGTCCCAAGAGCCTTCTTCGGGGCACCGCATCATCTGGGTGCAGGCACGTCAGCATGCCTGGGAATGCGGATCGAGTTGGGTGGCCCAGGGACTGGCGGAGTGGCTGGTGACGCCTGACGCACAGGACTTGCGGACGCGGACGGAAATCATCGTGGTGCCTGTGGTCGATATCGACAACGTGGAACGGGGTGCTGGTGGCAAAGACCAGAAGCCTCACGATCACAACCGCGACTGGTCCGACAATCCCCATTGGAACGCGGTGCGCGCAACCCAGTCGTTTCTCACGCAACGCGACGCCCGAGGCCTGTTGTCGGTCTTCATCGATTTGCACAACCCGGGACCCGGAGACCGGGAGCCGTTCTTCTTCATGGCGCCTGAGAGCCTGCTCAGTCCGCCAAGCCGAAGCGCGCATGCGCGGTTCTTCGAGGCCGCCCGACGGCAGTTGAGCGAGGGCTCGCTTCCCTATCGTGGCACGGTCAGGACCACCGGGCCGGAGTATCATCCGCGTTGGGAGCAGATCAGCAGTGTCTGGGTGGCCCGATCCATGACGCGGCCCGTGGTGGCGGTGTGTCTGGAGACAAGCTGGAACACGCCCGCCAGCCAGGTTGAGGGTTACGAAGAAGTGGGCGCCCGCCTTGGGAAGGCCCTGGCTCTCTTCGAGACGGGTGGGGGAAAGTATGAGTAAAGATACGTAAAGGTTACGCGGTACCAGGCTTTCCAGGTTGAAGTCCGGGTCTCGATCGCTTATAAACCTAAGGTTCCCAAGTTCACGAACACCTCCTCATGCAGGTGAGGAATGGATTGGAAAGGGGTGTGGGCACGGCCTTTGCCGATCAGGAATATGCGGCCGGGCCCACCATGAAGGATATGCGATCTACATTCGCCCTGGGGCGATCCACATTCATCACAGGCTGCGTGCTCGCCCTGCTTTTGGCGGGAGCCACGCGCGTCTTGCCGGCCTCGCTGCCCTCCGGGTTCATTGAGGAAGCAGTGGGCGGCAGCTGGAACGAGGCGGCGGGTCTGGCCTTCGATGAGAACGGACGGATGTACGTCTGGGAACGGGGCGGCCGCCTCTGGATCGTGGAAAACGGGGTGAAGTCCTCGCAGCCGCTTCTGGACATCAGTGATGAAGTGGGGGGATGGCGCGACTTCGGGTTGCTTGGCGTGGCGCTGGATCCGAACTTTCTCCAGAACGGGCACCTCTACCTGCTCTACGTGGTGGATCACCACCACCTTGCCCATGCCGGCACCCCCGGCTACTCGCCTTCCACCGACGAGTACTTCGAGGCCACCATTGGGCGCGTGACACGCTACACCGCCCGGGCCGCCGACGGCTTTACCTCAGTGGATCCGGCCAGCCGGCGGATTCTCGTCGGGGAGACCGCCTCGACCGGCATGCCCATTCTGCATCAATCCCATGGCGTGGGGTCGCTGGTCTTCGGGACCGACGGCACGCTCCTGATCTCCTGCGGGGACGCCGCCAGCTATTCCTCCACCGATGTCGGCAACGCTTCGGAGACGTACTATGCCCAGGCCCTGTCCGAGGGCATCATCCGGCCGAAGGAAAACATCGGCGCCTACCGCTCCCAGTTGGTGGACAGCCTCAACGGCAAGATCCTCCGCATCGATCCCGCCACCGGCGACGGCATCTCCAGCAATCCCTACTTCGACAACGCCGCCCCGCGTGCCGCGCGTTCGCGCGTCTGGGCGCTGGGGCTGCGGAATCCCTGCCGCATGACGCTGCGCCCGGGCACCGGCAGCCACAACCCCGAGGATGCCGATCCCGGCGTGCTCTACATCGGCGACGTGGGATGGAACACATGGGAGGATCTTCAGGTCTGCACCGGCCCGGGCCAGAACTTCGGCTGGCCGGTCTATGAGGGCATGGATGCCAACACCTCCTACCGCAATGCCAACGTGCAGAACCTCGACGCCCCCATCCCGGCCCAGGCCGGATGCGGCCGGTCCCATTATTACTTCCGTGAGCTGATCCAGCAGGACACCCTGAACCCGGCCCCGTTCACCTCCGAATGCAACCCGTCGGTCACGGTGCCCGCCGCCATTCCCACCTTCGTCCACACCCGTCCCGCCATTGACTGGCGCCATGGCAGCGGCCCGTCGCGCACCGCCTATTACAACGGCAGCGGCGCTTCGGTGGTGATCAATGTCGGGGCCAGCGGCTCGCCGGTGAGCGGCCCCCAGTTCGGCGGCAACTGCTCCATCGGCGGCGTCTGGTACACCCGCGCCGATTTCCCCGCCAACTTCCGTGACACCTACTTCCAGGCCGACTACGGATCCCAGTGGATCCGCAGCTTTGTCTTCGATGCCGCCCAGCGCCCGGTCGCCGTGCAGAACTTTCTCACCAGCGGAGGCGGGGTGGTGGCCATGGCCACCCATCCCCTGGAGGGCCAGCTCTACTACCTCTCCTGGAGCAGCACCCTTCGCCGGATCCGTTACATACCCTCCGGCAACCAGCCCCCCACCGCCGTGGCCAGTTCGGACCTCAGCTTCGGTCCCGGACCCTTGACCGTGCAGTTTTCCGGATCCGAATCGAGTGATCCCGAGGCCGGTTCGCTGGATTACGAATGGGACTTCGGCGACGGCAGTCCCGTCAGCACCGCCGCCAGCCCGCAACACACTTTCACCGCACCGGCGGGGACGCCGACGTCCTACACCATCACGCTCACGGTCACCGACGACGGAGGCCTCTCCCACGCCGCGCAGATCCTGGTCTCGGTCAACAACACGCCGCCCCAGGTGGTCATCACCAGCCCGACCAACGGCACGCTCTACCCCATGAACAGTGGGGACGTGCCTTATCCGCTGACCGCCACGGTCACCGACGCCGAGCATGCCGGGAGCTCGCTCCTCTACCAGTGGCAGACCATCCTTCATCACAACAACCACACCCACGCCGAGCCGTTTGACACCAACCACCTTTCCAGCACCATCATCTCACCTGTGGGATGCAGCAAGGAGACCTATTTCTACCGCATCACCCTGACCGCGACCGATCCCGCCGGACTCTCCTCCACCGCCGAGTCCTACCTCTATCCGGACTGCCCCAACCGCGCACCGGTCGCCTCCTTCGCGGCCGGCCCGCTCCAGGGACAGGCGCCGCTGCAGGTGAGCTTCGACGCCGCCGCTTCCTCCGACCCGGACATGGACACCCTGACCTATCAATGGGACTTCGGAGACGGCAGCTTCGGGCAAGGGGTGGGCGTGGTGCACCTCTATGCGGGCTTCGGCAACTACACCGCCACGTTGACCGTCACGGATCCGGAGGACTTGTCCGACGCCTTCAGTCGTTCGATACAGGTGTTGTCGCCGGGGCTGCTGGCGACTTATTTCGACGATATCGATCTCAATACTCCCGTCCTCACCCGCTTCGATCCGGTCATCGATTTTGACTGGGGCAATGGCTCGCCTTCTCCCGCCATCGGCGCGAACACATTCTCCATCCGGTGGGAGGGATACCTCGTGCCGCGTTTCACCGAGCTGTACACCTTGTATGCTGTCACCAGTGACGGTGTGCGGCTCTGGATCGACAATCAGTTGGTGTTGGACCACTGGAGTGACCAGGCCACCACCGAACGGAGCGGCGCCGCCAGCTTGACCGCCGGGCATCGCCATGCCATCCGGATGGAGTACTACGAACAACGCGCGCAGGCGCTCGCCCGATTTCTGTGGTCCAGTGCCAGCCAAGCCAAAGAGGTCGTTCCGGCGGGTTTCCTCCATCCCCCGGGAGTTGAGACGCCTTCGTTGACCATCGAACCCCTGGGGGAAGGCTCCTACCTCCTCCGGTTGCAGGGAGCACCTCTCCAGTCGTACACGCTCCTCCATGGTGAGCTCCTCGCGCCGCCCTCCTGGCAGACGCTTTCCAACTTGAGCACGGACGAATCAGGCCGGGCCGACTACGTGGACACACCTCCCGCCGGCCTGCCAGCGCGTTTTTACCAAGTCCAGACCGACGACTGATGCCCGCCCCGGGGAGTGCCCTCGGGTTCGGCGCGCATCCGGGTGTGGCTGACAAGTGGGTGACCCGATGGAGTAGGCGTAAGAGCAGAATGAAACCGGCAGGTCTGATGGCGATCATGCCTCGCCTTGCCGATTTTGTCAGCAGTCCCGCGCCCGACACTGGCTGCCCTGGGGAACTGCTTGAATGGGAACGGGCCGGTGGTAGCATGCGGTGTGCTCATCCGCCTTGGCGCGTGCCGATGCGATGAGCCCAGGCCGCGCGGACGGTCACGACTCCGTCCCCGGTGCGTTGCATGAACACTGGCCAAGCCGTCTGCCCGCATTGCGGCGCTGCGATTGCGGAATCCTCCACTCACGGTGGTGAGGCCCCATGCCCCACGGGCTTGCCGCCCCATGCGCCGGGGCACACCGTCGTGGTGCCCGTTCCCGCGCCCGCTGCCGGCGCGACCCAGGCCTGGCCCGAGTTCGGGCAGCAGCCCTTCTACGAGGATCTTCCCCCCGAACGCCGCGCCTTTGGCGATTATGAATTGGTCGAGGAAATCGGCCGGGGCGGGATGGGCGTCATCTACAAGGCGCCCCAGGTCAGCCTCAACCGGTGGGTGGCGTTGAAGATGATCGTCTCCGGGCAACTGGCCGGAGAGGAGGAGGTGCGACGTTTCCGAACCGAGGCCGAGGCCGTGGCGTTGCTTGATCATCCCCATATCGTCTCCATCTATGAGGTGGGTGAGCAGGCCGGGCAGCCTTATTTCACGATGCGTTTGGTGGAAGGGGAGAACCTCGCCGGAGCCCTGGAACGATTCCGCGCCGACCCGCGCATGGTGGCCCAACTCATGGCGACCGTGGGACATGCCGTGCACTACGCCCATCAACGCGGCATCCTGCACCGCGACCTGAAGCCGGCCAACATTCTCCTCGACACCTTCGAACCGCCCCGGCCCTGGAACATCTCCAGCATCAGCCTCGCCGCCGACGCCAGCCTCCTGGCCGTCGCCGGCAGCGCCCCCGAAGTGCGGATCTGGGACCTCGAACGCATCCGTGCGGAACTGGCTGAAATAAGCCTGAACTGGTAACCCAACCACGAAGGGGCGGGACCACGAAACGCACGAAACACACAAAAGAGGAGGCATGTAGGGGCGGGACCACGAAACACACGAAACACACGAAAGGGGAGGCACGTAGGGGCGGGACCACGAAACACACGAAACACACGAAAGGGGAGGCACGTAGGGGCGGGACCACGAAACACACGAAACACACGAAAGGGGAGGCACGTAG
>Ga0302046_10002891_pt1 | contig 15832 bp, 15 predicted proteins | sample RVTome_11_FD_200261 | JGI IMG/M metagenome (GOLD analysis project Ga0302046, IMG submission 200261) | Soil microbial communities from uranium-contaminated site in the Upper Colorado River Basin, Wyoming, United States - RVT147D111 (version 2) ...
GGCACTCATCTCGACGGAGGCCTGCATGCGGCAGACGCAGGAGGGGACATGGCCTCATATGCGCTCACCGATCTCGTCAGTCATGGAGCGGTCGTCGACATCTCCGATCAGGTCGAGGACTGGTCGGTGATCACACCCGAGATGCTCGAAGGCGCCGATGTCGAGATCAGAGACGGTGACATCCTGATCATCCATACCGGTTGGCATGAGTACTACGAAGGTCAGCCCAGACAAGACCTGGTTCGGTACTTCTGTATGCATCCGGGTGGAAAGCGGGAGTTGGTGGAGTGGATGCTGGACAGGAAGATCAAGTGGTTCGGTATAGACGCTGGTTCCGGTGACCATCCGATGAACACATCGATTCGCACTCAACGTCCCGACCTCGCCCGACAGTTCGAGGAAAAGGTCGGCATGTCGTGTGAGGAGTTCTTCCCTAGCTTCGAATACACCCACAAGCCATCGGGTCGCACCGTCCTGAGCGATCTCTTCCCGTTCCACAACTACGCATTCCAGGAAGGCCTGATCCATGCGGAGAACCTGGGCGGGGACATCGACTTGGTCCTCAACCAACGCTGCATCATCGGCGCCTTCCCCTGGAAATTCGAGGACCTCGAGTCGTGCCCGTGTCGGATCATCGCCTTCTTCGACGTCGGTGACGACGTGGAAGTCCCCACCGAGGCACTGGGCTCAGTCGCTCACCAGTGACCGGACCCGGGCAGAACCCATGGGTATCGCCGTGATTCGGTCCACGACCTGAAGGGCGATGAGGAGAGGAGTACCCTCGACCCTTGCGCCGGATCGGCCGTCATGGCTCATGTTCTCATGGCCTCGGCCGCCTGTCTCACCGCCTTCATGATGTTCTGGTAGCCAGTGCAGCGACAGAGATTCGAGGCGAGGACCTCGCGGAGCTCTTCCTCGGATGGATCAGGGCTCTGCTCGAGATAACCCACCGCGAGCATCAAAAAGCCGGGCGTGCAGAAACCGCACTGCAGCCCGTGGTTCTCCCAAAACGCCTGCTGCATTGGGTGGAGCTCGTCGCCCTTGGCGAGCCCCTCGACCGTGCGGAACTCCATGCTTTCGCACTGCACCGCGAACATGAGACAGGAGCGAATCGGCTGACCATCCGCGAGGATCGTGCATGCCCCGCACACCCCATGCTCACAACCGAGGTGGGTCCCTGTTAGTCCGCAGTCCTCGCGAATGGTGTCTGCGAGTGTCTTGCGCGGTTCGACCATCACCTCGTAGTTGCGCCCGTTGACGTCGAGCGTCACCGCGACCTTCTGCGGTTGGTTCATGGTCATGCCCTTTCGGTTGCCCTGATCAGCTCTCGAATTCGGGGTGGGGTGGCCGGCATCTCGTTCACCTCCACGCCTATGGGACGCAATGCATCCGAGATGGCGTTGATCACTGCGGCGGGAGCACCGATGGTTCCGCCTTCGCCCAGGCCCTTCGCCCCGGTGATGGTGGCGTCGGAGACAGTTTGTAAATGATCGATCTCGATGGCGGGGATCTCGGCGACCGTGGGCGGGAGATAGTCGAGCAGCGAGGTGGTCAGGATGTTGCCGGATTCGTCGTAGATGACTTCCTCGTACAGGGCACCGGCTATTCCTTGGGTGACACCACCGTGAACCTGGCCATCGGCGATCATCGGATTGATGAGAACCCCCGCATCCTCGACCACCAGGAATCGCTCCAGATCAACGGCTCCAGTCTCTACGTCGACTTCGACGATGGCAACATGGCATGCATTCGAGAACGTGCCGGTGGGGTCGTAAGTGGCCTGCGTGACGAGGCCCGGTGCGCATCCCTGAGGCAGTTTCTGGCTGGAGTGGTAGGCGATCCGGGCCAGGGTGGAGATTTCGATTCCCAAATCGGTGCCTGCGACCGTCGCTCTACCTGCATCGAAGGTGACATCGTCGGGAGATGCCTCCAGTTCCTCGGCGGCGATCGCGGCGAGCTTCTCCCGGAGCTGGGTAGCGGCGATCTTGGCCGCCCCTCCCGATATGACCATCGACCTGCTGGCGAATGTTCCCCATCCGTAAGGCGTCCGATCGGTGTCTCCATGGACGACGCGGATATTTTGAGGATCGATCCCCAGTTCGTCCCCTATGAGCTGAGCCATGCTGGTGGCCAGCCCCTGCCCGTGCGGTGATGCGCCGATGCGAACCTCGACGAATCCGGACGGGTCCATTACCAAGTCCACCGTCTCGTATCCGGGTGTGACGTCCATGTCCCTCACAGCGAACGCCGGTGTGCCATAACCTGTGCGCTCGGAGAACACGCTGAATCCGATGCCGAGATATCGACCGGCTGAGCGTGCCTCGCGTTGACGGAGGCGAAACCCTTCGACATCGATCATCTCGACGGCTCTCTCCAAGGCCTGGAGGTAGGTGCCTTCATCGAAGGTGATACCCGTCGCCGACATGTACGGGAACTCGGTGATGAGGTTGCGTCGCCTGATCTCGACCGAATCCATCCCGAGCCGTTGTGCGGCCAGGTCCATCAGCCGTTCCATGGCGAGGGTGATCACTGGTCTCGACACTCCGCGATATGGGGCCATCGGACAGGTGTTGGTGGTGATCCCCCGCGACCTGACCCGATAGGTCTGGAAGTCGTACGGCCCGGGAAGGTCCGCCATGGCCATCAGTGGCTCGACTCCCGAGGTCACGGGATAGCAGGAGTAGGCGCCCACGTCGCAGAGCAGGTCGGCGTCGAGGGCGAGCAAGCGACCATCGCCGTCGAAGGCACCTCTGATCGTGTACTCATGGTCCCGGCTGTGGAACGAGGACATGAAGTTCTCTCGCCGATCCTCGATCCACGAGACGGTCCGCTGGAGATGTCGAGCGACCCAAACGGTGACGATGTCTTCGATCGCAACGCAGTATTTTTGACCGAAAGCTCCTCCGACATCCGGGGCCACGACGCGGAGCTGTGACTCTGGTATTCCCACCAGATCGGCGACGATCGTCCTGACCACATGAGGCGCCTGAACCGAGCAGAAGAGTGTGATCCGCCCCGTCCTCTTGTCGTATCGGGCGACCGACCCCCTCGCCTCCAGCGGCATGGCGCTCTGGCGTCGGGAGCGAAGCCGAAACTCGACGACCTCATCTGCCTTGGCGAAGGCCTCGTCGACGTTGCCCTTCTCATGGCGAGTGTCGACGAGGGTGTTGTTCGGAGCGTCCCGGTGAACCAGCGGGGCGTTGTCATCGAGCGCCGATACGAGTCCGATGACAGGGTCGTGGGCCTCGATGTCGGCGAAGACCTGCTCAGCGAGGTCTTCGGCTGTTGCCATCGAGTCGGAGACCACGACCGCGATCGGCTCACCCACGAACCGAACCCGGTCACGTGCCAGGATCGGCTGGTCGACTGGCGTGTAGTCAGCCCGGTGAAGCATTGGTCGCAACGGCCCGACGTCACGGAGATCTTCCCCGGTGAAGACGATGGCACCGTCGGGAGTCTCGATTCCGACGATGTTCCCGTGTGGTACCGGGCTGCGCACGAATTTGAGGAAGGCCGCCCCGGCGGTGAGATCTGCCACATACCGGCCGTCACCTTTGAGCAAGGGGGGGTCTTCGGATCTGGGCATCGAACGCCCCACCCAGGGGGTCATCCGGAAATCGCCTGCTGCAACGCTCGCTTGGTCAGGACACGGATGAGGTCTCGCCGATACTCCGCGGAGCCGTGGATGTCTCCGATCGGCTCGATCTCGCTTGCGGCGATCTCACCGGCCTCGGCCGCCAACTCTGTGGTGAGGCTGGTGCCAACCAGGGCACGCTCCGCTCCGGAAGCCCGAACCGGGCGGTCGCTGACGCCTCCGAGGGCAATGCGAGCCGTCTTGATCCGGTCCTCTTCTTGGTCCACCACCACTGCCGCCATGGTCAGGGCGAAGTCGCCGGCGCGTCGGCTGAGCTCGGTGAATCCCACTTGCGCACTCGCCGGAAGAGAAGGGACTCTCACCTCCACCAGCAACTCGTCCGGACGCAGATCAGTGGTGAACACCGTCTGGAAGAAGTTCGCCGCTGGCACCACACGTGTGCCGGTGGAGCTCTGGGCGACGATTTCGGCATCCATGAGGGACGTGATGACGCACCACTCTGCGGCCGGGTCGGCGTGGGCGAGGCTGCCGCCGAACGTTCCCCTGACCCGAATCGGCAGATGGCCGACGTGCCTGGCGGCCAACCCCAGCAGGCTGGTGAGCGGGTCGGTCAAAACCGGGTTCTCGAAGGAGCGGTGACGAACCAGGGAGCCGACGCGGAGGATGCCGTCCTCCCGTTCCACGTAGTCGAGATCGACGGCACGGTTGATGTCGACGAGTACCGACGGTCGAGCCAGTCTGAAGTTCATGGCTGGCACCAGGCTCTGGCCACCGGCGAGGATCTTGGCCTCGTCGCCGTACTCGGACAGTAGAGAAACCGCCTCGGCCGCAGAACGCGCCTCGTGGTAGTCGAACCTGGCCGGCTTCATTTATCGGAGTGTACTATCCGCGTTACAACGGAAATCAATTCAATTTCATGAATACTCACCAAGCTGACCGGCGCGGAGGCATCGGAACTTCGATACTCAGGCACGAGGATCCTTCGCTGCTCAGGGGTGAGGCCCGATATGTGGCCGACGTTCGCGTCCATGACCAGCTCGCCATCGCCTTGGTCAGATCGACCGTCAGCCACGGCACTCTCGGCGACATCGACACGGCGGCGGCGAAGGAGCTGCCGGGGGTGGAGGCTGTCTTCACGGCTCGTGATCTCGAAGACTCACTCGGACATGTACCCCGCATACCCCCACGTGTCTCGTTCGACGAGACCGTTGTTTCTTACCTCCAGCCGATCCTCGCCGTCGATCGTGTCCGATACGTGGGCGAGCCGATAGCCGTCGTCGTCGCATCGGATCGCTATCTGGCCGAGGATGCAGTCGACCTGGTTTTCGCCGAGATCGAACCCCTCGACCCATCGCTCGACGCCGATGCGGCGAGTCGGCCGATCCACGAGGCCGGAAACCTGGTCACCACCCTCCTCGTCGAGTACGGAGAAGTCGATTCGGCTCTCGAACAGGCCGAGGTGGTCGTCGAGACCGAACTGAGCATTGGCCGCCACTCCGGTGTCCCAATGGAGACCCGAGGGATCACCGTCGAGTACGACTCAGGAAACGGCCACCTCACCGTGCACGGCGCCACCAAAGTCCCACATTGGAACCGCAACACCATCTGTGACTTGCTCGCCATCGAGCCCGCGACGCTCACCATGAAGGAGACCGCGATAGGTGGCGGGTTCGGCGTCAGAGGCGAGCTCTACCCGGAGGATGTGCTGGCGGTGTGGGTGGCCGCCGAGCTGCGTCGATCGGTGAGCTGGATCGAAGACCGCCGGGAGCACCTGATGGCTGCGAATCACTCCCGGGACCAGCGTCACCGGGCAGTCATCGCGGGTGATCGATCGGGTCGGATCCTTGCGTTGTCCTCGGAGTTCTCGATGGACATGGGCGCCTATGTGCGAACTCACAGTGTGCGCGTTGCCGACTTGACCCTATCGATGCTCCCCGGCCCCTACGACATCGCCAACTATCGCGCCGCGGGTCGGTGTGTCGTGACGAACAAGACGCCTACTGGGACCTACCGAGGCCCGGGGAGATTCGAGTCGAGCTTCGTGAGAGAGCGCCTGATCGACCTGTTTGCCGCGGAGCTCGACATGGACCCGGTCGACGTCCGCCGGGTCAACTTGATAAGGCCGGATCAGATCCCATATCGCCGACCTCTCTTCTCCACCGGAGAGGCGGTGGTTTTCGGTGAGGGCGACTTCCCGAGGATGCTCGATTTGGTGCTCGAGACTCTTGACGTCGACGAAGTCGAGACGAGACGAGCGTCGGGGGAGATGGTGGGACACGGCGTTGCCATGTTCCTCGAGAAGTCGGGACTGGGTCCCTGGGAGACCGGATCGATCGAGGTGGACCCCGGTGGCGTCATCAGCGTGCGGTCGGGATGCTCGTCCGTCGGCCAGGGGATTCGCACCGCTCTGGCGCAAGTCGTGGCCGATCGACTACAGGTGGACGTTGCTCTCGTTCGCGTCGAGCTCTTGGACACCGATAAGACCCAGCACGGAGTCGGCAGTTACGCCAGCCGGTCCACAGTCACCGCAGGCAGCGCCCTCGTCGCGGCGTCAGATGAGATCATCGAAACCGCGAAGAAGGTGGTGGCCGTCGACCTCGAAGTCGACCCCGCCGACTTGGAGTTCGGGGACGGAGCCGTCCATGTCGTCGGTTCCCCGGAATACTCGGTCTCCTTGTTCGAGACAGCTTCACGGCTGACTCCGAACCAGGCCGCCAGATATGGGCTGGCGTCGCCGGGTCTGAGTGCGAGCTCGGTATTCGACATCGAGAGGGTGGCGTACCCGTGTGGTGCTCAGGGAGCGGTCGCTTCCGTAGATCGGGAGACAGGCGAGATCACGGTGGAGCAACTCGTGCTTTGCTACGACATCGGCCGTGCCGTCAACCCAATGCTGGTCAAGGGTCAGATGGAGGGGGGCGCAATCCAGGCCCTCGGCGGAACACTCATGGAGGCCTTCACCTACGACGAGTCGGGCAATCCGTTGGCCACGTCCTTCATGGACTACATGCTCCCCACGATGGCAGAGACCCCATCGCTCGTAGCAATTCCTAGTGAGATCAGCCCTACCGAGACGAACCCTTTGGGCATCAAGGGCGCCGGAGAAGGCGGCGTCCCGGGGGTGGCCGCGGCCATCGCCTCCGCGGTCGATTCTGCGTTGGGAAGACCGGGGGCCGTCACCTCGGTGCCGATATCGCCCGAAGACCTGTTCTGAGGTCGATTGCGACCGTCACAGGATCAGTCCAGATTGATCCACAAAGCTTTCACGTGGCCGGAGCTGTGGTTCCAGATTCGATGAGGAACCTTCGACGGGTAGGAGATCAGGTCGCCGGCGCGGAGCTCGTGCTTGCCTTCCCCTTCTAGCTCGACGGTGAGGCGTCCTTTGAGGACCACCCCGTACTCATAGCCGGGATGATGGGTGGGGCTGAGGGCACTCCCCGTCTCGGGCTCGTACTCGTTGATGGCGATCTCGACACCTCTGATGCGATCCACTCGGAGGATCGTTCGCTGCACACCAAACGACGTAGTGAATGAATCCTGATTCTTGTGGCGGGACACGAGCTCTTCCGATGAGCTTTCGTCGTCGACGATGAGATCGCTCATGTGAACTCCCAGCGCCGCGGAGATCGCCACCAGGGTGCCGATCGAGGGGCTTGTCTTTCCCCGCTCCACCAGGCTCAGCATCGACGGGCTCACGCCGGTGCGCTCGCCGAGGTCCTTCAGGGTGAGTCGCTTCTCTGACCGCAGATTTCGTATCTGATTGCCGATCGCAGTGACGGTGTTGACGGCTTTTATCTCGACTTTCTCGCTCTCCATCTACTTGCCTAACCGGTCCTCGACCCGGCCCTTGCACCATGCCTGCCTCGGCTGACAGTGGAGGTGTCCCGGCTGAACGGTGCAAAGCATGGGACAATCAGTCATCCTGGCCACACATCCTAAAGGCCCCCGTCTGCCGCGGCCTGCCACGCTGTCGATCCGCCGACGATGGTTTGTGTGGGCGCGATCTCGACCAGATCGGCCGGTGGGAGCGACCGAGGGTCCTCGGCGAAGATGGTGAAGTCGGCCAGGTAACCGACGTCGATGCCACCCCGGGAGTGTTCGAGACCGTATGCGGAGGCAGCCCAGTTTGTCATCATGGCGACGGCCTCGCCGAACGTGATCGACTCCTCCGCCCCGAACGTGTTGCCGGCGTCGTCGGTTCTGCCGATCGCGGTTGCGATGGCAACCATGGGCCGGGCGTCAGAGATCACCGGAGAATCAGAGCTGTGGATGGGTTGGAGACCGGCGTCGATCCAGCTTCGCAACGGGTAGAGCCGGGAGACCCGCTCCTCCCCGAGAGCATCGACGAAGTCCGTGGCACGATATCGGAGAAAGCCGAGCTGGGGAACCGGGATGATTCCGGCCTCGGCCATCAATCGGATGGTCGACGAGGTGGTGAGACAACAGTGCTCGATTCGGTGACGCCAACCTCTTGCCGGGTGCCTGGCCATGAGCCGAGCCACAGTGTCGATAGCTTGGTCCCCCTGGGTGTGCACGCACATCTGCCAGTTGTTCTCCGACCCCCGACGGATGATCTCCTCCAGCTCGGAGTGGCTCATCCGCAACATCCCTCGTCCGCCGGTATCGGAGTAGTCCTCGGAGAGGTGCGCGGTCCTGGTGCCGAGCGCACCGTCGGCGAACAACTTCGCACCGCCGAGCCGAAACCTCCCTCTCCCCACACCCGGGCGAAGGCCCAGGTTGCCGACATCGTTGAGGAGCTCAGCGCGCATCATCGACACGAAACGAAGACTGAGGGCGTCCCGCTCCGCCAGCCGGAGGAAAGCCGAGATCTCCTCGCCACGATGAGACATCGTCAGCGGTGCCGCGTTGGTCACGCTGGTGAACCCCAGGGAGAGAAAGTGGTCGCTGGCGATCTGGACAGCGGTCTCATCCTCCTCTTCGGTCCATGGCGGCATCACCTGATCGAGCAGAGCCCTGGCACCGTCCACCAGCTCCCCGGTCGGCCTGCCGTGCTCGTCGCGAACGATCTCACCATCTGACGGGTCGGCTGTTGCAGGTCCGACGTCTCCCGCACGAAGAGCGGCGTTGTTGGCAACCCTGCGATGGAAGTCAAAGCTGTCCAGGACTACACACCGGTCGCCATCCAGGTCGAGCTCATCGGCGGTCGGCGCCCTTTTCTCGGCCAGCCTCGAAGGGTCGTACCCGCGTCCTCGTAGCCATTTGCCTTTTGGGGCACTCCGGTGGGCCGCGCGGACCCGATCGACGATGTCCCCGACCGAATCGACGTCTGCAGGCCAGCAGGGGACGCCCATGCGCGACCGACCGAAGTTGAGCACGTGGACGTGGTTGTCGAAGAACCCGGGGAATACCGTGGCGCCGCCCAGGTCGATGGTCTCGGCAGCGGATCCGACCGCGCGCCGCACCTCGTCGAGCTCACCGAGGGCGGCGATCCGCTCGTCGACGACGGCGACCGCCCCGGCGTCGGGACGGTCGCCGTCAATGACGAATCGTGCGTTCGTCAGTATTCGGTATCGAACCACTTAGCAGTCGGTGGGCAGAGTGTTCGCCAGGTCGACGATCTCCTGTTGGTCGAAGTCGTTGAAGGCCGGGACATGCTCAGTGAGCACATATTCGCTCATGTCGATCTCATCATCGAGGACCCCGCCCTGGATGAAGATGTTGACATAGGTGTTCCAACCGTCGGCATCGAGGAAGCCGAACACGAACTCGCCGTTCTCCTCAGGGGCCTTGGTGATCTCGATCACGGCCTCGAGGCTGGCCCGGCCGGCCGCCTCATCGGTGAACTCCTCGGGGATCTGGTTCTTGAGCACACAGACTGCTGCATCCAGGTTGGTGTAGGCGATGAGCTGACCTTTGGCTGTGGCTCTCCCCAGACCAATGAGCAGTTCAGCGTCGTCGCGGGTGTCCTCGGTGGCCAGCAGTCCCTCCGCCGGCAGCGTGGCCAGCGACTCAGGAGCGATAGACACCGTGCCCAATCCGGCGGCATTCATTGCCGCGATATCGGACTTCGCCGACGAGTAGGCGTCGATCCGACCCGCTTCGAATGCTGCGCGAACACCGGGAGCATCCGTCCCGACTGCGACGATTTCCACGTCGGTCTCCGGGTCGAGACCTGCTTCCACGAGAAGCGCCCTCACCAGGGGAGTCTCACCACCGGCGAGCTCGGAGATGCCGAGGACCAGCCCCTCGAGCTCGGCAATGCTCGAGACGTCCGAATCCTCCGGGACCACGACATCGAACACCTCACCGTATGCGTAGGTGAAGAATGGATACAGGTTGGCTCCAGCCTGAATTGCAGGAAGCATGGCTCCGGGCACACCCATCCCGGCGGCGGCATTGTTGCCCGCCAAGATCTGCGCCACGTCAGAAGACCCGCCCGTTCCCTGGAGCGCCACATCGAGTCCCTCGTCTTCATAGAAGCCGAGGTCGAGGGCGATCCAGTAGCCGTATCCGAACGCGCTCGTCGTGGACAGTGCCATGTCCACTTCGCGCAGTTCCATAGGGGCCCCGGTCGTGGTGGGGCCGTCACCTGCCGGTGTGGTCCCGGTGTCGCCACCCGTCGTGGTCGTCTCGTCTGAGTCGCCATCACCACAGGCTGCTGCGACCATCGCGAGCACGGCGACCAGAGCGAGGAGGCGCATACGAGGCGCCCTCCGCTCATTCGGTCCAGTTGATTGTGTCATTCGTCTCCTCCTATTAGGTGTTCGTTCACCAGGCGGGGTGCCGGGTGACGTCGATCACGTTTCCACATGCCAAAAGACAATCTTGCGCTCCAGTGCCTGAGCCAGCAGGAACAACGTCAGACCAAAAAGGGCCAGCATCAGGAGATATGCGAAGACGTCGTCCATCCGGAACTGGAACGCCGCGGTCTCAATCAGGTGACCGGCTCCCTCGTTGGCGGCGGTGAGCTCACCGACTATGGCGCCGATGAGAGCAAAGGTGAGGGCGGCCTTTAGACCGGCGAAGATCGTCGGCACCGCATTGGGCAGCCTGAGCTGGGTGAAGGTTTGCCATCTGCTCGCCTTCAACGACCGCATGAGCAGACCAGCGTTCTCGTCGATCAGGGTCAGACCGGAGATCGAGTTGACGAGTACGGGGAAGAAGCAGATCGTCGCAGCCAGGGCGTACTTGGAGGTAATCCCAAACCCGAACCATGAGATGAAGATGGGCGCCAGGGCGACACGAGGAGTCGACTGGAACAGGATGACCACCGGGTAGAACGCCTTGCGGAAGGTTTTGGACAGGGCAACGTAGACACCGAGGAGGAAGCCTCCTCCGGCTCCGATGAAGAACCCGATCAGGGTTTCTTGGAAGGTGACGTAAAAGTTCTCCCAGACGAACCCGGTGGTGATGGCTTGGAGGAACGCAGGGCCAATTTCGCTCGGCTTGGAAAGGATGATCTCGGGCCAGAAAGGTGGATCCCAAAGGCTCAGCAGCTCCCACAGTCCGGCTACTCCGAGCACGACGGATCCGGTGAGGAGGATCTGTAGCACGGCGGATCGGACGCGGGACGGGCCTGTCTCGAGGCCGGTGTCGGCGGCCAGGCCGAGGTCGGCGAGGTCGAGTGAGATCGTCTCGGGGACGCTGTCGGCTCGACTCGAGTTGTCTCCTTTGGCTGCGTCGCTCATCCCAGGTCCAATGTCTCCCTGATTCGGTAGATGGTCTCGCTGTACTCGGGGGTTCGCCTCAATGCGGGGACGCGGGGCCGGGGGAGAGGGACATCCATAACGTCGAGGATTCTTCCCGGTTTGGTTCCCATCACGGCCACTCGATCCGAGAGGAACACCGCCTCTGCGATGTTGTGGGTGACGAAGATCGTGGTCTTGTTCTCGTATTCGGATATACGCGCCAGCTCACTGTTGAGGTGTTCGCGCGTGAATTCGTCGAGAGCTCCGAACGGCTCATCGAGGAGCATCAAATGTGGGTCCGAGACGAGCAGTCGGGAAAGGGCTACCCGCTGCTGCATGCCGCCCGAGAGCTCTCTCGGGTAGTGGTTCTCGAATCCCTGCAGCTTGACCAGTTCGATGACATCGGCCACCCGGGTGTCCCAGTCGTCTTGGGGCTCCCGACGTATCTCGAGAGGCAGCGTGATGTTTCCTACCGTCGTCCGCCACGGAAAGAGGGTCGGAGTCTGAAACATGAGGCCTATCTCGTCCCGCGGGCCTTCGACCTGTCTTCCCTCGAACTCGACCTTTCCCCCGCTCGGTTTCAGTAGGCCGGAGATGATCTTGAGGAGAGTCGACTTACCGCAGCCCGATGGCCCGACCAAGCTCAGGAACTCACCGGCTCTCACGTCGAGGGACACCTTGGCGAGGGCTATCAGTCGGTCCTCTTGCTTCGAGAAGACCTGGCTGACGTCTCTGATCTGCAGGACCGTGTGGGCCGGCTCCTCAGTCGCCTCTAATGTGCGCAGTGCCACGTATCCCTTCTCAGCTGCCGGCGTTTCGGATTGGCCGATTGTAAATTCCGACTTACTGACATTAAAACGGAGCTTACCCAGAATGGAACGCTCATTTCAACACGTTTCCACTAGCTTCGAACCACTTTCAAACACCTGCGGACGTTGTGCCGCAACGGCAGCGGCAATGTTGGGACGAAGCGTGAATGTGTTCGACGATCGGAAGGACGGCTGATGGCGGCTCCTGACCTCTTCGACACGCTCCTGCGTCTGCACGGGGCCGAGGCTCTGGGAAGGGAGTACGTCTTCGTTCGACTGGCGCGGATGAACATCGCCGGCCACATCGACTATTCGGAGATCTCACGAGTCCTCGGTGGGATCCGCCGGAAGGCGGACTGGGCCCGACAATGGTTGGAGGCGTCGGAGCGGCATCAAGGGCTCGCGGTCTCTGCAGGGCTCAGAGGCGCTCATGTCTCTGCCGGGGATGCCTTTCTCCGGGCAGCGCTCTGCGCCCACTGGGCTTCGCTGTACGCCGACGAGTCACAGAAGACCATGGCCCACCAAAGATCGCTGGAGCTCTACGCGGCGGGAGCGCGCTGGTATGAGCCTCCGTCGGTACGAGTCGAAATCCCTTTCGGCGGCGACGTTCTCCCTGGCTACCTACGCCGGTTCCCCGCCGATTCTGAGAGAGCGGTGGTGGTGATGCTGGGGGGAGCCGACACCAACAAAGAAGAGCTTCACTACTGGGGCACCCAGTTCACCCGAAGGGGGTTTGCTGTCCTCGTGGTAGACGGGCCCGGGCAGGGTGAGCTGTCTGCACGCTACGACCGTCTGTTGATGCGCTTCGACCGCTACCACGAGGCGATCTCGACAGTGGTCGACTGGGTACAGGCCGACCGGAAGGGCCTCGATGGAGACCGGATCGGAGTCTTTGGCAACAGCCTTGGCGGGTACCTGGCCGTCGACGCGGCGCTGAGGGACGAGCGGGTCGGCGCGGTCATCTCGAATGGCGGGTTCTGCGACGCGGCCTCGATGAGCCGGTGGCCCGACGGAGTGATGCGGGCATTCGCTTCGTGTCTCGGGATGGACGACCGGGCCGAGATCACGAGCCACCTGCGGGAACACCTCGACCTCGGAATGGTGCCCGTAGCTCACCGACCACCGGCCTTGGTGCTACACGGTGGCCGGGAGGACCTGACCGACGAGGACGAATCCCGCCGTGCCGCTCAGGTGGCCGGAGGCACTCTGGTGATCGTCGAGGACGGCTGGCACACCTGCACCAACCGCGACCACCTTATCTCGCCGTTGATGACCGACTGGATGGATGCAGCCCTGACCGGTCGAACCAGGTCGGGCTTCACTGAGGTGCGCATCATGGACGACCGGGGCTATCACTCGCTATTTGAGGTAGTCGGTCGATAACGGGTGCGATGCGAAGCCCCATTGATTTTCAGGAAACCTGTATGACAAGTTTCCCCAGGGCGCGTCCGTCTCCCATACGGGCCAGCGCCTCGGGGACCTCCTCCAGGGCATAGGTGCGCTCTACGGCGGTGCGAAGCCGACCGGTGGTGACGAGATCCACGACCCAGGAGAGATCCTGTTTCCCGGGTTTGATCATGAGGACCCCCATCCTCCGGCCCTGGTTCGAAAGCGCCCGACCGACAGTGGCTGCCGACATGAGCCCTCTGGTCGTGCCGCCCACCACCGAGTAGCGACCACCAGGCGCCACCGCTCGACGGATGGCGAACATCGACCGCTCGCAGACGAGGTCGACGATGAGTTGGTACCACCCCGATCTTGTGTAGTCGGCCCCCATGTAGTCGATGACCTGGTCGGCCCCCATATCCAACATGAACTCCTGCTTGAACCGATTGTCGACTCCCGTCACTTCGGCACCGGCATGTTTGGCCAGTTGGATGGCCAGGAGTCCCGTTCCCCCTCCGGCTCCATTGATGAGCACCCGGTCGCCCGGCGAGACCCGGTCGCGGGTGGCCTGTAGCGCGATCACTCCCGACTGGGGCAATGTCGACGCGGCGACGAAGTCGAGTGTCGGCGGTTTCGAGACCAGTGGAGCCGTGTCCGGCACTTTGACATACTCGGCGAACCCCCGACCCCCGTGGTACATGAGGTCACCCAGCACCTCATCACCGGGCCGAAAGGTCTCGACATCGGCTCCAACCGCCTCGACCACACCTGCGATGTCGGTGCCGAGAATGGTGGTGTTGGGGCGGGTCAGGCCTCCAATCCTGGCGTAGAGCGGTTTTCCGGTCAGGCCCTCCCAATCGGAACGATTCAGTGACACCGCCTTCACCCGGATAAGCAGATCATGTTCACCTGGTTCGGGCTTCTCGACCTCCTGGATCCGAAGCACTTCGGGTGGCCCGTATTTTTCGTAGACGACGGCTCTCATCGAACCTCAAGTGTCGCATGCGTTTCAACACCGGGTGGATTTGGGCCCGATGTGGCTTGGGGCTGTCATATATGTGCGGTTGTTGACCTCGTTCCCTTCCGTGTGTGTATACTATGCGCATGTCGAGAGTGAACGTTTACCTTCCTGACGATCTCGCAGCCGAGGCGAAGGAGGCCGGTCTCAATGTATCGAGCCTTGCCCAAGAAGCCATCCGCTCCGCACTTGCGGCCGAGAGCCTCGACACCTGGTTTTCGAGCGTCTCGAGCATGACGGCTGTCGATGTGGGCCATGAGGATGTCCTTGCGGCGGTTAACGCTGCGAAGGATGAGTTGGAGGGCGTGTGAACACTCGGTTGATTGTCGATGCGTCAGCCATGGTCGACTACCTGGTCGGTACCGAAGTGGGACAGGAGGTGGAGAGCCGGCTGAAGGGTTCGGAGGTCCATGTACCAGCGCACTTTGATGCGGAGGTGCTTTCAGCTCTGGGACGACTCAATCGCGCTAGGAGGCTCACGGATACTCAGGTTGAAGTGCGTGTCGAAAGGACTTCAGCGGCACCGATGCGCAGGCACCTCCTCACCCCACTACTCCAAGGTGCCTGGCTCCGACGACACAATCTGAGACTCGTGGATGCGCTCTATGTCGAGCTCGCCGAGGTGATCGACGCCAGAATCGTCACCACGGACTCCGGTATGGCATCAGCCAGTCCGCGGGCCGAACTCGTCACCGCAAGCTAGTTCAAGGGTCCTCGAGGGCCCCAACATCCACTTCTCCGAGCCGGCGGTGGAGTTGACCATCGACGCCTGACTGCTGGAGGACTCCGCCGAGCCGGAGCGCCTACTCGAGATGATCGCCAGGCGGGCCGGGATCAACCTCGCAGCACGGACGACCCGGTTGGGCGACGACATCGTCTTGCTCGCATTCACATGGGAGCAGAGAGGGAAGGCCGAAGCGCTGGCGGACGAGCTGGCCCGGCTCCTTCGGGAACATCCACGGGATTGGGAAGACCACCTCGAAGCGGCATCCCGCGCGGTACGGGACGTCGATCCTGGCGACGGGCCGGAGGCCATCGATCCCCCGATACCGGTTGTGGCGGTGACCGGGACCAATGGGAAGACCACCGTGACCAGGCTGCTCGCTCACATCGGGCGGGTTGCGGGGCGGACGGTGTCCTGGTGCAGCACCGACGGGATATTCCTCGACGGCGTGACCCTCGACGAGGGCGACTGGTCCGGGCCGGGAGGAGCCCGCGCCGCCGTCACCGCCGAAGGGGCACGACTCGCGCTCCTAGAGGTCGCCCGGAGCGGTCTCCTCCGCCGCGGCATGGGTGTCACCCGGGTCGACGTCGCCGTGGTGACCAACGTGTCAGCCGACCACCTCGGGGAATATCACGTCACCGATCTCGATCGGTT